>WNGI01005162.1_pt1 | contig 11724 bp, 10 predicted proteins | sample 5400621 | NCBI WGS metagenome assembly WNGI01 (sample SAMN13153374, study PRJNA577476) | soil metagenome | isolation source: 20 cm soil or saprolite under Garry oak tree replicate 1 | place: USA:California | collected 2016-06-15
TCCATTTGCATTCTGCGTACTGCCTTCTGCCGTCTGCCTACCGCTTTCCGCCGACCGCCGACTGCCGACTGCCGACTGATTACTGCTGTTCGCTAATTGGTGATCGCTGAATACACCGTGCTGATCGCCGGCACGCCAAAAATCACGAATGATGTCGTAAGGCTTTTGATCATACTTTGGCGTGAACACCGCCAGCAGTTCATGTGCGCTCTTGCTTTGATAGAGCGGCTCGATCAACGGCTGCACTATCGTCACCGTGCCGTCGTAGGAACGCGTATCGCTCCACGCTTCGAGATAGTGCGATTCCGGGATCTGCCAATGACAGAGCTCGGAGGTCTCATCTTTATATTGACTGAGATGAACGCGCAGCTTCGTCTTGAACATACGATTTTGATCGAGTTTGAGATCAACCGGCGTGTTGTAAACCGGATTGCCACCCACGATAACCAGCAACTCAACGCGGCCGCCATCGATATCGTTAAGCAACTCCTGCAGCGACTGTCTCTGATCGACTGAATTGGCCTCGACAGGATCAGTGTAGAAAACCGTCTTGCCCACATTACCCAACGCATCGTTCATCGCATGAGCGATGGCGTGAAGCACAGGTGGCGCTTCTCTGCCAGGGATGACGATGGTCGCGCTTTTATGCTGCTGAAGATCTGCGGCTAGCGTTTCAATCCATTTTGGAATGGGCTGAGAGCCTTCAAAATTTGGAGGATTCGTGGCAAACGGTCCTTCTTTGCCAAGAAGCGGCTGGACAAGGCCCGATTGCAATGCGGTTGCAGGGGTGAGAATTGCGGCAAGGATCTTTGTAATTTGTAATATCTCACTTGGCTTAACGGACCATTGATGATCCGCGCTCGCACCTGTTGTCGTCGGCGTCGTCTCAATTACGTAAAGCCGATTCATCAGCTTATGAGGATCGGTTAGGTTGTCGAAGCCCTCAGGCAGGCCCGTTGGCGTTAGGCGCCGGTGCGCTGCGAAATCGCGCGCGTACTTCAGCGTTCCGGGATGCGCCGCCAGGAAATCAGAGTTAAGCGAAAGAATGCGATCGGCTTTGCTGAAGTCGTAGATCGTGTTGACCGGTTGGCCGAAAGCCATCACGGCCCCGGCGCGCACGTTGTCGTTGTTCACCGGCTCATACTGATGCCACTTCGCCTGCGGAAACTCCGTCAGGATCGCTTTCAACTGGGCCGCCAATGTTGGCGAGGTAATCGTCTCTGTCAGGAAACGCATCCCTGCGCCTTGCTTCGGCCGCTGCTCGTCCAGCGCCGTACGAATCTCGCCAACGAAAGTTGACCAGGTGCGGGACTCTTCGCGATAAAGCGGAATCTGCGAGCGGTCAGGATCGTAGAGACCCAGGATCGACGCCTGCGAAAAAATGTCGGTGGCGCTGGAGCCGCGATCGTTTGGATCGGCGTTGCGGCTGTTCGGATGATCAGGATTACCCTCCAGCTTGGTGGGGCGCCCTTCGTTGCTTCGAGCAAGTAATGGCGTCGCGATGCCACCCAGCGACGAAGCGGTTGCGAAGAACAGCGCCTTGCCGGGAATCACGTCCTCAGGTTGGCGTATGTTCGGAACAATTTTTTCCGGCGGTTGAAAAACGCAGCCGCTCAAGCCGGCCAGCGCCAGCGACGCTCCCATCAACTTTAGAAATGTGCGGCGCTCGACCGGATCGTCCCACTCTTCGGCGTGTTGCGGGTATTCGCGTTCAACAAACTCGCGAAACTCAGGCGCGTCAGCCAGCTCCTCGAGACTCCGCCAATACCTCTTGGATTTGTCAGAACCACCTGCAATAGCGGGTGGGTAAGCGTCAGATGAACCACCCGCTACCACCACCCCAGCCGGGCTGCCCGTCTGGGGACCCCGGTCCGCAAGCGGTACTGACCTGTCCTGCAGCGCAAGAATCCGCTCCCGCATCAGCTTGAAGTTAATGTGTCGGTCTTCAGACATCGTCAGATTGTATTCGCGCTTCGCGCTCATTGCGGGCGGGACGCCCGCGGTCCCAGTATTAGCGGTGACAGGTCGAACAGCTCGTCAACACCTTCGGAGGTTGAATGTGATACTCCGTCACCAACGATGAACCCTGCGCAATTTCTTCTTTCGTGTTGTTCTCCTGTCGCCACTCCATATCGAAAACCTTTTCCCTGGGTCGCACAAACTTCTCCGGACTCCGATGACAGGCAATACACCACTCCATCTGCAGAGTTGATGCCTGATAAGCAATCGGCATCCGGTCAACCCGGCCGTGGCAGGTTGAACAACCCACACCTTTGTTCACATGAATGCTGTGATTGAAGTAAGCGTAATCCGGCAGGTCGTGCACTCTAACCCATTCGATCGGTTTGCCGCTGCGAAAGCTCGCGCGAACGGGCTCGAGATAAGGGCTATCCGCCCAAATCTGTTTATGACAATTCATGCAGGTATTGGTTGAGGGCATGCCGGCAGACGCGGCAACCTCAACAGACGTGTGGCAGTAGCGACAATCCAAACCATCGTCGCCGGCGTGGTGCTTATGACTAAATTGAACTGGTTGTTGGCGTTCGACCCACTGCCCGGTGTTCCAGGATGAGCGATTCAATTCTGCGGTCACCCAAAGGGCGGCCAGCAGGATAAAAACCGCGCCATAGATCGTCAGCTTCGCGAGTGCATTCGTGCTGTGATGAAAAATCTGGGGCATCGCCGCGGCTTTGCTAATTCGTTTTACAGAATTCAGCAATCTAAAACTGGGGGTATTTCACTCAGTTCGAAAAACCGAGAACAGCCACTGCATTTGAAAATGACAGACTACTACCACCCGTGTAGACAGCGCGGTCCCACAAACCCCCTGGCCCAACTGTTTTCTTACAGAGTGTTTGAGTACTTTATCAGATGACCAAATTTTTTCAAATTATCAGTTACTGACGTGTACTGTTGGAAGATCATTGGATTAGTGTCTACGCAATGTGGGTGAGCCCTTGAGATCTGAGATTTGAGATCTGAAATCTGAAATCTCAAATCTGAAGCGTGAGTCAGGTGATGGACGCATCGCGCGCCAGCATTGCAGCTCCAATCGTGGTGGCATCGGGACCGAGCGCGGCAGCAACAATTTGAGTTGCCTCAAAACAGGGTTGGAACGCGCGTCTCTTCGCTTCCTGGATGATCGGTTTCAGAATCAGGTCTCCTGCCTGCATCACTCCCCCGCCCAACACGATTCGCTCAATATTCAAGAGGTTGATAATGCTGGCTACACCAGTACCAATATATTTTCCGGTGCGCTCAATCATCATCAGCGAAAAATCGTCGCCCTCTTTCGCCTCGCGGGCCATGTCGTCGGCGGTGAAATTCTTGTTCATGGCCAACTTTGAAAGTGATGAGGTTGAATCTCGATTCAGTCGTTCGTTCGCGCGACGCACAATGTTTGGGGCGGAGGCTACGGTTTCCAGGCAGCCCGTGTTGCCACACTCGCATTCCGAGCCTTCGGTGTCGATCGTAATGTGTCCCACTTCCCCTGCAAAGCCTGAGGCGCCGGTCCAGAGCTTGCCGTCAAGAATGATCGCACCGCCGATCCCTTCACCGATGGTGATGTAGAAAAGATCTCGGCTACCGCGACCGGCGCCGATTTTGAACTCACCATAAGCGGCGGCGTTGGCGTCGTTTTCGAGCTCAAATCGCAACCCGGTGGCTTCCATTAATTCAGCATGAAGGCTTTCCCGAACTATTCCGGGAAGGTCTCGAGAAGCGACCACCCGATCAGTTTGCCTGTTGACCAGACCCGGTATGGCAATTCCGACTCCCTCAATATTTTTCTCATGCCGGCGCAAGTCGCTGACCAGCTGGGCCACCTGTCCGACCAGACCGTTGGCCTGTAACTGCGCTTCGCGGCGTTCCCCAATCACACCAACGTTGTTTACTGTTGCGGCGCGGAGTTTTGACCCGGAAAACTCGATTCCAATGAAACTCGACTCCAACTGAGGGGGCATCGCGGTTTAAAAACCTTCCTATGACTAGTTAGCTTCCAGCGGAACAAACGGAAGCATAGTCGAGGGTACTGGGGCTGTCAAACACGTCTTTCTGCGTGTAGAATGACACCCCCCACTTGCAATAGGCTCGAAGATCTGCGGTTTTGACCTTTGTACTTTGTGTTTTGATCCCGGCCCTTTCTCCAGGATTGATTGGTTTCAGATCACACAATCAGAGCTCAAGTACCAAGCTCAAAGTTCATTCAAGTGATGCAGATACGCTCAATACTCTTGCCGACAGATTTCAGCGAATGCGGCAACTACGCGCTCTCGTATGCCACATCCCTGGCGCGGAGGTTTGGTGCTTCAATAATTTGCGTTCACGTTATCGAGCCGATGGTGCCGACCGTGGGCTACTCCGGCATGACCGAACCTTTGCCAATTGCCGATATTTCTGACCAGCTTGAGCATTCCGCGGAACGGGAGCTGCCAAAGTTTGCCGAATGTGAAGAATGTGCCGGACTGGAAGTCGAAGAGTTGATCGTTCACGGCGAAGCGGCTGCTGAGATTGTGCGCGTCGCCAAAGAACGCAAGGTTGATTTGATCATTGTCTCATCGCACGGGCGGACCGGATTGGGGCGAATACTTTTCGGCTCGACGGCGGAAGCGGTTGTGCGCCACGCTTCATGCCCGGTGCTGGTGGTGAAACCGTCGCAGGACGAAGAGGGATAGTGGGCGGTGGGCAGTAGGCAGTGGGCAGTAGGAGATGGAATATAAATTAACTGCCCACTGCTAACTGCCCACTGTTTAATCATGCATCTCGATTTCCTTTACGACTTTATCGGCCGCTATGGTCTCTATGCGGTCTTTCTCCTCGTGATGATTGAAGGCGACATCACGCTGCTGCTGGCCGGCGTTCTCGCGCACAGTTACTTCTTCGGCGAGCACAGTTTTGCGTGGGTTCTCCTTGCCGGCACGCTGGGTGGCTCGGCCAGCGACAACATCGCCTACCTCACCGGTCGTGAGTTTCGCAAAGGTGTTCGCGACCTCCGCTTCTATCGCGCCGCCAAACCGCGCATGGAGCGATTGACATATAACTTCGGCGGACTTTCGATCTTCCTTTCGAAATACATTTACGGGTTGCGCTGGGCTTCATGCATATTTCATGGCGTCGGCCGCATGTCCTACCTGCGTTTTGTGCTACTGTCACTGACGAGCTGTTTTGCATGGGTATTTCTTCTGAGCGGCGCGGGCTATTTTTTTAGCGGCGCAGTGATGGGCATTCTCGGAGATTTTCAAAGGCTTGGCAAAGTTCTGCTGGTGATTGTGGTGGTCGGCATTATCGGGTTCTACCTCGCCGAACGCTTTTGGCTATCGCCGAAGGTTGAGGAAGCCGACCCGGAACGCTTGCAGGAACTGGAGCAGGCTGCGCAAGAGAGGTTGCAGGGACTAAAACAGGAGTTTCAGGACCACATTCCGTTTAAGCAGTCGCGTCATGAAGACCAGGAAAAAATTGCTTCGAAGCACAAGAAAGACTAAGCCAAGTTGGGTTGGAGACTTAGTCTAACGACTCAATGCTAAATACCCATTTTCCATTTCTCATTTGACATTTCTCATTTGCCATTGAAATTGGACCAACATCTTTGCTTGCCCGATGACAAATGAAAAATGTCAAATGATATATGGAAAGTCTCGTTCAGCTCCCGATCAGGGATAACGACTCCGGAAAGGAACTGCGGAAAAACTGAGTGCTTATTGAATCTTCTGCACCTTCGCGCGTTGATCTTGCCGGCGGCACGATTGACATCTGGCCACTCTATCTCTTTCACCCTGGTGCCGCGACAGTAAATTTCGCTACCTCGCTTCGTGCTCATTGCCAAATAAAAACGCGCGATGACGGTCGTATTGTGCTCGAATCGCGCGATCGCAAGATCGCTTTTGAAACCGAACTCGCCGCCCTGGAAGATCTCATTCGCGAGGAACGTCTCGAACTAATCTCGAAGCTGGTTCACTTCTTCAAGCCAACCACCGGTTTTCATTTGACGGCCAACAGCGAAGTGCCTGCAGGCGCCGGCATGGGCGGCTCCTCGGCACTCGCCATTGCCTGTATTGGAGCGCTCAATCGCCTCGTTGGAAATCGTTACGACGAGCGAAAATTCGTCAGCATTGCTGCGAATATCGAGACCACTGTGATCCGGGTACCGGCCGGTTTTCAGGATTATTATTCAGCGCAATATGGCTCCACCTCCTGCCTCCATTTTCGTCCCGACGGTATTAAGCGGGAAGCGCTGAGGATCGACGAAACCAAACTGGAAAATCGAATTGTTATCTGCTACACCGGCGAGCCGCGCCTCTCGGGAACAAATAACTGGGAGATTTTCAAGCGTCACATCGACGGTGACTCGGAACTCTTCGAACTCTTTGATGGTATCCGCGACTCGGCGCTGCGCATGCGCGCCGCCCTGCTGGCTGACGATTGGAGCGAGGTGAGCGAAACGATGCGCGCAGCCTATCCCAAGCGAAAACGACTGGCGCCCGGGGTAACGACTCCGCAAATGGAACGGCTGGTAGAAACAGCCCTGGGCAACGGCGCGCAAGCTGCGAAAATTTGCGGCGCCGGCGGCGGCGGTTGCGTTGCCTTTCTATGTGCGGAAGGACGGAAAGCTGACGTCGAGCGGGCCCTGAACGGGGAAGAAGGCGCGGAGATTCTTGACTGGAGGTTTTCGCGCGAGGGCCTGATCGTCACAGAGTCTTAAGCCGATATCAGCAACCGGCAGCGGTTAATGGGGAAAGGGTTAAGGGGAAGAAGAAGTTTCCCTTTCCCCCTTGACTCCTTTCCACTTTGCCCTTTTCAAAGCATCCATTGATGCCGATTGTCATAGTAAGACGGCGAACGATCCGGATAACGTTTCTTGTATTTCTGGTAGCGGGCGAGCAGTTGTTCATATCGTTTGTCTGAAGAATGGATTCGCCGGTGTGGCAGCTCGCGAAGATGATTTTCAATCTTCGACATATTCCTCGGCGAGAAACGCCAGTCGTAGCTACCGAGTTCGTAGAGATTCGCGAGGGCGTAACCTTTTATCCGGCCCGTAAAATCCACGTAGGTATCGAAATAGCTCCACGTCAAATCCCTGAGCGATCGAAACAGCGGCTTGCGGCCATGTAATCCGATATCACGCGAGCGGCCAATAGACCCCCACAAACCGTCTTCCTGAAAAACGAAGATCACGTGATCGAGCAGATCTCGCGACTCGATATCCAGCAACAGCGGTGGATAGCCGTGCTGTTCGAGAATAACAGCTGCACCGACCGCGGCTTCGAGGCAGTGAGCTTCATTTCGCTTTACGACTTCACGGAAGGAGCGAAGGGTGCCGCCGTCGCGCTCCCAGTTGTAAGGCATGGAGCTGAAAAAACGTTGCACCTGCGCCGGCTTCCGAAGCGATTGGATTAGTCGCCACTCCTTTTTCGTAAAAGCCGCTCTGCCAGGTGCCAAGGTCATCGCGCGCAAGCTTTAGCAGATGAATTGTGGAAGGTAAAGAGTGGGACTGCAACCAAGGCACGAAGAGTCTCGAGAGAAAAGGCCGGACAGAACAAATAGAGTTACTTGAATTACTTGTTCCGCTGGCTCTGCAGAGCGTTCTTTGCGCCCTGGCGGTCAGTCACATAGAATAAATATCGCACCAAGGATGAACACAATAGGCTTGAATTTGCGGTCCAATTTTCAGGAAGGCACAAGGGTTAGCGAATAAGGATTACATGCAGATGGAAAAAGATCTTTCAAACCGCCAGATGAGTCGTGGTGAAAAGGAAACTGAAACTGAGGCCGCTCGCCTGATTGAACTCATTGAAGAGGCGCTGGCTTCAGTTGCAATTAGTTCAGTTGGTGAGGTCGATTCACTGGAGGCGGTTGCCGATCGCATTGAGCGTGCGGCACGCGATCTCTCCATGGCACTGCGAGAACTGGCTGAACAACGCCGCATCGCCCAAAATGCGGTTGAATAGTCCCAAGCGCCGGTAATTACCTATCGATAACCAAACCCAACAATTCCCTGAAGAATATGCCTGGTTTCCGCAGTCGTCGCCGCCCGCACTAACACTCTCGCACACAGGGTTTCGTGAAAAACGACTTTAGTCACTCAAACAGCGGGGCGTCTCCGCGACCTTTCCCAATGTTTGCGTCGCATTTCTGCCAGTTCCTGTTCCGCCCTGCGTTTCTTCGCTTCCCGCTCGGGTTTGATTCCCCAGTGGTATGCCCAAATCACCGAAAACGTCAGTAAAAATAGGCCAAAAAGGCCTGCAAAGAGATCCATATGATTGCTTCTGACCTTAAGCTTTAGTCTTAAGAAGGTGAACCGGATTTCATCTGAGGAGACATCTGGCCTACTTCTCTCGATCCCGTGCTCGAGCCGAAACACCAATAATGGGCGAAAATTGTTGCGAGGTTATGGCGACCGGAGAAGTATTCTACTCGTGACCGTCTGGCGTCAAGTTCCCGGCATCACCCCGGGGGCCAGTTCATTGGGCGGCCTCCGAGCACATGTACATGAAGATGAAACACCGACTGCCCCGCTCCCGCGCCATTATTAATCACGGTCCGGTAACCACCTTCAGCTAATCCCTCAGCGTTTGCAACGCGCGCGGCGACCCGAAGCAAGTGGCCCAACAGCGCCTCATCTTTCTGCGAAGCATCGTCCAAAGATTCAATGTGTGCCTGAGGGATTACCAGCAGGTGAGTCGGCGCCTGGGGATTAGTATCGCGAATAACTACCGCCGAGTCGTCCTGGTGAACGAAGTCGGCTGGAATATCCTTCGCCACTATTCGACAAAACAGGCAACTTTGTTCTGACATCTTGTTGTGTTTGTACCTTGGGCTCGAAGTTGCTGTTGTAATGCAACCTGCAAGTTGTGCGCTCGGGTGAATATCTACCAACCAATCGCAAACTAACAGTTTGCTTTTTACATCCTACCAGTTTGCTTTACATTTCGGCGGACAGTCCGGGCTGAGAGGCTTGCGAAAGCGGCGCAGTTACTGATTCACGAATCCTCTCAATATCTGCGCCCACGGTGCGCAGCTTGGCTTCTATTTTTTCGTACCCACGATCGATGTGATAGACACGATCGACAATTGTCTCGCCCTTTGCCACCAGGCCCGCTAAGACTAGCGAAGCCGAAGCCCGCAGGTCAGACGCAATCAGCGGCGCGCCGGTTAATGGCGTTGGTCCATTAACTGATGCGCTGGGGCCGTCAATGGAAATGCGCGCGCCCATTCGCTGCAGCTCTGACGCGTGCATAAAGCGGTTTTCGAAAACTGTTTCCTCGATAACTGCCCGGCCTTCGACCTGCGTCATCAGGGCCATGTATTGGGCCTGCATGTCAGTGGGAAACTTTGGGTAGGGCTGGGTGGTTACGTCTTTCGCCGCTAACGCTTCGGGACAGCAAACGCGAAGGGTGCTCTGATTGACCTCTTCAATCTGAACGCCAACCTCGCGAAACTTATCAATCACAGCAGAAAGATGCCGGGGCTGGCAGTCCTTGATTTCCAGATCGCCATTCGTGATCGCAGCTGCAGCAATGAAGGTCCCTGTTTCGATGCGATCAGGAATGATCGTGTGCTCGGCGCTGCCTAGTCCGGCGACACCTTCAATCTCAATCCTGCTTGTTCCCGCTCCGCGCACCCGCGCGCCCATTTTGTTGAGCAGTTCCGCCAGATCGCTGATCTCAGGCTCACAGGCCGCGTTGTGCAAAACTGTTAAGCCCCGCGCCAGCGTTGCAGCCATCATCACGTTTTCTGTTCCCGTTACCGTAACCTTATCGAAATGAATTTCGCCTCCAACCAAACGGCCTGATTTGGGTGCGCGCGCGATGACGTTTCCCGCTTCCAGCCTGACCTCGGCGCCCAGCTTCTCGAATGCCACAAGATGCAGGTCTATCGGGCGTGTGCCAATAGCGCATCCGCCCGGCAGCGAGACTTTGGCTTTGCCAAACCGCGCCAGCAACGGTCCTAAAGCGAGCACCGACGCGCGCATCGTTCGCACCAGTTCATAGGGCGCTTCAAACAGTTCGATGTGGCTGGCAGATATTTTGTTAGTTCGCAGCTCGGGCGTGAGCACGGTTGCGCCGAGATCTTCGAGCAAGCGACGTTGGGTAATAATGTCGCGAACGTAAGGAAGATTGTGCAGTGTGACAGTTTCCGGACTGAGCAACGCTGCGGCCATGCAGGGCAGCGCGGAATTCTTGGCGCCGCTTATCGAAACGCGGCCGTTAAGCGGCCGACCGCCGGTGATGCGAAATTTGTCCACGACAAGAACAGATTAAATTAAAACTCGGAAAGGTTAAAGCGGGAGGGATTGGGGAGGAGTGTCCTAATCTGAAATCCTTGCTGGTGAAAGGGCGTCACCGCCTCATCTTCCTGTCTGGACGGGTTAGAACAATTCGAAAATAGGAGGCCATGCTGAGGTTACGAATCGCTCAAAAACTATGTCCCAACCCGCAAGTTCCGAAAGGCAGAACATTACAGCTAACACTACAGCGGTAAATCTAATTGTGCGAGGACTCATCATGGCGAGAAGTGTACAACCGCCGTGCCATGAGTTCAATTGAATGATTTCAGATTAGGTACTACCGGGTTGGGGACTGGGGCAGTCTCACGTTCGCCATTGGTAAACGAGCGAGGGTGAGGGCGCGGTCCCCGCTCGTTCTCAAGATTCAAGTTGTTCTGTCTAGAGGCGCAGACCCTCGCTCCGCCGAATTCTAACCCCGCCGTTCGTAGTCATGGCCCTGATTGTTGCGCCGCCTGAGCCGAGATTCACTGCCAGCTCGCGCGTAATATTTCCCTGGACGGTCACCGGAAAGTCTATGCTGAGGTGCCCGTTGACAGTACCTGTCTCCAGGTGTGCCGAGTAGTTATCCGGAATCCACATCGAAACGCCGCCATTGGTTGTACTCACGTCCAGAGCTTCACCATCCCAGCGTTCGCCACTCAATTCCACATTCAACCCGCCGTTGGTCGTCCCTCCCCGTACGGTTCCACCAACCCGTTTCAGATTAACGCCGCCATTCAGCGCACTGAACTCGAGCCGGCCGTTTACGTCGGTAATTGAAATGCCTCCATTGTTCGTTTTCAAAGACAGGTTTGAACGATGCGGCACGAAGAGCTCATAGCTAACGCTCCACCAGTGGTCAGTGCGATTAGGTGGGCCGGAAGCAAAAATCTTCGAGCCGGCAGTTTCTATCCTGATTTGTTTGGCAAGTTCGTTCGCCTCGCTCTCGGACGGGCCGGCGGTTTGGATTCGTGTTCGCAGCAGGATTTCATTTCGGTCCCAGCCCTGGACTGCAACGCCGCCGTTCGCCCGCCCATCGACCGCAATCGTGCTGTCCGTCGCGGCCAGGGTTTGTTCATTGATTTCGCAATGATTCACTAATTTGTCGTTGCTCCAATTATCGCGACAAGTCAGGGAAGTGTTCTTTCTCTCGTTTTGAGAAAAAGCCGTCACACTCACCACACACATCACCATCACAGCCAACACAGTGCGGCTTAGAAACTTATTCATGTCGTTGTCTCCTTATGGTTTGCTCGCGGTTCGACTTGTTGAGTCCTACACCATACGCCGTGGGCTGTGCGCATTGTAGTAGTTGCCCTGGGGATTGGTAAATCTTTTACTACGACAGCTTCTGTAAAGCAACAGTTCTGGGGATGCCCTGAAGGTCCTGGTAAATGTCGAGAAGTTTCCATCTGCGCCGGTCAATCAGTTGCTCAACCGCCCCACTCTGACTGAATCCAATC
>WNGI01005970.1_pt1 | contig 11724 bp, 10 predicted proteins | sample 5400621 | NCBI WGS metagenome assembly WNGI01 (sample SAMN13153374, study PRJNA577476) | soil metagenome | isolation source: 20 cm soil or saprolite under Garry oak tree replicate 1 | place: USA:California | collected 2016-06-15
GGCTCGAAGCAGCGGCGGCAGCGGGCTTCGTAGGCGCCCATTGCGCCGACGACGATTAACTCTTCGCTCTCCACCAGGCGCTGGGTGTGGACGGCGGGATTGCCGCAACGGACGCAGATGGCAAGCAGCTTGGTGATCTCTTCGGCGATCGCAAGAAGGCGCGGCATGGGTTCGAACGGGCGGCCGCGGTAATCGGTATCCAGGCCGGCGACGATCACGCGCTTGCCGAGATTCGCGAGCTTGGTGCAAACATCCACGACCTCATCGCCAAGGAATTGCGCTTCGTCAATGCCGATAACTTCCGTGCGCGGCAACAGCTTTTCCATGATTTCGGAGGCTTTGAAGACGTTGTCCGAGGGAATGCCGAGGCCCGAATGCGAGACGATTTCGTTGGCAGTGTAGCGTTCGTCGATGGCAGGCTTGAAGATCTGCACGCGCTGGCGTGCGATCTCCGCGCGGCGCAGCCGCCGGATCAACTCCTCGCTCTTGCCGGAAAACATTGGGCCGACGACGACTTCGATCCAGCCCATATTGCCTTTGACGATGTCCACGGTCGCTCCCCTCAAAACCAGTTATCAGTTTTCAGTTCTCAGTATCCAGTAAAGAACTTCAATCTTGAATGTTATGAACCTCTAACAATCGAAGCTCTACCGATTTGACTCCGCAACGCCGATGGCGGCGGCGCGGTACAACTTCATATTATAGAACGGCGCGAAAGCCGCAATCACGGCAACTCGAAACGCCTCCTGCCGGGTGATGAAATTGTTCGAGAGCACGCCCCAGGCGCCCTGCGCGTCGCGTATGCCCACGGCGCCGCGGCAAATCGATCGATTGCTACGGCAAGCTCCACGCCATTTTCGAGGACTTCGTACGCCAGCGTTTCAGGCAGCTCGATGCTTCCCGAGCGGCCGTAGTGGCCTCGCGTGCCGTCGGAGACATAGGCCCAGCTTTCCAGGAACACGCGGCGATGCCCGCTTTGCTGTAATCCCGAATGACGCAGCATCTCGTCCGCTGATATACCTTCGCGGACCACATCGAGCCCGCCTTCAAGACCGACGAAGTATTGCCAGGCCGCACCGTCCTGGCGCGCCATCTCCACCAACGCTTTCGTGCGCTGGCGGGCGCCGCGCATCAATTCCTCCCGCGACGATGGCGTGTGGCTGACTCCGCTCTCCACTTCCACGCCGACGACTTCGAAATGAGCATCGTTAGACAAAGCCGCAGAAAATGCCTGGAGAGCTTCCGAAACGGCGTTGAGCTTCGGGCCGCGCTTGCTGCCGACGGCAATGGTGATTTTTTTCATTTGGAAAAATAACAGCGGCTCGATTCTAACGGTACTTGAACAGAAATTTCACTGGGAATTCGCGAGGCTGAGGAAAACTCAAGAGGGACATTCTCGAAGAGCTCATCCTTGCCGGATGAGCAATGGAGCGGCCTATCTCGGGGAATATATCCCCTGTCCGCGCCTCCTTCGAGAGTCTCTGGCAGAACGGTGTAGCGAGCGCTGGATCGAAAGTTGCCGACAAGACCTGCTGGGCCCCATTGTCGCGGTGAATGAGCGCCCTCTGAAGCGATTACTCTCCGAGTATGTTCGTTACCACCGTGAGGATCGCACGCATCTCGGACTTGAGAAGGGGACACCTGACGGATTCGTTCCGTGGCTTCGGGTCGGGTCCTTTCCCCGGAGCGACTCGGCGGGCTGCCCCATCGTTACGATCGAGCGGCCTAGTCCCGACTGGCCGCGCGTCCTTTATATATATATATGTGCGCTCTACGCGCACTCGGGTTCTTGCCCTCCGGAGTCTTCGTGCTGTATCGAGGCAATGATCATATTCAGGCTTACTCCACCAAGAACCGCCCCGCTTTTGGTCCCGGCTAAAGTTTTGGCGAAACACAGGTACGGGAAGCGCTATTGTTATCGGAAGAACGTGAGCGCTGACGTGCGGAAATGCTGGCAGCCGTTGACACGGCGGAAGCCTCTCTCTCACGAGGCGAAGGCCGTGCTGTCACGCAGCAATCGATTTGCATCACCCCTTGACATCCGACAGGAATACATGAAATTCTCATGTCGAAGGACGAGGGGAAGAATGGCTGAATCTACAGATCTCTTGCAGGGCACACTGGACCTGCTGATTTTGAAGTCCCTCGCACTTGCTCCCATGCATGGATGGGGCATTGCGGAACGCATTCAACAGGTATCGAAGGATGCTTTGCAAATTGGACAGGGGTCTTTATATCCCGCACTCCACAGACTGGAATACAAAGGCTGGATTAAATCCAACTGGGGTGTCTCCGAGAACAATAGGCGTGCGAAGTTCTACTCGCTCACTCGCACAGGGAAGAAGCAGCTACAAGCTGAACTGGACAACTGGGATCGTTTGACGAACGCAATCGCGCTCGTGCTAGAGCGAATCTAGCAGGAGGAACCGGATGATCTCGGAAATTCTGACGCGCTTACGTTTTCTGGTTACGGCCAAGACTCAGGCCGAAGTAGATGACGAGCTGCGGTTTCACCTCGAGCATCTGACCGAGGCGAACATGGCCGCTGGCATGCCACCGGAAGAGGCACGGAGGCAAGCTGCAATCGCGTTCGGAGGGGTCGAACGGACTCGCGAGGAGTGCCGTGAGCAAAGGCCAGGGCGCTTCATGGAAGCCGTTGTTCAAGATGTGCGCTATGGCTTGCGGACGCTGCGCAAGGACCCGGGGTTTACGACCGTGGTCATCTTCACTCTCGCCCTCGGCATCGGCGCCAACGCGGCCATGTTCAGCGTGATTCGCGGGGTGCTCCTGAAGCCGCTGCAATACCGTGATCCGGACCGGCTGGTGCGTCTTGTGCTGGCGGTCCCACAGCGCAACGTACCAGACCAAGCGTTCAACGAGGTGCGATTCGAGGAAATGCAATCGGCGTCTCACTCGTTCAGCAAATTGGGGGCCTTCGGACCACTGGAGAACCTGACGCTCTCTGGAAGCGGTGAGCCGGAGGTCGTGAACGCTGCGCGCGTTTCCGCCAATTTCCTAAATATTCTGGGCGTGGAGCCGGTACTTGGACGCAGCTTCCTTCCAGACGAGGACAGGCACGGAGGGCCCGCCGTCGCGATGATCAGCAGCGAGCTGTGGCGGCGCCGGTTCAACGGCGATCCACAAGTGGTCGGCAAATCGACCGCGCTCGATGAGGTGTCGTATACGATCATCGGCGTGTTGCCAGCCGGATTTGCATTTCCGGAGGCCGACATAGACATCTGGGTGACGCGGCCCTCGGAATGGTCGGCGCTTCCCTCTGGAGCTTGGCGCACGGTCGGCCTCTTGAAAGGGTTCGCGCGATTGAACCCGCTGGTCAATCTAGAACAGGCGCGAGCAGAGATGAGCGTGCTGCAGAAACGCTATGCCCTCGCCCATCCTAACCCCGTGGATGCCGATCCGAGCGTAACCATGGGCGTCGTGCCGTTGAGAGATCAATTGGTGACCAACGTTCGGCCCATGCTCTGGATGCTGTTTGGCGCGGTGGGGTTCCTGCTTCTGATCGCGTGCGCCAATGTGGCGAGCCTGTCTCTGGCACGGGCTACCTCTCGCTCCCGCGAGTTCGCAGTGCGGGCAGCCATAGGAGCCACCCGCAGACGGCTAGTTGGTCAACTGCTGGCGGAAAGTTTGCTACTCGCGGTCGCCGGTGGAGCTGGTGGTGTCTTGCTGGAGAAGTGGAGTTTGCATGCCATCGTGCGCATGGACGCACTCAACCTGCCGCGCGCCGCGGAGATTCGGCTGGACGGTGTAGTGCTTGGATTCGCATTGGTGGTCTCGATTGCGACTGGCATCCTGTTCGGGCTGTTCCCCTCGCTCTCGGTGTCGAGGCCAAATATCGCCGGCATATTGCGGGAGGGCATTGGGGCAGCGGGCCGGGGAGCCTGGAGATTTCTCAGCAGTCGGGCACCGCTAGTGGTGGGACAGGTCGCGCTGTCGACCGTGTTGCTTATCGGCGCGGCGCTTCTTTTGAAGAGCTTTGCTCGTCTGCATAGTGTCGATCCCGGATTTCGGCCGTCGAATCTGCTGACCGTGAGAATCGCGCTGCCCCGGGCAAAATATGATACGGATGCGAAGAAGAAGGCTTTCTTTGAGGAACTCATGCGTCGAGTGACTGCCGTCCCTGGCGTGCAAAGCGCCACAGCAGCGCTGTCGCTCCCCACAAAGAATTCCCTATACACCAACATAATGAAAGTGGAGGGCGTGGATCTCGCGGATAAGGATTTCGGACTGCCAGACATGCAGTTGCAAAGCGTCACGCCCAGCTATTTTCAAACTTTGGGGATTCCGCTGCAGCGGGGGCGGGAATTTACCGCAGGCGACAACGCTCCGGGCGCACCTCCAGTGGTGATGATCAATGAGAGCTTGGCCCGCCTCCTCTGGCCCAATTATCCAACCGGGCGGGATCCTATCGGCCGACACATCTGGGAGGGCGCTGATAAGGCGATTGGCGAATTGGAGATTGTCGGTGTCGTTGGCGACGTGCATGAGAGAGGGCTGACCAGCGAACCTCGGCCTGAATTTTATGTTCCATTGATTGTGCACCCTCCTCAGCGGGCGTACCTGGCAGCGCGCACGCAAGGTGCCGATCCGCTCGGTTTGGCCAACACCATTCGCAACGAAGTGCTGGCGATTGACCGGGACCAGGCGGTCTCGGATGTGCACACTATGGAAGAAGTGATCGAAGAATCGGTAGGACAGAGACGTTTGACGATGGTGTTAGTGGGATTGTTTGCCAGTGTTGCGCTACTGCTTTCCGTAGTGGGGATTTACGGGCTTGTTGCCTACTCTGTGGCGCTTCGAACGCAGGAAGTGGGCATCCGGCGCGCTTTAGGGGCGCAGACGGGCGACATCCTCCGACTCGTGCTGAGCCAAGGCTTGGCGCTTGCGGTTTCCGGCGTGGCGCTCGGCGTCATAGGAACATTCGCTCTAACCCGAGTGATGAAGGAATTTCTATTCCAAATAAGCGCCACTGATCCTCCGACATTCGTGGGAGTAGCGCTGTTGTTTGTCCTCGTGGTGTTGGCGGCCAGCTTCATTCCGGCCAGACGTGCAGCGCGGGGCGATCCCTTGTTAGCGCTACGAGTTGGATAGACCTCCTGATACTCGTTTAGCGTTTCATCGGGAAGATAACAGAATTCTGTTGGTGAAGAACCGTGGTGAGTGCACCGTTTGTCGCGCGATGCGGCTCAAATGTCAAACATCTGACGGGGCGGTTGGACATGTCATCGACTACTTGCAAAGGCTTGTCTGCGGTTAGACGCCCATTCCTTCCCACATCTAAGTGCGTTTATTCCCGGGTTTGGAAAACTTTCGCTAGCTCGCAGTGTCGAACTCAGAGAAACGACTCTCGGGCTGGCACGTCGGGACTCGCCGCCACATGCTGCCAAAACTAAATCAGATTCTGTTTTTAGGATTTCTCTGCGCCGTGGTCATGCACGTGAGTTGCTCGGCGAAGAAGCCGATCACTTCAAGCTACGCTCCATTTCGTCTGGAGTCATTGAACAACGATTCTCTTCTACTTACTCCCCCCATCCCTGAAGGTCATGCCAACAACGCAGCAATCAAAATGACGCTCATTGGCAACACGACGCCCCCCTCTGTCACGAATTGCTTTGCAGAGAGAGGTCCCTTCCGCCTCGAACAAGGAAGGAACGATTCGCATTCCATTCAGATCACACTACCTGCCCCGGAAACATGGCTTAGCGATCTGGAGGGTAGAGCCGAGCCGCGTGCCAGCGAGGACATTGAAGCACTGTACGCAATTTTTGCCGATCTTGATCAACTGCAGCAACAAGGGTGCTTTGGCGAAACCAACGCCTCAATTCGAGATTTCATCCTGCAAAGTCTCCCCATGAAGCCAAACGAGAGCTTATTCAATACCTATGGCTATCTGGAGGGGCGCAGCAGTATGGACCTGAAGCCAGGTATGCGTTTGAAGATCGAACGCGCCTACTTCCGGCCAGCCAAAGCGGGAAACGAAGAGCACGACGCAAAGACTTTTCTCGGTGTCAGCACCATGTACCTTGATGTGGAAGTGGCCGGTAACAGCAAGATTCGATTCCGGCGAGTCGGCAGTATCCGATACTCTCCGGCTTCTCTGGCTCACAGGGTTCAGGAGGAAAATCGGGATCTCGGCCTAATTCTGATCCCGCGGCAACTCCACTATCGCCTCCTCTTCTACACATATCTCGTCCCCAAGAAACACACACGTTTCCCAGCCATCATTGGAGCCGGCAACGCCAGCCAATTGGATGAACTCGATCGGGAGCTGCGCGCTCAGACTGATGAGAGCTGCAAAAACGTCGCCACGGCACGCCGAGTGACCTGTTTTGAGTTCGATGGCTCCGTTGCGGTGAGTGCCTTGATTAAGGTGGAGTTGAACGGCAAACCGAGGTTTCTCGAATGGGGAGCAAAGATCAAGGACGTTTTATCCAAGAGCTCGGAAGTCGAGGCTCTAAAAACACTTCGGTTCCAACGTCGATTCATGAATTCCTACTATGACGTGCGTTTCGATCCTGAAGACTCTAACGTGCTATCACTTGCGCTTGTGGGCGGTGACCGATTGACCTGGTCAAAGAGCTCTTCCGCCCCGCAGTGAAACTGGCGACAGTGTTTTACAGCCTTCATGCACTCAGCAAGACAAATGTACGGCCACATAATCCGATTCGGAACATAACCCCGACTAAGACAATGCAGTAAGGTCCCTACGAGCTTTGCCCACGGTGGCACCACTATATTCAAGGCCGAGAATTTGGGACAAGAATTTTGTTCAGTAGAGATTCCCGTAGAGGCTTATATGCTTATGGGTTCCAGACAGCTCTCCAGTCTTGGAGCGCAGCCATTCTTTCTCCACTGATCCCGGCGGAGAAAAGAACTATGGCCCCGAAGCGCCGATTTTGCTCTGGCTGGAGACACCTTTCAATCAGCTGACTCCATACCTTCAAACTAGAAACAACTCTCGTTACATCCATTACCAGGATATTCATTTCCTCGCGCGAGGAATGGTGCGATTCACCATATAGAAGTCTCTTTGCACGAGTGTCAGTAACTGGTACCCGCACGATTCCGGCTGTTCGCACTCCGTTGTCGATTGAGCACTGAGCGGCGCCGATTATCGCAGCGGCGTCGGGACTTGGCCAGACTTCGCTCAGAACTGGAAAGAAAAAGTGTTGAGCCAATACGGGGATTCGACGGCAATCGACTATCGGACTCACATTCGGAAGCACCTTGTTCCGTTTTTTGGTGAGTTCTCGATGAAGGACCTCAATCCCGAGATGGTTCAGCAGTTTATTTCTCGTTCTGCGGTGGGCGCGAAAACTACCAGAAATATTTGCATCACACTCCAGAGCATGTGGACCACGGCAAAAGCGTGGGGCGATGTCTCTCACAACCTCATGGAAGGCGTTGTACTCCCGGACATAAAGCGAGTGCAGCGATTCTTCCTCTCTCAACGGGAAATCCAACTCATTCTTGCCAAGGCTCAAGAGCCGCACCGCACATGGTATGGACTTGCGGCGGAAACCGGCCTGCGAGCCGGCGAGCTGTGCGGACTGACAGTGGATGACATGGGCTTAGAACGCGGAATGCTTCAAGTGCGGCAGAGCGCATGGCGAGGAAAACTAGGCGATCGGAAAACAGATGAGTCAATTCGGGTTGTCGAGCTTTCCCCTCAGGTCTGCAGGCACCTGAGGACATTCTTGGAGTCTTGGCATCCGAATCAACGTCGGTTGCTCTTCGCCACTCGCAACGGAACGCCGTGGGATCAGAACTTGTTGCTCAAACGAAAGTTCAGACCTTTGCTCCGGGCGCTTGGTATCCAGATGCCACGCGGCAATGGCTTCTACGCGTTCCGTCATGCGAACGCAACTCTGATGAGCAGTTTCGGAGAATCGCAGAAATTGCTCCAGCAGAGACTCGGCCACGCTGATGGCTCGCCAGTCACGGAGACGATCTACACGCACGTGATCAGCGAGGACGGAAAGCGAGTCGCGGCGCAGCTTGGCAACGCAGTTTGGGGAATTTTGGACGCCGACCTCCTCTATTACCTTGGTCGGAACTTTTTCCCATCGGCCATACCCACCGACTCCCTTCGTGTCGGTGAACTCGACCCCAAATTTCTCGTGCGCTGTGCCATCTGCAATGCACCAGGGGCAGATGTGTTCGAGTTCGTTCGAGCCGTAAGGTATGCCGTTGTAGGCGAACCCTCTAGATTGCCCGCAAACTGGACACACCTCCGCAGACGGAACGATGCTTCCGGTCGCAGTAGGGTTGGGATGATATTTGAAATGAGATTCCATTGAAGAAAGTATAATGCAATTCCCACCGCGACCTTCGCACGCTTGGTAAACAGCGATTGTGGACATGTGGAATCCGTCGCGGAATCGGGCCGGCAACTTCTACGAGTACCCCACAAATCAGAGTTGGTGACCTTTCAGGCCTTAAGGACCGCTCGATGGGTGATGGGGAAATCAGGAATAGCGACGAATGGATACCCAAGCAAAAACCAGGAACCAGGCAAACGCAGTTCCCATTAGAAACCAGAAGACCATGGCCCTAAGAGGGACCATGCGATACGTATCATGAATGGTGATGTCCAACCCTAGGCTTGTGTGCAACCAAAACCGGAGAACAAAAGCTATTGCCACCAGCACGCCTATTCCGACCAGATGCCTCATCCGGACCCTCCGCAGAAGAGGAATATTACGTCCGTGCTGAGCAAAAAGGAACATCTCCGATTACTCCACTTATCGGGACTTAGGCCTACGTGCCAGAGTCTGTATCACTTTAATTTGCCATCACTGCGCGCTAGGCGAGGCCTGTTGCTTCACATACTGAATAGTTTCCTGGATGTTTCGCTGCATTTGCATGTCAGAGACATTGCGCTGCAGATAGTTGAGAAGGAACATTGTCACCTTGGGTTCCCTGTTCACGCCAACCGAGATTATCGGAGGATAAGAAAACGAATCTTGAATCAATTGCAAACATGCCTCGACGGTCTTCGTGTTGCTCAAATCCTTTTCATCGACTATTTTCAGAAGGGCAATCGACACACCATCACCAAGTCTTTGAAGGTCTTTCACAGCAAAGCTGATTCGAAGTCCAGGATTCGTGGTGACGATCTGGAGGTTGTTTCGAACGAAGGTAATCGAATAGGGGTCGTCGCCTGCCGTCTGGCCCCCGAGAGGAACCGTGAAAATGAGGCACGCACAGAATGAAGCGGCGAGAAATCGCATGAGTAATCTCCTCCCTGACTCGTTTTAGGATGCGGCGCACCACACCCAGGGCTGCTGATGCTGCTCTCTCAGGGTATTGGCTCACGCGGCGCGAATAACGCCCCTAAACGGAAACTAGGACTCAATGTGTGAGAGAAGCGTACCCAAGGAGCCCTATGATACGCCGCGTTCGATTTGCATCCCTGTTAGTTTTGGCCTCTGCCCTCGTCTGCGGGTGCTCGACACGGTCGGAACAAGAACGGATACTCAAACAGGACTTGTGGATGATGCGGCAGGCTATCGACAAATACACGCTAGATAAGGAGCGAGCACCCCAATCCCTGCAAGACTTGGTGAACGAGCATTATTTGAAGGGGATTCCGACTGACCCATTTACGAGGAAAAAAGACTGGGTGCCACAATTCGACGACGTGGTGCTGAGCCCGGAGCAATCGAGCATCGGGATGGTTGACGTTCATTCGGCTTCGAGTCAAGTTGACAGCAACGGCATTCCGTACAAGGAGTGGTGACCCGCCACTCGGAAAGTGGACGTATAACAGCGTTCGCGTCCACATGGAATCCGCCCACATGGAATCCGCCGCGAAGGGGTCGCCAGTCAATTGGACGAGAAGGTCGACTTACCCGGGACTTGACGGCGGGCCGTGAAGTCGGGGTAGTATCTGGCGAAGTAACATCGGGGAGGTTGGCGACATGAAAGTTTGCTGGGTATCGCTAATCGCTTTACTGGCTACTGTTGCCATGTTTCTTATCGAGCCGTCTCCTCTTGTTGCGCAGTCTGCGGCAAGAGTTCCTGAGAAATCTTCCTTCGCCGGAACCTGGCAAGGGAAAATGAACGACCTCCCGGGTATCGACCTCAAAATTGATGAAGCGGGCGGGAAGGTCAGCGGGGCCATTGTTTTTTATTATCAAGAACGCAGTAACGAGAGTGAGCCGTGGCATACAGCGGGCGAAAGTCCCGTAGCTCTGCTGGTGCCGCATGTGGAGGGTAAGATTCTCACATTTGAAGTTCAGCACCACAAATGCCACGGGTGCACGGAACTTGGTCCGAACGTCAAGTTTCGTATGGAGCTTACGGGGCCAAACGAGGCGCACCTGTGGAAACTGGAAAATCAAGACACGAGTAAAGATTTAGGTCCGGCGTTGAAGCTATTGCGCCGAACCGAGCCCGCATCGCTGCTTGAACCTGCCAAGGGACAATGAATGGCTTCCCGGTCGCTCGAAGGAGAGAAGAGCAGAACTGGCGTCACTTCTCCAGTTTGTGCGCGGTGTTGGTTTGTTCGCCTTAACGCATGCGGCACGACGTCTCAGAGTTACGACCCGCTACAGGCGTTTTGGCGCAAGGCATTCGTTCAACTAGAACGAATTGGTCGGGGCGTCCGGATTTGAACCGGAGACCTGCTGCGCCCAAGGCAGGCGGACTACTCAAAACAACCTACCTGTTCTCAGCGTTACTGCTGAAACAAAATAACTTAGTGGCGATGGCAGCATGTGTCTGACTGTGTGCGAATGTCCCCAAATGTCTGCAGGGTGGGCACAAAAGTCGGCACATTCGAGGAGGTGCCTGGCCCAGATTCGCATGTCGGAACAAGCTCGAATGGTTGCGGGGGCTTGCCACCGCTGTTGGATGACCGGCTCGCCGACGCGTCCCTCCGCTGGACCCTTCCTGTGCATTTGAGCATCGGGGTCGCTCTGTTGCTGAAACATCGAGAACGCAGAAGTTGTTCGATTGCTTACAGCGAACAGCATGTGAAGCTTGAACGCAACATATTTGTTGCCACGGCCAGGTCTTGATGACTGCTTTCCTTATTCCTTCCACCGCGAGGGCTCCTGACCCAGAACTGGACCGAAGAGCAGTTGTTATAACTCCTTTAAAACTGAGAATGTGAGCAAGATTTCTGTATCGTAACGCCCAGCCGACGGGACGGCTAGAAAGAAATAGAAAACATTTCGGAAGCAAAAGTGAGACATTTACGTCTAAATCCATTCAGATCCTGTGTTGCTTGCTGCTCTTCTCTTGGTCTGCAGCGAGCGCTCCGGTACCCGCACCGCAGCGGGAGACTACTCGTAGTCCGCACGGAACGCTGGCCATCCCCTGCGAGAACTGCCACACCGCTACTGGCTGGCGCCCCATCCGCGCCGTCCCTGAATTTGATCACAATAAAACTGGGTATCCGCTGCGCGGCATGCACGAGAAAGTTCAATGCACGCAGTGCCACGTAAAACCGATATTCGCAGACGTGGGCAAGAACTGTCAGGATTGCCACGCCGATATTCACCAGCGCAAAATGGGCACGGACTGCGCGCAGTGCCACTCGGTTCTCGGTTGGAACAATGCCGTACAGCAAGTCAAGGATCACCAAAACCGCTTTCCGCTTTTCGGCGCTCACGCCGCTGTGCAATGCGAAGACTGCCACAAGGGAGCGGCCGTGGGCCAATTCCAGGGCCTGTCGACGGCCTGCGCTTCCTGCCACTT
>WNGI01016039.1_pt1 | contig 11723 bp, 9 predicted proteins | sample 5400621 | NCBI WGS metagenome assembly WNGI01 (sample SAMN13153374, study PRJNA577476) | soil metagenome | isolation source: 20 cm soil or saprolite under Garry oak tree replicate 1 | place: USA:California | collected 2016-06-15
TCGCACGCGCGATGAGCCAGTTCGCGATGCGTGAGGGGAGCACGCGCGAGAGGAACGCCTCCTGGCGCTCGCGCCGCCGCCCGCTCACCACGTCCCGCTCGGGTCCGAGCCGCGCGAGCAGGCGGGGGATGTCGGCCGGATCGTTCTGCCCGTCTCCGTCGAGCGTGACCACCAGCGCGCCGCGCGCGTGCGCGAAGCCGGCCGAGAGCGCCGCGGCCTCGCCGAAATTGCCGTCCAGATCGACGATCCTCAGATGCTCGTCCCGGGCGCGCAGCGCGCTCAGACGGGCCAGCGTCCCGTCCCGGCTGCCGTCGTTCACGAAGACGAGCTCGTAGAGCCGTCCGAGCTCGCGTGCGACGCGCGTCAGCTCGCCGTGGAGCGGCTCGACGTTGCCCTCCTCGTTGTAGACCGGAACGACGATGGAGAGCGCGAGCGGCGGCTCGGTCTCGCTCATCGTCGCTCGAAGAACTGCACCACGCCGTCCGCCACATGCTCGACCTCCTCGTCGGTCAGGTCGGCGTGCACGGGCAGCGAGAGCATCTCGCGCGCCGCCTGCTCGGCGCGCGGCAGCGGCGGCGTCTCGCCGTAGGCGCGCAGCCAGGCCGGCTGGCGGTGAATCGGCACCGGGTAGTGCACCCCGGTCTCGATGCCGCGCGCGAGCAGGTGGGCGCGCAGCGCGTCGCGCGCCGGGGTGCGCACGACGTACTGATGGTAGACGTGCGTGCGGGTCGGGTCGGCGAGCGGGGGGATGACGAGCTGGCCGAGGCGCTCGCTGTAGTAGGTCGCGATCGCGGCGCGCCGGCGGTTGCGGGCGTCGAGGTGCTTCAGCTTGATCCGCAGCATGGCGGCGTGCAGCTCGTCGAGGCGGCTGTTGGCGCCGTAGAGCTCGTGCTCGTTCTTGCGCACCTGGCCGTGCGTGCCGAGGAGCTTGACCCGCTCCGCGACGCCGGTGTCGTCGGTGCCGACCAGGCCCGCGTCGCCGTAGGCGGCGAGGTTCTTGACCACCCCCAGGCTGAAGGCACCCGCGAGACCGAAGGCGCCGACGCGCCGCCCGTCGAGCGTGGCGCCGTGCGCGTGCGAGCAGTCCTCGATCACGACCAGCCCGCGCGCGCGCGCGAGCGCGAGGATGGGCCGGAGATCGACCGGGAGCCCGTGCAGGTGGACGACCAGGACGGCGCGCGAGAGCGGCGTCAGACGCGCGGCCAGGTCGTCGGGGTCGGGCCCGAGGTCGTCCAGGCGGATGTCGACCGCGACCGGCGTGCCGCCCGCGCGCTGGATCGCCTCCACCGCCGCCACGAAGGCGTTCGCCTGCACGAGGACCTCGTCGCCGGGCTCGAGGCCGGCTGCCTGGAGCGCCAGGGCGAGCGCGTCGGTGCCCGAGGCCACCCCGCAAACCTGGCGCACGCCCAGATAGGCCGCCATCTCGCTCTCGAAGGCGCGCACCTCCTCTCCGCCGAGGAGCTGCATGCGCTCGAAGACCCTGTCGCACGCCCCGAGCAGCTCGTGGCGGTACGCCCGGTACTCGCGGGTCAGGTCCAGCAGCGCGACGCGTCTCTCCCCCGCCGCCCTTCGTGCCAGTGCTTCCATGCTTCGCTCCCGGTTAGAAAAGCGCGCGCATGCTAACGGGCGGGTGGCACCCACGCAAGCGCGTTGACTTTTGCCCGGCGATCACCCAAGGAGCCTGAGTGGCAGTTTGCGAAGAGGGTCTCGTCGCGCTCCCGCGGCCGCTGGCGCTCGGGCGCTGGGGCGCGCTCGCGCTCGCCCTCGGGGCGGGCGCGCTGCTCGCCGTCCGCCTCGACGTCCCCGCCTTCTTCGACAACGAAGGGCGCTACGCGGAGGTAGCGCGCGAGATGGCGCTCGGTGGCGATTGGATCTCGCCGCACCTCGACTTCACGCTCTTCTTGAACAAGCCGCCGCTCGTGTTCTGGCTCGCGGCGCTCCTCTTCCGCGTCGCGGGACCGACCGAGTGGGTGCGCCTGGTGCCGGTGGGCGCGGCCGTGGTGGCGCTCCTCGCCACCTGCCGCCTGGGGGCGCTCCTTTACGGCGGGCCGGCCGGCCTGGTCGCCGGGCTCGCGCTCGCCACCAGCCTCGGCTTCGTGCTCGAGGCGCGGACGCTCCGGCCCGACATGATCCTCACCGCGACGGTGGTGGTGGCGCTCCTCTGCTGGCAGACGGCGGAGTGCGGCGGCGCGCGCCGCGCACGCTGGCTGGTCGGTCTCTGGGCCGCCCTCGGCGTCGGCGTGCTCGCCAAGGGCCTCGTGCCCCTCGTGCTCGCCGGCCTGCCGATCGCCGCGGTCACGCTCCGCGACGACGGCTGGCGCGGCGCCGCGCGCCTTCGGCCCGGGCTCGGGCTCCTCGTGCTGGCCGCGATCGTCGTCCCCTGGCACGTCGCCGCCGCGCTCCGGCACCCCGGCTTCGCGTGGGACTACGTGGTGAACCAGCACGTCCTCTTCTTCCTCGACCGGAAGCTGCCGCGCGACTCGGAGGGCGACGCGCTCGCGTTCTTCTGGGCGGCCGCCGCGGGCCGCGCCGCGCCGTGGGTGCTGCTCGTGCCGCTCACGCTCGCCGAGGCGGTGCGCGGCGCCACCCGGCGGGCCACGCCGGCGGCGCGGGCCACCTTCCTCCTCTGGGCGTGGGCGGGCGGCCTCCTCCTCTTCTTCTCGTGCGCCCCTTCGCGGCTCGAGCACTACGCGATGCCGGCGCTGCCGGCGGCGGCGCTGCTCGCGGCGCGCGCCTGGCAGCGCGCGCGGGCGGGCGAGCTTGGGCGCGCGGCCTGGGTCTACCTCGTCGCGGGCGGCGCGCTTGTCGCCGGCGCCGGGATCGCGGGCCTGCTCGCCGGGCGCGCGCTCCTGGCCCACACGTACTGGCTCGTCCAGGTGTCCGGGCTCCTCGGGCTCGTCGCGCCGGCCGCGGCGGTGGTGGCGGGCGCGGGCGTGCTGGCCGCGTTCGCGGCGCTGCGCCGCCGGCCCGACTGGCTCGTGGCCGTGCTGGCGGCGAGCATGGTGCCGCTCGCGGCGATCGTGCTGCGCGCCGAGGGAGTGGCAGAGCCCCTCTTCTCGTGGCGGCCGGTGGCGCGCGCGCTGGTCGCCGGCGTCCCGCCCGAGGTGGCGGTCGTCTTCGAGTCCCCGGAGGAGTACCAGCAGGTGGGCGGCCTCGCCTACTACACCGGGCGGCGCATCACGCTCCTCGAGCCGCCCGGCTTCGTGCCGCCCACCTATCTCGCCGGCCACACGCGGGAGATGTTCCTCGCGCGCGCGGGGTTCGAGCGCCGCTGGCGCGCGGGCGAGCGCCTCGCCTTCGTGAGCGACCCGCAGCGACGGCGCGACGATCCCGCCGGCCTGGTGCCCGCACCCTTCCACGTCCTCGGCCGCTTCGGTGATCGATGGGTTCTCACCAGCTTTCCCGCCCACGCCGGCTGATCGTCGCGCTCGTCGCCGCGGCCACGCTCTGGCCCGTGGTTGCGCGCGGCGGGAGGAGCTTCATCCCGATCCCCGAGATCATCACCGACCCGAACGAGGGCAACACGGTCGGGCTCCTCGCCGTGGTCCTCTTCCTCGACGACAAGGATCAGATCCAGTACATGATCGCGCCCGACGTCCGCTACAACAAGACGACGGGCGTCTTCCCCGCCTTCCGCTTCTTCGGCTACCCCTCGCCCGAGCGGCGCTACTCGGTGGTGGTCGCCAAGTCGACCACCAGGGACGAGGACTACGAGCTCGAGTACACCGACCGGAGCTTCTGGGAGGGGCGCGGTTTCCTGCTCGCCTCGTTCCTGCACGAGGCGGACTCGACCGAGCGCTTCTTCGGCTTCGGCAACGAGTCGCGCGAGGAGCGGCCGCATCCGGGGCGCCCAGCCGGCCCGGGCAATTTGGGCGGCGAGTCGAACTACACCGACCTCGACACGCAGGCGCAGGCGACGCCGGGCGTGTGGGTGCTGCCCTATGCGAACCTCTCCTACCGCATGCGCATCCGGCGCTACGGCATCGAGCACGGGCAGGTGGACAACATCCCCTTCATCGCGACCGCGCACCCCGAGGCGCGCGGCCGCGGCCTCGAGGGCGGCGTCTTCTGGGCGCATCAGGTGGCGCTCACCTACGACAGCCGCGACTCGACCGACATCCCCACGCGCGGCGCGCTCGGCATCCTCTACGGCGAGCTCACCGACAAGCGCATCGGGAGCGCCACCTCGTTCGTCAAGTTCGGCGCCGACTGGCGCGACTTCATCCCGCTCCGCAAGGGCAACCCGATCCTCGCGCTGCACGCGCTCGCCAACTACACGAGCGGCGACCGGGACACGCCCTTCTGGGAGCTCTCCTCGCTCGGCGGGGAGCGGTCGCTGCGCGGCTTCGGCACGCACCGCTTCATCGACTTCAACCGCTCGCTGGCGAGCGCGGAGCTGCGCACGCGCGTGTACGAGCGGCATCTCTTCGGCGTGAACCTGGAGATCGAGGTGGCGCCCTTCATCGACACGGGCCACGTGTTTCACCGGCTGAGCGACTCGCCCGTCGGCGACCTGCACTGGGTGGGCGGCCTCGGCTTCCGCGGCGTCGTGCGCCCGCAGATCGTGGGCTTCGTCGACATCGGCCGCGGCTCGGAGGGGAACGCCATCTTCACCGGGATCGACTACCCGTTCTGACCTCGAGGGGCGGCGGCACGGCGGTGTCCGGCGCGCGGACGAGCGGCCCGACGGGTGCGGCGACCAGCGCCAGGCGGCCGCGCCCGGGCTGCCGCGCCGCGCTCACCGCGAGCACGGTGAGGGTGTGCCCGCTCCCGTCGCGCAGCCGTTGCCACTCGTCCTCCCAGAGGAGGAGCGCGGCGCCGGCGGCCGCTCCCCGGTGCGGCCACTCGCGCAGCGTCGGCGGCGCGTTAGAGCGCGTAGAGCGGCGCGCCGGGCGGGACGCTGCGCGACACCTCGGCGAGGAAGCCCTTCAGGCTCCGCTCGCGGGCGATCGCCGGGTGGAGCAGCGTGTCGAACGACGCGGTCCACAGCGCGAACAGGGCCGCGACCGCGAGCACGAGGCGGCGCCACTCGGCGCGCGCGGCGGCCCGCGCGACCAGCGGCGTGGCGGCGGCGGTCACCACGGCGAGCAGCAGGAGCCAGGGTGAGGCGGCGCGTGCCGCTGCGGCGAGCGTCGCCGCCCCCGCCGCGTCGTCGGGCCGGAGCCACGGCTGCACGAGCGGGGCGGGATCGACGCCCAGGGCGAGGGCTCCGCCGAGCGCCGCGAGCCCGAGCCCGGCGGGCGCGAAGAGGAGGGCCCCGAGGCTCGCCAGCCGCTCGAGCCGCCCGTGGGCGGGCGGTGCCGCGACGCCCGCGCCGAGCAGCAGCGCGACGGCGGGGTGGAGCGGCAGGAGGTAGACGCTCCGCTTCGCCGCCGCGAGCGAGAAGAAGACGACGCCCGTCGCGACCCACGCCGCCGCGAGGGCGGCCGTCGCCGGCCGGTCGCGGAGCGGGACCAGCGCCAGCGGCAGGAGCGGCGTCCACGGGAGCAAGCCAAGCAGGCCGAGCGGCACGAGGTAGCCCGCGGCGTGCGCGTGCCCGGTCGCGGCGCCCTGGGGATCGACGAAGCGGAGCCAGTTCTCGCGCGCGACCACGTCGAGGAGCGCGCTCCCCTCGCGCGCGAAGGCGGCAGCGTACCAGAGGCCTGCCAGGGCCGCGGCGCCGCCGAGCACGGGTACGACGCGGAGCGGTCGCACCTCGCCCCGTGTGATGCGCAGCCCCGCCGCAGCCAGGGTCGGCAGCACGAGCGCGACCGGCCCCTTGGCGAGCGTGCCGAGCGCGGCGCCGAGCGCGGCGAGCGCCGTCGCGCCGCGCGTGCCGCGGGCGAGCGCGAGCGTCCAGCCCGCGAGCGTGGCGGTCAGCGCGGCCGCAAGCGCCATGTCGACGCGCGCGCTCAGCGCGGCGCGCGTCCACTCGAAGGTGGTCGCGAGCACGAGCGCGGCGGGGAGCCCGGCCGCGGCGCCCCACACCGCGCGCGCCGTCGCCCAGGTGCCGAGCACCGCCGCCGTGCCGAGCACGGCCGAGGGCAGGCGGAGCGCCAGCTCGGGCCGCTCGGGCAACACGCCGAGCGCCCCCGCCGCTGCCCAGTAGTAGAGGGGCGGCTTGCGCGCCAGCTCGCCCTCCGGCCGCGCCGGCACCAGCCACGCGTGGCTCCGGAGCATCTCGCGCACGACCAGCCCCTCGCGCGGCTCGCCGCGCGTGTAGAAGGGGACGTCGGCGGCGCCGGCCAGGTAGAGCGCCAGGCACCCGGCGGCGACGAGGACGGCCTCGCGCGCCGCCCTCATGCGGCGAGGGGCCGGGCGCAATTGCACCCCGCGCGGCGCGCTGTTACGGTCCGCCAATGCCGGCGCCGGTGACCGCGGACTACGACGCGCGCTGGGGCTATCGCCACTTCGACGCGCGCCGCTACGAGCGGCGCCGCTACGGCGGCCTCGTCCGCGGGCTGAACCTCCGCCTCCTCGAGCGCGTGCTCGCGCGCGCGCTCGCGGACATCGACGGCCGCCGCCTCGTGCTCGACGTGCCGTGCGGCACCGGCATCATCGGCGGCTACCTGGCGGCGCGCGGCTTCCGCGTCGTCGGCGCCGACATCTCCCCCGCCATGCTCGAGGTGGCGCGCGCGCGCGAGCATGCGCTCGGGCTCCTGCGCGCCGACCTGGAGGCGCCGCCGTGGCGGCCGGGGAGCTTCGACGCGGTGGTGTGCGCGCGCTTCCTGATGCACGTCCCGGCCGCGAGCCGGCCGCGCGTGCTCCGCACGCTGGCCGGGCTCACGCACGGGCCGCTGGTCGCCACCGTCTGCCATCCCTATACCGTGAAGAGCCTCGGCCGCTCGGTCCGGCGCTGGCTCGGCCGTCCGACGAAGCGGAGCCCGCGGCTCACCCGCCGCGCGCTGGCCGCCGAGGTCGAGGCGGCGGGCCTCCAGCTCGAGCGGGTGATTCCCGTCCTGCCGCTCCTCTCCGAGGTGTGGGTGGTCGTGCTCCGCAACCGCGCCCGCACCACGTAGCAGGTCATCCGAGGAGGCCGCAATGACGAAGATCGAGAGCGTGCGCGCCCGGGAGATCCTCGACTCCCGCGGCTACCCCACGCTGGAGGCGACGGTCGTCGTGGCCGGCGGCGCGTCGGGCACCGGGGCCGTCCCCTCCGGCGCGTCGACCGGCACGCACGAAGCGATCGAGTTGCGCGACGGCGACCGGCAACGCTACGGCGGCAAGGGCGTGCGCCGCGCGGTGGCGAACGTGAACGACGTGCTCGCGCCCGCGCTCTGCGGGGTGGACGCGGCCGATCAGGCCGCGCTCGACGCGAGGCTCGTCGGGCTCGACGGGACGGAGAACAAGGCGCGCCTGGGCGCGAACGCGCTCCTCGCCGTCTCGCTCGCCGCGGCGCGCGCCGCGGCCGCCGCGGCGGGCCGGCCGCTCTACCGCGCCCTCGGCGGCGAAGGGGCGACGCTCCTCCCCGTCCCGCTCATGAACGTCATCAACGGCGGGCGGCACGCGACCAACCCGCTCGACTTCCAGGAGTTCATGATCGTGCCGCACGGTGCACCGTCGTTCCCCGAGGCGATCCGCCAGGGCGTCGAGGTCTACCACGCGCTGAGAAGGCTCCTCGACGCGCGCGGGCTCACCACCGCGGTCGGCGACGAGGGCGGCTTCGCGCCCGCGCTCGGGAGCCACGAGGAGGCGCTCGACCTCCTGGTCGAAGCGATCGGAGCGGCGGGCCTGGTACCCGGGCGCGACGTGTCGCTCGCGCTCGACCCGGCCGCGAGCGAGCTGGCCTCCGACGGCGGCTACGCCTTCCGCAAGTCGGGCGGGCGGCGCGCCACGGCCGACGACCTGATCGCCCTCTACGAGCGCTGGTGCAAGGCCTACCCCATCGTCTCGATCGAGGACGGGCTCGGCGAGGACGACTGGGCCGGGTGGCAGCGGCTGACGGCGGCGCTGGGCTCCCGCCTGCAGCTGGTCGGCGACGACATCTTCGTCACCAACGAGAAGCTCCTGGCGCGCGGCATCGAGCAGAAGGTGGGGAACGCGATCCTGATCAAGCTGAACCAGATCGGGACCGTGAGCGAGACGCGCGCCGCCATGGCGCGCGCGGCACGGGCGGGCTACCGCTCGGTCGTGTCGCATCGCTCGGGCGAGACCGAGGATGCCTTCATCGCCGACTTCGCGGTCGCCACCGGCGCGGGGCAGATCAAGACCGGCGCCCCGTGCCGCTCGGAGCGGACGGCGAAGTACAACCGGCTGCTCGCGATCGCCGAGGAGCTGGGCGCCGCGGCGCGCTACGTCGACCCGTTCGCGCGGTTGGCGTAGAGCCGGCGGCGCGGCGTCTCGAGCCAGAGGTACGCCCGGGCGCCGAGGAGCTGCTCCACCTGCGCGAAGTGGCGCCGGCCGGTCACGAGGAAGGCGAGCCCGTCGCCGGCGAAGAGGTCGCGCACCAGCCGCGTGTCGTCGGTCTGGATGACCGGGGCGCGCAGGTAGAAGGTGAGCGACGGGTCGTGGATGCCGAAGGCGACCACCGGAGCGGCGCCGGCGCCGGCGATCAGGCGGGCGGCCTCGCGATCGCTGTGCAGCGCCGCGACCGCGGGGGCCACCCCGTGCACTCCGAGCGGGTAGAGGGTGAGGACGGCCCCGAGCACGGCGGCCGGCACCAGGTCCACGCGCTCCCGGCGGAGTACCAGCAGGAGACCGACGGCCCAGCCGAGGGCCGCCGCGGCGAGGAGGACGCGCACCGAGAGGGTGAGGTGGCCGCGCGCGGCGAAGAGTGCCGCGCCCGCCCCGGCCAGGAGAGCCAGCGCGGCGAGCGCGCCGCCCAGTCGGAGCGTCGTGCGCTCCTCCGCCGCGCGCCCGCTCGCCAGCTCCGTTCCGACGAGGAGCGCCAGCGGTACCAGCGCGGAGAGCGCATAGGTGGCGAGCTTGCCGCGCGCCAGCGTCAGCACCGCGGGCACGAACACCGCCCACAGAAGAAGCGGCCGCCGCGCTGGATCGCGCGCCGCACGCCAGAGCGGGCCCGGCGCGAAGAGCGTCCACGGGAGCAGCAGCGCCGGCAGCCAGAGGAGGTAGTAATGGATGGGCCCGGCGTGCGGGCTCTCCGACCCCAGGCGGCGCACGTGGGTGGCGGCGAAGGCGGAGAGGTAGCTCGCGTCGAGGAGACCCGCCGGCACGTAGAGGAGCGCCCCGAGCGCCACGACGGCGAGCGTGCCGCGCACCAGGCCCAGCTCCGCGACCCGCGGCCGCGGTCGCTGGACGAGCGCCGCGAGCGCGAGCGGCCCGGCGACGAGCAGCACCGCGAGCGGCCCCTTCACGAGGAGCCCGAGGCCTGCGGCGACGTACGGCACGAGCGGCGCGCGCCGGGGCGCCGGTCGCTCGAGCCAGGAGAGGCCGCCGAGCACGCCGACGGTCACGCAGGCCGTGTGCGTCATGTCGAGGTTCCCGTAGCGCGCGAGGCCGAACCACCCCGCGCTCGTCGCGGCCACCAGGCCCGCGCCGAGCCCCGCCGGGACCCCCCAGCGCGGCAGCGCGTAGGCGTACAGCGAGAGGACCGCGACCAGCGCCGCGAGCGCGCTCACCGCGCGCGCCGCCGCCTCGCCGACGCCGAGGGCGCCGTAGGCGAGTGCGACCAGCCAGTAGTAGCCCGCGGGCTTCTCGCGGTAGGGCTCGAGGTCGAGCGTGGGCAGGAAGAGGCGGCGGAGGCCGTGCCCGGCCGCCATCTCGCGTGCGACCTCGGCGTGCCGCGCCTCGTCGGGGTCGAGGAGCGGGTAACTGCCGAGGTCCTGCAAGAAGAGCGCGCCGGCGACCAGCGCCAGCAGGGCCGCGCCGCCCACGGCGCGCGTCGTCGGCCCCATCGCCTATGGACCCGCAGGCGCGGCCGATAGTATGTGCGGGCGATGCGGCGCCGGGCGATGTGGACGGCCCTCGCGCTGAGCGCGCTCTCGGCCGCACTCGGGCCGCCGGCCGGCGAGGCCTACCGCCCGCTCGCGCCGCCGTGAGCGCGCGCTCAGGAGCCGGACCGCGAGCCGCCCGCGGCCCGCGCCTCGCTGTCCTCCCACCGGATGCGACGGTAGTCGAAGTTCGACGCCTCGACCGGGTTGAACTTGATGACCTCGAAGTAGGGCGAGAGGTCGAAGTCGCGCGGCGTGATGATGGACGGCAGCTGGCGCCGGAAGACGGCCGAGTACGGCGGCGGCGTGCGCCGGAGGAGGCGGTCGACCAGGCGCCGCGGCGGGGGCGCCGCGGCCGACGGCGTGGTCGCGGGCAGGATCGGGAAGCCGACGTTCTGGAAGGCGCGCCCGATGATGCTCGAGCAGATGACCTGCGTCGTGAGGCCGCTCCCGAACTGGAGCGCGCGGCGGCGGAAACGGCGCGGGATCAGGCTCACCGGGAAGAAGTAGCGCGCCAGGTCGAGGATGTGCTTCACGTCGTAGCGGAGCCCGATCTGCGCGATCACCTCGTCGAGGATGCGCTGGAGATCCTCGCGCTGGAGCCCGACCGGGCGGCAGATGCGAAGGTTGAAATTAGCATACTTGGAGAGCGGCGAGGCGAGCACGCCTTCGAGCAGCGCTTCGATCATCATGTGCTCGGCGTCGCGCCCGTGCCGGGCGACGAGCGCCTCGCGCTCGGCGGGGAAGCGGCGCAGGAGCTCGTCGCCGACGTAGAGGACCGAGTGCGACCAGGTGCTCTGCGTCAGGTACTTGATGACCTGGCTCACGCGCTGGTCGCCGTCGACCAGGATCACGTCGCCGGGGCGGATGACACGCAGCAGGGCGTCGAAGTCGTTGGGCAGGAGGAGCGTGTAGTTGCCGCGCGGCTTGGTGAGCGCCCGAGCGGCCAGGTTGAAGACCTTGTTGCGGAACCAGCCCATCGATGGCGTTCATTGTAACCCGTCCGCGCCCGGGTCCGAAGCCTCTGCTGCCGGCGGGCGCTCTCCCCTTCCGCCGCCGCCTGCTTTCCTGGTACGCCCGCCACCGCCGCCGCCTGCCCTGGCGGGGGGTGCGAGACCCCTATGCGGTGCTGGTCTCGGAGATCATGCTCCAGCAGACCCAGGTGGCGCGCGTCATGGAGTTCTACCCGCGCTTCCTCGCCCGCTACCCCACGTTCGAGGATTTGGCCGCCGCGCCCGCTGACGCGGTGCGCGAGAGCTGGGATGGGCTCGGGTACTATGCCCGGGCGCGGAACCTGCACGCGGCGGCGCGCGCGGTGGTGAAAAAGCTGGGTGGGCGGCTGCCGCGCCGGGCGGAGGAGCTGCGCGCGCTCCCCGGCATCGGCCGCTACACGGCGGACGCGGTCGCGAGCCTCGCCTTCGGCGCCGACGTGCCCGCCGTCGACACCAACGCGGCGCGCGTCCTGGCGCGCGTGTTCGGGATGCGTCGGCGGCCGAAGAGTGCGCGCCGGGAGCGGCGGGTGTGGGCGCTGGCCGTGGCACTCGTGCCGCGCGGGCGGTCGGCGGATTGGAACCAGGCGCTGATGGACCTGGGGGCGACGTACTGCACGGCGCGGAGGCCGCGGTGTGGCGTGTGTCCCGTGCGGCGACACTGTGCCGTTGGGGAGCGCTTGGTTTCGTCGCGCTAGGGAGATCGGCGGGTGCGGATGGTCTTTTCGGTGCCCGCACTGCGGGCAGCCGTACTAGAACTAGCTAGCTAGGAGCGTGACCCGGGACGTCCGTGCACGGGAGCGGGGGCACCGTCTCCGCTTCGATTCGGCGCCGCTGGACACGGGTCCGGGAGCGACCGACCCGG
>WNGI01005568.1_pt1 | contig 11722 bp, 10 predicted proteins | sample 5400621 | NCBI WGS metagenome assembly WNGI01 (sample SAMN13153374, study PRJNA577476) | soil metagenome | isolation source: 20 cm soil or saprolite under Garry oak tree replicate 1 | place: USA:California | collected 2016-06-15
TAGCGAGCCGACCCTTCTCGTCCAGCGAGTGGGCGAATTCGCCTGCGAAATAGCCTTCCAAGATCCCTTCCGTACCCGGAGGACGGTTCCCCACCGTCCCCCACTACTCACCACGCAGCGGGCAAGTTACACCCCGGCGAGCCCCTGTCAAGAGGTCAGTACCAAATCGATCGGGACCGGATCTGAGGTCGAAGGCGGGGCGCGTTCGCCGACCAGCCTGGCGACGAAGCTCAATACCGCCTTAACGCCTCCGACCCGCGATGACGTTGGCGATTTTGCGATGGCCTCAACTGTGCAGCGCGCTTCGCGCACGCGAGCGCTCTCTCCCAAGAGCGGACGTTCCGTCTTGGGCGCTGGGGCCGCGGGGGGATGCTGGAAGTCCTGACGGCGAACGAGCAGCTCCGCGCGCGACTCGAATTAGCGAGTCGTCTAGGAGCGCTTGCCATCGAGCCGAACGATCTCGGCGAGCTTTTCCTTCCGGGCTCTCTACGCCGAGACCGGACGCTTGATGGATGCGACCGTCTTCCTATTCGCGCTCTACGACGAGGGGAGCCAGACCGTGGAGGTCGTCCGCCAGGTCGACGGAGGCGTCGAGCACGAAGGCGGCTCGTTCCCTCTCGGCAAGGGCTTCACGAGCGACGTCATCCGAACGGCGGAGCCGCGCCTCGTCAAGAGATGGTCCGCCGAGGGTCCACCGGTCCGTCTCCTGTACGGCACCGAGGCCGGAGAGCTGGTCCGTCCCGAGTCCGCCGCGGTCGTTCCGATCGTGTCCTCCGATCGCGTACTCGGCGTGATCTCCGTGCAGAGCTATCGCCCCGAGGCGTACGGAGAAGCCGACATCCTGAGCCTCTCCGCGATCGCGGCCCAGGCGGGAACGGCGATCAAACGCCTCCGCGCGACGGACCAGCTGGCGCTCGAGCACGAGCGGCATGCGCTGCAGCTGGAAGCCGTCCTCGCGAGCATGAACGACGCCCTTCTGATCGTCGACGCCCGCGGCGCGATCGTGCGACTCAACCGGGCCGCGCGCGAGCTCCTCAGCTTGGATAGCGCGAGCCTCGTGCTGGGCCGTCCTCTCGAACGGCAGCGCCTCGCCCAGTGGCCGAAGGCAGCGCAGGAGGTCGCGGTCGCGCTCGTTCCCGTCATCGATAGCCTGCGGTCCGGCACCAGCGTCGAAGGAGTGGAGATCGAGCTGAGCTCCGAGGAGCGCCGCGTGCTGAGTCTCAGTGCGTCAGCGCTCAGCTCGTCGAAAGGCGGCTTGCAGGGCGGCGTCATCGTCCTTCACGACATCACCGGGCAGCGCGATCTCGAACGGCTCCGTGAAGACATTTTCCAGATGGCGTGGCACGACATGCAGACTCCTATCACGCTCATACGAGGGCACGCCGAGCTCCTCCTCCGGCGGCTCTCCTCCGGCAACCCCGATCCCAAAGCCTCGAAGTCGGCGGGCGCGATGATCGTCAAGCACGCCGATCGCCTGGCGGAGCTGCTCACCACGCTCTTCGACGTTCATTGCCTCGAAGCGGGCCTCCTGTCGATCTCGTTCTGGCCGACCGATCTGGGCGCGCTCGTACGCGACGTGGCCGAAGGGCTCCGGCCCACCGCGCGCCACTCCATCAGGGTCGTCGCCGCCGAAGGTGTCGTCGGCGAATGCGATGAGCGCCGGATCCGTCAGGTCCTCATGAACCTCCTCGCGAATGCCCAGAAGTATTCGAACGATGGATCGATCGTGACGGTGTCGGTCATCGCCGACGACCGGACAGCGACGATATCGGTCAGCGACCAGGGCATTGGGATCGACGCCGACGATCTAATGCAAGTGTTCCGGCGTGGATACCGCGCGGAATCGGCACGCCATCTGACCGGAAGAGGGCTCGGTCTCTACTTCGGCAACGGGATCATCGAGGCGCACGGCGGCCGCATGTGGGCGGAGTCGCCAGGTCGAGGCCAGGGCAGTACCTTCCACTTCGCCCTCCCGCTCCGCCAGGAGCACGTGGGCGATCGTCGGCTGGAGCGTCCAGCATGAGAAGCCGCCGGCTGATCGCCCTGAGCTGGGCTCTCGTACTGGTCACGCTCGCGCTTGGACCCACGGCGCCCCCGGCGCGCGCGGAGACAGTAGGTGCCTCCGCGAAGATCGATCCCGCTCTGGTCGCGCTCATGCAAGCTCGCCCACTCTCTCTTCTCCCGGTCATCGTCGAGATGCAACCCCCCGCTCCTCCCTTCAGCGCCGTCGCGAATGTTGATCGCGCCAACGAAGCGCTCGATCTCCTCCGGCTCAACGGAACCCCGGTCGCCGGACTGGCGCTCATCGATGCAGCCGCGGGATTTGCGAATGCCGCCGGGATCCAGGCCATCAGCCTCGTGCCGACCGTCGCGTACATCCATCACGACGCGACGGTCGCACCGGCGAGCGAGGTCGCGGGCACCGTCGGGGCGGTAGCGCTTGACCCGCTACCGACAGCCACACCGCTCCCGCTGCCCACGCTGCCACTACCAACCGCGACACCAACTCCCACGCCCGTACCAACCCTGGCACCGACTCCGGTGCCAACGCCGGTGCCAACGCCGGTACCAACGCCGTCGCCAACGCCGTCGCCGACACCAACCCCAACCCCCACGCCGACTCCGGCTACTCCTGCGCCGACACCCGTGCCCACCCCCGTTCCAACCGCAGCTCCCACCCCGTCTCCGACCACCCAACCCCCTCCGAGCCCGAGCGCCACGCCGCCCGTCACCGAGACCAGCACCGCAAGTCCCGACCCAGGTGCGGCAGCGGCGGTCTATCCGCGCGAAGTGAAAGCCGACCAGCTGTGGTCGCAAGGAACGACCGGACGGGGCGTCACGGTCGCAGTCCTCGACTCAGGCGTCGCAGCCGATCCGGACCTGGTGACCCCGGCGAGCCGCATCCTCGCGTCGGTCAACTTTGCAGATCAACGCTCCGTGGCCGACCCGGGCGGGCACGGCACACACGTCGCGGGAATCATCGCGGGAAACGGCACGCGTTCCGCCGGCGAGTTCGTCGGCATCGCTCCTGAGGCCAACATCGTCGATGTCCGCGTACTGAGCAGCACCGGCAGCGGCCGGATCTCCTCGGTCGTTCGCGGGATCGAGTGGGTCCTGGCCCACCGCGTCGCATACAACATCCGCGTCATCAATCTCTCGTTCGGCGCGCCGACTCCGACGTCGTACCGCACCGATCCGATGTCGGCCGCCGTCGAGATCGCGTGGCGGCGTGGCCTCGTCGTCGTGGCGGCCGCGGGGAACAGCGGACCCGGCCGTGACACCGTCGCCTCTCCGGGCATCGACCCCTACGTCATCACCGTCGGCGCTGCCGACGATCACGGGACGGTCACGCCGCGTGACGACACGCTCGCGCCCTTCTCGTCATGGGGCACGGCCGACTCGAACGCCAAGCCCGACCTGCTCGCGCCTGGCCGCCGGATCGTCTCGATCCGCGTTCAGGGGAGCGCCCTTGACTCGCTCTTCCCGGACCACGTCGTGGTGGCGCATAACGGGTCGACCTACCTTCGGCTGAGCGGAACGTCTATGGCGACACCCGTCGTTGCCGGCGCCGTCGCGCTCTTGCTCCAGGCGCAGCCGAACCTGAGCCCGGATCAGGTCAAAGCGATCGTCGTGGGTACGACGCAGCCGTTCGGGCAGGACAGCGGTATGGCGCTGCCCGATCCCGCGGCGGGCGGCACAGGTCTGCTCGACGCGCTTGGCGCCGTGCAGGCCCAGGCGAGTGGCGGAACCGGTGCGACCGGGACCACCCTGGTGACGCGCCTGGCGAACCGGGGGCTCCGGCCGGCCGACACCTTCGCGCGGGCGATGTTCCGAGTGCTCTATGGATCGCCGCTTGTCTGGAAGAATCAGACACTCGCCGGACTGGCTTGGGGATCCGCCAGTTGGGACAGCGTCGCCTGGGACAGCATCGCCTGGGATAGCTCCAGCTGGGACAGCATCGCCTGGGACAGCATCGCGTGGGATAACTACGACTGGGACAGCATCGCGTGGGACAGCATCGCGTGGGACAGCATCGCGTGGGACAGCATCGCCTGGGACAGCATCGCGTGGGACAGCGTGGCCTGGGACAGCATCGCGTGGGACGCGTTTAGGTTCGACTGAGGCCGCGTCGTCGCGGCCGTGCGTGCGGAGTTCGGCGTTAGGTCGGGCGAACCCTCTCGACGACATCCTCGAGTGCGCGGCCGGCGCGCTCGAACGGCGAGAGAGGTCGGACGCCGTCGTGGGCGCCGAACCACTCGAGGACCGAAGCACCCCAGGTGAAGCCGCCGCCGAAAGCGACCAACAGAACTTTGTCTCCTCTGCGGAGGCGCCCCGTCGACTCGGCTTCGCAGAGTGCGATCGGGATCGAGGCCGCCGACGTGTTGCCGTAGCGCTGGATGTTCACAAAGACCTTCTCGGGTGGGAAGCGCAGGCGCTTCGCGACCCCGTCGATGATCCGGACGTTGGCCTGATGCGGGATGAGGATGTCGATGTCGTCGAGCGTGAGCCCGGCTTCGGCGATGGCCTCCTCGGCGGCATCGGCCATCGACTTCACGGCAAGCTTGAATACTTCGCCACCCGCCATCGTGATGAAGTGCTGGCCGCGCTCGATCGTCTCGGCCGATGCCGGGCGCTTCGATGCCCCGGCCTGGACCATCAGCATCTCGCCCTTCGAGCCGTCGCCGTGCAGCACGGTCGATTCGATCCCGACCGAGGCGTTGGAGGCCTCGAGAACAACTGCGCCCGCGCCATCTCCGAAGAGCACGCACGTGGTCCGATCTTTCCAGTTGAGGAGGCGCGATAGCCGTTCCGCCCCGATCACGAGCGCGTTCTGGATGGCGCCCGAGACGATCATTCCCCGCGCGATCGCGAGCGCGGTGATGAAGCTCGTGCAGGCCGCTTCCACGTCGAACGCACCCGCCCGGGTCGCGCCGATCTCGGTCTGGACGAGGCACGCGGTCGCCGGAAAGAGGTAATCGGGAGAACACGTGCCCACGACCACCAGTTGCACGTCCTGGGCGCGGAGATGGGCTTTCTCGAGAGCGGCGCGCGCCGCGCGCGCGGACATGAAGGAGTTCGTTTCCTCGTCCGACGCGATGCGTCGCTCCTTGATCCCCGTGCGAGACGTGATCCACTCGTCGGACGTGTCCACGATCCGCTCGAGCTCGGCGTTGGTCATCACGCGTGAAGGCGCATAGAAACCCCAGCCGGTTATGAGCGCGTTCTTCGCCATTAGGAGCGGTCGGGCTCGGTCTTCACCTTGTCACGGCGAGCGAAGAGTGTCCGCACGTCACCCTGATAGGTCTCGAGGAACTCGTGGGCATCGATGACCTCGTCGGCGCTGACGGCCGGCCGGCGCGGGCGTTCGGGCTCTTCTTTGACCGGGCTCACAGCCGCGCGCTGCTCGTCGACGACGACGAGGAGCTTGAACGCGGTCTGGCACTTTGCGCAGGTGACGCGCACGATCCACGCGGACTCGAGCTTGCCAAGCACGCGGATGTCGGAGCCCGAGTGATTGGCTCCGCAGACGCTGCATTTGTATTCCTTCGCCTGGTCGCGGAGGAATCTCAGGATGTTCACTCTCGCCCGAGCATACCCGGTCCCACCAACGAGAGACCCGTACGCCAGGCGAGGAACGCGTACTGGTCGGCGAGATCGTCCACCTGCTTATCGAGCGGCTTGCCGATTCCATGACCGGCATCGCGGTCGACCCGCAAGAGGACCAGGGACTCGGGGTCCTCGCTTTGCGCCTGCAGGAGCGCGGCCATCTTTCGGGCGTGCATCGGGTCGACGCGGCTGTCCCCCTCCGCGGTCGTGAACAGCACCGGCGGATAGCGCACACCGGCGCGCGTGTTGTGGTACGGCGAGTACTTGCGAAGCCACTCCGCTTGCCGGGGATCCTCGGCGGAGCCGTACTCGGCGATCCAGATGCGGGCGATGCGGAAGTTCTGATAGCGGAGCATGTCGAGCAGCGGCACCGCGCAGCAGACCGCGGCGAAGAGCTCCGGCCGCTGCGTTAGAGCTGCGCCGACGAGGAGGCCTCCGTTCGAGCCGCCAGAGACTGCAAGGCGCTTCGGTGTGGTCCACCCGCGCGCGATGAGCGCTTCGGCGGCGGCGTGAAAGTCGTCGAATACGTTCTGCTTCTTGCCGAGCATCCCGGCGCGGTGCCAGGTCTCGCCGTACTCGCCGCCGCCGCGCAGGTTCGGCAACGCGAAGAGTCCGCCCGCCTCCACCCAGGCGGCGACGCCGGCCGCGTAGGCGGGAACACGCGAGATGTTGAAGCCGCCGTAGCCCGAGAGGAGCGTGGGGACCTGACCCGTTGGAGCCACATCCTTTCGGTGGACGAGGAACATCGTGACCTCGGTGCCGTCCTTCGACGGGTAGGTCGTCTGCTCGACCGCGATGCTCGCGACGTCGAGACGCTCCGGCATACGAAGCCGGACGATCTCGTTTGCCCTACCCGCGCGCGCGTCGGCGACGAACGCGATCAGCGGTTGCGTGAACGACTGGAACGTGTAGCCGATGAGGTCGCCGTCGTGGTCACCCTCGACCGTCTCGACGGCGCCGAGCGACGGCAACGGGACCTCGCGCTCGTCCCTTCCCTGGAGGTCGTACGTCGCGATCCGCGCCGTCGCGCGATGGAGACGAAGGACGGCGACTCGATCGCGGGTGCGGTCGAAGCTTTCGATGACGTCCTTGCCTTCTGGGATGACCGTCTCCCACCGCGAGGCATCCGGCGACTCGGCGGCGACGGAGATCACCCGATAGTTCGGAGCGTCCAGGTTCGTGCGGAGCCAAACACGGTCGCCCTGGACGAAGCCTTCGGCGAGCGCGTCCTTCGCCTCGAGCACCGTCGTCAGGCCTCGCTCCAGATGTCTGCGATCGACCAGATACACGTCGTTCCGCGCCCAGCCCTCGAACGCGGTGATGAGTACCCAGCGCCCGTCCGGGGATGCCGCGACGAATTGAATCTCCTCCTTCGGTCGACCTTCGCCGAAGACGAGCGCGTCGTTCGCTGGGTCGTCTCCGAGGCGGTGATGGCGAACGCGGACGTAGTAGTTCTCGTCGCCCGGCGGGACCGATCCAGGCACTGGAAAGACGGTGTAATAAAAGCCGCCCTCTACCCAGGCAACGGAGCCCCATTGCGTGTGCGGGATGCGGTCCGGAAGCTCCTTCTCCGTCGCCGTCTCGATGACGTGCAGCGTCGACATCTCGTCGCCGCCACGCGAGAGTCCGTAGGCGACGTACCGCGCGTCGTGCGAGGGGTAGTACCAGTCGAGCGTGGTCAGGCCCGCCGGATCGAGCGCGTTCGGATCAACGAGAGCGCGATCCGGCGCGCCGATCGAGTCGCGGACGTAGAGGATGGATTGCTTCTGCTCCCCCTCCCGGCGCGTGTGGAAGATGCGGCCGCCGATCGGCCGGGGCGTGGAGAGCAGCCCGACCCCGAGAAGCTCCCGCAGGCGACGCGCGACACCCGCACGCTGTGGCAGCGCGTCAAGGACCGCGCGGGTGCGCTCGTTCTGCTCGTCGGTCCAGTCGCCAACGCGTTTGGACGTGTCCGCCTCGAGCCAGCGATACGGATCGGCGATCTTCACGCCGTGCACGTCATCGACGACGGTGTCGCGTGCGGTGCGCGGCGTAGGTGGAAACGGCACGTCTTCTAGGTTAGGGAATCAAACCGGACGGAGGTAGTGGATGCCTCCGGGGATGAGCTGGTAGCCCATGGTTTCGTTGATGTGCAGGATCGGATCGTTCGCCGCATCGTTTCCCGTGCGCACGCGGTCGACGCCCAGCGCTATCGCCTGTGCCACGGTCTCACACTTGAGGGCGCGAGCGACCCCCCGTCCGCGGACCGAGCGCGCCGTCGCGGTCCACTCGGTACCAACGACGCCGCGGACTGGCGGATAACCGAGCACGGAAAGGCCGACCACCCCTTCTCCTAACCGCGCCAGCCAGAACCGATCGCGGTGGATCTCAGGCGCGTTCACCCATCGGGCGTAGGCCGCCATTTCCTCCGGCACTCGCGGCTCGGTCGTCGGGACGTCGTCGCCCGCCTCCTCGGAAAGCCGCCACACCTTCTCGATAACGCTCGGATCGTCATCCTGCGCAAGGGTGAGGATCCGCACGCCTTCCCTCCGCATTCGTTCGCGCGAGATCTCGGCCATCGCGAGGAGCTTCTCGCGATTGGCTACGAGGTCCAGCTCCCAGCGGCGACTGCGGCGATCTTCCTTGTAGCCGCGCGCCTCGATCGCGGCGATCCGAAGGGGGTCGTTTTCATAGGCATACACACCGAGCACCCGCGCTCCATCGGCGACGACGCGCTTCTCCATCGCCTCGAACAGGGCGCCCAGGGTCGTCTGCGTCCGCTCCATCGGAAGGAGCTCTCCTCCGACGGTGCCGTAGCGCTCGGGTTGCACCTCCCATCGCGCGTGCTCCGAACTCGCGTGACCGACACGCCGCCCACCGCGGCTCACGATGAATCGGTTGATGACCCAGTTCTCGTCCGGGTGCGACCACCAGTACTGATAGACCATCGGGTCGCGCGGCGAGGACGGGCGCACCGCTGTGTCGACGTCCGCAGCGAAGGCAGCATCGTCGGTGATCGCTGGCGAAAACGCGAAGTCGGTCTTTGTCGCTGTGTCGCCCATCAGCCGCTCCTCTTGAGGCGGCCGGTGCGCTTGGCATGCCGCTCCGCCCAGAGGAATACGCGCATGCCGAGCGGGATCGAGATCGCGCCGACGAGCAGCGCCGGCCAGAGGTTTGGCCAGACCGCCGCGAGATCCGCGCCGTCGAGGAGCGCGTCGCGCATGCCGCGGATGACGTACGTCGCCGGCGAGATGAACGACAGGATCTGCATCCAGCCCGGCAGGATCGTGGTCGGGTAATACACACCGGACACGAGGAGCACGACCGCCTGGACGATGTACGCCATCTGGAGACCCTTCTCGGTCCAGAGGAGCGGGAAGACCGCGGACGCGATCGCGAGTCCCACGAACGCGACCGCCCCGACGAGGAGGAGCACGATCGCGGCTGGGACGTTCGCGTGCGAGAGATCGACCGGTACGAAAAGCGCTACCGCGGCGAGGATCGCGACGCTGAATCCGAGCGCGCGGACGAGTGTGGCCCCGCACATACCGAGCAGGTGCGTGACGCGCGGGACCGGCGCCATGAACGTGTACTCGATCGTGCCTTCCCAGCGCTCCCACGCGATCGTCTCCGCCATCTGCTCGAAGATCAGTCCCAGGAACCGCCAGGTGATCGTTCCGACGAGCAGGTACAGCACCAGGCGTGATACGACGGCCGGGTCGCTCGATCCGCCGGCGATCGTCGGAGCGGCGAGGCCGATGTACGCGACCGAGAGGCTCGTCACGATCCCGTAGACGAGCCAGACGATCTCCCATGCCCAGTAGCGCTTGGAGAGCGCGATCTCGCGCTCGACGAACGCGTACGCGAGGCCGAGCTGAGCGCCGGCGTTGGCGATCACGTCGGCCGCTCAGCGTCGGTCGCGTCGGCGTCGTCGAGTCGGCGCCCGGTGAGCGTCATGAATACGTCCTCGAGCGTTCCGCCTCCGTGCCGCGCCGCGAGCTCCTCCGGGGTCCCCTCGGCGACGAGGCGCCCCTGGTGCAGGATCCCGATGCGATCCGCGAGCCTCGCGGCCTCGTCGAGGTCGTGCGTGGTGAGCAGGATGGTCGCGTCGTGCTCGTCGCGCAGATCGCGGACGAACGTCTGCACCTCGCGCTTGCTCCTGATGTCGAGACCGGTCGTCGGCTCGTCGAGGAGGAGCAGCATCGGCGTCGTGAGGAATGCACGAGCGATCGCGACCTTCTGCTGCATTCCGCGCGAGAGCTTCTCGAGCGGCTCCTTCATTCGAGCGTCCTCGATGCCGAGTCGGCGGAGGATCGAGACGACCTTCGAACGGGACTCATCGGGCGGGACGCCGTACAGGCGGCCCGCGTAGACGAGGTTCTCCATCGCCGAAAGCTTCTTGAAGAACGACGCCTCCACCGACACGCGGTTGATGAGACGCTTCACCGCGAGCTCGTCGCGGTCGATGTCCAGCCCGAAGATGCTCACCGTCCCCTCGTCGGGGGTGAGCAGTGTCGAGAAGAGCCGGATGAGTGTCGACTTCCCGGAGCCGTTCGCGCCGAGCAGGCCGTAGATCTCACCTCGCCAGACCGAAAGGCTGACGCAATCCACGGCGCGCACGGTCACGCCGCCACCGGGCACGACGCGCGTGGGACGGAACGCCTTGCTGACCGCGCATGCGGCCAGGGCGGCGGTCTTCTTTTCGACTCGTATTCGTTCGCGTAGTTGGATGGCCATCTCTCTTCACCTACTTCAAACAAAACAAAAGACCGTGGGTCTCTGCCCACGGTCCGAGCGGCCTCGCGAGAAAAACTTGGTTCTAGGCCATCCGGTAAGTGGGCAGGCTGCGCCGACGACCGGCGAGCGCGCCGGGGACGGTGCGATTCGGAATGAAGCTCAGCACTGCGCCACTTCCTTTCGTGATGTCCACGCCCGCGGCGTGGCGATGGGACGATACCAAGCGCACGCTCGTCGCGTCAATGACAAAAGCCACTCACGACGAGCGTGCGCGTGTTTCGGTTACAGAGCGACTCTGCGGCCTGAGATCAGCTGCACGAGCAGCACGATGAGCGCGATGACCAAGAGGATGTGAATCAACGGGCCGAGGGCGAGGACTCCGCCGAGGGCCCAAAGGATCAGCAGGATGAGGATGATCGTCCAGAGCATCCGTGGTTACCTCCTTCCGTAGGCTCTCGATGAGGAAGCACGCAAGCACCATGCCACGGACGTCCGCCCGGCTGAATGGTCGCTCGGCCAACGAAGGACGCCCCCAGTGGTATGGGGGCGTCCCTCTGCTGCGGTGAGGAAAATTCGCGTTACGCCTTGGTGAGTTGTCCTCGGATCACTCCACCGCCGTGCACGCCGGAGTGGAAGTTGACGTAGTAGCCCGCGGGGTTCGCCATGATCGCCGTGATCAGCGCGGCATCCCACGCCGGTGGGCCGGCGGGGGTGGCCGTCCTCGAGAACGTGACGCCGCCGCCGGTGAGAGTGAGGTCACCGGCCGCGAGACCTGTGCTGATCTTCACACCTCCGTTGACGCCTGCGGCGCCCTCGTGGATGTGACCGATGTTGATCACGGTCGTCGCGGGACAACCGGTGATCGTGACATCGAACTTCACCGATGTGGGATTCAAGGTGACGGTCGCGGTGCCGGCGCAGCCCGCCTCCGCATCGGTGATCGCCGGGACTTCGTTCGACGACTTGAGCTCCGCTTTAAAGACGTTCGCCACCGTCGGCACCGGCGTCGGGGTCGGCGAGGCTGTCGGGGTCGGGGTCGATACGGCGGCAGGTCCGCCGCAGGCAGCGGCTAGGATCGCCGCGGCCGCGATGCCAGCAAATACGCGCATATTCCAGTCCTCCTTAGGGGTCCACGGTCTATACGGCCGGCCGCGCGCTTCGGATGACGAGGCCGAGCAGGCCTATAAGCACGGATTCTGTCGAGGACGGCCATCCCTCTCGAGCGGAAGTCACCCTCCGCCTCTAGCGGCCTACCCGGGGACGGCGCGGGCGACGCCATAGTCCCCTTACGCGGCCTTGCTCCAGGTAGCGCTTGCCCGTTTCACCCCGCTTGCGCGGGTTCGTCACTGTGGCGCTGGCCTCGCCTCGCGGCGGAGGGGCGTTACCCCTTACCTTGCCC
>WNGI01009060.1_pt1 | contig 11721 bp, 7 predicted proteins | sample 5400621 | NCBI WGS metagenome assembly WNGI01 (sample SAMN13153374, study PRJNA577476) | soil metagenome | isolation source: 20 cm soil or saprolite under Garry oak tree replicate 1 | place: USA:California | collected 2016-06-15
TCAAGTTCCGATAACGAGCGGTCGCCTCGTCCACGCCAAGATAGAAGATTCCTTCGACAGTCACGAAGTCTGAGGGTGATAGGTGGGGTCGGCCGTCCGGCCTTACCGTGGCTGCAAGAGTCAGAACTCTGCTATTGGCCATCTCGATCAGCTCGCTGGCCGTCAGGGGATTCTTTCCATAGACCTCTCTGGTGTGCGAGCTGGCTTTGCTCAAGGAGTCCTTGATAATTGAGCCTAGGCTGGACAAGGGTGTTTCGGTGCCGAGAGGTACCGTAGGGACCGCTATGATGATTACCCTACCTGCAACCTCGCGGCCTTTCCTACGAATGGATTTGCAAGCTTCTCGTCACCAATCGTAGTCTCGCGCCCGTGGCCCGGATAGACGGTTGTGTCGTCGTCCAGCTTGAAGAGCCGATTTCTGATGGATCGTATGAGGGTCTCGAGGTCTCCTCCCGGAAGATCAGTCCGACCGATAGACTGGTTGAAGAGGGCATCACCTGTCAAGACGAATCTGTCGCCCAACAGGCTAATACTGCCCGGCGAATGGCCGGGAGTGTGGATAACGCGAATCGTCTCGTCCCCCACTCTTAGAAGATCATCGTCTTTCACGTAACCATCAACCTTAGGTGGCGGCGGAACCTCGAATCCCATAAACTGGCGCACACGCGACTGCATCGACTGCAACATTGGCAGATCATCTGAATGGATCAGGAATGGAACCTTGGTCGACTTCCGGACTCCGTCAACACCGAGCACATGATCAAAGTGGGTATGGGTCGCAACAATGCGGGTCGGTAGGGTGTGGATATCTTTGATGAACTTCAGGATTCTCTCCGGCTCGTCGCCTGGGTCGACAATGATAGCTTCGCTTCTCGACGTGATTAGGTAGCAGTTAGTCTGTAACTGGCCCACTACCAGCGTATGTATCTCAGCCATTCACATCACTGACTCGATGATGCTGACTGCCCGATATGAACTTGAATTATCATGGGTCTTCATCGTTCGAGACACAAATTTCGACAACCAACTATCCAGCACGCTCCAAGAAACTGAGAGTGGACTGGGAGAATGAAAAAGAAAAAGCGGGAAGAGAATGGTGAGACCTAAGCGGGGATCATGCCATGGTGTGCGGGCGAACCTGGCGGGTCAGCCCTAATCCAGTAAGGAACGCTCAACGGGACCGTTCCGCCTGTCAGCTGTATGTCTCCGAAGTAGTCGCCGTTGGCCAAGCTCGCTGAAAGCGTAAGGGAGACTGTGACCGTTCCGGTCCCACCCGCAACAATAGTTAGAGATGTGACTGATGGATTGATGGTTGGACCAGAGGATGCGGCTAGCACCGAGATGGAATACGTCACTGTAGACGTTGAGACGGATGTGACCGTTATGTCGAAGGTTCGAGTAATCCCTGACGAAGGTAGCTCGCCGAAGCTGAAGCTAGCTTGACCATCGCCAGTACCTACAGTGGAGGGACTAGCCTCGAGTGTGGCTGTGACTTGTGAGGCAGCTGCTAGATCGATTCTGCCGCCGCCTCTGACCATTGGGTTGTTGAGTGAAGCACCGCTACTGAAACTTTTCACGGGTCGATGGGCAGTGTTGACGAGAGCTGACTTGATCTGTTCTGGAGACCAGTCTGGATGTAGCTGTACTAGCAAGGCGGCTGAACCTGCAACGTGGGGCGTAGCCATGCTAGTTCCCTGGAAGAATGCAAAGCAAGGTGGACTCGCACAGCCGAAGCTTGGAATTGAAGAGTAGACGTTAACACCGGGAGCAACGACATCTGGCTTGATCTTGTCTTGCGGCTGTCCAGCACCTACGCCTGGTCCTTGCAGAAGAGGTGGCCCAATCGAGGAGAACGATGCAAGAATGTCTGCGCTAGGACCGTCAGTGAAGAATTCTTGTGGAGTAGTTCCGTCAACGGTTACCGAAGACGGAGCGATAGCGGCCATAGCTAACCCGTTCGGCCGCGAGACCATGACTGCTGGAATGGTGGGCTGATTCGGAGTCCCATCCTGAGCCATTGCAATCGGATCGCCCTGTTGGCTGTTATAGACGATTACGCCCATTGCTCCAGCGCTCTGCGCGTTTCGTATCTTGGTACTAAAGCTGCAAGTCCCTCTAGCGATGAGGGCAATCTCACCAGTGAGATTTCCGCTTATCGCGGTGCATCCGTTGGTGGGGCTGGTCTTCACGTAAGTCGTTGTTACAGCTGGAACAAAGTTTGCGAATTGGCCTATTGCAGCTCCAAATGTGCCGATACTGGTTACTGTGACGGGGATGCCGATGAAGTGTGGATTGGTAGAGGCACCTACGGTAATGACCTTGTCAGCTAATCCAGGCGACTCGACTGTTCCGGCTCCCGGACCAGCGTTGCCTGCAGCGATGGCGACGACGACTCCTGCATCGACTGCAGAGTTCACCGCGTTGACCAATACGTCGCTAGGTTTCGCTGTTCCACCAAGGCTTAGATTGAGCACATCCATTCCGTCAGAGACTGCGGCTTCGACTGCCTTTGCAATGTCATGACTGGAAGCACTGATAACATTGCCTGGGAACACATTGTAGTTGCCAANACATTGCCTGGGAACACATTGTAGTTGCCAAGATAGGCCTTGGGTGCGATACCGCTCAGATTGCAAGCAGGTACAAACGGAGCGCATGTGTTAGCGACTCCCGCTGCTATTCCCGATACGTGTGTGCCATGTTCTTGGGCTGCGTGGCCGTCGAAGTTGGTTCGGGTCTCGAAGACCTTTGCAACTATGACCTTGTTGCTGACAAAATTGCATTGAGTGTCGACAATGCCTACAGCGGAATCGATAGCGTCACATTTTGGAAATCCTGCGAGGGCTGGTAGCGAATTGTCCGTTAGGAATGGGTGGGTCTGGTCGATTCCGGTGTCAATAATCCCTATCTTGACTCCGGCCCCAGCATTGCTTTGGCCGCCGACAGCGTTCCAGAGGACAGGCGCCCCGATAAGCGTGGGGGACCTGTTCATCTCCAAGTGGAAGAGGTAGTCTGGGACCACAAAGTTGGCTCCGGGAGCGTTGAGCAGGTGATTCATGTCATGACCATTGAGCTGTACTGCGATAGCGTCAAGGATGACCGAGTACTCATCGATGACCTGGACCTCAGGAGCGTTGTTCTTGAGCCAGCCCTTTGCGAGTCCTCGACCATTAGCCAAGTAAGAAGAGTAGGACTGGGAAGCGGCTGAGCCGAGATCGAGCTTGTGGCCAGGCATCGGCATCGTCCTAGCGTAGCCTTGAACGTGGCCATCATAGCTGGCCAAGGGTTGGTCTCTGAGTACTATTATCGCATTGTCCGCGAGAACACCATCGGGGGCTGGAGTTGCATCCGAGCCTGTGTAAATGGCTCCTGTGAAGATTGGGGCAAGAGAAAGCACTGAGACGAGAATGACAGAAAAAATAATCTGTGTCTTCATGGATATTTTCGGAACCGCCTATCGAAGTAGCGGTTTTAACCCTTGTGGTAACGTCAAGGCTCAGACAGCAAGAGCAACACCCCGATACCATCGGATTTACCCAGACATTCTAGAATCGTATGGGGGATGGAGTCGATGCAGTCTCATCCATCCCTACATCGCCTGGGATAGGTAGGACGAGATAGTGGACCCCAAAAAAATGCATATAATCGGGCATTCCAAACCCGGCCTCTCGTCCACTCACTCCCGATCAGAGGACTAGTATTTGTCAGAAGTTGACATCTGTCCCGTCTGCGGAGAACCCGTTAGAAGGAAAAATCTCATACGTCACTACCGAAAGGTCCACCCGAAGCGCGCCCCAGCTCTTCTCCATGGAAGACCTGAAACCGAATCGACGAGGAATGCGAGAATTCGCAGGCCGAGAAGAATCCTGTTCTACTCTCTCATTGCCATATGTGTCATACTTGTTTCCGTTGCGGCAGCATATGTTGTAAATGTGAACATGATTCGAATGCACATCCATCCAACGCTCTCAATACTGATACGCGGCGCATCGGAAACCTTCCCAGCCAACATAGGAATCGACCATGACCTATGGAGGGACCACTCCCTCGACCGGTACGGCGTAAATGGAGCATCACCTCTTCTCACAAGGGACAGCTCGGGCACCATTCATATAGAATCCAATACTCCTCGCAATTTCACACTGTACGAGTTTCTCGCAGTCTGGGGAAAATCATTGGACTACAGTCAAATAGTCGGCAACCCCGTACAGCCAGGCGAAACGGCTTGCATCCTCGTCAATGGACAATCAATGTCGATATCTAGTGACGTAGTATTTGTCGATCAAGAAGCGGTCATCCTCGAGATTCCTCCCAATTCACAATCCTGCTCAGCGATAAGCTAAACACTGTTCACGTATCACCTCATACAAGACCCGATTCCGATTACAAACCGAGAACAGTAGAACATCTTTGTCCAAGGACTTCGCCCCTAGAAAAGATTCCGAAACGGCCGGAAGAGTCTTTCTGCTTTCATGATGAGATCATCCTCGTCCGGTTTTGGGCAGAACAACTAGAGTTGCTTCAGAATTCGGGAATAATAGCTGGGGCTAGGGATTTCAGCTCACAGGTATCCGTGTCTATCTTCGAGAAGCCAAGAACTTATATTGATAGTGGAGTTTAAGCCCTGAGCATGAAGAAAATACTAGCAATATCAATCCTAGCAATTGCTGCCCTAATGATTACTCCCATGGGCATTGGCCCTGTATCAAGCATCTTCAATTTCGACTATTCACCAAGCATTCAATTCGTTCAACTCGGACCTTTGACGACTATGCCACAAGGCCTTCCCTTATGCACAAGTGCCTCCCTTGGTAACATCGTCTGCTACTCACCGGCGTTTGTCAAGAAAGCATACGAGTACCCGTCCACCGCTACCCTTGACGGAACAGGACAGACGATCGTCATAGTCGACGCTTTCGGAAGCCCCGGCATCGCCAGCGACCTTGCAACGTTTGACACGGTCTTCGGAATCCCCGCCCCAGCGTCATTTACGATATTCTGCGGCAATTCTCCGACCCCCTTCGACACATCTACATGTCCAACAGTGACCTTCAACTCGCAACATGACATCCATGACCAGATAGGCTGGTCGGTCGAGACAACCCTTGATGTGGAATACTCCCACGCTATGGCTCCTGGGGCAAACATCGTCCTTGACGTGGCCTCGACGTCCTCTGGCAATGCTATCAATTCTGCCGAGGCTTCGGCTATCGCCGCGTTTCCGGGAGCTGTCTTCTCCCAGAGCTTCGGCATTCCGGAAGTCTTCCTAATCGGGAACAACGGCCAGGTAAGCCAGGCACAGACTAACTATGCGAACGGAGTAGCTGTCGGCGACACGTTCCTTGCTTCAGCGGGAGACACTGGCGCAGACTTCGGTACCGGCACAGCCCAGGCAAACTTCCCAGAATCCAGCCCATACAATACTGGTGTAACTGGAAGTATGGGACTGCCCTACAACGCAACCGGAACACTTGAACCGTGTCCGACTTCCACGCCGTTCTCATGCACTTCAGGACTCAGCGCTTATCACGGCCCCTGTGTGATTGGCTCTCGTTATGGATCGCCACCCAACTGCGTCGCTGATGGCTACGGCGGTGAACAAGTCTGGAATGAGCCTTCGTTCGGCGCTGCGACGGGCGGCGCACCGAGTCTCCTCTTTGGTGTGCCATCATACCAAGCGGGACTAGGTCTAACAGCTAGAGGCCCCGATGTCGACTACAACGCAGCCGTTGACGGCGGAGTCTTGGTAGTCAACAGCGCCATAACAGGAGGGTTCCCAGGACGGTTCATAGTTGGAGGTACCAGCGCTGGTTCTCCACAATGGGCAGGCATCGTTGCCCTCGCCAACCAGGCCCGTGCCAACCTAGGTAAAGGTCCAATAGGCGGCAACCTAAACCCAACGCTCTACAGCATCTACCACAGCGCCCGCTACGCGACAGACTTCCACGACATAACTTTCGGCAACGACACACTCACCGGCTCGACCGTCGGATACTCAGCAACCACAGGCTACGACCTAGCCTCAGGCATCGGCACTCCCATAGTGGACCAGCTGATCGTCGACCTAGCATCTGCGTAGACAAGAACCGATACACGGGAGGACAACCCTCCCCATCCCCTTTCTTTTCTCGTTACATCAAGGAAAACAAAGCTCCATCACGCTTCGCTCTGTTAGCACTCCTCAAATGGGTTGAGAACAAAAATGCGATTTGATATTGTCAGCCTTTCCGCGCTACGGTCGAGCCGACGCGTTTTCCTGATCGGAGTATTCCGCTCCGGGCTGGCGACTCAGCATGTTAACTGCGAATCGCCTGTTTTTACATGTGCAACGGAGGCCGCCCGCCTCCCATGGAGCCCTGCGAGGAGGGGGCGGTGGACGTGAAGACTTCAACGCGATTGTTGCTGATTCCCGAAGAATTTCCAGTATCTATCACGTACACGCTGCCTGAAGCGTCAATAGTCAGGCCCTCGGGATCCACGAACTGGCCATTTCCTGAGCCAACGGTTCCGAAAGACGTGAGAAACGTGCCACTGCTGGTGAACTCTTGGACCCGGTCATTGTACGTATCTGAGACGTAGACGTCTCCAGTCGAATCCGGAGACAGATGGCCGGGTATACTGAATTGGCCATTTCCCGAACCTGAGCTTCCCCAAGCTGTCAGAAATCCGCCGGAACTCGTGAACTTCTCAATACGATTGTTGGACGAGTCCACCACATATACATTGTTTAGGCCATCCACGGCGACCCCCGTCGGGCCGCTGAACTGTCCATTGGCGGCCCCGGAGGACCCCCACTGTATGATGGAATTTCCTGAGCTGTCGAATTTTTGAACCCTGTTGTTTGAGTAATCTGTGACGTAAACATTGTTTGAACTATCGATCGCGATGCCGAACGGACCGTAGAATTGCCCGTTTCCTGTTCCGAATGTTCCCCAAGCTTTGATGAAGGTTCCGTTTGAAAGGAACTTTTCGACTCGATTATTGGAAAAGTCAGCAACATAAATATTCCCGTTATGGTCGACTGCGATTCCAGTTGGACCGTCAAGCTGGCCGTTTCCCGACCCAGTCGTTCCCCAAGCCATGAGATATGTTCCAGTCAGAGAGAACATCTGAACTCTATTGTTTCCTTCATCCACGACGTAGATGTGCCCTGAACCATCGACTGCCGCGTCATAGGGACTGGCAAACATACTGGGCCTTGGATATAGCATACTCGAAAGATAGCTTCCTGAACTGGCGGACAGCCTCTGAATCCTGAAGTTGTTCGAGTCTCCGACGTACACGTTCATCTGACCGTCGACCGCAACCCCGACGGGACCATCAAACTGTCCTGTCGAAGCGCCTGTGGACCCCGAAATCCACTGGGCCTTGTTATTACACGCGCTAAACTTCACAACGTCATTCCCGAAATTGTCAGTCACGTATACGTTGGAGGCATTGTCTGTGGCCACCATTGCTGGTTGAAATAGGGAACTTCCTCCCCATGTGCAGACAAAACCGCCTGACCTAGTGAGTTCCGTAATATTACCTGACTGAAATGAGCTGTCACTCACATACACGAACGTTGGCCCCACGGCCACACCGAAGGGGCTCTGAAACTTGCCAGCTAGGTTCGATCCTAGACCGCCAAATGATGCCACGTAGGTTCCATTGTTTCTATAAATTTGGACGCGCTGGTCTCCTTGATCGACCGCGTATAGGAAACCTGTAGCGTTGACGGCGAGCCCGAAGGGATGCTTGAGGATGCTTGTCTTGTTCCAAGTGTTCCACGAGGCAATGAAACTCCCAGCGTTCGTGAACTTCTGAATATTGTTGTTGACGGAATCCGAGACGTACACATTTCCCGAACCGTCTAAAGCCACGCCTTCAGGGTTGCTGAATTGTCCAGGGCCGGTACCGTAGGATCCCCACGAGGTGACGAATGATCCACTGCTTGACAGCTTGACAATCACGTAGCTCTTCGCATCGGCGATGTACACGTTTCCTGAGAAGTCCACTGCAACGCCATTGGGCATTATGGGTCCGCCATACGAGCCCCACTGCGATGCATAGCTGAAAGAAGGACCTCCAGTGACAGAAGCCTGACCGCCTGCTTTTGTAATTGGCTTCCTAGAGGTAGAGTTGACATCGAGAGTAGCAAGAGAAAAAGATAAGAATAGAAGGATCACACCCAAAACGCATAGCATTTTCTTCCCTCCGACACTCTCACTCGAAGGATGTTGGCGATTCTCTCGTTTACACAAACGATATCGTCGTGAGTGATGATTACTTGAATGGTGTTGAACGTGATTGAATGAGCCTCTCTCTTGTGTAAAGGTTATCGGAAAAAGAAGCCACAACCGGTCTCTTGCGTTCAGACAATTACACCTCGTAGAAAACGCTTTCCTATGTTCATACACGTCGATGAGACAGCAAATATCTCCGGAAAGCCGAGTCCTGCTCTGTGTTTCTGGCAACTGGCCTCCGCTTCATCAGATGCGTTCGTCGCCAATTGAAAGATACATGAGTGTCCAACCTAAAACAACGCTAGACGGGGTCTCGACTCAGTCGAAAGCAATGCGCAGTCCGTGAAGCTTTAAGCTCAAACTGGACTCCGGCTGACGCTGAGCTGATCGAATGGGCACGGTCCACCGCGTCGTGTTTGGGGACTGTCGGGTGATGAAGGAGATTCCTAACGAATCCATTGAGCTCACTATCACCAGTCCGCCCTACTACAATGCGCCGTTCGACTATCCGGGCCTGTTCAGCGACTACGATGAATTTCTCGTGTTGATTCGGGATCTCAGCCTTGATCTCTATCGCGTTATTGCACCCGGCAGGATCGCCTGCTTCGTCACTGACGATATGCTCGTAAAGGGTCAGAAGTATCCCGTCGTGGCTGATGTCACCAGGCTCATGCTGCAAGCCGGGTTTCGGTACCGGGATCGCATAGTATGGGTCAAACCCAAGGGCTACGTGCGAATAAGTCGTAGAAGCGGCGTCGTTGTTCAGCATCCTTATCCGATGTACTACTATCCCGACAATATTCAGGAGAGCATTCTGATTTTCCAAAAGGGCAGGTTCGACTATTCATACGTCCGAGAACTGCCTTCGAAGACGCTGGAGAAATCGAAGATTTCTCTACACGACTATAACGATCACGAATGGCACCTGACAGTATGGAACATCACCAATGTCCTCCCGCTAGGGCCCAGACTGGAGAAGGGAATTGCGGCATTCCCAGAGGAGATCCCAAAACGTCTGATCAAACTCTTCAGTTTTCACGGTGAGACTGTTTTGGATCCTTTCTTGGGATCGGGCACGACTATGAAAGTTGCACAAGAATTGGGGCGAAATAGTTGGGGTTATGAGATTGACCGAGGACTGAAGAGAGTCATCAAGCGAAAGTTGGAGAATGACCATCAATCAGACTCGAAGGTCGAATTCCGGTTCAGACAAGAATCGAAAAAGTCTCGCCCATCCGCCCCACGGAGACAAACCGCCCGGTCAGACAGCCCTCAGTTATTCCAGTAGGGCCTGGTCGTTATGAATTGCAGCTTGGCCTCTAACAGATCCTTGTAGAACTCATCATCACTCTCATGCATTTTGGACAAGACCCTGCTGGCGGTCTGAGGACCAATCCCGTAAACAGACTGAGCGATGACAGCTCTCCTACCATAAGCAATCACGAGGTCGGCAGAACGGCGCGCTCTCGTCAAAGCCTTCTGCTCACTCTCGTCCAGTGACTGCTTAGTCCGTTTCTTTCGAAGAACGCTAGTCACGTATGCGCTAGACCAGAAGACGGGAGCCAATAGAGCAGATCCACAATTCTGACAAGAAGGATGATCGGAAAGGCTCGCGATGGTGATTTCAGTTGTGAGGTTCGCGCAGTCGAAGCAGAGTAGGTCAATGGCTCGGCCTTCGATCGAAATACGCAACCTGGCCATATTGTCGGCTGCAACATTCTCTGGAGCGATAAGCTCGGGAATGTCCACGTGACGATACAGGAGATGGTAGGCAAGTGGTGTAGGCTTGTCTTTGGATCGGAAGAATCTAACGTCCATATTTCCTTCTTTTATCTGCTTGAAGATCTTCTTGACTCCTTCAAAATCTGCCCGTTCGACTTGAGCTTCGCGAATTGTCTCGTCGTAGATCGGAGTTAGCCGGAACCGGACCTGTAGCTCTTTCATTGCACCGCCATACATAAGACGGCCGCGGCTCAGTGCCCCAAACCTCTCAGCGATCTGTTTCATCTGCAGCTCCCATGGGAAGTGTCGGTGCAGAACTCCGTGACAAGCCCCTCCTAGTACCGGCTCGTCGACCCCGAAGACCTGTTTGAGGAAGAGATTCTCGAGGTCCAGGTCTGCAGTGTCCGCAGTCATCTCATAGAGTATGCGATAGGAGTCCCACCACCACATTCGCACGAGTCCTTGGCGTCGGAAGAACTCCTCGATCACCTCGCCTAGGGTGAAATTGAGAACGTCTCCGAAGTGAGTGTGAATTATGATGTAACGATCAAACCCTTCGATCAGAACTCTCTCATTGGTGGGGACGGGTGCGCCAGTCGCTCTGTGAGTCTCTATCTCTTCGATGACCCTTCGTACTCCGTACGGGTCCCCTGGCCATATTCGTGAGAACTTCTCAACAACGGAGGCACGAGACTTATGCTCGTCCAATAATTTATCGACCTGTTTCCGGTACTCTCCCACTCGTACAGCGAGCTCACCAGGAACCGGAAGTATCTGTCCGTCCCATCCCGGAATGGCAGCAGTGGGATCGTTGATGGGCAGAACGTATACCTTCCCGTCATCGGTGATCTGTTTCATCTGCCAGACACGTCCCTTGACGATAAAGTTCAAGCCGACATGAGCCATCGTGAGCATGAACTCTTCGCCGAGAATTCCAACCGACTGCTGGTTAGTCAGATCAACCACCTGATATCGTCGCTCATCCGGAATCATGCTCAAGTTCTCGTAGTAGTACATCCTAGTCCGAGATGTCCGGTAGAGCGTCTGATCGTCTCGTTTGAGATGCCCCATTTTCCGCATGAACTCGACAACCTTCTCCAGCTCAGCCTCTTCAAGCTTAGAATAGGGAAACGCTCTCCTCAGAACTTCTTTGACGTGGCCGAGAGGGACGCTGCCTTCTGAGTCCATCAATAGGCCGGCGATCTGATGTGCCAGGACATCTAGGGCTCTATGGTGAATGATCGTCGGTTCGAGCCGGCCTTCCTTGGCAAGTTCGATGACTCCTATCGACTCCAATAGATCCTCTGTTGAAACGGATACTAGAACTCCCTGCGAAGTCCTAGTCAGACTGTGCCCGGATCTTCCTACTCGCTGAACAAGACTGTTGACCTGTCGTGGAGACATGTACTGGACAACGAGATCGACGGATCCGATGTCGATGCCCAGCTCAAGAGTGCTTGTGCAGACTAGTCCTTTGATCTCGCGGGCCTTGAATGCTTCTTCGGCTCGGACCCGTTCTTCTTTGGGAAGTGAGCCGTGGTGAACCATTATGTTCTGGTCCATCATGTTGAACTTTGAGCCCAACATCTCCGCGTTGACCCGGCTGTTGACAAAGATCAGAGTCGAATCATGTGCATCAACAAGATCAGACACTAGTGCCAGCCGTGCGGCAGCTTCTGGGGCGGTATATAGGCGTCGTGCGAGTTCTTGATCCTCCTCGCCGGGAGTAGGATACTCAATATTGTACCTAGTATCCTTACTGAGAGGAATCTGA
>WNGI01005164.1_pt1 | contig 11719 bp, 14 predicted proteins | sample 5400621 | NCBI WGS metagenome assembly WNGI01 (sample SAMN13153374, study PRJNA577476) | soil metagenome | isolation source: 20 cm soil or saprolite under Garry oak tree replicate 1 | place: USA:California | collected 2016-06-15
CCTCCTGCGAAAGATCGATCACGCCGCGCCGATAGAGGTCGAGCAACGCGATGAATGTCACGACGGCGAACCCGACCGTCGGCGCCTCGGCCAGGAGCGTAGCGAAGCTCACCTGACCCTGCGTGGCTACGAGCGCCTCGATCTCGGCGGTACGTTGCTCGACCGAGTAGCGCTCTGCCGGAGCGACGATGTCCTCCTCGCGTTGCCGTGCCGCGAGCGCGAGTACGCGCGACCATGCCGAGGCGAGCGCACCGACCTCTCCGCCGCGGGGCGGCAGCTCGATCGTCCCGCCTTCTCGGTGGAACGCGCGCTCGCCGGCGCGCAGCCGCGCGCCGAGCTGGCCGGCGCGTTCTCGCACCACCGCGTACTCGAGCAGACGAAGACGCAGCTCCTCTTCGGACTCGGTCTCGTCCTCAGCCAGCGGCTCGAGGCTCGGCAGGAGGCTCCGCGCCTTGAGCAGCACGAGCCGTGAGGCCAGCGCCAGGAAGGCGGAGACCTCGTCCGCGGGAAGCGACGGCATCGCGCGCACGCGCGCGAGGTACTCGTCCGCGAGATCGCCCAGACGAACGGTGAGGATGTCCAGCTTGCGCTCCTCGACGAGCTCGAGAAGCAGGTCGAGCGGCCCGTCGAATCCCTCGACCGTGACACGCGGCGCCTGCGAGTCCATCACGGGAGCGCCTCGCGATCGGCGCGTGCGAGAAGACGCTCGTCGGCCGCGAGCGGGCGCTCGTGATGGCGCGCGATGAGGCGCACGACGCGGTCCGATGCGCCGTCGGCGTGCGCCAGCTCCGCGCCGCGGCGGGCGTGGTCCAGATAACGGGCGAACGTCGAATCACCCCGCGCGAGGCGGATCCGCACGAGCGGAGCGAACCGCGAGAGCAGCACAGCCGCGACGCGGTGCCAGAGCCTCGTGGCCGAGGGCTTCGCCCGGTCGTGCAGGAGACCGGCCACGATGAGCTCATGGTCGGCGCCGAGTGAACGCAGGATCCGCGCCGTCTCGCTCGCGTGCCGCTCGTCCGCGCCGGCCGCGCCTAAGTAACGGACCGTCTGCTGCACGCGATGGATCATCGCGCTCAGAACCTGCAGGTCCCTATCAGCGTTGTCGAGATGAAGCAGGCCGGCCCGAAGACGATCGCGCTCAGGATCCGTGCGCCGAAGAAGAGGAGCAGGAGCAACAGGATCGGGCCGTACTGCTGATAGCTCCGCCAGGTGTAGCGCTGCTGCGGCGGGAGCAGGCCGTACACCACGTTCGACCCGTCCAGCGGTGGGATCGGGATCAGGTTGAAGACCGCCAGCACGCAGTTCAGGACCACGACGGAAGTCAGGATCCTCTCGTACGTTCCACCGAAGAGGGTGACATCGCTGAAACGAAGCGGAAGCGCGCACACGACCGCGAGAACGAGATTGGCGAACGGACCGGCGAGCGCGACAGCGCTCACGCCCATCGCCGAGCGGAGACGTGACTCATTGAAGGGGACGGGTTTGCCGTAGCCAAAGCCGGCGAGAATGATGAGGAGCGTTCCGAACGGGTCCAGGTGGGCCATCGGATTGAGACTCAGACGTCCCATGAGCCGAGCCGTGTCATCGCCAAGTCGCGATGCGGCATATGCGTGCATGAATTCGTGAACCGTGATCCCAAGAACAATTGCGACCACGAAAGCCACGAAACCGATGGGGTCCTGAGCCGCCCGCTGGACCGGAGACACGAGTGCGCCGGTTGCGAACGCGTAGAGCAGGAGAACAAGGCCGATGAGTAGGAGGGGGTTCATGGATCCGGGTCCAGGCCCGCGGACCCCTCGAGCGAACACTCGCGAACGAGTCTAGGTGCCTGAGCGGCTTGCGATGCGCCCGAGGATGAGTCGCCGCGGCGGAACGCGGCGCGCGCTCCAGCGGAACGCGTCACGCACCATCGCGATCGCGTCAGCGTCGCCGGGCCTGCCAGCCACATGCACATCGGCGTACGGCTGTCCGCGCTCGACGCGGTCGCCGACCTTCGCGTGAAGGACGATGCCGGTCCGGTGGTCGATGGGCTCGCCCTTCTTCTCGCGGCCCGCGCCCAGGCGCACGGATGCGATCCCGACCCGGTCGGCGGCGATCGCCGAGACGTACGCCGTTCTTGGCGCGTCAAGCGTCCGGACCGTCGGCGCGCGTGGCAGCTTCGCGGGATCGTCGACCATCGCCACATCGCCGCCCTGTGTGGCTACGAGCTCGCGGAACTTCGCAAAACCGGCTCCGGAAGCGATAGCCTCGTCAATGCGCGCGAGCCCGGACTTCGTATCGCGCACTCGACCGGCCCGCACGAGCATCTCGGCCCCGGCCGCGCGCGCGAGCCGGGCGAGATCCGGCGGACCATTCCCGTGGAGCGCCGCGATCGCCTCGGCGATCTCGAGGCTGTTGCCTACCGCGCGGCCCAGCGGCTGCTCCATGTCGGTCAGCTCGCAGGTGACCGCGAGACCGTGCGCGACCCCGATCGCCACCATCGCTCGCGCCAGCTCGCGTGCCGAGCGCAGATCCTTCATGAACGCGCCGCTGCCGACCTTGACGTCGAGCACCACCGCATGCGCTCCGGAGGCGATCTTCTTCGACATCACGCTCGAGGCGATGAGCGGGATCGATGGAACGGTCCCGGTCGTGTCGCGGAGCGCGTACATCTTGCCGTCAGCCGGCGCGAGGTCGGCGGTCTGTCCGGTCACCACGATGCCGATCCGCTCGAGCTGAGCGAGGAATTCGGCGGTCGTGAGATCGACGCGGTAGCCGCGGATCGACTCGAGCTTGTCCAGCGTTCCGCCGGAGAAGCCGAGCCCGCGCCCGCTCATCTTCGCGACGGGCGCGCCGCACGCCGCGACGAGCGGCGCGACCACGAGCGTCGTCTTGTCGCCCACTCCGCCGGTCGAGTGCTTGTCCACGACGCGGCCGAAGCGCGACAGATCGAGCCGCTCGCCCGAGCGCACCATCGCCGCGGTGAGCGCCGCGGTCTCCGGGGCGTCCATCCCGCGCCAGACCACCGCCATGCAGAACGCGGCCATCTGATAGTCGGGGACGTCGCCAGCCGCATAACCGAGCACCAGCGCGGCGATCTCCTCCGCGCTCAGTTTGCCGCCGTCGCGCTTGCGCTCGATGAGCTCGACGACCCGCACCCTCAAAGCTTCGCGATCACGCCCTTAATCAGCTCGCCCAGGCGCTTGCCGGCGCGGTTCGCGACCTCGAGCACCGACTCCGCGGTCACGTGCTCGATCTGGCCGGGGATGCCGGTAGCCATGTCGGTGACCGTCGCAATCCCGAGGATCCGCATGCCCATATGCCGCGCCACCAGGACCTCGGGCACCGTGCTCATGCCGACGGCGTCCGCGCCGTATCCGCGCATCATCCGCAGCTCCGCCGGCGTCTCGTAATTCGGCCCTGCGACCGCGATGTACACGCCCTCCCGAAGATCGTCATCGATCCGGTGCGCGACCTCGCGCAGCTCCTCGGTGTAGGTACCGACCATGTCCACAAAGCGTGGACCCAGCCGGTCGTCGTTCGGCCCGCGAAGCGGGTTGGCGCCCATGAAGTTGACGTGGTCGCTGATCACCATGAGGTCGCCGGCTTTGAACGCGGGGTTAAGTCCGCCACAGGCGTTGGTGATGATCATCGTCTGCACTCCCCATGCGCCAAGCACGCGCACCGGAAAGCCGATCGCGGTGATGTCGTACCCCTCGTAGTAATGCAGGCGGCCGTTCATGATGGCGACGTCCTTGCCCGAGAGCGTCCCGACCACGAGCTCGCCGGCATGGCCCGGCGCGGTGCTCTTGTGGAAGCCCGGGATCTCGCCATACGGGATGCGGCTCGCTTCGGTGAGCTCCTGCGCCAGCGCGCCCAGCCCGCTTCCGAGGATGACCGCGATCTTGGGTGCGCGTTTCGTCTTCGCGCGGATCGCGGCGACGGCCGCCGCGGTGTCCGGCATCACGTACCCGGCTCCTTGAGGATCTTCTGACGCAGCAGCTCGACGAAGGGACGAGCGTGCGCGGTGCGGGCGAAGCGCGCGACCGTCTCGGCCTTGCGCACGGCGATCACGTCACCGCTTTTGAGGTCGTGCTCTTCCTGGCCGTCGAACGATAGGACCGCAGGCTCATCTCGAACCTCGAGCTCGAGCACCTGCTGCGGATCGAAGACGATCGCGTTTCCGAACGACAGATGCGGCGCGATCGGAACCATCGTGATGGTGCTCGAAGCGGGAAGGATGAGCGGTCCGCCGACGGAGAAGCCGTAGGCGGTACTGCCTGTCGCTGTTGCGATGATGAGACCGTCGGCCCAGTAGACAATCAGCGGCTCGCCGTCGACCTTCACCGCGACGCGGATCGAACGCACAGGCTTACCGCGCGCGACGACCACATCGTTCAGGGCCAGCCCGCGCGCGAACTCGTTGCGGTCACGGATGACGCGTGCATCAAGCATCGTGCGGACCTCGAGCTCGAAGCGACCGGCGACCACGTCCGCGAGCGCGGCATCGAACTCGGTGATCGTGGTGGCCGTCAAGAAACCGAGTCGCCCCAGATTCACACCGAGGATCGGGATGTCGTGCGGGGAGAGCGCTCGTGCCGCGCGTAGCACGGTGCCGTCGCCCCCGAAGACGCACGCGATGCCAGCCGCCGATATGCCGATCGGCAGCGCGTGTCCGTCCAACGACACCTCGAAGATCTCGTGTCCGGCGAGCCGCAGCTTCACCGCGAGCTTCTTCGCGATGTCGACCGATTCCGGCCAGTCGGGCCGCGAGGCGAGGGCGATCTTCATCGCGCCGCTTCGCCGGCCGCCGCGGCCAAGGCATCCGCGGTCAGCCCCACCGCTCCCTTGCGCGCGTGAATGAAGATCTCGCGATTCCCATCGCGGCCGGCGATCGGCGACGGCGTGACGGCGATCACGCCGAAGCCACGCGCTGCGAGATCGCTCCCGATGGCCACGACGGCGCCGGACCGCGCCTCCGCGTCGCGGACGAGACCGCCTTTGCCCACGGCTTCGCGGCCCGCCTCGAACTGGGGCTTGACCAGCGCGACGACGTCACCGCCGTCGCGTAGCTTCGCGAGCGCCGGCGGCAGCGCAAGACGGAGCGAGATGAAGGACACGTCCGCGACGACGAGATCCACCGCCTCCTCCACCGGGACGCCCTCGCGTGCGTTCACGCCTTCGTGCACGAGCACCCGCGGATCGTTGCGCAACCGCCAATCGAGCTGCCCTTTTCCCACGTCGACGGCGTGCACGCGCGCCGCGCCGCGCTGCAGCAGCACATCGGTGAAGCCCCCGGTCGACGAGCCGACGTCGATCGCTACCTTGTCGCGGACATCGAGCGAGAAGGCATCGAGCGCGCCGGCAAGCTTGTCGCCGCCCCGCGACACGTACCGCGGACCTTCCACGACGACGACATCCACGTCCTCCGGTACCGCCTGCGCGGCGCGATCAGCTCGGTTCCCGGACACCAGCACGGCGCCCGCGAGGATGAGCGCCTGCGCGCGTTCGCGGCTCGGCGCGAGCTCACGCTGCACGAGGAGCTGATCCAGCCGGACGCGTCGCGCTATCGACGAGGCTCGTTTCCCGCCGGGGCCCCGTGAGGCCCGAGAATCTCGGTCAACGCGCGTTAGCCTAATCGTCCTTTCTAGACTGCCCTGCGATGCCGAAACGACTTCCGCGTGCACGGACGCTCAAGGGCGATCCGAAGCTCGCCTACTTCGACTCCGCCGGCGGCGTCGCCGGCGAGCCGGTGATCGTCCTGCTGCACCAGAGCCTGGCGCGCTCGGAAGACTGGGAAAACATCTTCCCCCGCCTGGCCACGCGCTACCGGACGATCGCCTACGACGCCCGTGGACACGGAAAGAGTGGCCGCGCCTCCGAATACACGCTGCGCGCATTCGCGGATGACGCGCTCCGGATCTTGCGTGAGATCGCCAAAGAGCCGGCCGTGCTGATCGGGCACTCGCTGGGCGCGCTCACCGCGCTCGTTGCCGCGAGCGATGCGCCCGACCTCGTCCGGGCAATCGTTCTCGAGGACCCGCCGATCCCCTACCCGAAGGCGTGGGACGCGGCACGGTATGGCGCGCTGCGCGAAGCGCTCGGCTCGGGAGACGCCAAAGCACTCGCCAAAGCGGTCGCCAACCATCCACTCCCCTCGCCTGGACCTCGCGGCGAACGGACGTACGGCGAGCTGCGCGGTTTCTACGCCGCGGAGCGGGTCGTGACGTACTTCCGCGACGTCGATCCGGCCTTCATCGACGCGCGCACCGCGGGCGACGATCCGACCGCGGCCGCGCTCACCGACGCGCTTGTGAAGGTTCAGGCACCGGCCCTCGTGCTCGCGGGCGAGCCGCGCCTGGGCGGCGCGGTCGACGACGCAGCTGAATGGAAGCTGAAGAAGCTCCCCGGCGTCACGGTGAAGCGATTCCCGGGAAGCGGTCATCTCCTCCATGGCTTCCGGCCGGAGCAGTTCATCGAGAACATCGAGCCCTTCCTGCGGAAGCTTCGGGAGTCGTAAAGCCGCTTCCATCCGGCGGGCGCGGTTCTTGCGGAGCCAGACCAAATCCAGCCCCAAGTGTTTGTTCCGCTCGTCGCTGCGCCGGTCCGAAAGGGCGGCGGCCAGGTCCGGAGGAGGTACCAGTGAACGCTCGACGCCTCGTTCCCGCATTGATCGCCGCATTGCTGACCACGTTCATGCTCGGGGCGGCCGCCGCGGCCGAGGGCCGGGGCACGGCCAACGGGGTCTCCGCGATTCCGGTGAACGGCACATTCGTTGACTCCGACGGCGCCGGCACATTCACGGGCACGTTGGACGTAGAGCGGTTCGTCGCGCGCGATCGAGCCCTCTTCGCGGTCGGAACGATCGACGGAACGCTGACCACCGCGCTTGGCGCGACACGAGCGGTGACCGACCAGCCGGTCAGACTTCCGGTCACCCGCGTCAGCGTCGGAAGCGCGTCCCGATCGGCCGAGCGCTCGGTGACCATCCAGCAGGTCGGGCAGGAGTGTCAGATCCTCCACCTCGAGTTCGGCGGGATCACCCTCGACGTTCTGGGGATCATGCTGCAGCTCAGCCCGATCTCCCTCGACCTCAATCTGGGCGGACTGCTCGGCGGGATCCTGTGCGGACTTCTGGGCGCGCTCGGCGGCGGTGCTGCCGCGCCGGCGCAGGCCAACATGCTGAACAACGCCCTCGGGTTGCCCTAAAGCGAATCGCGTCCGGGTGACGGCGTAGCTCCTCGCACCGCACGAGGAGGACGAGGACTACGCCTCACCCTTGCATCCCATGGTTTGGTAGCGCATCGGAAAGATGGACCTCGCCGACGTAAGCGTCACCAACGTGGTTCCGCCCTTCGTAGATCCGAATCCTGTCCCCCATCTTCAGCGTGACCCAGCGGTCGGGTGAAATAGGAGTGAGCCGTGCGCGGCTCATTTCGCCAAGCTCTAGCCACTCTCGGTCGAGGAGATCAAGCTGGAAGCCATACATCAGAGGCAGTCGGCCCTTTCGCTCGCCGAACCAGGCCTGCGGGCGGTAGCCCGAGGTCACGGGATGCTGCCGGCCACCCTCAGAGGGCCGAAAGAGGCGTATCTCGACGATCAGATGCGGAAGCGCGCTAGGCCTGCTCACGCCTCGCCTGCTTGGCGAGCGCATCCGCGAGCTGAGTGATCCGCAGATCCGCGGCGTCCAGGCGCTTGGCGCACTGCGCGTACAGGCGAAGGCCTTCCTCGTATAGACGAACCGCCTCGTCGAGATCGAGAGCCGGGTCCTCGAGCTTGTCAGCGATCGTCTCGAGGCGCTCGAGCGCCTTGTCGAGCGTGACCTCAGGCTCAGCCATTTCGCTCGATCGCCTCCACGAGCGCGCCGGCCCGGCCGTCGCGCATCCGCAGCCGGACGTGGTCGCCCGAGGCCAGGTCCACGACCGACGCGCGGACATGACCATCCGCGCCTTCGACGATCGCGTACCCCCGACCCAGCACCGCGAGGGGCGAGAGCGCCGCGAGGCGCCGCTGCGCTGAAACGGCGCGCGAGCGGCGCACCGGCACGGCGCGCGCGATCGCGCGATCGAGGGCGCGACGTGCCTCGTCCAGCCGTTGCCGGCGTACCGCGATACGTGTCGCGGGCGCGCGCCGATCCAGCATCCGTCGGGCGGTCTCCAGACGCCGTCGTCGGGCCTCGACACGCTCGCGCACGCGCCCCGCCACGCGACGCCATGCGCGCTCGGCGCGCTGCTGCGTGGCACCCGAATCCGGCACCACGAGCTCGGCGGCCGCGGACGGCGTCGGCGCGCGCACATCGGCGACGAGATCGGCGAGCGTGATATCCGTCTCATGGCCGACACCGGAGCACACCGGCCGCGGGAAGCGCGCAAGTGCGCGGACCAGTGCCTCATCGTTGAACGGCCAGAGCTCCTCGGCCGCCCCGCCCCCGCGCGCGAGGATCACCACGTCGAGATCGCGGATCTGCGCCAGTCCGTCGAGCGCGTTGATCATCGACTCGACCGCGCCGATGCCCTGCACCTGTGCGGCCGCGAGGATGAGCTCCACCCGCGGATCGCGGCGCGCGACCACGGTCTGGATATCGCTCCACACCGCACCCACCGAGCTCGTGACCACGCCGACGCGCCGCGGCGCCGGCGGCAATCGGCGCTTGCGCTCCATCGCGAAGAGGCCTTCGGCGGTGAGGCGACGCTTGAGCGCCTCGAGCCGGAGGTACGCGTCTCCGGCACCCGCCGGACGGAGGTCGTCGACCATGAGCTGGCAGCGGCCATCGCGCGGATAGAGCTCGACGTAGCCGTGCGCGATCACCTTGGTGCCGTCGCGGGGCGTCAGCGCGACCTGCGCGGCCTTGCTCGCGAACAGCGCGCACGAGAGCTGGCCGACGTTGTCGCGGAGCGTGAAGTACACATGGCCCGCGGGCGAGATCCGCGCCTGCACCACTTCGCCTTCGATCCAGAGGTCCTTGAACTCGTCGCCCGATTGGATGTGCGTGGCGAGCCGAGTGACGACCTGGCCGACGCGAACGACGCGGCTAGGCGCGCTCGAGATACTCACCGGTCCGTGTGTCGACCTTGATCTTGTCGCCTCGCTCGACGAACAGCGGCACGTTCACTCGGAGGCCGGTCTCGACGGTCGCGGGCTTGGTCGCGCCGGTGGCGGTGTCACCCTTGAGGCCGAGGTCGGTGTCGGTCACCTTCATCACCACCGATGCGGGCATCTCGACGCCGATCGGCGAGCCTTCGTATTCGCTCAATATCACGGTCATCCCGTCCGTGAGGTAGTTCGTCGCGTCTCCGAGCTGATCGTCGTCTAGCGCGATCTGGTCGTAGGTCGCCGTGTCCATGAAGTGGTAGTGCGTGCCGTCCTTGTACATGAACTGCACGTTGCGGTGGTCGAGGCGCGCGCGCTGGAAGCGATCGCCAGCCTGGAACGTTTTCTCCACGAGGTCGCCCTTGCGGACGTTGCGCAGCTTCATGCGCATCTGCGCGCTGCCGCGGCCAAGCTTGATGTGCTGGAACTCGACGATCTGATAGAGCACGCCATCGACCTCGATGGTCATGCCCCGCTTGATCTCCCCGGTGCTGATCACGTCTTCTTCGTCTCCTCGATGAGCCAGCGTAGGGCTACCTCGTATCCCGCGACGCCCTTTCCGACGACCTGGTGCTGCGTCACCTCGGTGAGGTAGCTCCTTCGGCGGAACTCCTCGCGTGCGGCGACGTCGCTGATGTGCACCTCCACGACCGAGAAAGGGCTGTCCGCCACGGCATCGCGCAGCACGATCGAGGTGTGCGCGAGCCCGCCGGGATTGATCATGGCACCTGCGGCATCGCGGTGCTGCTGCAGAAAGTCGATGAGCGCGCCTTCGTGGTTCGACTGGAAGGCGACGAGGTCGGCGCCGGCCTCGCGCGCGATCTCGCGGCACCGCGCCTCGACCTCCTTCAACGTGGTCCGTCCGTAGATCTCGGGCTGGCGCATGCCGAGGAGGTTCAGATTCGGGCCGTTGATGAAGAGGAACTTCACGCGGCGCGGTCTCCGACGATGCGTGCGGCGGCTCGGAGGGTCGGCTCGCCGACGTCGATCACCTCGCTGAAGCGCCCGATGCGCCGCGGCAGGATCCAACGCAGCTTGCCGGCGCGCGCTTTCTTGTCGCGTAGGACGAAGCTCCAGACGGCATTCGGCAGCCGCGCCCGCGTTGGAAGCGTGGCTCGCTCGAGCAGCTGCTCGAGCTGGGGTCGAAGCGCGGGCGACGCGAGCCCCAGGAGCTCCGCCAGGGCGGTCGCGTAGACCATGCCGACCGCGACGGCCTCGCCATGCGTCACGCGGTAGCCCGAGGCGGACTCGTACGCGTGGCCCATGGTGTGACCGAAGTTCAAGAGCTCCCGCAGCCCGGCTTCGTGCGGATCCTGACTCACGATCCCGGCCTTCACCTCCGCCGCGATGGTCACGGCCGCGAGGAGCGCGCCGAGGTCGCCGGCACGCACACCCTCGAGACCGCGCGCAAGCTGCGCGACCGAGTCGCGGTCCGCGAGGAAGGCGCTCTTCACCACCTCGGCGAGACCTGACGAGAGCTGCCGCGCCGGTAACGTCGCGAGCACCGTGAGATCAGCGAAGACCGCGTCCGGCGAGTGGAATGCGCCCACGAGATTCTTTCCGGCTGCGATGTCGATCGCCGTCTTGCCGCCGATGGCCGCGTCAGCCATCCCGAGGAGCGTGGTCGGTATGTGAGCCAGGCGAATCCCGCGCAGATAGGTCGCCGCGACGAATCCGGCCACGTCGCCGACGCTGCCGCCGCCGAGCGCCACGATCCCACCGTCGCGGCCGATACCCTCGCGAGCGAGCAAGTCCCAGAGCCGCGCCGCGACGGACAGCCGTTTGGCGCTTTCGCCGGCGGGCACCTTGAGCGACACGGGCTCGAGCCCGACCGCCGCGAGCGATCTCGCCACGGCGCTCTCGTAGCGCGAAGCGGTGCGCGCGTCGTCGACGAGCGCGACGCGTCCGCGCCAGCCCAGATCTGCCAGGTGCGGACCGACGTGCTCGAGGATGCCCGCGCGGATCAGCACGCGCGAGGACCGTTCCGGCCCCGCGACATCGATCCGGACGCCGCGTGCCGAGACGAGCCAGGCCGCGATCGCGCGAGCCACTTCCGGCACGGTCGCGCCGTCGACGTCGAACGTCACGTCCGCGTCGCCGTAGGCCTCGCGACGCTCTCTCAGGACCGAGCGCGCGCGGTCCCGCGGCGCGACGTGCTGGTGCGGGCGCTTCCCCATCGTCGCGGCGATGCCGCTCGTCACGCGGTCGAGCGAGCCGCGCAGTCCCACGATGAGCCCGAGCTGCCGCATGCGCAGGCGATTGGCTTCGCGGATCGGCGCTCCTCCGCCCGTGTCGACGACGACCCACGCCGGCGTCGGCTGCAGCCGCGTGAGGACGCTCGATTCGAGGTCGCGGAATCGCTCCATCCCGTCATCTTCGATCACCGCTTTGCACGTCTTGCGGGCGCGCCGCTCGATCTCACGATCGAGCTCGACGACCGCCGCGCCGAAATGCCGCGCCAGGACCGGCGCGATCGTGGACTTACCGATCCCTGGTGGACCGGCGAGGAACAGGTGCATTACCGGCGAGCGTCGATCGGGTGAAGGCGACGGCGATAGCGCTCCACGGCGGCGCAGAGGTCGTCGACGTTGTCGTTCCCGAACTTCTCGCAGAGCGCGTCGGCGAGGACGAGCGCGAGCATCGCCTCGGC
>WNGI01008369.1_pt1 | contig 11719 bp, 11 predicted proteins | sample 5400621 | NCBI WGS metagenome assembly WNGI01 (sample SAMN13153374, study PRJNA577476) | soil metagenome | isolation source: 20 cm soil or saprolite under Garry oak tree replicate 1 | place: USA:California | collected 2016-06-15
ACTCCCTGGAACGCAGCGCGCGGCGTGATGCTACAAACACGGCGAGAAAGACGCACACAGGAGACCACGATGAAATGGATCACCCGCGAGCATCCCCGGGTCGATCGTGTCGCCTGCCCCTGGCTCGTGCAGCGATTCGTCGACAAGTCCGCGGAGTTCGTTTACGTGCCGACCGACCAGGTCGCGGCCGAGGCACGCAAGACCGGTGCGACGCCCTACGACATCAAGGACGTCGAGCTCGGCCACCACGGTCCTGAATGCAGCTTCGACGCGTTCGTACACAAGTACGAGCTCGATAAGGATCCGGCCATGGCCTACATGGCCAAGGTCATCCGCGGGGCCGACACCGCCGACAAGACGGTGACCCCTGAGTCGGTCGGCGTGGAAGCCTTGCTCGACGGCATTCGGCTGGTGCACTACCCCGACGATCAAGCCCAGCGGAAAGCATCGATCCCCGTCCTCGACGCGCTCTACGCCTATTGCAAGGAGAAAGTCGCGAAGAAGTGACCCTGCGTCGCGTCGGCGAAACAGCCGTGCCGCGCGGGGCAAAGCCGGGGTTCGACCACGCGGACGTGTACACGAAAGGCTCCGCCAGCCGCATGTACGTTGCGCACACCGGCGCCGACCGCATCGACGTGTTCGATTGCGCGCGTGCCACGTACATCCACGCGCTCGACGGACATCCGGGCGTAGCCGGCGTATTGATCGACTCCGATCGCGACGTGATGCTCACCACCGATCGCGGAGCCGCACGCCTCAGCTCTTACCGCGCTTCGGACGAGACGCTCGTCGCTCAAGTGGCAGTGGGACAACGTCCGAACGGCGTCGCCTTCGACACGCGTCGGATGTACGCGTACACGTTCGAACTCGGCGAGCCGCCGGGCGTCGGCTGCACCGCCACCGTCGTTGACCTGGAGACCAATTCGGTCCTCGACCACATTGCGCTTCCCGGTCGGCCCCGTTGGGCGATCTACGACCCGGCGTCGGGCTCCGTGTACGCCAACATCAGCGACCCGCCGTGCATCGTCGTCATCGATAGCGGCACCCAACTGATCATGCGGACGATCGACGTGCCATCCGCAGGCCCTCACGGCCTGGCGCTCATCGACGGTCTGCTGTTCTGCGCGACCGACGCCGGCGAGCTCATCGTGCTCGAGCCGAACGGGATCGTGCGTCAACGGCTTCCGCTCGCGGGTGTGCCTGATGTGGTGATGTGGGACCGGGACCTCGCGCGTATCTACGTCGCGATCGGGTCGCCCGGTGTGGTGCAGTCGTTCGACACGAAGGCGCCGAGGCTCCGCGAGACCGTCGAGACCGAGGAGGGCGCGCACACGATCGGCTGGGATCCCGCGCGGAAGCAGCTGTGGGCGTTCGCGCCGCGCTCCTGTGGCGCGATCGTGTACCAGGAATCGGCCTGAGCGAGTCGAGCTCCGCGCGGACCGAGCGCCGCGAGCTCACGCTGCGCGAGCTTGGTGGCTACTTCCTCCGTCTCGGCGCGCTCGGCTTCGGTGGGCCGATCGCGCTCGCCGGCTACATGCAGCGCGATCTCGTCGAGCGACGCGGCTGGGTCACACAGGACGAATACCTACAGGGCCTCGCCGCGGCCCAAACGCTGCCTGGTCCGCTGGCGGCGCAGCTCGCGATGTGGCTCGGCTACCTGCGGCGGGGATTTTGGGGCGCGACCGTCGCCGCCTTCGCGTTCATCCTCCCGCCGTTCCTGATCGTCACCCTGGTCGCCGCGCTCTACGTGGCCTTCTCCGGCACGACCGCGATACAGGCGCTCTTCTACGGGATCGGTCCGGCGGTGATCGCGCTCATCGCGCGCGGTGCCTGGAAGCTGTTGGGAGTGAGCGTGCGCAGCGATCGACGACTCTGGGCGATCTTCGCCGTCGTCGCGGTCGTGACCTTCGTCGTACGGAGCGAGGTCGCGGTGCTGTTCATCCTCGCCGGCGTGGTCGGCGTGCTGCTCTACGCGCCGCCGCGTTGGCCATCGCCGCGGACGTTGGTCCTGCTGCCGCCGAACATCGGGCCCTTCATAGCCGCTGCGGGCTCTGCTGATCCGAACACGCTGCTCGCGCTCGGCGCGTTCTTCTTCAAAGCCGGCGCGTTCACGTTCGGCTCCGGCCTGGCGATCGTGCCGTTCCTCCAGCAGGGCGTCGTGCACGACTACGGCTGGCTGACCGAACGCGAGTTCCTCGACGCGGTCGCGATGGGGATGATCACGCCGGGACCGGTGGTCATCACCGCGGTCTTCGTCGGTTATCTGTCGCGCCGACGATCACGCGTTACCGGAAGCACCCTGCGGTGCAGGGCTTCACCAAGGGCGCGACCGCGGCGGCCGCCGGCGCGATCATGGGCGCAGCCGCGGTGATCGCGACGCAGGTGCTCGTCGACGTGCCGACACTCGTGATCTTCGTGCTGGCGTTCGCGATCCTCTGGCGATGGAGAATCTCCGAACCGCTACTCGTCGCCGCGGCTGGTGCCGTGGGCGTCGTGCTGTTCGCTCTGCGCTGACCTGCCGGCTGCTTAGGAGTGCAGCTCGAAGATGATCTCGCCGTCCACGACCTGACCGGTCCGGCGGAAACCGAGCTTGTCGTGGACTCGCAGCGAAGGCGCGTTGTTGGGCGTCGTCGATGAGATGAACCGGCGAACGCCATGCTCGTCACGCGCCCAGTCCATGAGCCGCCGCGCGGCCTCGGTCGCGTAACCGCGGCGGCGCTCGGCGGCGAACACGCTCCAGCCGAGCTCGGCCGCGCCCGGCGCTTCGATGTCATTCACGCCGGGCGGACCGTGGAAGTTCACATACCCCACCATCACGCGGTCCTCACGGCGGACCATCGCGCGCGCGGACCACGGCGCCAGCGCGGGATCGGCCGCGAGCTGCATGCGACGGAGCTCGAGCACCTTCAGGACCTGGCCCGGGAATTCGTCGGGGACCGAGTAGTCGGTGAGTCCGCGGGCGCGAGGGAGATCTCCGGCGATGAACGCGTCGAGGACCGCGAGCGGCATGAGGATGAGATCGAGCCGTTCGCTACGGACGACGTCCGCCGCGGTCAGGAGCTCCGCTTGGCCACCGCTCTTTCGTAGATGTCCTCGGACAGACGCAGCGGCCGGCCGGATCCGCCGTAGCGCTCCATGCTCAGCTCGGCCAGCACGGCGAGCGCGATCTCCGCGGGTGTGCGGCCACCGAGATCGAGACCGATCGGTGCGTGCACCGCGCGGATGCGCTCCGGGGAGAGGCCCTCGTCCTGGAGCATCTTCGCGATGAGGATCGTCTTGCGCTTCGAGCCGAGCAGCCCGACGTAGCGGGCGTCGGTCTTGACGGCTTCGCGAAGGCAGTGGGCATCGAGCTTGTGACCGCGCGTCGCGATGACGACGAAGCTGTTCCAGCCGATCGGCATCGTGCGCAGCGCCTCTGCCATGTCCATGCGCACGACGTCGATGCCCGGTCCGAAACGCTCGCGGGAGGAGAAGTCGGGCCGGTCGTCGATCACGGTCACGTCGTACTCGAGCTGCGATGCCATCTTCGCGATCGCGAGGCCGACATGACCGCCCCCGGCGATGACGAGGCGTGGCTTGGTGACGATCGGCTCGATGAGGAGCTCGTGCGCATCGTCGAGCGCGATCGTTCGCGGCGTCGCCTGTCGCAGCGCGTCGAGCGCCGCCTCGGTCGCGCGCGCGTCGAGCGCGCGGTCGCCGAGCGAACCGCCGGTGGCGCCGTCGGTCTCCACGAAGAGCTTTCCGCTCGGCTGGAAGTCCTTTCCTTCGCGGCGCAGCAGCGTCGCGAGCGCGACGGGCTTTCCACCGGAGGACGCAGCGAGAACATCGCCGAGCAGATCGCGTTCGCCGAGCAGCAGCGCGCGCTCGCCGGGTTCGATGGCGATCCACATCGTCCCGCCGCACACGAGGCCGGTGTCCCACGCGAGGTCTTCGGTGAGCTCGTACTCGCGCAGCGACACCTCGCCGTTCTCCAGAACGCGCTTCGCCTCTTCGAACGCGTCGCCTTCGACGCAGCCACCGCCAAGCGTTCCGGTGAGGCGGCCGAGATCGTCGACGAGCAGCTTCGCACCGACGACCTGCGGCGTGCTCCCGATCGTCCGCACGACGGTGCAGACCGCGAAGCGTCGTCCTTCGCGCTCGAGCTCGGCCATCCGCGCGTAGATCGCCCTCACGCAAATCATCTTAGGGTCGTTCGCCAGGCGGGAAAGTTCTGAGGCCGCGAGCATCGGCGCCGTCGCCCCGCGCGATGACTTTTCCGGCGTCGCCGCTCGCGCTCCTGCTCAATGCGCCCCGGTTTGCGCAAAACGGCCGATCGGGGCCAAACAGGCCGGTTAGCGCCAGCGATTTTGCGCAAACGAGACCGTTCACCTCGGCTGATGCGAGGGCGTCAGGCCGGACGCCGTTACACGCGGTCACACGCGCGCTCGCCACGACGAGCGAGGCGTCGCCAAGCTTGCGTCCCTTTACCCCACTGCTAGGCTCAACGCGCCGTCCATTGATTGGTCAGGGGGTGAATGTCCTGTGGATGAAACGGGAGGGACTACGTCTGATCCAGTAGCGCAACCCGACACGAACAAACCAGCACTTTCAGTCACGCGACGCAACTTCCTCATCGGCGCCGGCGCCGGCGCAGCCGCAGCAGGAGTCGTTCTCGGTGGTGCGGTCGTCGCCAACAAAGCGATCAACCCCGAGACCGCGACGACCACCACGACCACGTCGGGTGGTCCGATCCCGGCAACGATGCGCCGGGTCTCACTCGCCATCGACAACGTGAACTACGACCTCGTTGTCGACAACCGCGAGAGCCTCTGGGAAACGATGAACTTCCAGCTCGGCCTCGCGAACTCGAACCTCGGCTGCGACCGAGCCCAGTGCGGCGCATGCACGGTGCTCGTCGATGGAAAGGCAGTCAACGGTTGCACCGTTCTGAGCGCGCGACTCGGTCGCGGCCAGAAGATCGCGACGGTCGCCGGTCTCCCGACCGGGCCCGGCGTCGCAGGGCTGCACCCGGTCCAGCGCGCGTTCTGGCTCGACGGTGGATTCCAGTGCGGCATCTGTACGCGCGGATTCATCATGTCGACGGTCCAGCTGCTCGGGGCGATCCCGAAGCCGACCACGGCGCAGATCGCCGAAGGCCTTGCCGGCAACATCTGCCGGTGTGGCGAGTACGCGAAGATCTTCACGGCCGTCAACACCGCGGCCGCGGAGCTGCGCGGCGAGAAGGTCACACACCTCGCGTCGCCCGTGATCGTCGGCGTGGCCGGCACCGCCGAGGCGGCTCCGGGCGCGGCCGGCGTTTCGAAGGAATTCCAGTTCGACAAGCCGATGGGCACGATCGAGGACTACGACCCGTTCGAGCAGGCGCTCAAGAAGCGCGACGGGATCCTCGGCGTGAGTGGCAACGAGCGCAGCGTCACCGTCAAGTGGGACCCAGCCAAGCTGGACGAGGCCAAGGTGCGCGCCATCCTTGTCGACCTCGGCCACGCGGCCAGGTAGGAGGGGTTAGAGATGGCACAGATCGAAGCAGTACGTGTCGTCCAAGATGCGGCCTACGCCGCCAGCTTGAGCGATCAGGACTGGTACGCACTCGCGCAGGACCCCACCTGGCAGGAGATGGTCTCCGAGCAGTCGGAGATGGTCGCCGGAGTCATCGCCCAGTACGGCAACAAGCTCCCCGGTGGCGGTCAGAACTCGGCGCCGGCCGAGCTCCCGGTCTTCCGGCCGTTCCAGGTCATCGGCACCGACATCGCCCGCATCCAGGGCTACGGCATCGTCACGAACACCGGGACCTACACCGAGAACCTGCGCATGGCCGGCATGCTCTTCATGCGCACCCTCCGCAGCCGCTACCCGCACGCGAAGATCACGTCGATCGACACGTCGGAGGCCGAGAAGATCCCGGGTGTCCGCAAGATCCTTCACCGCGGGAACCTGCCGGAGGAGTACAAGGACGTCTTCCTCGGTTCCGCGCTGCCGACCCGCTTCCTCTTCAACGAAGAGGTGTTCGAGGTCGGCGCACCGATCGCCGTCATCGCTGCCGACAGCGAGCACATCGGCGACGTGGCGATCCGCGCGATCAAGGTCCAATACGAAGTGCTCCCGGCCGCTTTGGACATGCTCGAGGCGATGAAGTCGTCGACCCCGAAGCAGTTCACGAGCAACCTCGACGGAACGACGATCGCGGTGACCGCACCGCTCGTCCGCGGCGACCCCACGTCGGCGAAGGCCGACGTCGTCGTCGACAACGTGGCGAGAAAGTCGACCGAGCAGCACGTCGCGCTCGAGCTCACGAACTCGCTGTCCTACTGGGACGGCGACAAGCTCAACATGACGTACACCAACCAGCACGGACATGGCACGCGGTCGGGCCTCTCGCAGGCCCTCAAGATCCCCCAGAACAAGGTGCGCGTGCTCCAGACCGGTTATCTCGGATCCGGCTACGGCTACCGAAGCGGCATCGACCTCTCGGAAGTCCACGCCGCGATCCTGTCGAAGCTCACCGGCCGCCCGATCAAGAACAACTACACCCGCTATGAGGACTTCGTCACGCGCACGCACCGACCCGAGTTCCGCAACGAGATGAAGCTCGGGGTCAACCGCGACGGGACGATCTCCTTCGGCATCTTCAAGGTCATCGCGAACGTCGGCGCACAGCGTGCCGGCGCGGCCAACGGCGCGTGGGTCAACATGCAGAACCTTTACAAGATCCCGAACCTGCGCCTCGAGGCCGTCGACGTCATGACCAACAGCTACAAGTCGGGCCCGTATCGCTGCGTGAGCCACCCGAACGGGACGTTCGCCCTCGAGACCACGATGGACAAGGCCGCTTACGCGATCAACATGGACCCGATCGAGTTCCGGCTGAAGAACCTCAACGAGGTCGGCAATCCCGACACCAAGCGTCCGTTCAGCAACATCGGTATCCGGGATTGCATCACCGGCGTGCAGACGGCGATCAACTGGAAGAACGTCTGGCACGCACCGAAGGCCAAGCAGGTCCGACCCGGCGTCTACCACGGCATCGGCATGGCGGCGCACCTCTGCAGCCACGGTGCCGGAAGCAACCCGTCGACCGGTCAGGTGATCATCAACAGCGACGGCAGCGTGCAGGCGGTCTCTGGGACCACCGACATCGGCTCGGGTCAGCGGACCAACATGCTGATGATCGCCGCCGAAGCGCTCGGCGTTCCGCTCAGCACGATCACCATCACGCCGTACATCGACACCGACAACACGACCGACACCGGCGGCACCAACGGCAGCCGGATGACCAACACCGGCGGCCGAGGGATGTACGAGGCCGGCGTCGACGCCCGGAACCAGGTGCTGAAGTACGGAGCCGACAAGTTCAATGCGGACTTCGCGAACGCGAAGGCCGACACGCGCGTGACCGCCGCGGACATCGACATGGGCCCCGACGGGATCGTCTTCATCAAGAACGACCCGAAGAAGACCCTGAAGCTCGACGCGATCGTCCAGTTCAAGGCCACCTCGATCATCGGCAAGTCCGACTACCTGTGGCCCACCACGTGGGAGCAGGTCGCCGTCGCCGCGCACGCGGCCGAGGTCGAGGTCGACACCGTCACCGGCACCGTCAAGATCACGCGCTACGTGGCCGCTCACGACGTGGGCAAGGCGATGAACCCGTTCTCGGTCCGACAGCAGGTCGAAGGTGGCGTCGTCATGGCCACCGGAGCCGTGTTGACCGAGGAGCTCCTCATCGACAAGGCCACCGGGTTGCCGCTCAACCCGAACCTGCTCGACTACCGTCCGCTTTCGATCAAGGACGCGCCGCTCGCCGAGGTCGTCATCGTCGAGAAGCCAAAGGCGTACGGCACGTTCGGTGGCCACGGACTGGGCGAGCCGCCCATGGGTCCGCCGGCGCCGACGATCGTCAACGCGGTCTACAACGCGGTCGGTGTGTGGGTGACAGAGATGCCACTCACGCGCGACAAGCTGCTCGCCGCCCTCAAGGCGTCGAACTGAGTAGGGAGGAAAGAGCATGAGAGGGTTTGAGCTCTACGACGCGACGACGGTCAAAGAGGCCGTCGATCTGCTCGGCAAATATTCAGGCCGCACGGTCAAGGTCGTCGGCGGTGGCAGCGACATCGTCGGCGGCGTGATGAAGGACTGGGTCCAGGGGAAGGGCATGCCCCTTCCGGAGGTCCTGATCGACATCACGACCATCAAGGACATCGTCGGGATCAAGACCGACGGTGGAGGCACGACGATCGGGGCCGCCACGACCCTTAGCGACATCATCGACAACAAGGACCTCGTATCGAAGCTGCCCGTGCTCACCAACGCGGCGCTCAGCGTGGCGTCGCCGCTCATCCGCAACTTCGGGACGCTCGGCGGAAACATCAACCAGCGGCCGCGCTGCTGGTTCTTCCGTGGTGAGGACTTCAACTGCTACAAGAAGGGTGGCGACTTCTGCTACGCCGTGACCGGTGACAACCGCTACCACGCGATCATCGGCGGGGAGCTTTGCTACATCGTTCACCCCTCTGACACGTCCACCGCGCTCCTCGCGCTCAACGCCTCGGCGAAGATCGCGGGCACCGGCGGAGAGCGGACCGTCGCGTTCGACGACTACTTCACCGGCCCACGTGTGGATGTCCTCCGCGAGAACGTCCTCAAGCCGAATGAATTCATGACCCACGTGACCATCCCGAATCCGGCCAGCGGCACCAAGTTCGGATGGACGAAGCTCAAGGACCGGCAGGTCTACGACTTCGCCCTCATCTCGGTCGCCGCCGTCTTCACCGTCTCGGGTGGCAACTGGCAGGATGGGCGCATCACGGTCGGTGGCGTCTCGCCCGTCCCGTACCGCGCCAAGGTCGTCGAAGACTTCCTCAAGGGCAAGGACATCAAGGCGACCGCGAAGCAGGCCGCCGCGCAGATCCGGACGGTCGCGCGCCCGATGAGCCTGAACTCCTACAAGGTGGACCTCGCGCAGGGTCTCATCGAGCGAACGATCCTCGACGCGCTGGGCTAGCAGTCATCGGGGCGGCGACCAGGTGGTCGCCGCCCCGTGAGCTTCAGGCCTTCGCTTTTTCCTGGTTCTGATTCCGCAGCCATTTGATCGTCTGCAGCGCCCACTTGTGCGACACGGCGTTCGCCGCGACGTAGCCACCGTCCGAGTACAGCCACGACCCGCCGTCCGTGTCGGTGATGAGACCGCCGGCCTGACTCAGGATCACTCCCGCCGCCGCGACGTCCCAGGGCTGCGCGTCCAGCGTCCAGTACGCGTGGACGCGACCCGCGGCGACGTAGCAGAGACCGAGGGCCGGCGATCCGAGCACGAGATGGTGCAGGACCTCGCCGGACACCATCGTGAAGGCCTGCAGGGCCTCCTTACGACGCGGGCCGGTGTGCGGGATGTCGCACGCCACCCAGGCCTGCTCCCAGAACTCCGGGCCGAGCGCGACGGTCAGGACGGTGATCGGCCTCCCGTTCAGCAGAGCCGGTTCTCCCAGGCGTGCCGTGAACATCTCGTCGCGCACCGGGTCGTATACGACGCCGACGCGGAGCAGACCGTTCACGCGCAGCGCGACCGAGACCGCGAAGAACGGTATGCTTTGCGCGAAATTCAGACTTCCGCAGATGGGATCGACGATCCAGAGTCGCGGGGCGTCGACGGCCAGCGGCTCATCCTCTGGGCCTTCCTCGGCGAGGATCGCGTCGCCGGGACTTTCCTTGTGGAGGACCGCCACGATCTGCTCCTGGACGTCCAGCGACGCTTCCACGACGACGTCGCGCTCGCCCTTCCACCGGAGGTACCCGGGCATGCCGAGGCGCGCCAGAGCAGCCCTACCGCCTCTGAAGGCGGCCGTGGTGGCGATCTCGAGGGCCCGGTCGTCGTCCATGCGTTCCCAACTTTCGGCCCGCGGCCTGGTGGCCGACGGTAGTGACAGGGCGTTGAGCGGTCAAACTTCAGAGGGCGCGGCACCGCTGCTCGTGAGCACGATCGTGTGCGCCTACACGCAGGCCGAGCTCCCGACACCTTGGCTCGCGATCTTCCATCGCTTCGAACGCACCATGGCGAAGGCCCACCTCCGCATTCGGGTGCGTCTCTTCCCGCTCGAGGAGCTGCCCGAGACGTTCGAAGTGCTCGTGGTGCCACCCGAGCTGCAGGAGGCCGCCCAAGCCCGCCAGACCGGCGCACGGATCATCGTGACGAGCCGGGCCGATGCACCGGCTGCAGCCGACGCGCTTCTGCGAGAGATCGAGCGCGGCGAGACGCTGTATGCCGAGAAGGTCCGACCCGGAGAGCCGAAGATCATGACCCACCGCGGCGGCGACATCCTGTGACGCAAGACCTGTCCGCGCGCCTGCGTCGCCTCGAGCAACAGATCCGCGCGTTCAAACAGCTCCACGAGAACGAGCTTCAGATGATCCTCGACGAGCTCGCGGACATCGCGAAGCAGATCGAGGATGCAACAGCGAGCGAGCGAGCGTCGGCGCCGTCCGTCGTCGCACCCGACCCGGCCGATCCGGCGGCGGCATCGCCCAAGCGCGCGAAGTGGCTCGCGGAGCAGGAGCGCAAAGCCGCGCCGCGTTCGCGACGCGAGCTGCTCCTCGGCGAGCGCGAAGAGAAAACGTAGCCCGGCCACCGGCTGATCGAACGGTTCGTCTGCGGCGAGCGCGGAGCGAACACTTCCTGTAACGGTCCACCGCTGTGCATGCGGGTGAGTTGACCCCGGATCAGACGCGTCTCAGCTCTCGTCATCCCCCGAATGCCACTTTCGCCGGACCCGCGTCTGGCTCACGATGGCAGCGGCATGAGGAAGGGACTGGCGACCGCGTCCGTATTTGCCTGCGCGCTCATCACCGGGTGGACAGCTGCCGAAGCGCCCGCCGCCGTGTCGACGACAACCGTCAGCGCATCCACCAACACATCCACGAGTCGTATCGCGACGGTCTTCCCGAGCGACACCGGCGATCTCGGGCCGGAGATCGAACGTGTCGCGCTCACCTCCCGCGATCGCGTGGTCCGAGTGGCAGACGATGGGCGGTGGAGCGCGGTGCCGATCGTCGCGGCCGACGCGACCGCTCTCCTCGATCAGCTGGTGACGGCCGAGCGCGCGGTCCGCGATCCCGGCGTGACCGGCGCGGAGCTCGCGTTCATGGGGCATCTTCAGCAGCTCGTCTACCGGCGCCTCATCGAGCGTCCCGATCTGCGCGACGGCGTCTTTTCCGCGATCCCGCAGGACCTGCGCGGAGCCGCGGACCTCAACATCGCCGCCGGCGCCGACCTCTACCTCTTCGGTCCGGGGGGCGCGAGAGAGCTGCCCGCGTGGCGCATCGCGTCCGCGCCACCGATGAGCGCGCTTCTGGCCGACTACCGCGAAGCCGAGGCTGCGTTCGGGGTGCCGTGGTACTACCTCGCCGCGGTCAACCTCGTCGAGACGCGCATGGGCCGGATCCGCGGCGACTCGTACGCCGGCGCGCAGGGCCCGATGCAGTTCATGCCCAAGACCTGGGACATGTACGGAGAGGGCGACATCAACGATGCCCACGACGCGATCCTCGCCGCGGGCCGCTATCTCAGCGCGGCCGGCGCGCCGGACAAGATCGAGAAGGCGATCTGGATGTACAACCACGACAACGAATACGTCGATGCCGTCATGAAGTATGCCGCGGTGATGCGCGCCGACCCGAGCGCGTTCCGCGGTTACTACGGATGGCAGGTGTACTTCGTCACGACGAGCGGCAC
>WNGI01005165.1_pt1 | contig 11718 bp, 10 predicted proteins | sample 5400621 | NCBI WGS metagenome assembly WNGI01 (sample SAMN13153374, study PRJNA577476) | soil metagenome | isolation source: 20 cm soil or saprolite under Garry oak tree replicate 1 | place: USA:California | collected 2016-06-15
TCGGGCCTGCTTCGCGGCGTAATGATCGGCGCAATCATTTCGCTAGTGCAACTGTTGCGAACAGCGTCCAGACCGCACGTCGCTTTTCTCGGGCGCATTCCCGGCACTCGCCGTTTCTCGGATCGCGAACGTCATCCAGACAACGAATTGATTTCCGGTGCCCTGATCTTTCGGCCGGAATCAGGTCTCGTGTACTTCAACGTGGACCATGTCTGCCAGTCGATTCTGAAGCGCGTGCACGCTGAACCGACGCCACCGAAGTTGGTTGTGCTCGATCTTTCCGCTGCGCCGCGCGTTGACTTGCAAAGCGCTCACTCTCTTGCCGGCATGGCGGATGAATTGACTGCTCACGGCATCCGATTCCAAGCGGTCGAACCGCGTTCCTCGGTTCGCGATCGTTTGCGCAATGAAGGTGTCGACGACAGACTGGGCGGAATAAACCGTTTCACTTCCGTCGCGGACGCGGTCGAAGATTTTCAGAGAACCGCGATCTAATGACGAACGACTAACGAGAGATGATCGCGAAGCTCTTAATTGCCTCGTGCCTCGTAGCAACAACTGTGGCAATTCACGCAGCGGGTCTCGGCATGGTATTGAGCCACGTGTCGCGCTCTACGGTGCGACCGGAGGATACACGTTTCTGGCCAATTACATGGCTGCTGGTTCGTATCGCCTGGTTGCTGATTGTATTTCACCTGTTTGAGATCGCCGTCTGGGCGTTGTTTTTTCGGTGGGAGAACTGTATGCCGGACATGGAGTCGTCATTCTATTTCTCGGGCATCACCTACCTTACGATCGGTTACGGAGACTTGGTATTGCCAAAAGAATGGCGACTGTTCGGACCAATCGAAGGATTGACCGGCATTCTAATGTGTGGCTTATCCACGGCGCTTTTCTTCGCTGTGATCAGCAAAAGAATTTTGCTGCGCATGCGCGGGAAGGAAACGGGTTTCACGGAATGAGCATGCGATTTGATCTACAGGCTCCGCCAAATCAAGAGCCACAGGAAAAGAAAAAATGGGTGGAACCTGTCGCAGCCTTGCTTATGGCGCTGGCGACACTTAGTACAGCCTGGTGCTCATTTGAATCAGCTGCCTGGACTCGAAAAAGCAATCGGCTGATGAACGAATTCAACGCGCAGGAACGCAGAGCCGGTGTGTTGACAATTCAAGGCATGCAGCAAGCAACTATTCACACCGGCATGTTCATGCAGGCGCTTGCTGCGCATCACGCAGGCGATGACAAGCTGGCGAACTTTTACGTGGAACGCTTTCCGCCCGAGTTGCGAAAGGCTTATGACGCGTGGATCGCAGAGAAGCCCTTCGAAAATCCAAATGCGGATCCGCATCCGTTTGTGCCCAAGCTCTATGAGACACCAGGGACGCGCGAAGCGGCCGACGCGAACGCCAAGGCGGCAAACAGTCTTGAGGAAGCGCGCAAGGCCGGCACACTGTCCGGTCAATACCTCGCGAATACTGTTCTGTTCGCTGCAGTACTTTTCTTCGCGAACGCGTCGAGCAGGTTTGAGCAACGTCGGGTGCGCGTCGTTTCATTTACTTTTGCGGTCGGTGTCTTCCTCTTTGCCCTAATTCGTACGGCAATGCTTCCCATCTGACAATCCATGAGTCGACCACCATCCATTCGAATCGGCAGAGTAAAATAGCAATGACCACTCTACAGACGGCAGTCTTCGACACAAAACCGTACGACCGGGAATCGCTTCAACGCGCTGCCTCCAATAGAGATGTTGAATGGCGTTTTGTGGATTGGCGGCTCTCAGCGGAAACCGCAGCGTCCGTCGAGGGGGCGCGGGCCGTCTGCATTTTCGTAAATGACCGAGGCGATCGGGCGTGCCTTGAAACACTCGCTTCGTGCGGCGTGAAACATGTTGCGCTTCGCTGCGCCGGCTACAACGGCGTCGACATCGACGCCGCGACCGAGCTCGGGGTTACGGTCACGCGGGTCCCGGCGTACTCGCCTTACGCAGTAGCGGAGCACGCAGTCGCTTTGCTCCTCGCGCTCAATCGCAAGATTCCGCGCGCGAGCAATCGTGTTCACGACTTAAACTTTTCGCTCAACGGTCTCGTTGGCTTCGATCTGCACGGCAAGACAGCGGGTATTCTCGGCACGGGCAAGATCGGACGTGTGGCTGCAGAAATTCTACGGGGCTTTGGCATGAAAGTGCTGGCTTTCGACGTGGTTCCCTCACACGAGTGGGCAAAGGAGCATGGTGTCGTGTATAGCGACCCGCGAACACTGGCGCGCGAGTGCGAAGTGATCTCGCTTCACACGCCTCTCACACCCGAGACGTACCACATCATCCGGCGCGAAACACTGGAGTTGATGAAGCCTGGCACGATCCTGATCAATGTTAGCCGCGGCGCGCTCATCGACACCAAAGCGCTGATCGTGGCATTAAAATCTGGTCGGCTCGGTGGTGTGGGACTCGATGTTTACGAAGAAGAGGAGGGCGTTTTTTTTGAAGATTTGTCCGGCCAGATCTTGCACGACGACGAGCTGGCCCGGCTGCTTACATTTCCTAATGTGCTGATCACGGCGCACCAGGCATTTCTCACTCGAGAAGCACTTGCAGAAATTGCGCGCGTGACGGTGGCGAATCTTGTGGCATTCGCTACCGGTCAGCCTTTTCTTCCCGGGACAATATTGAATGCACAATTAGAATCGCGTTGAAAACAGAGGTTCTCGCCATTCACTGCCTATTCAAACTGAAACACCTGTCATGTCTGTTACGAAAATCATCCGAGTCCATGGCCGCGAGGTCATCGATTCCCGGGGTAATCCGACTGTCGAAGCCGTAGTTACTGTTGCTGGCGGCGGCACCGGCAGCGCCATCGTCCCGAGCGGCGCGAGCACCGGGGAACACGAGGCGTGGGAACTGCGCGATGGCGACAAAGAGCGCTTCCTTGGCCGCGGCGTTAGCAAGGCCGTGGCGAATGTGAAAGGAATCATCGCGAAAGAAGTGACCGGCATGGATGCGCTCGATCAAGTGCGCCTGGACAACGCAATGATCGCGCTCGACGGCACGCCCAACAAAAGCAAGCTCGGCGCGAACGCGATCCTGGCTGTTTCACTCGCGACTGCGCGGGCTGCCGCCAACCAGCTCGGTCTCCCGCTTTTCAAATACCTCGGGGGACAAGATGCCAAGGTACTTCCCGTACCGATGATGAACATCGTCAACGGCGGCGCGCACTCGGATGCACCGATCGATTTTCAGGAGTTCATGATCATGCCGAAGGGAGTGCCGACATTCTCCGAGGCTCTGCGCGCCGGGTCAGAGATTTTCCATCATTTGAAAAGCGTCTTGAAAGACCGTGGCCTTTCGACGGCGGTGGGCGACGAGGGCGGATTCGCCCCGAATTTCAAAAGTGCGGACGACGCGTTAGCGACCATCGTCAAGGCCGTGGAAAAAGCGGGCTACAAGCTCGGCAAAGAAATCTTCATCGCGCTCGATGTCGCCGCGTCAGAGTTTTACGACACCAGCCAGAAGCAATATGTGTTCAAAAAATCTGATGACTCGAAGCGCGATGTCGAGCAGTTGATTTCCTATTACCAAGAGCTGGCAAAGAAGTTTCCGATCATCTCGATCGAAGACGGCTGCGCGGAAGACGATTGGGACGGCTGGAAAAAACTGACCGACGCGATGGGTGCAAAGATACAGCTCGTCGCCGACGACCTCCTCGTTACCAACGTCAAGTTCTTGCGCAAAGCCATCGACCGCGGCGTCGCGAACTCGATTCTCATCAAAGTGAATCAGATCGGCACGCTCACCGAGACGCTCGACTGCATCGAACTCGCGAAGGAAAATAAATACACGGCCGTCGTCAGTCATCGCTCAGGAGAAACCGAGGACACGACGATTGCAGACATCGCCGTGGCCACAAACGCCGGTCAGATAAAGACCGGTTCGCTCAGTCGCACCGACCGCGTCGCAAAATACAATCAGCTTCTGCGCATTGAGGAAGAGCTGGGCAACGACGCGATCTACGGCGGAAAAATGCGCTGAGCCGAAAACACCGTGCCAGTCGCTGATTACAAGACCTACTGCGCGATGCTCGACCGGGCGCGCGCCGGACGCTTCGCGTTTCCCGCCGTCAACGTCACGTCATTCACTACCGCGAATGCCGTCCTCCGTGGACTCGCGGAGAGCAAAGCCGACGGCATCATCCAAATTTCCACGGGAGGCGGCGCGTTCGCGTCGGGCACTTCGCTGAAGGATTCGGCGCTTGGCGCAATCTCCATCGCTGAGCATGTGCACCGGGTCGCGGAGCGTTATCCAATTTACGTCGCGCTGCACACTGACCATTGTCTGAAAGACAAGCTCGACAAGTTTGTCCTTCCGCTCGTCGAGGAAACGGAAAAACGCCGCGTAGCAGGCGGGCCGAATCTTTTCAACAGCCACATGTTCGACGGCAGCAATCTCTCGCTGCAGGAAAACCTCGATATTTCCACAAAGCTGCTCGAGCGCTTTGTGAAGAACGAACTTGTGCTGGAAATCGAAACCGGCGCGGTCGGCGGCGAAGAGGATGACGTCGTCGGAGACCACGCAGCGAAGCTCTATACAACTCCCGAGGACACCCTTGAAGTGGCGCGTCGGCTCAACCCCATCGGCGGCCGTTATCTGCTCGCTGCAACATTCGGCAACGTCCACGGCGTCTACAAACCTGGGCACGTGAAACTGAAACCCAAGGTGCTGAAGGAATGTCAGGATGTAGTTGTGAAGGCGCACGGAGAGAAGGCGCGCTTCTACCTCGTCTTCCACGGCGGTTCCGGCTCGACGCAGGAGGAAATTCACGAGTCGCTCGATTACGGCGTGGTGAAAATGAACGTGGACACGGATATGCAATATGCGTTCACGCGCGCAGTCGCCGGTCATATGTTCAAGAATTACGATGGCGTGCTGAAAGTGGACGGCGAACTTGGCAGCAAGAAATCTTACGACCCTCGGTCGTATCTCGCTCTGGCAGAAACAGCGATGGCCGAACGCGTGAAGCAGGCCGTGAGCGATCTGCGCGGCAGCGGGAAAACGATGTTTGCGTCATGACGTCGGCGTTTCCCGAGCACAAAACAAAAATCGTCGCAACCATCGGTCCGGCGTCGGAATCACCCGAGATGCTCGTGCGACTCATCCGCGCGGGGTTGAATGTCGCGCGATTGAATTTTTCACACGGCGACTTGCCAAAGCACGCAGAGATGATCAGGCGCATCCGTGACGCAACGCGCGAAACCGGCCGACGCGTGGCGATCATGGCTGATCTGCCGGGACCGAAGATGCGGCTCGGCAAGATTGCTTCAGAACCGATTCAGCTCGCGCCGGGCGCGCATTTCACGCTTACAAACGAAGACATTGTCGGCAACACGCAACGCGTCTCGATGAGTTTCGAGCCGCTGCCGCGCGTAGTGAAGCCAGGCAATCGGATTTATCTGAACGATGGCCTTGTGCAGCTCGTGGTCCAGCGTGTTGTGGGCAACGACGTCGAATGCATCGTCGCTGTCGGCGGTGAGCTGCGTTCGCGCAAAGGACTGAACCTCCCGGGCATCGATCTCGGTATCAGCGCGTTCACCGAGCACGATCGCGCGTGTTTGGAATTCGCGCTCGGAGCGGGCGTCGATGCGGTAAGCCAGTCATTTGTCGAGTGCGCCGCCGACGTCGAGGCGGTGCGCACGGCGGCGGCGAAGATGCGTTCGCATCCTTTCATTATTGGAAAGATCGAGCGGGCCGATGCGCTCGTGCACTTCGACGAGATTCTTGCCGCGGCGGATGGAATCATGGTCGCGCGCGGCGATCTCGGTGTGGAAGTGCCGATCGAGGAGATCGCCTACACACAGAAGCAGCTTATCGCGAAGGCGAATCTCGCCGGGAAACCGGTGATTACGGCGACGCAGATGCTCGAGTCCATGGTTGCGAATCGGCTGCCCACGCGCGCGGAGGCGACCGACGTCGCCAATGCGATTCTTGATGGCACTGATTGCGTGATGCTCTCAGGCGAATCGGCGATGGGCAAATTTCCAGAAGAAGCCGTGACCATGCTCGCGAAGATTGCTGCTTTCACTGAAACGCATCGGCCGCGGAGAAGCCTTGCCGCCCAGCGCGAGTTCGTGCAACAGCAGCCAGTCATGACAGGTGGCGATCGAATGGCATCGGTGGTCGAGCACACGTTGGATACAGTCTCGTGCGATCTGCTGCTCGTGCCAACACGTGGCGGAACGGTGGCGCGCGCCATCTCCCGCTTTAAACCGCCGGTCTGGATTATTGCGCCGACCTCCGACCCCGCTGTGTGTCAAAATCTCGCGTTTTCCTACGGCGTCCGTTCCGTGGATCTCACCGAGGAACCGGACGATTGGCGCCAATGGATTGAGCACTGGCTGCGCGAGAACGGAATCGTCGCCAAGCGCGTGATGCTGGTCGCCGGCCCGTCACCGCGAAATCCGAAAGCCAATGACCGGATCGAGCTGATGCGTCTCGACGCGGAGGGCATGTTGCAATAGCAGGATGAAGATCACTCTCATTGGCGCGGCTGCCCTTGCCAGACTCATTCAGCAGCGGTGCCGGCTGTCATCAAAACTGCCAAAGATGGGCGAGATCATCGACATTTGAAAATCGATTAACATGAGCAAGAACAAATCGTCTTTCGGACAATCCGACATCGTTCGGCTGAGCGACGAAGATGCTGCCGTCGAACTCCTTGAACGGGCAGTCACCGGTCTGTGGGAAGTTGTTAACGAGCTAACGCGTTTCCGTCGAACGACGCGCCAAAACTATCGCGTGACCATCTTCGGTTCGGCGCGCCTCAAGTCCGCCACACCCGCTTACGACGGAGTTAAGAAACTGGCCGCCGAATTGACCAAGATGGGTTGCGATATCATTAGCGGCGGCGGTCCCGGCCTTATGCAGGCGGCGAACGAAGGGGCGCACTCAGTTCACCCCAAGGCTCTCAAGCGCTCGGTCGGTATTCGTATCGCGCTGCCATTCGAACAGGAAGTTAATCCGTTTGTTGGTCAGGCGTACGAACATCGCACCTTCTTTTCGCGACTGCATCATTTTATGATCGTGTCCGACGCTTTTGTAGTGGTTCCAGGTGGTATTGGGACGCTGCTGGAGTTGTCGCTTGCGTGGCAACTCCTCCAAGTTAGCAAGCTTTACAACACCCCGCTTATCCTCGTGGGGAAAATGTGGGCCGAGCTCGTCGAATGGGGTCGGCGGTCAATGCTCAGGAAAGGCAACGAACTCGCCAGCGAGATTGATTTTACCATCCCGCATTGCGTAGACACTATCGATGAATGCGTCGCCCTGATCCGGGACAACCGCGCCGCCTGGCTCGCCGCGCAGACGGCAAAGTAATCATATGAGCAAGCGTATTGGCGTCGTTACTGGCGGCGGAGATTGCCCGGGCTTGAACGCAGTCATTCGCGCCGTAGCAAAAACTTCGGCCAATCGCGGCTGGGAATGCATCGGCATCCTTGGCGGTTATGAAGGTTTGCTCGAGCCGTACCGAACAAAATCGCTCGATTACCACACGCACAGCGGATTGTTAACACGCGGCGGAACGATCCTCGGCACGGCGAACCGCGGAAAATTTTCGGCGAAAGTTGGGCACGGCGAGAGTCGCGCGTTACCAAAGGAATTGCTCGAGGGCGTGAAAACTGGCATGAAAGCGCTGGATTTATTTGCCCTCGTCTCCATCGGCGGCGACGGCTCCTTGAGCATCGCACAGCAACTGTTCGAATACGGGATCCCCATCGTAGGGGTGCCAAAGACGATCGACAACGATTTGGAAGGAACGCTTTTCACGTTCGGATTTGATTCGGCTGTGTCGTGCGCGGCCGATGCGCTCGATAGGCTGCACACTACTGCTGAAAGCCACGATCGCGTCATGGTCCTTGAAGTCATGGGGCGTTACGCCGGTTGGATCGCCCTTTACGCCGGAATCGCCGGCGGTGCCGATGTGATTTTGATTCCGGAGATTCCGTTTAGTTACGAGAGCGTCTGCGCAAAAATACAGGAACGGGAAAACCTCGGGAAAAAGTTCACAATCATTATTGTCGCCGAAGGCGCTCGTGAAAAGGATGGCGCTTTTGTGACTTCTGGAGCGCACACAAAAGTTGGCGAGGCGCGACTCGGCGGGATCGGAGCGGTCGTTAGCGCGGAAATTGAAAAGTACATGGGCAAAGAATCACGCGTGTGCGTTCTCGGGCACCTTCAGCGCGGCGGATCTCCGACCACATTTGATCGCGCGCTTTGTTCAATCTTCGGTGCAACAGCGGTGGAACTGGTTGCCGCGGGCGACTTCGGAAAAATGGTCGCGTTCACCGGCCCTCAGGTTGGCGCGATTAAGATCAGTGACGCAATTGGAAAACTCAAAACGGTCAATCCCGAAGGAAATCTCCTTCGCACAGCGCGTGCCATCGGGATTTGTTTCGGCGACTAGTCGCCGATCGAGAAGAGTCCGTCGGTTGACCCTCAGAACTCGATCCAGAACACGGCGCAATTCCTGCATTGACGCAGGCAGCCATTTTGTCGTTGAAATATGCTATGACCACTCTCTCTGTAACCCGTCGATACGTTTTCTTCTTTTCAGTTTTCATTTTGATTTTTCAAATGGCTGTTGCAACAGGGCAAAACAAAAAGCGCGGTGTAACAGTTTCGTACGAGAGTCTTGGCAGTTCCCGAATCGCGCGCTTTACAAACTCGAATACATATCCAGTCCGAGTCGAATTCTCATATCAAGGCACAAGAGTGCATGGTTCAGCTGAGGCGTCCGGTCAGGATGCGGTTTCTGTAGCAGCCAATTTTTCTGCCACGTATGGTGGAAATGGGCTTTCCATCACATCAGTCCGAATTACCGGGGTTATGCGGTCGGACTGATCCCGCCTGATTAGGGCAGACATTCGCTAGGAAATGCGCGCCTCTCGATCCGTGGGGCGTTCCCGCTCGTCAAGCGCCACAGCTAGCGCTTGTCTCTGGAAAGGAAATAAGACAGTGGAATTCCGGCCAAGACCGCTATGAGCGCGAGGACAGAAATCTGAGACAGATGCCTGATGAGAAAGAACGGCGAATAATGTTGATAAAGGCCGAAGCCGGGGAGCAACCTGTTCCAAGGAAGGAGAACCATCAGCAAAAAGCCGAGCCCAGAACAAATCGGCATTCCTAATGCGGTGTAGTTCCGAATTTTCCAGCAATACGCGCTGCTGATCATAAGAGACGTCAAGAACAACATCGAAAGGCACATCCCGACCGAACGACGAAATCTCCTTCCACCAATCGGGGTTGCATAACGACGAAGGTCCTTCTCTAGGAGGTTCGAAAATGCCTGAATCTTGTCCGCGGATTCGCCACTTACCGATACCCGGCGTGACGAATCGCGCAGGTCGATCGTTACTGATGAGATCGGTTTATCAGATTGGTGGTACGTGTAAGAGAACGCGAAAAGTTCATTTGGAAACGCAACACTGGTCGCTAGCGAGAAGTGGGGGATCTCGATCTCGTAGCCGTTAACGCCGAGCTTCACACCTTCCCGGCCGGACTCTTGCGCGAGAGGACCGTTCGCCGCGTCAATGATTGAACGCGCCTTGATCAGAATCGTGTCGAGTTCACTTGCTGCCATTTTCAGAGGAGGCAGATCACGTGTCTGTGAAAATTCCGCAACGTTCGATAGCGATGTTGCGGCCAGCGACATGCAAATGCAGAAACAAACGCCGAACCGCATTGCCTAGGACCTAATGACACCCAAAGCCAATTACGTTAGGTTCTCCTTCTTCCACGCATCACCATTACGGCCACACCAAAACCCAGGAGTATTAATAACGGGTACAGAATTGCTGGCTTTAGCCCGGCTGGTTTAGTCGCCGGGGCTTTTGGGCGGGTTGCAAACTCAATCGGAATCTTGACCAGCGGCGGCGAACCGGGCTGGAAACGCCACTGCGCATAAGCTTCAAGAGCTGCGCCGTCGAGTAGCTTGTTCCCTGTGCTCTGCAGCATTCGTGCTCCGGTGACCTTGCCCGTCTGTTGATCGATCGTGACCAGAACGACGCCTTTTCCTTTAAGCCCATGCTTCGCCCATTCAGGTCGATAAACAGGCTTGGGCGTGTAGATCGCCTTAAGTGGAGCTTGCGGTGCCGCAGCCGGCGTTCCAGTCTGGGCGTGCAGCGAAGAAACAGAAATAAGTGCGACAACAAGAACGACAGCGAACTCGCGCATCAATTTTCTTCGGGAAATTCTGCTCGCGTTGTTAACTAGGCCGGACGCTGCTGCGCGCACTTGCGGATCGGACATTCGATAGACGCTTCGATCAAGCAGGTAATGAATGAATCCAGTCGCGAAGCCCAGAGCCAGCAGCGCAGGCACCCACGTCGAGGTCCGCAATTGCATTGCAAATGCTCCGAATATCCGATCTCCGTAGTACGTTCCTGTTTCCCGGTTTGCTTCTACCTCGAACAGGGGCAAGAGCACTAGCGACAATAACATCAGGAAGAGCATGACCGCCCATGGCCGAAGATTCAGCGCGTGGAGGACTCGACGCACAACACTGTTGGCCGGAGCCGGCTCCGCGCACGGTGTTTGGGACGCAAGGCCTGTGGCGAGAATCCAGTGCTGCGACGTCCAGATCACCAGAAACAGAAACAAACTTCGAGGACGAAGAGCGAGTCCGACCATCACCGCGATTCCAACAATGTACAATACGCGTGGCAACGACCATCGTGGCGCGCGCAACTCCGCGAACAGCATGGCGGCCGTCGCGATAAGCAGCGCCAGCATTCCGCCGCTGCGGATTCCATCCTGCGCCGACACAATCCACGCGGCGAACGACCAGCGATCGATCCACTGATCCTGATAGGCGACAGATCCGGCGAGAATGTCTGCTACAAAAACAAGAACGCCCCCTACGATCAGCGCGAACAAACGATCCAGTCGTCTGGTATGAATGCACTGGCCGCGATCGGCCCGCGCACGGTAGAGTGAAAGAGCACCAAAATGCTGCGACGCGAAATGGTATGTCACCCACGCATAATCGACAATCGCCAGTCCAATCAGGCGCTCCTCGCGCGTCCATGGCAGTGCTGAGTCGCCAGGCAGAAATAGGGCAAAGCACGCTGCTGTTATCGCAAGCGGGAGAACGACGAAGCGAACCGGTTGTGCGCGAAGGAGCGGCCGGTACGCCTCGGTGCAGTACGCGAGATAAGCGCTGGACAATCGGTGACCAATCCAAAAGAGCGCGGTCAATCCGAAGTAAAGGACATCGAGTGGACTCGTCTCCGGATCGGAGTATCCATGGGAGAGCCAGAGGATGATTGGCGCGAGCCAAAGCGCGCTCAGCATCCAGAATCCATCCCAGAGCGGTCCGCGCACCCACAGAGACGAACATTTCCGCACCCAAGACGCTGCCGTTCCGATCTCAAGTACGGCAGCGGGTGAGGCAAGCTCGGCCATTCTGGCGTTGCTAAGTGCGCCATTGGCAGCGCACTCAGCCTTATTTACCAGGCAACCCCGTTATTTGAGTTGCAGATCGACGCCACCGCCAGTCGCGTTGACAGCAATGCCCTGTTGCGTGGAGGAAACGCGTACTATCACACCGGCCTGATTTGACAGGATGGTGCCAGTTTTCCCAGCGCCAAGAGTCACGCCCCGCGTCCCAGCGCCACTCACGGTATAATGACCGTTGAAATCTTGAAGATGCTTCAGGTTGAAAACCTCACCATAAG
>WNGI01038970.1_pt1 | contig 11718 bp, 14 predicted proteins | sample 5400621 | NCBI WGS metagenome assembly WNGI01 (sample SAMN13153374, study PRJNA577476) | soil metagenome | isolation source: 20 cm soil or saprolite under Garry oak tree replicate 1 | place: USA:California | collected 2016-06-15
GGGCGATGCGAGTGCCAGAATTTCGCCGCCAGCGAGAAAAATGTGAACGCCACGCCATAGTCGAGCATCGCGTGCTGGCCTGGATCGATCGTCTTCTCCACACCGGGCACTGTCACGTAGTCAACGACGGAACTGACCGGCTCAAGAGCCATACACAATTCCCCTTTTGTTGTATGTCCGGCTGAAGCCGGACACTACCGTGTGTAGCGTCCACCTCCAGGCGGACCGTCCGTCTACCGTTTGTAGCGTCCGCCTTCAGGCGGACCGTCCGTCGCAAGAAAGAGGCCGACCGCGATAGCATGCGGCTGTGCCTGTCGAAGCCGCCTGGAGCGATTACTACCTCGACGAGATGGATGCCGCCTGGCTCTATCGCGCGCTCGCGCGCGTCGAGGCGAACGCGCAGCGCCGCGCCATCTTCATCAACCTCGCCAAGGTCGAAGACGAACATGTCGAGCGATGGAAGGCGCTGTTCCATGAGCACGGCGGTGACGTGCCGGCACACACGCCGTCGATGCGCTCGCGCGTCCTGGCGATCGTTGCGCGTCTGTTCGGCTCCGGAGCGATCCTGCCGATCATCATCGCCGAGGAGTCGCGCGAGGTCGGTTCGTATCTGCGCCTGGCCCGCGGCGCGCCCGACAAGACCACACATGACACAGCCGTGGCGATCGCCACCGAGTCCGCGGAGCACGCGCAGCATCTCTCCGAGTCGATCGGGCGCCAAGGCGAGCCGTGGCACGGGCTCGCGGTCGGCGGCTACCTGCGCAGCGTGGTGTACGGATTCAACGACGGCCTCACCGCGAACTTCGGCCTCGTCGCGGGCGTCATCGGCGCCGCCGTCGCACCGCACATCGTCGTCGTCACGGGCATCGCGGGCGCGCTGGCGGATGCGCTGTCGATGGGCTCGAGCGGCTACCTGGCGGCGAAGAGCGAGGCGGAAGTGGCGGCACGCCAGGTCGCGATCGAACGCGACGAGCTGCGACTGATGCCCGACCTCGAGGAGAAGGAGCTCGCGTTGATTCTCGAAGCCAAGGGACTGGAGCCGCAGGCCGCGCGCGAATCGGCGGAAGCGATGATGAAGGACCCCAAGCGCGCGCTCGCGACGAAGGTGCAGGAGGAGCTGGGGATCCAGGCGCCGTCGGTGACGCCGCTCGCCGATGGTCTGGTCACGGGAACCGCCACCGCCGTTGGAGCCGTCATTCCTCTGATCCCCTTCCTGACGCTGCCGGCCGGACCGGCCATCTGGATGTCGCTGACGGTGAGCATGCTTGCGCACTTCGGGGTCGGCGCCGCGCGCAGCATCTTCACCGGCCGCAGCATCTGGGCGAGTGGCCGCGACATGTTCGTGGTCGGCTTCGGCGTCGCGGCGGCGGGCTACGTCATCGGCGCGCTGGTCATGAGGCTATGAGCGTGCTGCGGGGGCTCATCGGAGTCCTCGTCGCCCTGGCCGTCTCCGTCGGATTCGTGCAGTTCCTGGAGCTGATGCTGGCCAACGCGGTTGCGGGCGGCGCCCTCCAGACGATGAACGATTACGCGCTGGTGCTCAATACCTGGCCGCTGCTGGCCATGCGCCTCGTCATCTCGTCGTTCATGGCGCTGCTCGGCGGCTACGTGTGCGCAAAGCTCGCGGAGCATGACGAGATGAGATATACGTTGATTGCCGTCATCTTCCGCCTGATTGCGATGGCCGCCGGAAACGCCGCCGGCTATATGCCGCCGACGCCCGTGTGGGCGCTCGCGGTGCTGCTGACGGTGTCGTCGGGAGCGATGCTGGCCGGCGGAGCGATTCGCGCCGCGGCAGCGGCAGCGCACAGGAAAAAGGATCTCGTCCCGCATCCCGTGCCAGGAGAAAACCATTGAGACTCGCGTATCAGGGAGAGCCGGGCGCCTACAGCGAGGCGGCCTCGCTCCTCTACGGCGGACCGCAGGTCGAAACAGTGCCCTGCAAAAGCTTCGACGACGTGTTCGAGGCGGTCGTCAAGAAGCGCGCGACGCACGGCGTCGTCCCGCTCGAAAACTCCATCGGCGGCACCATCCATCGCAACTACGACCTGCTGCTCGAGCACGAGCTCATGATCACCGGCGAGGTGGAGCTCGACGTCGTCCACTGCCTGCAGGCGCTGCCGGGGACGAAGATCGGCGACGTGAAGGTGGTCTACTCGCATCCGCAGGCGCTGGCGCAGTGCGAGCGGTATCTGAAGGATTTGGGTGTCACGGTGGAAGCCGTCTACGACACTGCCGGCGGTGCGAAGCTTGTCGCCGAACAGAAGCTGAAGAACGCGGCGGCGCTCGCGTCGCGGCGCGCGGCGGAGGTCTTCGGCCTCGAGGTCCTGCAGGAGGCGGTGCAGGACTACGAATACAACATCACCCGTTTTGCGATCATCGGCGGCGTCGCCGGTCCGGACGCCGACAAGACGACGATCGTGTTCGCGCTGCCGAGCACGCCGGGCGCGCTGTTCAAGGCGCTCTCGGTGTTCGCGCTGCGCGATATCAACCTCACCAAGCTCGAAAGCCGGCCCATTCGGGGGCGTCCGTGGGAGTACCTCTTCTACGTCGAGGTGGAGGCGCGGCGCGATGACATGGCCTGTTCGCGCTCGCTGATGCACCTGGCGGAGTTCGCGAAGTGGACGCGCGTGCTCGGCACCTATAAGGGTTGGCAACGGAAGGCTGCTGATTAGCGATTTGTGATTAGTGATGTGTGATTTTCAAATCACGAATCGCAAATCAGAAATCACAAATGACATACGACGTCGTAGGCGTCGGCGCCAACTCGATCGATTTCGTCTACCGGCTTCCCGCGTATCCGCGGCCCGACAGTCCGTTCGCGAAGCTTCCGATCAGCCAGCACCTCACCTCCTGCGGCGGACAGGTGACGACCGCGCTCGCCACGTGCGCCGCGATGGGTCTTGAAACCGTCTACGTCGGCACCGTCGGATCCGATGACAACGCGCGGCGAATGCGCGCGGAGCTCGAGGCGCGCGGCATCGATGCCTCGAACGTCGTCGCGCGCGACGGGACCAATCCGTTCGCCGTCATCCTGCTCGACGACCGCGAGGGAGAGCGGGTCGTGTTGTGGAGTCGCGGACCGCACCTCAAGCTCACGCCGCGCGAGATCAGCGCGGAGATGTTCACCGATGCGCGGCTCGTGCACGTAGACGACGTGGATCTGGATGCGAGCATCGCGGCGGCGCGTTTCGCGCGGGAGCGCAACGTCCCCGTGACGAGCGACATCGAGCGCACGGCGGACGATGTGCGCGTGCTGATCGAGACCGTGACGGTGCCGATCTTCGCGGAGCACGTGCCGATGGCAGTGACCGGCGAACAGACGCTGGCGGCCGCCTTGCGAGCCGTGCAGCGGCCGCATCACGCCATGGTCGTCGTCACCCGCGGCGCGCGCGGCGCCATGATGCTCGCCGGCGGCGAGGTCATCGAAGAGGCCGGTCTCGCCGTGAAGGCGGTCGATACGACCGGCGCGGGCGATATTTTCCGCGGCGCGTTCATCTACGCGCTGCTGCGCGGCGATCAGCCGCGAGACGTGCTTCGGTTTGCGAACGCGGCGGCGGCCATCAGCTGCACCCGCGTCGGCGCGATGGCCAGCGTGCCGACCCTCGACGAGGTTGACAGCTGGCGATGATTAGTACCACTATGTAGTACTAATCATGCTGGGCGAATTCGAGTACCTGCTCATCACCGCTGCCGCGCGGCTCGGCGACAACGCCTATGGCGCCACCATCCGCGAGGAAATCGAGAAGGCAACGGGAACGTCCTGCTCGATCGGCGCGCTCTATACGACGCTCGACCGCCTTGAAAACAAAGGCCTCCTGAAGACGACCATGGGTGAGGCGACGCCCCAGCGCGGAGGACGTGCAAAGAGAGAGGTCACCGTCACCGCGAAAGGCGTCGATGCGGCGACGGAGTTCTACAACGCCGTGAAACGCGTCAGCCGCGGCGTGGCGTGGGCCTCGCAGCGCGCCAGGCCATGAGCACCCTGTGGTGGCGGCTTGCGGATTTCGTCTCGCAGGCGCTCGACGCCGACGAACGGGAGGCCGTGCGCGGCGACTTGTGCGAGTCAGGTCGCGACGGGGCGAGCGCGCTGCTCGATGTCCTCGGCCTCGTCGCGAGACGCCAGGCCGCCCTGTGGCTCGAGTGGCGCCCGTGGGCCGCGCTGTTTGGCGTCGTCATCCCGCTCGGGATGCTCCTGAGCCTGGTGTGCCGGTTTTGGTCCGAAGCGGCGGCGATCGACGCCTTCGTGTACCTCCATAACGGAACGACTTCGTGCTGCCGTTCGCCCTGCGCGCGGCGTTCGTCGTCTTGCCTGCCGTTCTGGGCGCGCGAACAGGTCGGCGATGGATCGGTCTCTCTTTCCCGTATGCAACCACGTTCGCATTCCTGGTGGTCACTCTCACTGCGATCGAGATTCGGGGGATCCAGTTCTCCGCAATCCTGGGATGGTGGCAGCTGGACGGGCGCATCTATGGTGCTGGATTCGTGCAACCAGGCTGGCAGGTTCGATTGCTGCCGCTTCTGCTGCTGTGGCCCGCTCTGTACATCGTCGCGACGTCGCGCTGGCGGCAGTCGCCGGGGAGAGTCTCATGAGATTGGCAGCCCTCGTCATCGCGTGTGCGCTGGTATCAGTCGTGACGTCGGCCGACGTGAAGCGAGCTGACGAGCGATCGCTCGCTCCGAACTTCACGCTACAGTCCGTACACGGCGATCGGATCTCGTTGTCATCCTATCGAGGCCGCGTGGTGCTGCTGGATTTCTGGGCCACGTGGTGCACCGGCTGCAAGGTCGAAATCCCCTGGTTCATCGAGTTCGACAAGAAGTACGGGGGCAGGGGTTTGATGACGATCGGGGCGGCGATGGACGAGGAAGGTACGAAACTTGTCCTGCCGTACTTGCAGGAGCATCCGATCACCTATCCCGTCGTGACCGGCTACCCCTCGTTGATGAAGCCGTACGAGATTACGGCGCTGCCGGTGACGCTGCTGATCGACAAAGCCGGCCGCATTGCCGATGTGCATGCCGGCGTCGTGGACAAGAGCGCATGGGAGCAGGAGATTCAAGATCTGCTGCGTGAACCGCGAAAGTGATCAGCGTTTGAGCAGCAGGAATCCCAGCGGAGGAACCGTCAGCGACATAGAGTAGTCGAAGCCGTGCATCGGCGCGAACTCGGCGTGGGCGCCGCCGCCGTTGCCCATGTTGCTGCCGCTGTAGCGCGCGCTGTCGCTGTTGAGCAGCTCGCGATACCAGCCGCCTTCGGGCACGCCGATGCGGTAGTTCAGCCGCGGCACCGGCGTGAAGTTCGTCACGATCACCGTGCAGTTCTGCGGATCCTTTGCGCGCCGCAGGAACGACATCACGCTGTGCTCGTTGTCGCAGCAGTCAATCCACTGGAAGCCGGCGAAGTCGAAATCGACCTCGTGCAGCGACGACTCGCGCTGATACGTCTGATTCAGATCCTGCACCCAGCGCCGCAGACCCTCGTGCTCCGGATACTGCAGCAGGTGCCAGTCGAGGCTCGTGTCGTAGTTCCACTCCCGCCACTGCCCGAACTCGCCGCCCATGAACATCAGCTTCTTGCCGGGATGCGCGAACATGTAGCCGTAGAGCGCGCGCAGGTTCGCGTGCTTCTGCCACAAATCGCCCGGCATCTTGTCGATCATTGAGCGCTTGCCGTGGACGACCTCGTCATGCGAAAAGGGCAGCACGAAGTTCTCGGTGAACGCGTAGAGCATCGAGAACGTCACCTGGTTGTGATGCCACCGCCGGTGCACGGGATCCTGCTTGATGTACTCGAGCATGTCGTGCATCCAGCCCATGTTCCACTTGTAGCTGAAACCCAGACCGCCGACATACACCGGCCGGCTCACCGCCGGCCACGCCGTTGACTCCTCCGCGACGGTGATTGTCCCCGCCACGCGCCCGTGCGTGAGCATGTTCAACTGCTTGAGGAACTCCACCGCCTCGAGATTCTCGCGTCCGCCGAACTGGTTCGGGATCCACTGCCCCGCCTCGCGCGAGTAATCGAGGTAGAGCATCGACGCGACCGCGTCGACTCTCAATCCATCGACGTGAAATTCCTCGAGCCAGAAGAGCGCGTTGCTGAGGAGGAACGTCCGCACTTCGTTGCGGCCGTAGTTGAAGATCAGCGTGCCCCAGTCCTGATGCTCGCCCTTGCGCGGATCCGCATGCTCGTAGAGCGCGGTGCCGTCGAACTCCGCGAGGCCGTGGCGATCCTTTGGGAAGTGGCCCGGCACCCAGTCGAGAATGACGCCGAGGCCATGGCGGTGGCACTCGTCGACGAAATAGCGGAAGTCGTCGGGCGTGCCGAAGCGGCTCGTCGGCGCGAAGAAGCCGATCACCTGATAGCCCCAGGAGCCCGAGAAGGGATGCTCCATCACCGGCAGCAGCTCGATGTGTGTGAAGCCCATCTCCTTGACGTACGGCACCAGCCGGTGCGTCATCTCGCGGTACGTCAGATCGACATCGGCCGCTCACGCCAGCCGTCAAACGACGGGCGATCGCGCATCCAGTCGCCGTCACGCCAGCTGTATTGCTCGTCGAAGACGACGGACGCGGTGTTGGGCGGAACTTCGAAGTACCTGCCGTACGGATCCGTCTTGTGCAGCAGATGGCCGCCGCTCGTGCGAATCTCGTACTTGTAGCAGGCGCGTCCGCCCAGCTCGGGGATGAAAATCTCCCACACCCCCGTCGGTACGAGCTTGCGCATCGGGCTGACGCGGCCGTCCCATCGATTGAAATCGCCGATGACGCTGACGCGCTGCGCGTTCGGTGCCCAGACGGCGAAGTGCACGCCGGTCAACCCTTCGATGGTGACGCGCCGGCTGCCGAGTTTCTCCCACGCGCGGTAATGCGTCCCCTCGGAGAACAGATGCAGGTCGAAATCTGTCAGCACCTGGCTGAAGCGGTACGGATCGATCAGCTCGCGGACGTGACTTCCCTCGTGAATCCGCAGTCGATAGAACAGATCGCGCGGCGAGCGCGCCTCGGTCTCGATCACCGCCTCGAACAGCCCGTCGCGATGCCGCCGTTCCATCGGCATCGCCTGATCGCCGATGACGACGTCAACGCTCGTCGCCGACGGCTGCATGGTCCGGATGACGATGACGGGACGGCCATCGCGAGTGGTGCTGTGTGGCCCGAGGAGCGCGAAGGGATCGTCAGCCGTCCCGGCCGCGACCGCATCGAGCAGGTCGTCTTCGGCTGTGCGAGTGGCCGGGCTCATGTACGGAATTGTACCGCGTGAGAGTGGTATCCTCTCTGACTCATAGCTCTCCATACGAACGAAAGCACACAAGGAGCCAACGGTTGACGGCAACCTACGCGCGGTTCGATACCACCGAGGGCAGCTTCACGATCCGCCTCTTCGATCAGGAAGCGCCGAAAACAGTCGAGAATTTTGTCGGGTTGGCGGAAGGGACCAAGGAGTGGAGCGACCCGCGGACCAATCAGAAAGTGCAGCGGCCGTACTACGACGGAACGATCTTCCACCGGGTAATCAAGGGGTTCATGATCCAGGGCGGCGATCCGCTGGGTCAGGGCATCGGCGGGCCCGGCTATAACTTCGCGGACGAGTTTCACCCGAAGCTGCGCCACAACAAGGCGGGCATCCTGTCGATGGCCAACCGCGGTCCCAACACCAACGGCGGACAGTTCTTCATCACGCTCGCACCGACGCCGCATCTCGACGACCGCCACGCCGTCTTCGGCGAGGTCGTCGACGGGATGGAGATCGTGAGCAAGATCGGAGCGACGCCGACCGCCGATCGCGATCGTCCGAAGAAGGACATCGTCATTCAGCGCGTCACCATCGAACGACGCTAGCCCATGGGGTCCGACCCCGATTCACTGATGCCGGTCGTGTACGACGAGCTGCGGCGCATTGCCGCCGGCTACATCAGACGCGAGCGGCCGGGGCAGACTCTGCAGGCGACCGCGCTCGTCAACGAAGCGTTCGTCCGCCTGGCCGGGGAGAAAACGCGGCCGTTCGCGAATCGTACGCATTTTCTCGCCATCGCCGCGCTGTCGATGCGCCAGATTCTCGTGCAGCGCGCGCGGGCGCGCAAAGCCGCCAAGCGCGGCGGCGCGCCGAGGCGCGTGACGCTCGAGGAGGGGCTGCTCCTCGGCGAGGCCCCGAGCGTCGACATCCTCGCGCTCGACGAGGCACTTACCCGGCTGGCCGCGCTCGACGCCGACCTCGCGCGCATCGTCGAGCTGCGGTACTTCGGCGGACTCACGGTTGAAGAGACCGCGGAGGCCGTTGGCAGCTCGCCCGCGACGGTCAAGCGTCAATGGGCGATCGCGCGCGCGTGGCTGAAGCGCGCCATCGACTGCGCTTCGGATGACGGCACGGATGGCACTGCGTGAAGCGCGAGCAATGGGAGCGTCTGAAGACGCTCTTCACCGGCGCGCTCGAGCAACCGGCCGACGAGCGGCAGGCGTGGCTGCGCCAGCAGGCGGGCGGCGACGAGATGCTCGTGCGCGAAGCCGCGGCGCTGTTGCAGGCGCACGACACGACGGACGGATTTCTCGACACACCCGCCATGGTTGATCTCGCCGATTTCGCCGGCGTCGAGGAACCTGGCAGCGGCACGCGCATCGGCTTTTACGAAATCGAATACGAAATCGGCCGCGGCGGGATGGGCGTCGTGTACTGCGCCCGCGATGTGCGGCTCGGGCGGCGCGTAGCGCTCAAGGCGCTTCCACCGCTGCATGATGCCGATGCGCAGCTGCGCGAACGCCTGCGGCGCGAGGCGCGCGCGGCGGCGACCATCGCGCATCCATCCGTGGCGACGATTTACGCGCTCGAGGAAATCGACGGCCAGCTGTTCATCGCATCGGAGTTCATCGAAGGAAGTACGCTGCGCAGCGAGATCGAGCGCGGTCCGCTCGAGCCGAAGCGCGCCGTGGCGATCGCCATCGACATCGCGCGCGCGCTCTGCGCCGCGCACGCGGCGGGCGTCGTCCATCGCGATCTCAAACCGGAGAACGTGCTCATCGCCACCGGCGATGCGGTCAAGGTCGTCGACTTCGGCATCGCGCAGGTGGAGAGCCTCAACACGCGGCTGACGAGACCCGGCGACGCGGTCGGCACGCCAGCGTACATGCCGCCCGAACAGCTCGTGGGCGGCGAAGCGGATGCGCGCGCGGACATCTACGCGCTCGGTGTCGTGCTGAGCGAGATGCTGACCGGCCAGCATCCGCTCGTGCCGGGCTGGCGGCCGACGCCCGCGTCCGCATCCGAGATCGCGCGGCGCTGTATCCAGATCGATCCGCAGGACCGTTATCAGACGGCGAGCGAGATGCTCGAGGCGCTGGAGCGGGAGCGTCAGGATCCGCTGTCGGGGCGCGCACAGGTGACGGCCGCGACCGCGTCGGCGCGGTGGTGGTGGGAATTCCATCAGGGGGCCGTGGCAATCGTCTACGCGGTGATGGTGTGGCCCACATGGATTGCGCGCACTGTCATCGGCGGGCGCGAGGGCAACGCGGTATTCGTCGCGGTGCTCGCGGCGGCGATCCTCGCGGTCACACTGCGGCTGCATCTGTGGTTCACCTCGCGCTTCTATCCGGCCGAGCTGGCGTGGGCGCGCGGCCGCGCGTTGGGCTGGGTGCTTGGGTCAGATGCGCTCTTTGCGATGGCGGTGATCGTCGCGGGCGGGCTCGTCGGCGATGTCCGGCCTGCCTTGGCGGTGCTCGAAATTGCCATCGGCATCGCCGCGGCCTCCGCATTTGCGCTCGTGGAGCCCGCCACCACAAGGGCCGCCTTCCGCACCTCAAGCGGCCTGTAGTTTCTTCCACCCACGTAGCAATTCCTACAACCTTGAGTCGCCCCATCACCCGAGTCGGAGTCAGGAAAGACCCGTATTCGTACTCCGACTCCAATCGGGCCGCGTGGCATGGTCATTGGACGAAGGCGCGCATCGAGCACTGTCATGGCACAGGTAGCGAATGCGTCGCGTCGCGGCGAGATCCTGCTGATCGAGGATCGCAATGAGGTGAGGCAGGGCCTCGCGCAGCTGCTGGAGCTGCATGGCTACATGGTCACCGAGGCGGCGGACGCCGATCGCGGGATGCGCGAGCTCGCGGCGAATCCGCAGTCGTTCGCGCTCGTCGTCCTCGATCTGCTGCTTGGAGACTCGATGGGCGGCGTCGAGTTCCGCCGCCGTCAACTCGTGGAACCACACCTCGCCGCGGTGCCGACAATCGTAATCACCGCGACGGAACTTGCGGATGAGGAACGCACGCCGCTGCACCCCGACGGATGGCTCGAGAAACCATTCCGCTTCGACACGCTCCTCGAGCTCGTGAAACGCTACGTGCAGCCGGTCTAGAAAGACCAGCCGAGGCCAGCGTACGGCCGCATCAACCAGCCGCCCTCGACGCCCTGCACCCGGATGCCGGGCAGCAGACGCATATGCGATGTCATACGGATGCGTGCCTCGACGCCAACGAGAGGATGTGTGCTGTAGCTGATGGCCGTCGTGGTGAAGCTGCCGCCGCCGGGCGCGAAGACCCGGAACACGGTGAAGGTCTGCGTCATCTCGATGCGCTGCCGCGAAAACGCCACGCCGCCGAGATACACGAGATCGACGCTGCCGCTGACGGCCTGACGCGCCCACGCGGCCCCATCGAAGTCGGTGTGCCACGTCCGGGTATCGCTCTCGAACCTGACCGGCGTCGGAATATTCGGCAGCGCGGCCGTCGTCGGCAATGGCACGACCGGGAAAACGACCGCAACGCCAACGGGAAATTCGCTCTTGCTCTTCGCCGAGCGCACGAACTCCATTGTTCGACTCCGTGCGGCCGAGACGCGATACGTCAGCGCCGACGGTCCCCGCGACGTACGCGGATTGCGCGTGCGCCGACACCGCGACCAGCGAGAACACCAATCCCAGGGTCAGCCGCCTCATTGATGTTTATGTCCTCGATGTCAGCGTCCGCACCAGCTGACGGATGTCCGCCATCGAATCCACCGACTCGATCGCGGTGAACGCGGGCGTCAGCCGATTCTGCGCGAGCACGAGCCCCGCGCAGTCGTCGAACTTCGCCTTCAGATCCTCGCGTGTGAACGGATTGTCCGGCCCGCCGCGATAGCGATCGTCGGACCGCTGCACCAGCTTGCGTCCATCCACCAGATCGACTTCGACGATGCTGCGGATCTTGTCGAAACCCTGTTTTTCGATCTCGACGTCGTGGACGGCGGTGACGCGCTTCATCATGTCCTGCGCCGCCGGACTCTGGACGAATTCATCGGTGAACTCGCGCATCCCCGCGCGGCGGGTGAGGATGACCGCGGACATCAGGAACGGCACCGAGAACTTCGCCTCGAGCTCGTTTTTCGCGATGCCGTAGCGCAGCGGCTCGAGGATGTTGTTCCCCGCGCGCAGCCGGACGGCTTTGATTTGATCCGGTTTCAGATCGTGATCCTTTACGACCTTCATCATCGCGTCCATGCTCGGATGGCTGAGCGATCCGCACGGATATGGCTTGAACGACACGCCGGGACTGACGATCGACCACGGCTTTCCCAGCTTGCCGATCAGGCGATCGAGTTCGGCGCCGTCGCCGAGCACCTGGAAGAACCCCCACTGCCCGTCGAGGCCGTTGTCGCCGCCCGTGAAGCCGTGCGAGGCGAGCTCCGCTGCGAAGACGCCGTTCTCGCTCGCGCGCGCGGCGTTGAGCGGCTTGCTCATCGAT
>WNGI01005166.1_pt1 | contig 11717 bp, 6 predicted proteins | sample 5400621 | NCBI WGS metagenome assembly WNGI01 (sample SAMN13153374, study PRJNA577476) | soil metagenome | isolation source: 20 cm soil or saprolite under Garry oak tree replicate 1 | place: USA:California | collected 2016-06-15
TGATCGCTGGCATACAGGATAGCCACTCGTCGCCCATACAAGTTCCCGGTGTAGTAACAGGATACACCACAAATTTATTTGACAGTCTTCCACATGTCATTATTCGGATAGAAAAAGAAAACTCAACGACAACTATTGCGCCAGCGGTTAACCATCTGACTGCACAATTCCTGCATATAGGAGATACTGTAATCGTGGATTACTCTCAACGCCTCCATTTCCCTTTTGCGCTGGAAAGTAGAGGGCAACGTTATTTGTTGCCAGGCACGAGTTCTGCCGGTAATCCTTTCGGATCTATAGCTCTACTAGTATTAGGCCTGGTCATTTTTCCCTATCCTGCATTCCTGGCTTTTTGGGGATGGCGTGACCTGCAAGCACAGGGTGGAAATAGAATGACGGCCAGAATTGTGGACCTACGCTCATCAAAACAAGCTCGCGCTCCCCAACCAGGAATAACCTCCCGTGTTTTCCGCACCACTTACACAATAGCGCTTGAGCCAATAAATGCCTCCTTTTCTCAAGAAATTGTAACATTTTCTATTAAGGAGGAGATGTATCTTGCACTTCGTGCGAGAGCGCTAGTACAAATCACATATTCTCCGCATCTGCACTACGTATATATGCTGAAACAGGTGGATGAGAGCCCTAAATAAGCTCCGTCAACGAACCTTCATCATTTCTGCTCTAAATCATAACCAACTCTAACTTTTTTGAAAAAAGTGTAACCAAACCTTAACCACATCACAACCCTCTTACCCTTATAAAGACTGTGTCTGTCTTCCATAATTTAGATAGCTAACTATGGTCTTTCAAAAGTTAGAAGGCAACTCATTTCAATCAAGGTGCTTTTCCAAACTGTTTCAAATTTATTTTAGAAAGTGAGACCAACCTATGCATTTCTTCTCCCGCTCAAAGTTGAGCTTCGCATTCTCACTAGTCGCCCTTGTCGTCATTGTTACGGGCTTATTGGCGATGGGAGCCTTACATGGTGCTACATCCTCTGCACGCGCAGCTAATGCCAGTACTGCCCATTCACACATTGATTGTGCAGCAGGTGCTATCACCTGTTCAGAAGTATGGGACTCCGAGGCGGTCTTCGGTGAAGGAAAATATATCGGACACGATGAGCCATCTACTCTCTTCTATTCGAACGTGCCTGGTTCTGGTAATCAGATGAGTTATCGACTCACCCTTCCACAAGATCCTTCTCCAACCAATCCGACCAAGGCGGGGAAATCCTTCAATTTTGAACTCCATCCAGCTTTCTGGTTTGGTATGGCAATGTGTGACACGCAGTCGTATCCCGAACAGATCAGCACCTGCTCACCCGACAGCGATACGAACATCGTTGATCCTGCTATCAGCCCGAAGCATGCAGGAACGGCGTTTATGGAGATGCAGTTCTATCCTCCTGGCTGGGTGGCATGGCCTGCTGGTAATTCTTGCGATGCGACCAAATGGTGTGCAGCTCTCAATATCGACAGTCTCTCGGAAAATCCTGTCACTGGCCAATTCCTGAATAACACCTGTGCAGCTAAAACAGGTGTGGAGTATGTCAACTTCGCTTTCATGACAAAGAATGGTGTTCCACAGCCAGGCTCACCACCGAACCCTGTCAATGCGACCATCAACACTTTTACACCAAACCCGAGTGCCGACCTGTTCATGAACTCAGGGGATAATTTGACTGTCGCCATGCACGACACACCTGTGGGCCTACAGATCGTCATCAATGACCAGACCACCGGACAAAGTGGCTCAATGACCACAAGCAAAGCTAATGGGTTTGGCCAGGTGCAATTCGACCCGACAGGTACCTCGTGCAACAATATCCCCTATAGCTTCCATCCAATGTACAGCACCTCGTCCGAGAAGACTCGCGTGCCGTGGGCAGCTCATTCGTACAATATTGCCTTCTCTGACGAGATCGGGCACTTCGACTTCTGTAACGCTGTCTCAGGTGGCGTTTGCACAGGGCTCGAAGGGATCAGGAATGATCAGGAACCAACTGATGGTGACGATCTTAACTGTTTCTCGTCCTCTGCTTCGACATTGGTTAAAGTGAGGGGATGCGCCAACTTCGCGGCTGTTAATCAAGGCTTTGACGGAGTTCCTTACCAGCCGCTTTGGCCGGATGGCAACACCAGCCTGCGTCCAACGCCTATTAAATTTAGTAGCCCGTTAACAGGAAGTGGTTACAACGTGCAGTACAGCCGCGTGGCATTCGAGGCGGATCTGCCCCGCATCGAGAATCCAGCGGTCTGCGACCGTTTCACAGGTGTTGGCTGCACATTAATCCCATCGACTGATGATCCGAGTCTTTCAGGGACAGGCTTTGCGCCTGCTGCCTTCTATCCTTTCTTTAGTATCAAAAATGTTGGTGGACAATGTGTTTGGCAAATCGGCAACCACATACCAGGGAATATTAGTGATTTCGGTCAGAATGCTCAATATGGTACGCTGCTGAATATCACTTACACTACAGTGGGAGGCGGTCCGACCACTCGCTATAACGATTTCCGCAACATATTGTCCAAGAATCCTTGTCAGGCATAAGGCTGGCTGAGCTTTAGTCTACAATCTGGAAAGAACAGAGGGCTACTTCTTACTGAGAAGTGGCCCTTTTTCTGTGATTTTATTTTGGATAGTGGAGTGGTAATGAAATCAAGGGTGATCTGGAAACAATCTCGAAGTGTTCTGCAACAATGCCTGGACATCCTATTTCCGGTACGCTGTGCTGGTTGCCAGAGAAGCGGTCATGTGCTTTGTCCAGCCTGTATAGCGCAGATCCAGCCTCTCCCCTCACCGTTTTGCAAGCTTTGTGGTACTCCTTTGTCTACTTATGGTGTTTGTAAAAATTGCCAGTATCATCTCCCGAAACTGAGTGGGCAGCGAGCTGTAAGTCTTTATCAAGAACCTTTGCGGGGATGTATTCATGGGTTGAAATATGATGGTAACATCCGACTTGCGGAGCCGTTAGGCCTTTTACTGGCTCAAGCTTATAGACGCTATGATATGCAGGCAGACATGCTGATTCCCGTACCCCTGCACAGTGAACGACAGCAGCAACGTGGCTTTAATCACGCTTCATTGTTAGCGGAAGTCTGTTCTGCGAATGTAGGAGTTCCGATGAATGACAACATTCTGGTACGCCATAGGGCGACGGTGGCGCAGGTAGATTTGCATCCAAGGGAACGTTATCAAAACGTTGCTGGAGCATTTGCCTGTTCTTCTTCATCTGCAAATAGTGTGCTCAACGGGCGTAGAATTGTGATCATAGACGATGTTTCAACGACCAGCGCTACATTAGAGGCTTGCGCAACGCCGCTGTTTGCAGCGGGCGCTAAGGAGATTTGGGGGCTTGTGCTGGCTCGACCGTTGGTTTAGTGTAAAGATTATCTACGAGACAGGTAGGAGGGTGTGTTATAATAAGGCCAAAATGGGTCAAACAGCGGAAAGCAGATAGGATGAGCTTAAGCCGTTTGTGTGATATAAGAGAGGAACTCCCATGTCAACTGGTGGGAAATGGTTGAGAACCAGTTTTATCTGGCTCATATTGGCGCTGGCGCTCGTGTTGATAATTATTGTGTTTTTTCGACCTTCTTCAGATACAAATTCGGTCAATGTGTCGACCATCTTGAATGATATCAAGATGGATGTGACTAAAGGTCAGAAGGATACTCTGTCGGTCTCTACTAATGCTATTACGCTTACACGAGGCCAGAGCTCAACTAAAGAAGTTGCTAATATCAATGATACGTTTGATATAACGAAAGTACTGAAAGATAACGGTATTGATTATACGAATAGTCAGTTGTTGGTACTTCAGTATGAACCTCCCAGTGCGTTAGGCACATGGCTGAATATTCTGGGAGGACTGATCCCCTTTCTATTAATCGGTGGTCTGCTTTTCTTTATGATGCGACAGGCTCAAGGTAGTAATAACCAGGCTTTGTCGTTTGGTAAGAGTCGGGCGCGCATGTTTATGGGTAATAAATCTACGGTGACATTTGCCGATGTTGCGGGTGTAGAGGAAGCAAAACAAGAGCTGGAAGAAATCGTGGAGTTTTTGAAGTTTCCTGATAAGTTTGTTGCTCTTGGAGCGCGCATACCAAAGGGTTTGTTGCTCGTTGGTCCTCCTGGAACAGGGAAGACCTTGATTTCACGTGCCGTGGCCGGTGAAGCTGGTGTGCCGTTTTTCAGTATCAGTGGTTCCGAGTTTGTGGAGATGTTTGTTGGAGTGGGCGCGAGCCGAGTGCGTGATCTCTTCGACCAGGCTAAACGCAATAGCCCTTGTATTGTCTTTGTAGATGAGATTGATGCGGTTGGTCGCCAACGCGGAGCAGGATTAGGCGGTTCGCATGATGAACGCGAGCAAACGCTTAATCAGATTCTTGTCGAGATGGATGGCTTTGACACAAATACAAATGTGATCGTAATTGCTGCAACAAACCGTCCTGATGTGCTTGACCCGGCTCTACTGCGTCCAGGTCGCTTCGATAGACAGGTAGTGCTAGATCGCCCCGATATTCGCGGACGTAGTTCTATTCTTCAGGTGCATGCGAAGGGAAAACCTCTTGAGACCAGTGTCACATTGGAAACATTAGCGAAGCAAACACCTGGATTTTCTGGCGCTGACCTTGCTAATCTGTTAAATGAGGCGGCTATACTGGCGGCCAGACGTAACAAGCGTAAAATCGGTATGAGCGAACTAGAAGAGGCGATTGATCGTGTTGTTGCTGGTCCTGCACGCAAGAGTCGTATTATAAGCGAGCGCGAAAAGGCTATTACCGCGTATCACGAGGTAGGCCACGCTCTTGTAGCTCGCATGCTTCCCAATACTGATCCGGTTCACAAGGTTTCGATTGTAGCGCGAGGACAGGCTGGTGGCTTTACGATGTTATTGCCGACAGAGGATCGTTACCTTTGGAGTAAGCCGCAATTTGAAGATATGCTGGCATATGCTCTGGGTGGGCATGTCGCAGAGTTGATTATCTTTGGCGATGTGACAACAGGTGCATCGAATGATATTGAGCGTGTCACAAAGATTGCGCGCTCTATGGTAACAGAGTATGGAATGAGTGGTCGCATTGGTCCGATGGCTTTGGGACACAAGGACGAACTGGTGTTTCTGGGTCGCGATTTTGGCGAACAGCGTAACTATAGTGAGCAGACGGCGCGTGAGATAGATGAAGAGATTCACCGTATCATTCAGGAAGCTTTTGATAAAGCGTATCATGTGCTTCAACAGAGCAAAACACGTCTGATTATGATTAGCGAACGCTTAATAACAGAGGAGACGTTAGAAGGCCCAGTTTTCGAGTCGCTCTTTAATCAGCCAATCGATAATGGCCAGTATGAATCACCTTCGATTCTTGCGGGTATGCCTCATTTAGATACCTCGGGAAGCTCTGAGCCAGGCATTTCGTATCCATTGCCCCCACAATTGCAGCCGCCGTATAGTAAAGGCGAATGAAAAGCGAGTTGCCCTTTGCGCTCCAAAAGGGAAGGGCGCAATAGTCTAAGCTTCCAGAGCTGTCTTCATACGCTGCAGCGCGGTCTCGATACGTTCCTTGGGAGCTGTTAATGATATGCGAACGTAGCCTTCGCCAGCATCACCAAAGTTAGTCCCGGGCGTGATATAGACTCCCGTCTTGTCGAAGAGCCAGTTAGCGAAATCACGAGATGTAAAGCCTTTGGGTATCTCAGCCCAGACATAAAGCCCTGCTTTGGGATTTTGGGTATGCATGCCAAGAGCGTTGCAGCCATTTACTAACAGATCTCTGCGGCGGCGATAAATAGCATTTCGTTCTTGTAGCCAGGAATCAGGTAATTGCATTGCTTCAATGGCGGCGTACTGTATGGGGCGGAACATGCCACTATCGATATTGCTTTTTAAGCGTCCAACCGCATTGACGATATCAGGATTTCCAACCAGCATACCCACACGGAAACCAGCCATATTATATGTCTTGCTTAATGAGTGCAGTTCAACAGCGACTTCGCTCGCTCCGGGTACTTGCAAAATGCTAATGGGTCGATACTCGTCAAAGTAGACTTCGGCATATGCCATATCATGAATGATGGCAAGATGATGACTGCGAGCAAATTCGACTGCATGCTCAAAAAAAGCCAGGTCAGCGCATGCGGCTGTGGGATTATTGGGATAATTGAGCCAGAGCAAGCGGGATTTTGCCAGTACGTTCGCGGGTATATGCTCCAGGTCTGGTTGGTAGTTGTTTTCTTTAAGTAGTGGTAACTTGTATGCTTCTGCCCCAACGTTAGTGCTCGCAGTCGTGTAGACTGGATAGCATGGATCGGGGATCAGCGACACATCCCCGGCATTGAGGATAGCTGTACCTACATAAGCAAGACCTTCTTTTGAACCAAGGAGTGGCAGCGTATCACGTTCAGGTGTGAGGCGAACGTCAAAGCGCTGTTTGAACCAGGTTGCGAATGCTATGTGCAGAGCACGCATGCCAAAATATTCGGGATAGCGATGGTTTTCGGAATCTTTTAAAGCAGCGGAAAGGCGATCAATGACTGGCTGTGGAGCGGGTAAGTCGGGATCGCCCATTGAAAGGTTGATTACATCTACACCTGCTGCTTTGCGGTCGGCTATTTTCTTTTTCGCGTCAGCGAAGTGGTAAGGTGGTAGGCTATTTATTAAGTTAGATAGGTGCATAAAATACTCCTTCAGGTGATTGTGTGTTACTCCATCGTCTCCGCTTCGTACCAGTTCTTGCCGACCTTCATTTCAACCTTAATAGGTACATCTAGCTTAGCTACGCCCTCCATCAAATTTTTAACCAGGTTTTTTATGCGATCGAGTTCTTCGACAGGAACTTCGAAGACTAGTTCATCGTGTACCTGGAGAATCATACGCGTTTTCAGGTGCATTTCCTCGATGGCATGTTGTATGCGAATCATCGCAATCTTAATCAGATCTGCATTACCCCCCTGGATAGGCATATTGATTGCTTCTCGTTCAAGCGCCTGTCTTTCATTGTGAGACAAGCTATGCATATCTGGGAAAAAGCGTTTTCTGCCAAAGAGTGTGTTTACATATCCTTGTTTGCGTGCTTGATTGAGTGTGCTGTAAACATATTCTTTGATGTGTGGGAATGTTTCATGATAGCGTTTAATGAAATCTGACGCTTGCATGTTAGTCATGCCCGTGATTTGCGCGAGTCCAAAGGCTGATTGCCCGTAGAGTACGGCATAAACCACTGTTTTAGCCAATCGCCGTTGATCTTTTGTCACTTCAGATACCGGTATTTCGAAGAGAGACGCTGCTGTAATCGTATGTATATCTTCATTCTTGCTAAATGCTTCTACTAAACGTGGTTCATGCGTGATATGCGCCAGGATACGCAACTCGAACTGCGAATAGTCGGCAGTGAGAAGCACATAGCTTGGGTCAGCGATGAACGCACGCCTGATTTGCCGTCCCACTTCAGTACGCACAGGAATATTCTGGAGATTGGGATTACTCGATGAGAGTCGACCACTGGATGCCGTTGTCTGACTAAATGACGTGTGCACGCGTCCTGTAATCTGGTCCATTTGCGCAAGCAAACCGTCAACATAGGTAGATTTCAGCTTACTAAGTTGGCGGTATTCCAGTAAGTAATCGACTATGGGATGTTGACCTCGCAGACTCTCGATCACATCAGCACTCACTGAGAAGCCTGTCTTAGTCTTCTTGCCGGACGGAAGTTTTAATTCTCCAAAGAGTATATCGCCTAATTGCTTTGTAGAATTGATATTAAAACGATGGCCAACAGAGTCATAAATCTCATTTTCAAGAACACTAATCTGCCCGGCAAGTTGCTCATTCAAATTACGCAGAAATTCGCCGTCTAACGCTACCCCGTATATTTCCATCTGCATCAAAACCGGTAGGAGTGGCAACTCGATATTATTAAGAAGATCTAACAAACTATGTCGGCGCAGTTCTTCCATAATTGGCTCAACCAGGCGCAGGGTCATATCGGCATCTGCTCCAGCATAATCAGCAACCTGGTGTATGGGAACCTGGGCCATACTGATCGCCTTACTGCCCGTGCCTATAAGTTGAGAAATAGGGGTCATCACATGTCCAAGTCGCTGGAATACCTGGTCTTTCAGACCAAGGCCACGTCTGCCCGGATCCGTCAGGTAAGCGCCTAACATCGTATCAAATGCCAGCCCGCGAACCGTAATGCTAGGACTTGAGAGTAGCAAAAGCAACATGTCATACTTTGCATTGTGCATGTACTTGTGAATCGAATCGTCCTCAAGAACAGTACGCAACTTCTCTAACACGAATGTAAACGGCAATTGCGTGCTTGCTTCATGACCATCGATGGTCTGGATATGTCCAATGGGTATATAATAAGCCTCACCTGGCTCCATTGAAAGAGAAATACCAACCAGTTGCGCATGCCAGGGATCTTCAGAGGTGGACTCGGTGTCAAGCGAGAAGCTACCCTTGTCACGCAGGCTTTTCACAAGTACCTGCAATGCCTGCTCGGTTTCGACGATAAAAGTATTGGTTTTGAAGGCTGCCTTCTCATCAAGAAAAAGCGGTTTGGCCTGAGGTATAGTAGGCAAGCGTAATTTACGAATGACTTCTGGGGTAGGTTCTAGAGTCCCGAAAAGACTGGGTTGCATGAGTTCTTCTACTGCATCATTCTGGTCTTGATCACTTCTATACTGCACAGTTTGCTCGCTACTAAGTAAATTGTTTGCCGTGTTCCGAGACAACGTCAGGTCAGCCATGACAGGTGGTGTTGGAGGTGACATGATGGAAACAACACCGACAGGCGGAGCAAGCAACAAGTCTTCATCCTGCTGCTCAACTGGCTCAGGTTTCTTCTTCTCCGCTCGAGATGCTGAAGATGTGTCGTTTGTCCCCCCTGGAATCTTATCAACCAGAGTACGAAATTCCAGTTCGCGAAAGAGGGCTATTACTTTATCTCGGTTAAATTGGCCAGCGCGACTGGCTTCCAGGTCAAGTTCGACCGGTGCGTCTAAAACAATAGTTGCAAGATACTTACTCTGGCGAGCTTGCTCACCCATTGCGCGCAGCAAGCGTTGCTCTTTCGGCGTTAAATCATCAATGTGGGCAAGAACGCCTTCAAGATCACCATACTCAGTGAGTAGCTTGCTAGCTGTTTTCTCGCCAATGCCAGGAACACCAGGAATATTGTCAGATTTATCGCCAACCAGGCCTTTGAAGTCTGGAAGCTTGCTGGGAGGCAGGCCGTAGCGGTTGAAGACTGCTTCCTCATCGTATTCTGTTGCTTCACTGATACCACGTTTTGCCACCAGGGCATGTACATGCTCGTTGACGAGTTGCAGCGTATCCATGTCACCTGTGAAGATGATGGTATCAACACCCTGCTGGGTAGCTTGAACGGAGAGTGTTCCCAATACATCATCAGCCTCGAATCCATCTTTTTCGTAGATGGGAATATCGAAAGCCTCGACTACCTCACGGACACGGCTAAATTGGGGTCGCATGATTTCGGGGAGTGTCGGTCGATGTGCCTTATACTCGGCGTAATTTTCGTGACGGAAGGTCGGAGCAGGCCGATCAAAAGTGACAGCGATATACTCGGGTTTGATATCTGTAAGCGCTTTAATGAGGATGGAGGTGAAGCCAAATGTAGCATTGACTACTTCTCCCTTGCTTGTGGCCAGCTCTTCCGGTACTGCGTGAAAGGCGCGGTGTATAATTGCATGTCCATCTATCAGTACGAGTGTCTTGCGTTTCATTTGTTGTTCTGACATATCTTACCCGATCCATTCTTAATGGGGTTTTTAGAATCTCTAATTGGAACCTTCGTCCAAGCCATCTTTTAATGAGCAGTCTAGCATGATGCTGTGCCTATGTCTATATATCTTAGCAATGTACCCTTGGTTGTAAATTGCTCTCGGTCGCGATGTTGTCGAGGAAGGTTTCTGCAAACTGCATAAAGCGGTATACATCAGCGAAATTTGTGGCGAGGCCAAGAGAAACACGCACAGCGCCACCACTTTGCATACCCAGGTTGGCGAGGAACTGATCCCAGGTAATGCCTTCATGGCCCTTATAGAGCTTTGGTAGTATATCTTTGCCTTCATCTTTGAAAATGCCTTGAAGTTTTTCTTTTGAAAGATGAAATGCAACTTCACCAGCGCCAGGATTACAAAAACAGCCTGTTCGCAGAGAAAGAAGTTCTTTGCTTGCTCTCTGTTCAACGATGCGTTCATCGACGATTGAGCCATCCGGGTTAAGGAAGTTAAGCGCAATCGTTCCTCCACACATATGGCAGTCATGGGGCCCGTATACTTGAACCAGGGATGTTCCATTGCTATGGCGCATGGCTAGCAGGTTGTCTAGCAACCAGCTTGTCAGGCTTATGACATGTTTATGTATTATATCGATGCCAATCTTATCGAGATATTTGAGGCCGATTTCTATTGCAGGAAGGCTGAGGTAGTTGATAGAACCATCTTCAAAAGCTTCCCCGTCTTCAAGCATCACATATCCATCGCCTTGTACCGAAATACCCCAGATAGTGCCCCCAGCAAACCAGGGACGCTGTAATGTAGCTAGAGCGGATTTGCGTGCTATTAGGCAGCCTACACCTGTAGGATAACCGAACATCTTATAAAACGAGATGGGCACAAAATCGGGGTGCCATTTGCTCAGGTCCAGACGATTCGTGGGTACAAATGCAGCACAGTCCACTAATACATCCCAGCCCCTGGCATGAGCCTCTTCGATCCATTCTAATGGATGCTGAACTCCTGTGAAATTTGATTGGGCCGGATAGGCAAACAGGTTATGCCCTGCATCTTCACGAGACTCAAGGAATGAGAGGAGATGGGAGTCTTCTACACGTAGTTCTGGAGGTATGACGGGCAGGTAAGTGATGGTGGCGCCTTTAGCGCGAGCGAACTCACGAATGCCATTGACAGAGTTGTGGTTATCGAAGAGCAGCAGGAATTGTCCATCTGACTTGAAAGGATAAGCTTCACCAACCAACTTCAGTGCATTACTAGCATTAGATGTGAAGATAACAGTATATTCATCGGGTGAAGCATTGAAAAATTTGAGCACAGAGACACGCGCCTGATCGCACAATTCAGTCATTGCTCGTGAGGTTGGATTAAGCGAGTGAGGATTACCAAAGACGTTGCTGCGGAGTAACTCCATGTGATCGCGGATCTGGCAATCGGCGTACAAGCCGCCCCCCGTATAATCGAGGTAGATGTGTCTCTGTTCGTCCAGGCGAGCGTACTCGGTTGCCCTCAGTTCGTCAAGAATAGAGATATTATTAAAGTCCGGGAAGGATTCCCGGAATGCTTGTTCTGCTGTGCCCATCTCGGTTGAATTATAGTGAATGGGACTATTTATACTTTTATTCTGCATAATTAAGGCCTCCTTTTAAGCCAGAACATAGTAAGTCCCTTTCACTCCACCTTGCCAAACACATAAATTGACGCTTGATGGTGATCCATCCTCAGCGCGAATGAGGGCAAAGATGAGTTGAGTCATATTACGCAAAGGTATTGCGTTCCAATCCGGTTTGCTTAGCCATGCGATTAGCTCAGATGTTATTTCATCTTGATCAGGAAGTGCATAACGTGTTGTCCAAGTTCCTGTATTCAAGTAGACCTGTGAACCGTCATTGATTGAATTGATTCGATGCATATGAGTATGCCCGGCAATAGCGTAGCGAACT
>WNGI01010876.1_pt1 | contig 11717 bp, 11 predicted proteins | sample 5400621 | NCBI WGS metagenome assembly WNGI01 (sample SAMN13153374, study PRJNA577476) | soil metagenome | isolation source: 20 cm soil or saprolite under Garry oak tree replicate 1 | place: USA:California | collected 2016-06-15
TGCTGCTGGTGCCGCTGGACACCACCCTCGCGGGCGCCGTGACGGATATCCGCATCGAGGGCGAGCGGGATGTGATCCGCACGGTGCAAATCCGCCACAGCGACGGCGATCGCTCGCTCCTCACCCTCGGTCCCGAAATTCCCCCATGACCCGCCCGGGTGCCGCGGGCCTGATCTGGGCGCTGCTCGTGATCATCGCCGCCGCCATCGTCGCGCGCGCCACCTACACCGCCGACCTGTCGGCGTTTCTACCCCGCAGCCCCAGCGCGACCCAGAGACTCCTGATCGAGCAGTTGCGCACCGGCCCCGCCGCACGCCTCATCCTCGTGGCGCTCGAGGGCGCGGATGCGCGTACGCGCGCGCGGCTGTCGGTGCAGCTCGCCCGGCAGCTCAGGTCCGACCCACGCTTCATCGCCGTCAACAACGGCGACGCTGCCAGCCTCGAACGGGATCGGGAGTTTCTCTTTCGCCACCGCTATCTGCTGAGCGCGACCGTCACACCGCAGCGCTTCACGGTGACAGGGCTGCACGCGGCGATCGCCGACTCGCTCGACCTGCTGGCCTCGCCCGAGGGCGCGCTGGTCAAACCGCTGTTCACGCGCGATCCGACCGGCGAGACGCTCACGATTCTCGAGGCTCTCGGACCGGGGCCGGGTCCGCGCACAAGCGAAGGGGTGTGGAGCTCGAGGGATGGCGCGCGTGCGCTGTTGATCGCGCAAACCCGCGCCGCCGGCTCCGACATCGATGCGCAACAGGCGGCGTGCCAGGCCATCCGGCGGGCATTCGCCGCGAGCCTGGCCACGATCCCGGCCGCGGAGCGCCGCGGCACAGCCTTGCTGATGAGCGGACCGCCGGTGTTCGCGGTGGCCTCGCGCGCCCTGATCAAGGGCGAGGTGATGCGCCTCTCGGGCCTGAGTGCCGCACTCACCGCGCTGCTGCTTCTGTGCGTGTATCGCTCGCCGCCGGCGTTGCTGCTCACGCTCGTGCCGATCGCCTCCGGTGCCCTCGCCGGGATCGCCGCCGTCGCGTTGGGGTTTGATGCCGTGCACGGCATCACTCTGGGCTTTGGCATCACGCTGATCGGTGAGGCGGTTGATTACTCCATCTATCTCTTCATCCAGGGCGCCGCGCACTGGCGGCACTCGGTGTGGCCGACGATCCGCTTAGGCGTGCTCACTTCGATCTGCGGGTTCGCGGCTCTCCTGCCCTCCGCCTTTCCGGGCCTGGCGCAGCTGGGTTTGTATTCCGTCACCGGCCTCGTGGCGGCGGCGCTGGTCACGCGCTTCGTGCTCCCGGGGTGGGTGCCGCGCACCCTCGCGATCCGCGACCTCAGCGCACCCGGCGAGCGCCTGGCGCGCGCGGTGCAGAAGCTGAGAGGGGTCCGCAGTGCGCTCGTGCTGGCGCCGCTGCTGGCCGGCGCCGCCCTGTATGTGCATCGCGGCACGCTCTGGAATCGGGAATTGTCGGCACTGAACCCGATCCCGGCGGCGGACCAGGCGCTCGATGAACAGCTGCGTGCGCAGGCCGGCGCCCCGGATGTGCGCTACCTCATCGTGGCATCCGCGCCTGACCGTGAGTCCGCCCTCGCCGCCGCGCAGACCCTGGGAGCGCGTCTCACGCCGCTCGTCGCTCAGGGCGTGCTCGGGGGCTTCGAGTCCCCGGCCCGCTTCCTGCCGCCCCTGGCGGTCCAGCGTACGCGCCGCGCGAGTCTGCCGGCGGCCGCCGAATTGAGCGCGCGCCTGCAGCAGGCGCTCGCGGGTCTGCCGCTGAGCGCGACGCGGCTGCAGCCGTTTCTCCTTGACGTCGAGCGTGCGCGCACCGCCCCGGCGCTGACGAGCGCCGACCTCGAGGGCACCTCGCTGGCCGCCGCCGCGGAAGGCCTGCTGGCCAGGAGCGCGGGCGGATGGTCGGCGCTGCTGCCGGTGTCCGCGGTGGCGTCCGCGGACCTGCCCGGGAGCGCCGTGGCGCGGGTGCGCGCCGCGCTGGCGCAGGAGAGGAGCGTGCACGCCGCGCTCCTCGATCTGAAGGACGAGACCGACCGGCTGTATTCGGGTTACCTGTCAGAGGCCGTGAAGCTGGCGGTCGCCGGCTTCGGGGCCATCATGCTGTTGCTGTGGGTTGCCCTGCGCTCGCTCGTGCGGGTGGCGCGTGTGGTGGCGCCGCTCGCGCTGTCGGTGCTGGCGGTGGCGGGGCTGTTGGTGGCCCTCGGTGAGCGGCTGACCATCCTGCACGTCGTAGGCATGTTGCTGATCGTTGCCGTGGGCTCGAACTACGCGCTGTTCTTCGACCGCAGCAGCGCGCGGCCGCGCTCCGGTTCCGTGCCGCTGACGCTCGCCTCGCTGTTGATCGCCAACATCGCCACCGTGCTGACCTTCGGCGTGCTGGCGTGCTCGAGACTCCCGGTGCTCGCGGACCTGGGATCCACCGTGGCGCCCGGGACGCTGCTGGCGTTGTTGTTCTCGGCGCTGCTGGCGCGCCCGCCGGCGCCACCGGATGCGGCGCCGGGTGCCTCATGATGCACACCATCGCGGACGCCGCGCACGCCGGGCGCAGCGCCCCCACGCGGCTGCTCATGTTGCCCGCCGCCTACAGCGGGCCCGAGGATTTCGTGCGCGCAGGATTTGTCGGGGCGGTACGCCAACGGCACCTGGAGGTCGACCTGGTGTTCGCGCGGCCCGAGTTGCAACACCTCAGCGACCGCACGGTGCTCACGCGGCTGCGGCAGGAACTGCTGCTGCCGGCGCGAGCGCAGGGTTGCTCGACCTGGCTGGGCGGGATCTCGCTCGGGGGTTACGTTGCGCTGTGCTGCGCGGAGCGCTACCCGCAGGACATCGACGGCCTGTGCCTCATCGCCCCGTACCTGGGCAGTCACATAGTGACCGATGAGATTGCCCGCGCCGACGGAGTGCACGCGTGGCGCCCGGGAGAGATTGGCGAGGATGACGACGAGCGGCGCGTCTGGCGTTTCATCCAGACGCTTGGCTCGCGCGCGCTGCCGATCCATCTGGGGCTCGGGCGCGAGGATCGCTTCGCGGCGCGACATCGGCTGATGGCGTCCGCGCTCGCCCCCGGCAGCCTCGACATCGTGCCCGGCGGCCACGACTGGCCCACCTGGCACCGGCTCTGGGAAAATTTTCTGGAGGCACGCATGACGCCCCACCCCACTCCCGCGGGAAGCTCTCATGCCTGAGCGGTCCGCGCAGCAACCCCGGCGCCCGTCCGCGCTGATCCGCGGCTCGGTCGCGCTGCACCTGGCGGCCGCGGGCGTGATGCTCGCGCGTCCGCCGCTGTGGCCGTGGGCGCTGTCGGCGATGGTGGCCGATCATCTGCTGCTGACCGCGGCCGGCCTGTGGCCCAGGAGCCGCCTGCTGGGCCCGAACTGGACCCGGCTGCCGGCGGCGGCGGCCGCCGGCGGCGCCGCCGCCGGCGCGATCGCCATCACCATCGACGATGGGCCCGATCCCGACATCACCCCGCGCGTGCTCGCGCTCCTCGAGGCGCACGGCGCCCAGGCCACGTTCTTCTGCATCGGCGAGCGGGTGGCCCGGCACCCGCGCCTGGCCCGCGAGATCGTGCAACGCGGCCACGCCATCGAAAATCACAGCCAGCGCCATCTGCAGCGCTTCTCGCTCCTGGGGCCGCGCGCGCTGGCGCAGGAGATCGGGCGCGCGCAACAAACCATCGCGGCCGCGACCGGGGAAGTCGCGCAGTTCTTTCGCGCGCCCGCGGGCCTGCGCAACCCCTTCCTTGAGCCGGTGCTGGCGCGCGCCAACCTGCGCCTCGTGAGCTGGACCCGGCGCGGCTTTGACACCGTGAGCGGCAGCGCCGCGCGCGTGCTCGGCAGGCTCACCCGCCATCTCCAGGACGGCGACATCCTGCTGCTGCACGACGGACACGCCGCGCGCACCGCCGCCGGCGGCGCGGTGATCCTGGAGGTGCTGCCGGCCCTGCTGGCGGCGGCGGCGGCCGCGCGGCTCACTCCCGTCACGCTGCGCGCGGCGGCGGTTCGTGCCGGGCGACACTGACGTAGACTATCGGCGCATGCATCCGCTCGCGCTCACGAGCTTCACGGCCACGAGCTGCATCGGTCGCGGTGTCGGCGCCACGCTCGCGACGCTGCGCGCGCGGCGCACCGGACTTGCCCGGTGCGCCTTCGAGACGGTGACGCTCGACACCTGCGTGGGTGAAGTTCCGGGCGTCGATGAGGCCCGGCTTCCCGCGACGCTGCGCGAGTTCGAGTGCCGCAACAATCGCCTGGCACTCCTCGGCCTCGCCCAGGATGGTTTTGCGGAGGCCGTGAAGCGCGCTGCCTCCCGACACGGGCGCGAGCGCGTCGGGGTGTTTCTCGGCACCAGCACCTCGGGCATCCTCGAGACCGAGCTCGCCTACCGCGAGCGCGACCCGGTGAGCGGTGCGCTGCCGGCGCAGTTTCGCTACCGCGGTGCGCACAACACCTTTTCGCTCGCGGCGTTCGCGCAGCAGGCCCTGCAGCTGTCGGGCCCGGCCGTGGTGATCTCGTGCGCGTGCGCCTCGAGCGCCAAGGTGTTCGCCTCTGCACGGCGCGCCATCGAGGCCGGGCTGATCGACGCCGCGCTCGTCGGCGGGGTCGATTCGCTGTGCCTCACCACGCTCTATGGCTTTCACTCCCTGCAGCTGGTGTCGCGCACGCCGTGCCGGCCCTTCGACGTCGCGCGCGACGGTATTTCCATCGGCGAAGCCGCCGCGTTCGCACTGCTCGAGCGCCCCGGGGCGAGCCTGGATGCGAATGCGGTGCTGCTGCTCGGGGTCGGCGAATCGAGCGATGCGTACCACATGTCCGCCCCGCATCCGCAGGGCCGTGGCGCACGCGCCGCCATGCTGCAGGCGCTGGAGGCCGCCGCACTCGCCCCGCAGGACATCGAATACATCAACTTTCACGGTACCGGCACGCCGAGCAACGATGACGCCGAAGCCCGCGCCGTGACGGGCGTGCTCGGAAGCGAGGTCCCCGGCAGCTCGACCAAGGGCGCAACGGGTCACACGCTCGGCGCCGCCGGGGCGCTCGAGGCGGTGATCTGTGCGCTCGCGCTGCAGCATGGGGTGATGCCGGCGGGCGTGAACACCACCGAGGTCGATCCGGCGCTCGCCGTGCACTATCTGCGCGATAACCGCGCCACGCCCCTCGCGCGCGTGATGAGCAACTCCTTCGGCTTCGGCGGCTCCAACTGCAGCCTGATCTTCGGCCGGGCGGGGTGAGGGCGATGACGGCGGTCGCGGCGTACGTGGACGGCGTGGGGCTGCTCGCACCGGGCATCTGCGACTGGCCGGCCGGGGCACGGCTGCTCGCCGGCGAGACACCCTGGGTGCGCGCACCGACGGTGCTGCCCGCGCCGCAGTGTCTGCCGAGCGCCGAGCGCCGGCGCACCGGCACCGTCGTGCGGCTGGCGCTGGCGGTGGGGCTGGAAGCGACCGCACGCGCCGGCGCGGATCCGGCGGCGCTGGCGGCGGTGTTCGCCTCCTCCGGCGGCGACGGTCAGAACTGTCACGAAATCTGCCAGGTGCTGGCCTCAAGCGAGCGGCAGCTGTCGCCGACCCGCTTTCACAACTCCGTGCACAACGCCGCCGCCGGCTACTGGGGAATCGCGACCCAGGCCACTCCCGCGTCCAATGCGCTGTGCGCCTATGATGCGAGCTTTGGCGCGGGACTGGTGGAGGCCCTGACGCAGGTGACTGTTGAACGAACCGCCGTATTGCTCATCGCCTACGACGCGGGCTACCCCGAACCGCTGCACCGCCACCGTCCCATTCCGGATGCGTTCGGTGTGGCGCTCGCGCTGGCGCCGGCGGTGAGCGCGGCGTCGCAGGCGCGCCTGAGCGCCACACTCACCGAAGCGCCGGCGAATGACATGGCTGACGGCGCGCTCGACAGCTTACGCCGATCGATTCCCGCCGCCCGCAGTCTGCCGCTGCTCGCGCACCTGGCGCGGCGCGGCAGCGGCCGCGTGGTGCTCGACTACCTCGCCGGCAAGCGCCTGGCCGTGGACGTAAGCGCGTGCCGTTAGACCGCCAGTGGATCGAGCAGCACATCCCCCACAAGGGCCGCATGTGCCTGCTCGATGAGGTGCTGTCGTGGGACGCCACGCGCATTCGCTGCCGCAGCGCGACGCACCGCAGCCCCGACAATCCGCTGCGCCTGCACGGGCGCCTGGGCGCCGCCTGTGGCATCGAGTACGCCGCACAGGCCATGGCGGTGCACGGCGCACTGGTGGCCGCCAGCGCGCCGCTCGCCAGCACCGTGTCGACCAGCGTGCGCGGCAGCATCGGCTCGATCGTCGGCTACCTGGCGAGCGTGCGCAACGTCTCGCTGCACGTTGCGCGCCTGGACGATCTGGAGGCGGACCTCATCGCCGCCGCCGAGCGGGTCACCGGCGATGGACGCACGGTGCTCTATGAGTTCTCGGTGTGGAGCGCGCGCGAGCCGCTCGTGAGCGGGCGCGCCAGCATCGTGTTCGACGCCGCCTTCGGCCTGCCCAGCATCGACACCGACACCCACGCATGAGCGCCGCTCCCCGACGCGCCCTGGTGACGGGCGGCAGCGGTGGCATCGGTGGCGCGCTCTGCCGCCGCCTGGCGCGTGACGGCCACCACGTGTACGTGCATTCGCACCGCGGCGTGGCGGTGGCCGAGGCGCTGGTGCGGGACATTGTCGCGAGCGGCGGTCACGCCGGCGTCATCAACTTCGACATTACCGATACCGCCGCCACGCGGGCGGCGCTCGAGGCGGTGCTGGAGGCAGGTCCCATCCAGATCCTGGTCAACAACGCGGGCGTGCACGACGACGCGGTGTTGCCGGGCATGAGCCCGGAAGCATGGCATCGGGTGATCGACGTGTCGGTCAACGGCTTTTTCAACGCCACGCAGCCGCTGCTGCTGCCCATGATCCGCACCCGCTGGGGCCGGATCGTGAACGTGTCGTCCATCGCCGCGCTGATCGGCAACAAGGGCCAGGTCAACTACGCCGCCGCCAAGGGGGCCGTCAACTCCGCCACCAAGGCGCTCGCGCTCGAAGTCGCGACCCGCGGCGTCACGGTGAACGCCGTGGCCCCCGGCATCGTCGAGACGCCGATGACGGCCGGGCTGTTCGACGCCCGGGCCATCGAGCGGCTGGTGCCCATGAACCGCTTAGGGGCTCCCGAGGAGATCGCCGGCGTCGTGTCGTTTCTGGTGTCGGAGGATGCCTCCTACGTGACCGCACAGGTCATCTCGGTGAGCGGCGGCATGGCGTAGACTGCACGTCCCCTGAAGGAGCTCGTCATGCTGATAGCGCCCCGCGTGCTCATGGCGGCAGTCGCGACCCTGGGCCTGTGTGCGGTCCTCGCGCCCGCGCGCGCGCTCGGCGCCGCAGAACCTTCCGTGCAAGGCGCATCCGCCGCCCGGCTGATCGAGAAGCTCGGCCTGCGCGTCGCTCCGCAGCCGGTACGCGAGCGCCCCGGCTGGCGGCCGCCGCGAATCGTCCTGGTCGACGAGCAGCTGCATGAGCTGCTGCCGGCGCTGCAGCAGGAGGCCCCGCGCGCGAAGCTCATCGAGGTCTCCGCGGCGACGCCGCGCGAGATTGCCGCCGCGGACGCCACGATCGGCGTGTGCTCGGCCCAGGTGCTGGCGCAGGCGAAGCAGCTGCAGTGGATCCAGTGGCCGGCGGCCGGCGTCGAGCGTTGCGTGCAGCAACCCCTGATGCGCGAGCGTCATCTTCTGCTGACCAACCTGCAGCGCACCATGGGCCCCAGCATGGCCGAGCACGTGCTGGGGATGATGCTGGTGTTGAGTCGGCACCTGGACTACTTCCTGAAGGAGCAGCAACAGGCTCGTTGGGTGGGAGACGACGCACCGCACCTGGCGGACCTGGAGGGCAAGACCGTGCTGGTGGTGGGCCTGGGGGGTATCGGCACCGAAGTCGCGCGGCGCGCCCACGCTTTCGGCATGCGCGTGATCGCCACCCGCGCCAGCGGCCGCACCGGGCCCGACTACGTGAGCTATGTCGGACTGCCCGATGAGCTGTTGAAGCTCGCCAAGGATGCCGACTTCATCGTCAATTGCGCGCCGCTCACACCGCAGACGACCGGTATTTTCAACCGCGAGTTCTTTGCCGGCCTGAAGCCCGGCGCCTACTTCATCAGCGTAGGCCGCGGGCGCAGCACGGTGACCGCGGATCTGATCGCCGCGCTCAAGGGCGGCCAGCTCGCCGGCGCCGGACTCGACGTCGTGGATCCCGAGCCCCTGCCCGCCGACAGTCCGCTGTGGCGCCTGCCGAACCTCATCATTACACCGCACGTGTCGGCAGACACGCCGCTGGCGGAGGAGCAGCGCACCGCGTTGCTGCGCGAGAATCTGCGCCGCTACGTGGCGGGCGAGCCGATGCTGTCGGTGGGCCGCTATTGCCGGTCCCGCAGCCAGGAAATGATGCGCGCGGGGATCTCGTGCGCGGCCTTGCGGCTCACGTACATGCCGATGTGTCCGGTGTCGATGCCGCAGCCGGTGTAATCGGCGCTGCCGAGGTAGCGCTGCATGGCCGCCGAGGCGGCCGGCGGCACGATGTGATCCTCGAGCGCGTAGAGATTGAGCACCGGCTGGCGGATCTCTCCCAGGTCCACCCTGCGGCCACCGATCCGCAGTGTCCCGCGCGCCAGGCGGTTCTCCTGGTAGAACCACCTGAGGAACTGCGCCAGCGCGACTGCGGCCTGCGGCGGGCTGTCGAAGATCCATCTCTCCATGCGCACGAAATCTTCCACCGCGCGCTGGTCGCAGTTGCCGGTGAGCAGCCGCACGTACTTGTGCTGCGTCAGGCGCAGCGGCATGAGCGACAGGAACAGTCCGTTGAGCACTTCGCCCGGCACGTTGCCGCTGCGCATGAGCAACTCGGTGTCGAGCCCACGCACCCACTTCGAGAGCAGGTTGTCGGGCGTATGAAAATCCACCGGGGTGGTCAGCGTCACGAGATTCGCCACCCGCCTGCGGTGCAGCGCCGTGTAACACAGGCTCAGCACGCCACCCTGACAGACCCCGAGCAGGTCGAGCGCCTCACCGGCGTGGCTGTCGAGGATGTGGCGCACGCAGCCACCGAGGTGCCGTTCGATGTAGTCCTCGAGATCGAGGCAGCGGTCGGCATCGTCCGGATCGCCCCAGTCGATCAGATACAGCGACAGGCCCGCCACGAGCAGCCGGCGCACCAGCGAACGATCCGGCTGCAGATCGAGCACGTACGGGCGATTGACGAGCGCGAAGCAGATGAGCACGGGCCTGGCGCCGGCGCGCGCCGGCGCCTCCCCGAGCGGCAGATACTGGTACAGAGTCGTCTTGCCGCAGTTCCACACGGCGCGCTTCGCCGAGCAGCCGACGGTGACGCCCCGCGCCTGGCGCAGCCGCGCCAGCGTGTTCGCGATCCGCCGCGCGAGTTCCGGAAACAGCGCCTCGGCGTCGGTGGCGAACGGAGTCAAGCGCGCGGCTTCCGCGTGCGCTTGCGCGGCCGGTTGCCCGCCGGCCGCGCCGCGGGGCGCTGCGCGCCCGCCCGCCTGGTGCGCGGCGCATCGGTGAGCTCGGCGAGCTGCCGGCGCAGATCCTTCAGCTGCGCGTACAGCGCGTCGACCTCGTTGCGGGTCGGCAGTCCGAACGCGCGCACCAGCGTCTCGGCGTGCCGGCGCTGCTCCACCAGCAACGCGGCCGAGGTGTTCGCAAGCTCCGCCTGCAGACGGCAGAAGTCATCCCTGCGCACCGTCGCGGCGTAGCTCTCCTCGGCGCAACTCACCCACAGCTCATAGAGCTGCAGCGCGTTGTCGAGCGTCGGCGCGCCGCCCGCCGTCGCGCCCAGGCGCGCGACGAAGCGCCGCGCGGCGGTGTTGGCGATCTCGCTCCAGTGCGAGGCCAGTTGCCCCTGCAGCTGCGCGAGCCGCGCGACCAGATCCCAGCCGCGCTGGGCGTCCTGTTGGGGGGCGGCCCCCGCGCCGAGCGGCAACGGGCCGAAGAACCCCGCTTGGGCTGCACCGAATCCCGCGGCCGGACCCGGCGATGCGGCGTTGGCGGTGGCGAACCAGGCACCGGCTGACTGGGAGGTCTTGAGCCATTGCTCGAACTGCCCGGCGAGGGGGCCGGCCAGGGAGGACCAGTCCCGGCCCGCCCCCGCCGCAGCCGCACTCGGCATGCCGACGGTCTTCAGGAGTTCGAAGAAGCGCTCCGCGGCGCTGGCAAACGCCGCGTCGGGCTTGAAGGCGGCACTGGTGAAGGGTGTTTCCATGTTGTATGCGCTGCCGAAAACCGGGTCGCAACGATCACGGCGCACTCAGGCGGCAGGCGGGCGCGATCGGTAAAAAGCCGCTCCTCTAACCGAGTCGTCGGTACGAGGACCGTGAAGACCATCATTGTGCGCTGCATACACAGGGACTACCATCCGCCCCCGTGGACGTGCCACCCGCGCCCTTGGGCTCGCGCCCGCGTGGCCGGCTGAAAGACCGCAACATGGCCGAAGAACGCCTGATACGCAAATACGCCAACCGGCGCCTGTACGACGCGCAGGACAGCCGCCACGTCACCCTCGATGACCTGCGCAAGCTGCTCGCGAGTGGCCAGCGGATCAAGGTGGTGGACGACAAGAGCGGCGATGACATCACGCGCAGCATCCTGCTGCAGATCATCGCCAGCCAGGAGCAGTTCGGGACCCCGGTGCTGAGCCTGCAGCTGCTCGAGGCCATCATTCGCTTCTACGGCAATCCGATCCAGCAGATGCTGACGTCCTACCTGGAGCAGAGCATCGGCGGGCTGCTGCGCCAACAGAACCTCATGCAGGCCGAGATGGCCAAGGCGCTCGAGACACCCATGGCGCCGATCGCGGAGATGGCGCGCCAGAACATGGAAATGTGGGCCAAGATGCAGGCATCGATGCTGTCGGCCTTTACGCCGACCGCGCCGCCCGCCGGCACTGCCGCGCCATCCAAACCCGATGCGGGCAAGCGTCGCGGCTGAAGCGCCTGGCGCGCACCGCCGACTCCGGGCGCCCAAGGCTTCGCTTCCCCCTCGCATCCCAAGACCGCAGGAGTGATCAGCCCGTGGATGTTCGCGGCAAAACCATTCTCGTGACCGGAGCCGGGCGCGGCATCGGCCGCTCCCTCGCCCTGCACTTCGCCCGCAAGGGCGCCAATCTTGCCCTGCTGGACAGCAACAGCGAGGACGTGGCTGACAGCTGCGCGCGCTGTACCGAGGTGGGCGTGGCGGCACGCCGCTACGTCGCCGATGCCGCCAACGAGGACAGCGTCGTGGGCGCCCTCGAACAGGTGAGCGCGGATTTCGGGCGCCTCGACGGCCTCATCAACAATGCCGGCATCGTGCGCGATGCGCTGCTCGTCAAGGTGAAGGACGGTCGGGTGGTCGGCAAGATGACGCTCGCGCAGTGGCAGGCGGTCATCGATGTGAATCTCACCGGGGTGTTCCTGTGCGCGCGCGAGGCGGCGCAGCACATGATCGACCGCGCCGTCGGCGGGGTGATCGTCAACGTGTCGAGCATTTCGCGCGCCGGTAATGCCGGGCAGACCAATTACAGCGCGGCCAAGGCGGGCGTCGCAGCGATGACCGTGGTGTGGGCGAAAGAGCTGGCGCGCTACGGCATCCGCGTCGGCGCGGTCGCCCCGGGGTTCGTTCGCACGCCCATGGTGGAGAGCATGCAGCCCGAGGCGCTCGCGAAGATGACCGCAGCCA
>WNGI01007186.1_pt1 | contig 11715 bp, 12 predicted proteins | sample 5400621 | NCBI WGS metagenome assembly WNGI01 (sample SAMN13153374, study PRJNA577476) | soil metagenome | isolation source: 20 cm soil or saprolite under Garry oak tree replicate 1 | place: USA:California | collected 2016-06-15
TGAATCCAAACGATGGACTTGCGTGGCTTCGCAGAGGCACGCTACGCGCGTTTCAAGGCCGTGGGGCGGAAGCGCTCGAGGAAACGCTGCACGCGGTGCGGCTCTCGCCGCTGGATCCTTGGCGGTATTACTACGATTCCTTGTGCGCCACCGCAGCGCTGGCGGCCCGCGACTATGAACGCGCGATCTCGCTCGCACAGCGCTCGCTCAAGTCCAATCGAATGCATGCGTCGACCCTGCGTGTCATTGCGATTGCATCGGCAGAGCTAGGGCGTATGGAGGAGGCACGTGCAAAAGTAGCCGACCTGCTCGCGCTCGAACCAATGCTGACCGTTGCTCGCTACCGAGCGCGCTCTCCGGCCGGTCAGTACGACACGGGTGCCGCGTGGTCGCTGGCGTTGCAGCGCGCGGGATTGCCGGAGTAGCATCGAACAGCTCGGCACCAACCGGCTGCTACAGCGTCAACGCGTTCCGCCGGACCGAGAATCCGACGCCGCTTTCCAAATTCGTGGAGACGGTGTTGATCCTGATTTCGGCGGCACCCTGCTACACGTTCGCTCGGGAGCGCGACGTCATTGCGGACTGCAGATCGCATCCGTGTGACGCTTGCACGGGCAAAGCTAGGTGCGTATCTTGGTAGCCGACGTCGCGGGGTTTGGACACCAGCCCCAGCGCTTATTAATTCAATATTTTCGCCCAGATTCCGGCGATCCCCCATCTAATCGACGTTTTTCATCTGCAGGGAGTTTATTCGTGATTTCAGCAGCTGTGCGTCTATTCGTCTTGTTGTTCTCATTGTCCGTTCAGCCGACGTTCGCCGATAACACGACCGTGAAGTTCAAGCACATGGTTGTGTTGGGCGATAGCCTGTCGGATCAAGGCAATCTGTTTTTCGCGACGAGTGATCTCGGGCAGGCGTTCCTGCTTCCGCCGATCCCGGCGGCCGATCACTACTACATGGGTCGCTTCTCCAACGGCGAGAACTATGCCGGCCTGCTCGCGCAGAAACTCGGAATCACGTTGGCGCCATCGGAATCGGGAGGGAGCAACTACGCCTTCGGCGGTGCACGAACCGATTACAACCGCGTTGAGTTTCGACCGAATGTGCCTCCGCCTCTCCCAAACGGCGTGTATCCGATCGCTGCGTATCCATGGAGTCTCGACCTGCAGCGTGAAGCGTTTCTCGACGACGCAACGCGACATGCGGATCCCAAAGGCCTTTACGTCGTATTTACGGGCTCGAATGATTTGAGTGATGCTTTGACCGCACTCTTGTTCCTCCATCAGGACCCTACGCCGACAATCGCCAAAGCCGTACAAGGCATCAAGAATGTCATTACTGCTTTCGAGACGGTTGGCGCTCAAACAGTGCTCGTTCTGAGCGTCCCGAATCTCGGAGTGGTGCCCAGCGTGACCCGGTTCGGACCAACGGTTTCCGGAATAGCAACGGCGTTGTCTCAGCAGTTTAATGCCGCGCTGGCCGCGATGCTTACGACCGTTACCGGCACGAACATCATCCTCTTCGACACCTATTCGTTCTTGAACGGCGTTGTCGCGCACCCGGGCGACTACGGACTCTCCAACGTTACTCAGCCGTGCTACTCCGGTTACGTTGACCCCAATCCCAACGGCACCGTCTGTGCTGAGCCCGACAAGTATGCATTCTGGGATATCGAGCATCCGACGACTCGCTTTCACTCGATTCTCGCAGACGAACTATATGCGTCGGTCCTTCATTGCGAAGGAGAGAAAAAAGACGACACGAATTCGGCGTGACAACCCAACTTCAACCATCAGCGACTCATTTCGGCCAGCGCACTGCCTAGTGGCGCGTTGGAGATTTGCAGCAAGCCCTCGAAGGGCCGATCCATCTCGAGAATCAGGAAGACTGCAGTCGCAACGGATAAGGCGCAGATGAAGATAATGGCGTACACGGTCGCGTTGCGCGGCGCGAACAGGCCAAGGCTCGCAAAGATGACAACGAGCCAGAACACCAGTACGACAAGAAATGGCCTCGGTATCGAGCTTCGGCTCTCCTCGATCAGCAACCAACGCGACTGCTCCAGTTCGCCGGCCATCGTGAGTGCGCGTGCGAGCAGCCATTTCTGGGCATCGTTTGCCGGCGTAAGCGCGAAAAGATGACCGCGGATTTCTTCTATTTCTGCGGTTTGGGATCCCGTGGAACCTTCCTGAGCCATGTCGTCAGGCGTGCCCCAGACGCGTTTGATGCGGCGCTCGATCAACTTCCGGAGGAGGTCGCGGGTGTCCCGCGTTTCCGAACCGTACTGCCGCAGGCAGCGATCGAGCAGGATGAGCCGCGCGCCGCTTTCCCGCACTTCGTCCGACCGGGCATCGAACGAGCTCTTGGCCGACGCAACCATAAGGCCGAGCACTAGCGCAGCGAGCGTCGCGATGAGTCCGATCGCTACGTTCACGATCTGCCGCGTATCGTCTTTCACGTGGTCAGGCGGGAGCACGCGTCGCAGGTAGATGCCGATGAGCGCACCGCTCATCACGCACAAACACACGACGAACGAAATCACGAATTCAGCCACGAACCATTCCTCGTCGGATGCTCCGATCGATCATGCCACCGCCACTATTCGAGAGCAAACAGCATAAGGGCTGATCAAGATCATTTTCATGGCTAAAATGGCTTACTCTGTACCCGAATTCCGGGCGACGTATTCTGCGGGACATTTCAAATGACAAAACTGACGCTAGAACTTGCCCTTCGCGTGATTGACGGTGCGCTTGCTCGGGGAAGCGAACTGGCCTGCGCACCGTTGACTGTGGTCGTGCTCGACGCAGGAGGTCACGATATCGCAGTGAAACGTCAGGATGGCTCGGGGATTCTTCGCGTCGATATTGCGCGCGGCAAAGCGTGGGGCGCATTGGGCATGGGTTTCTCGAGCCGGGAACTCGGAGAGCGGGCGCAGAAGGTCCCACATTTCTTCGGCGCTCTGGCCTCGGTCAGTCAGGGCCGATTGGTTCCGGTCGCGGGCGGCGTGCTCATTCGCGACGAAGAGCGAAACGTCCTGGGCGCCGTCGGAATCAGCGGCGACACATCGGATCGCGATGAAGATTGCGCTTTCTACGGCGTTACGGCCGCCGGCTTGCAGCGATAGCCGGGCCCAGCGCTACTCCAACCATAACAATTTCTTGGCGGTCTGCCCGACGATCAAGTCGCGCTCTGCCGCGGAGATCGTGCCTAGACGCTCGACGTCGCCCAACGGATCCGCGAGGCCCATGTCGAAGCAGTAGTCGCTGCCCAATACCACGCGATCGGCGCCGACCAAGCGGATCAAGTTGGAATTGATTTCGTCGTTGTGTCCGATCGTATCGTACGTGAATCGCCGCAAGTACGCGCTCGGCAACTGCTTCATGTATTTGAGTTCGGGACGCACCTTCGTTCCATGGTCGAGTCGACCGATCAGCCACGGGAACGTCCCGCCCGCGTGCGGCAAGTTGATCTCCAGTTTCGGAAATGCGTCGAGCACACCCCCAAAGATCAGCGACGCCGCTGCGACGCCGGTATCGTAGGGGTTGCCGAGCAGGTTCTTGAGGTAATAGCGCATCGTCCGCTCGCGGCCGATGGTATCGATCGGATGCAGAAAGATCGTCCAGCCCAGTTGTTCCGCCTTCGCGTAAACGTCCCAAAAACGTCGATCGTCGAGATCGATGTTGTTGACGTGCGTAGCGAGATACATTCCGCGCAACCCAGGGAGCTTGGCGGCGCGTTCGAGTTCCTTGACCGCGAGCTCGGGCGCTTGCATCGGTAGCATCGCGAGACCCACGAATCGGTCCGGATATGCGGTGTGCGCGGCGGACGCAGCGTCGTTGTAAGCCTGCGCGAGCGCGAGTCCGAAACCTGGCGACGCCCAATACACCATCGGCGCGGTGAGCGACAAAGCGTGAATGTCGACGCGCTGGCGTTCCATGCCGGCGAGGCGAAGTCCGAGATCGACAAACTCCTCGTCGAAGGCATTGACGATTCGTTCGGTTCGGATCGTATATCTCGTCCCGTCGCGCTCAAGCTTGGCGCCTTCCGCAGGACCGTCGCGCTCGAACAGCTTGAGCCATTCTGCGGGATACCAATGGGCGTGGATATCGACGACTTGACGTGTCGATGGCGAGACGTTGTGTCGATCGGCAGGATGCTCGGTCATCGGCTTGTTCTCCGTTGCGGATGGTACCGATCTCGCGCACCGCGCACAAAACCGATACCGGATTCGTATGGCTCGAATTACCAACCGGCATTGGTGCGCCGGTTGAACCGGGGTCTATCATGGTCGGAAAGCGGCCCAGACCGGCTTAACCCGAGGAGAAGCATCATGGATCGATTCGCAGCCGGTCGCCGCGTTTGGGCATCCGATGCGTTGGGCATGGCGCAACAGTTCACACTCGCGCTCGTTCTTACTTTGCTGCCGATGGTGGCAGCAGCGCAATCCGGCGAGCCGTATCCGAATCGACCCGTCAAGCTGCTCATACCGTACGCGCCCGGCGGTGCCACCGACATCATTGCGCGCGACATCTCGCCCAAGCTGCAGGAAGCGCTCGGGCAGCCTTTCGTCGTCGAGAACCGCCCCGGTGCTTCCGGCAACATCGCGCTCGAAGCCGCGGCGAAGTCACCACCTGACGGCTACACGCTGCAAGTCGGCAACGTATCGACCAACGCGATCAACGAAAGCACGTTCGACAACGTACTGCAGATCAAACCGTCACGCGACCTCGTCGGCGTTTCCAAGCTCGTCGAGATTCCGCACGTCCTCGTCGCGGCAACGTCGTTTCCGCCGAATTCCGTCGCGGAAATGATCGAGTGGGCAAAGCGCAATCCGGGCAAGCTCAACTATGCGTCAGCAGGGCTCGGCACGTACCCGCAACTCGACATGCTGCTCTTGCTGAAAGCTGCGGGGATCGAGGCGACGCACATACCGTATAAGGGCGGCGCCGGTCAGATGCTGCCGGCGTTGATGTCAGGCGAAGTTCAGGTCTCGTTCATCAATCTCGCTTCGACGATTGAACAAATCAGGGCCGGCCGATTGAAGGCGCTCGCCACCACGATGCCGACGCGCGTGCCTGAATTGCCCAACGTTCCGACGATGGCGGAGCAAGGTTTTCCCGGCATAGGCACCAATGCGTGGCAGGGTCTCTTCGCGCCGGCGGCTACGCCCAAGCCGATTCTCGACAAACTGCACGCTGCCGTCGTGGCGGTGTTGTCACGTCCGGAAATGAAGGAATTGCTCGCGCAACAAATGATGGCGGTCGCGGTGTCGAAGTCGCCGCAGGAATTCACCGAGCAGGTGCGCGCCGAGACGCAAGCGTGGTCGGAAGTCGTCCGCGACAACAAGATCAAGATCGAATGAGCGCGGGGCGCGAGGCGAAGTAGTTGGCCAAATCGCGCGATCGCGGATCAGAGCCGCGCCACGATCTCACCATCGAGAAGGATGTCGAGATTCCGATGCGCGACGGCGCACGGCTTCGCGGCGATGTCTTCCGTCCCAAAGCAAGCGGACGATTTCCCGTCATCATCAATCTCGGGTCGTACCAGAAAGACAAGCTGTGGGTGCCGCCCGCCGATCTGGAGGAAGCGGCGAATCCCTACATGAATTGGGAGACGGTGAATCCGCTGTGGTGGGTGCCGCGCGGCTACATCGCTGTGCGCGTGGACGGGCGCGGTAGTGGCAAATCACCCGGACGTACGGATCCCTGGTCACCGAGCGAGGCGATCGATTTCTACGACGCCATCGAATGGGCCGGCAGGCAAGCGTGGAGCAGCGGTAGCGTCGGCACGAGCGGCGTCTCGTATTTTGCGATGACGCAGTGGCTGGTGGCGGGTCTCAAGCCGCCGTCGCTCAAGGCGATGATCCCGTGGGAAGGTGCGGCGGACATGTATCGCGACTTCGGCTATCACGGCGGCATCTTCTCGTTCACGTTCGTCGTCAATTGGTTCAACAACCATATGGCGCATCACCTCCTCGGCAAGCCTCAGGCGACCGCGCCGGACGCGTTTGCGACGCCGTGGGTGTGGGAGTACATGCGCTACAACCTGGATAGCGAGTGGTACCACGGCCGCCGCGCCCACTGGCAAAATATCGATTGTCCCGTGTATAGCGCCGGCAACTGGAGCGGCATGGGGTTGCATCTGCGTGGCAACACCGAGGGTTATTTGCGCTCGGCGTCAAGGCACAAGAAACTCCGCATTCACGCAGGAACGCACTACCACCCGTTCTATTCCGCCGAGGGCCGCGACGATCAGTTGCGGTTCTTCGATCATTGGCTCAAAGGAATCGATACCGGCATCATGCGCGAGCCGCCGGTCAAACTGTTGATCCGCAAAGGCGGGCATGCCAACTCGGAGTGGCGCTTCGAGAACGAGTGGCCGATCAAGCGCACACAGTGGACCAAATTCTTTCTGCAACCGCCGGCGCGCGGTGGTGACGAAGCTGCGGTTGCCGCGCTCGTTACGCAAGCGCCACGTAAGACGAGCTCACTTGACTACTCTGCAAGCGGCATGACGAAGGCGGGTGTGGCCAGTGCGTCGTGGACGTCGACTGCGCTCGCCGGAAGTTTGCCGCCGATGGGTGTGTCGTTCGCCACCGACCCGCTCCGCGAAGATACGGAAGTGACGGGGCCGGTTGTATTGGTTCTGTGGATCGCAAGCAGCACGGAGGATATGGATATCTTCGCGACGATCCGCAACATCGCGCCCGATGGGCAGGACGTGTTCGAGCTGGGCCAGCAGAGTCAGGCGGTTCCGGTGGCCAAAGGCTGGCTCCGCGCATCGCATCGCAAGCTCGATCCTGCGCTGTCACTTCCGTATCGGCCGTATCACACGCACACCGAGCGTGAAATGCTGGAGTCCGGCAAGCCTGTGCGCGTCGAGGTCGAGATCTGGCCGACGTCGATGTTGTTCAAGAAGGGTCATCGGATCAGACTCGATGTGCAGCCGCGCGACGGCATCGGCAGCGCGCCATACACGCACTACGCGGCGGACTACAACACGGGAACGAATACGATATTCACAGGTGGATCGCGCGCCTCGTACTTGCTGCTTCCCGTCATTCCTCGTCGCGCTTGACAGCGCTGGAGGCCGCCGATAGGTTAGGAAAACGCAGAGCCGAAGGAGAGTCCCGATGAAAATCAAACGTATTGATCACTACTCGATTCGCACACTCGACGTTGAGGCGTCACGCAAGTTCTACACCGAAATCGTTGGTCTCAAAGTCGGACCAAGACCGCCATTCGATTTCCCCGGTGTCTGGCTTTACAACGGCGAGCCACCCGCGGGTCTCGATAACCCGGAAAACAACTACGGCATCGTGCACGTCATGGGTTTGGATCGCGACAATCCGCAGGCGCTCATCGATTACATGGGTGGCACCGATCCCGACACGCAGAAGGGCAGCACGGGTGCGCTGGATCACATCGCGCTGGCGGTAACCGGTCGCGCAGCGATGCTCGAGCGATGCCGGCGCAACGACGTCGATTTTTTCGAGCGAAAAGTTCCTGTGCTCGGATTGCATCAGGTGTTCATCAAGGATCCGAACGGCGTCACGATCGAGCTCAATTTCCCGGCATCCGAGATGTCGTCAGTGCAGGACGCCGCCGCTGCCTGAGCCGCCATTGGCCGACGAAGTCGTAGTCACAAGCGCGACGATCACACTCACGCCCGATGAGGCGTTGTCGTGTGCGCGTGCGATGGTGCCGCGACTCAAGGCGCGCGCGTCGAATGCCGATTCGCTGCGCCGCTGTCCCGACGAATCGGTGCGCGAGCTCAACGATTCCGGCTTGATGCGTGTGCTTCAGCCACGACGTGTAGGGGGCTCCGAGCTGCCCTGGGTTGCGTTGATCGATATCGGCTCGGAGCTCGCGCGCGGCTGCGCCTCGACCGCATGGAACTGGGCGAACTATGCGGTGCACCACTGGATGCTCGCGTTCTGGCCGGTCGCGTGCCAAGACGAGATCTGGGGCGCCGACTCCGCGGTATTGATCGCCTCGTCGGTGGTGTTCCCGGCGGGAAAAGCTGCGCGCGTGTCGGGCGGCTATCGCTTGAGCGGACGCTGGCCGTTCTCGAGCGGCGTCGATCCAAGCGCGTGGAACATGCTGGGCGGCATCGTTCAAGGCGAAGGCGCGACGGGCGAGTACCGGATTTTCCTGCTGCCGCGCGACGACTACACGATCATCGACAACTGGCACGTGATGGGGCTTCGCGGCACGGGCAGCAAGGACGTCGAGGCGAAGGACGTATTCGTTCCCGAACATCGCACGCTTGCCATCGACGCGACGAAGGGTGGCGGCGATCATCCTGGCGCAACAGTCAACCGCGCACCGCTATTCCGGATTCCGATCTTTGCGACGTTTCCCTACATGCTGACCGGCATCGCGCTCGGCATCGCGCAGGGCGCTTATGAGAGCGTCGTCGACGGCGTGCGAACGCGCGTCGCGCGCTACTCCGGCAAGAGCCTTGCCGACATGACGGCGCTGCAAATCAAGATCGCCGAGGCGGCCGCATGTATCGACACGGCGCGACGGGTGATGCGCGATCATTGCCAGACGGCGCAAACGCTGGCCGAGCGTGGGGACGTCCCGGATCTTCTGCTTAAGGCGACCTGGCGGCGCGACGGCGCGTTTACGGCGCAATTGTGCGAACGCGCTGTCGACGTGCTGTTCAAGATGGGGGGCGGCGGCGCACTGTTCGACGATCATCCGCTGCAGCGCGCATTTCGCGACATGCATGCAGCGACCGCGCACATTTCGATGATGTGGGAGCCACAGGCGACGACCTTCGGACGTGTTGCCCTCGGGCTGCCTTGCGACAATCCGACGCTGTAGAGATTGACTTATTTCTCGAAGAGCCCCAACTGGCGAAAGCCGCTCATCCAATCCTCGGTGTGCCAGGTTCGAACTATTCTCCCGTTCTTGAATTCGTGAATGTCGATTGCTTGGATACTCATCTTGCGATTCTTTGCGGGAAATCCCATCAGGGTGCCACGCTGCGTGCCCGAGATCTTCGAACGGACGACGACCTTATTGCCTTCCTGCAGCACGTCTTCGACCTTGACGTCGAGGTCGGGGAACGCCGTGGTGAGTTCCAGGAGAATCTGCTTAGCGCCCGACGGTCCGGGCGGCTGATCTGGAGCAGGCGGGATGTCGACCCAACTTTTGCTCAGGATCCGATCGAGGAGGGCGGGATCCCTCTTGCTGAATGCATCGTACCAGAGCAAGACGTTCTTCTTGTCCCCGGGCGTGTCCGCGGCATGCGCGTCAGCACCGATCATCGTTATCCCCAGAAAGAAAAGTATGTACAGGCGCCGTTCGCGCCGCAGGGCCGTCCCAAGGCGCGAACTGCTCCCCCTCGGGGGGCAGCGAAGCAGCGAAGCTGCGAGCGTGGGGGCCCGTTCATCGTGGTTCATTTCGTTCGTCCGCGATATGCGTCGAGGCTGAATGCACCGGCTCCGAACGCCACGATTTGCAGCAGGCCACCGGCCATCGCGACGTTTTTGAAGAAGTGGATGAACTGGTTCAGGTCCGCGAGATTGCTGTGAAACGTGGCCGCGGTCGCTAGCGAAAAGATCGCAAGTGCCGTCGCGGCGATGCGCGTTCGGAAGCCGACGACCAAGGCAATGCCTCCGATGAGTTCGACCAGGATCGCGGCCGCATACGCAAGCAGCGGAAATGGCAGCCCCTCGGATGCGATATAGCCGATCGTGTCGGCGGGTGCTGCGAGCTTGCCGATGCCCGAAGCGAGAAAGATCGCGCTCAGCAGCACACGTCCGACGAACGGAATGACCGCGTCGAAGATCCTGGACTGGTAGGCGTGTTCGAACCCGCGTATTGCAGTGGTGTTCATGATTGGCCCCATCGAAGGAATAGATCTCGCAATCAAGCGGCTTTCGCCGCGGCCGAGCTCTTCGCCTCGGACGGCGTGGCGAGGAGCTGCTGCTCCCAGGTCAAACTGGTGCCGACGTTCCCCATGTGATCGACCAGCATCTGGCCGAGAGCGGAAACGGTAGCGGTACGCGCCCAATCGCGCTGCAGTTCTGATGCGAACACAGTCCAGGTGATGGGTACCGCACCCGCCTGCACCATGCGCTGGATCGCCATTTCGTGCGACTCGAGGCTCACGCCGCCCGACGCGTCGGTCACGATATACACCTCGTAGCCATCGCCAAGCGCGTGGATCACGGGCATCGCGAGGCAGATCTCGGTCCACAGCGCCGCCATCACGATTTTCTTCCTGCCGGTCTTCTTGACCCATTCGATGACGCGGGTGTCTTCCCACGTGTTGATGAAAGTGCGGTCGATTGGCTTCTGCTCGGGAAAGACATCCTGAAGCTGCTTGATCAAGTAGCCGCCGCGGTCCTGGACCACCGTCGTGAAAAGTGTCGGTACGCCAAAGACCTTCGCGGACTTGGTCAGGCCGACGACATTATTGATGATGGTCTGCGTATCGTGGCTGCGTACTCCCGCGAACTGGAACGGCTGATGGTCGATCAGAATCAGGACGCTGTTGTCGGGCGTCAGCAATGCATCGAGGCCCGCTTTCACATTTTTCGTGTTGCTCATCGAAGTTCCTTTCATGTCCGGCAAGGTGGGGTTCAACCGATCTTGATCAGGTTGTGAACCGGCAACGGTCCCCCGGGAAACTGCTGCAGCGCGCCGCCGATAGAGAGCGAGCCCAAGTCGATCGTCGCGAAGCCGATACGATCAAGCACCTTCGCCACTTCCTTCTTGGCGGGTGCATCGTCGCCTGACATGAAGAGCACGCGTCGGCCGCCTGCTTCGCGCGGATCGGCGCTGAGATTCGCGACGATCAGCGTGTTCAACGCTTTCACGACGCGCGCCCCAGGCGCGAGCAATGCGACCACTTGGCTCGAGGTCTTGCCGCCCAGCTCCGCGAGCTTGAAGTCCGGCGGGCCGTTGGTCGGGTTGGTCGCATCGATAAGGATGCGGCCGTTCCAGTCTGGCAGTCCCGCGAGCGCCTTGGCAACGTTCGACCATTGCACCGCGAGCACGACGAGATCCGCCTGCGCCGCTTCGAGCACGCTGCCGGCCGCCGCACCGGCACCGAGGCGCTGCACGACAGCCTTCAACGTTTCCGGCCCGCGGCTGTTGCTGAGTATCACTTCGTAACCTGCTCCGAGCGCCTGCTTTGCAACGGCCTGCGCGATCCCGCCGGCGCCGATGATTCCGATTTTCATGACGTTCTCCGTGTAGCGATGTAAAGGTCAGGCGTTGTATCCGCCGTCGACGTCGATGCTGGCGCCGGTGATGAATGCAGCGCCTTGACTTGCGAGAAATGCGACCGTCGCGCCGACCTCCTCGGCGCGGCCGTAACGTCCGAGGGCCGTTCCGCCTTTCTGCATGTCCGCGAAGGCGCCATCGGCCGGATTCATTTCGGTGTCGATCGGGCCGGGCTGGACCACGTTGACAGTGATGCCCTTGGGCCCGAGATCGCGCGCCCAACCGCGGGTGTACGCGGCAACTGCGGCTTTCGATGCCGAGTAGTCGGCGATGCCGGGCCATGGCGAAGAGGTGGCCGCGCCCGAACCGATGGAGATGATGCGCCCACCTTCCGCCATCACCTTGGACGCTTCGCGTACGGCGGCCGCGACGCCGAGGACATTGATCGCAAATTGCCGGTCCATCTGCGCGGGGTCGACCTCACCGACTGCGCCAGTGACGAACACGCCGGCGTTGTTCACGAGGATA
>WNGI01012275.1_pt1 | contig 11715 bp, 7 predicted proteins | sample 5400621 | NCBI WGS metagenome assembly WNGI01 (sample SAMN13153374, study PRJNA577476) | soil metagenome | isolation source: 20 cm soil or saprolite under Garry oak tree replicate 1 | place: USA:California | collected 2016-06-15
CCAGTTTGTAGCCGTTCCAGGTATACGCTTTGGGATTCAGCCACTGCAATCTATCGCCGCCACTGACGTGGCAGGGCTGGCTGTAGTCGCGCAATGGCCTGCCTGTAAAGGAGCCACTGGTTCCTGTACCGGTCAGGTCTCCCAGCCCGTTGTTGCCCGCGATGGTCAGCGCATTGCCGCTGGCGTAGTTCACGATGGTATTGCTTTCCCAACCGCCAGCGACGTGCCGCAGAAGGGCATTCTTGTTTGTCAGCGCGGGCAGGTTATAGATCAGCGTGGCGCTGAGCACATGCCTGCGATCGAAGTCCACCGGACCGCGGTTCGCACGGTGATTGGTGTTGTCCGCAAAGACGGTCCCAGTGCCCACGTACCCAAACGTGGTATCTCCCAGGTTCTTCGACCAGGTGTAGGCGACCTGCAGCATCGAGTTGTTCTGGAACTTGTTGCTGAACATAGTCTGCAACGAGTGGTAGATCGAATCGCCGGTATGGCTCCACATTGTCATTTGGGCCGACGTGTTATAAGGAAAGGGCTTAAGGGAGTTGGTGCTTCCTCCTGTAACAGCCAGTTGTGCTGCTTGAAGGCGATTTACCGCGGGAATCTGATTGGCGTCCACCGCATTCTGCAAGTGAATTCCACGGTTCGCCACCCAGCCGACCTCCAGCTTGCTGTTCCTCCACAGCGCCGTTTCAGTGGTAAGGTTCCATTGCCAACTGTTGGACTGCTTCGCACTTGGGTCGAGTCCCTGGTGTGGAGAGCCACCCAGAGAAACGTCAAACGCGCAACCTTGTGTAGAGCATATTGTTGCGTTCCCGGCATGCAACGGATTAGGAGTTCCGTCAGCATTTTTGGCGTTGATAATAGTTACGTCGGGCGTAAATCCACCGGCGGGCCCGTCCAAGGTCCTGGCCGCGCCAGTGCTTACACCAAAGGGAGTGTTGTTCGAGCGCATACTGATGGCCAGCAGCCGGTCACGAGAAAAGAACTGCCCGATACCAGCGCGGATGGCGAATCGGCCTGTGCCTAACACGTCCCAGGCAATACCCACGCGCGGGGCGATCATGTGATTATTGCTGTGGACCAGCGAGCGGTTCTCAAACGGCGGTGGCGTGACGCTGGAACCGATGGTAGAGCAAAGATTCGGTCCGCCTTTGGCTATGACCATGCCGCGGCAAGGATCGGAGGCACCTGCTGAGGTTTCCGCGAAGTAAACATCCGGCGAGAAGCCGGCGAGTTTATTGTCATCCAGATACGGCGCCCGGATAATGGACCAGCGAGCTCCGTAGTTTAGGGTCACGCGGCGGCCGACCTTAAACGCGTCTCCGCCATAAAACTCATAATCGCGCCACCGCACCAGGGCGGTGTTGTCATGTTGAGCTTCGTCGTAACCGAAACTCTCGCCTCTCAGCAAACGGTCGGCATAAAAGTTGCCCGTTCCAGTCCCGTGCCCGTTCGTCCAGCCGGGGCCGTTATAATCAACCGGCGTATCTCCCCAGAGCTCGCCGCCTTCGGCGCCAACCTCTTCATCCTTGGCGTTGCGGCTGTAAAGGAACCCCACCTTCAACGTGTGCTGGCCAGCAACTTTGGAAAAGTCGTCTTTCCACACAAACAGGTCCTGGCGGTTTTTCCAGGGCGAAAGTATCCCCAGCAAACCGGAGGGCGTAGTGCCTGCCCAGAAAACTGGCTCTGCAGCCTTGTCCCCGTGAATCTTGTCGCTGAAGGGGAATAGGCGAGGCATTACCGCGTTGATCTTGTCGTTCAGCGCGGGCGTGTCACCGGCGCGCGTGACATTGATGCGGTTTCCCGACCAGGAGAACTGAAAGTCATTTACCGCGGTGTTGCTTATGGTCGTTGTAAGTTTCGCAATCGACATTTTGCCTGGCTGGTTCCACGTGTCGGAAAGCGCGGGATAATCGCTGTCCCCCCACAACCCGGCGGCCTCATCCGCATGCAAGGAATTAGCCCAGGCGTCCTGGGTGAACTTGAGCATCAGGCTGGTCTTCTTCGTGACATTCCAATCGCCGCGGATGGCCTCTTCGCGCCAATCGACCGGTATCCGAACTTGGCTTATCCAGTTATCGCCATTGGAGTTAGGGGTGCTTAGGTTCGGCGGCGCCAGCGTCGCGAGGTATGCCTGGCCCGCGGGGCTGAGGCGGTTGGCCGGAATAATGCCGCCGGGGAAAGCCCCACCTGTGGCAGGATCAATGGGAGCGGGCCCGCACGTAGGACTGGAGAAATCGCCACCAAGCTCCGCCGCCGTCGGTACACAATGATTGTGAACTCTGCCGCGGCGCTCGCGGTTCCATTCTTCAGACCAGAAGAAAAATGCTTTGTCCTTCTTGATGTCCTTCTTGATCGGCCCGCCCACGGTGTAACCGAAATCGTTGCGGCGCAGTAACTGCTTTTTGCAGCTGGTGTCGCTTGGCGAGGCGCAGCCACTCTGGAGGAAGTAATTCTTGGCGTTCAGAGCGTCGTTCCTGCCGAAGTAGTAGAGGTCACCGTGATACTGGTTGGCTCCGCCCTTGGTTACGATGTTGATCTGTGCACCGGAGGAGCTGCCATATTCGGGTCCATAGGCGTTGCGCTGGATCTTGAACTCTTCGATGCCGTCAATAGAGGGGTAGGTCAGAATCGTGCGCTGCGAGCCGATATCGTTGTTCGCCGCGCCATCCACCGTCCACTGGTTGCCCACCGAGGGAGAACCGCTGAAGGAAATATCCACGCCGGCGAACAAACCCTTGTTCTTGCCGTCGAAGCTTTCGCCGACCGCAGCGCCGGGAACAAGTGTGGTCAACTGCACGAAGTTCCGGCCATTCATGGGCAATTCGCGAACCTGCTCGCCGCTTATGATGTTCGAAACCTCGCCAGTCGACGTATTGACAGCGACGGGGGCGGCTTCGACCATCACCGTTTCTGTCGCTGCACCCATCTCCATCTTCAAATTCAGAGTCGTGACGTCAGCAACGTGCAACTCTACATTCCTAAGGGAAAGTTTCTTGAAGCCAGCCTTATTTACATTGATGCGATAGGTGCCAGCATCGAGTTCGGGGAAGGAAAAGCTGCCTTCCTCATTGGTCGCTGTCTCGCGCGCAGCTCCCGTACGTTCGTTGACCAAACTGACCGTTGCGCCCGGAACAACGGCGCCACTAGGGTCAGTTAGCGTCCCAGTGATCGTGCCCGAAGTCTTCTGCGCGGAAACAGACGGAGCCAAGAAAAACAGGCTTGCACAAGAGATGGTACCCAGCAAGAGCGCCAGGACGGTCGACAGGGAACCGATCGGGCCCAATTTGCCAAATGCATTATTCAAATTCGTACGATGAATCTTCATTCGTGTACCCTCGAGGAGGTTTTCACGAAAAGCAAATATGAAATTCACGTCCCGCAGATGCTGGCCATGGCTTCATATTTACGCTAGCCCACCACAGGTTCGCGAAAGACCTGATCCCCTAAAGCATTACGGGATGTAATGCTTTTCTACTAGCGACGGTGTAGACCAATCCAGTGGCGTTGTCAAGCAGAAATAATGATATTCTAAAGAAAAATAATGATATTCTCTGGCCGGCCAGAAATGGGGGGGCACGCCATGCCGATTCTCGGGCGAAACCTCGCCCTAGTTTGAAGCGCAGAAAACCCGTCTGACAAAGCCCAAGTTGAGCTAGAATCGCGGTTTACGGGACGTCTGGTGAACCTGGCAGGGGGCACTCTCGCGCTCGGATACGCCATTTCCCATATCACAATTTTGGAAGATACTCTGAGGGTTCTCTGAATGACGCCGCCGCCGAGAGAGAAATCTGGTTCGCGCAACGAGGATAAGGTCACTCTAAAGACCATTGCGGAGCATCTCGGGCTGACCCCGGGAACGGTCTCAGCCGCCCTGAACAACTCCCCCGCTGCGCGTTCCATTCCCCAGCATACAAAGAATCGCATCATCGAAGCCGCGCAAGCGCTCAATTATCGGCCCAACTTCTTTGCTCGTACTCTGCGCCTGAAACGCACCTACACGATTGGCGTGATCGCCGAAGAAATCGGCGACGCCTATGGATCGATGGTGATCCCTAACGGAGACGCTTCCACTGCCAACCGTCGCGGTCGCAGGACACGAGCGAGTCAAAGGTTTGACCAACATCGTGCTGGATCACAAGCGTGCCGCCCGGCTGGCCCTCGAACATCTTCGCGATCTCGGTCACGAAGAAATCGCCTTCATCAAGGGACAGACCATTAGCTCGGACTCCGCCGTGCGCTGGAGCGCGATCTGCGAAGTGGCGCAGCAGCTCGGCATTCGCATTCGTCCCGAGTTGACCATCCAACTGGAGGGCATCGATTCGACGCCCGCCATCGGATATCCCTTCGCCAAGCAACTTTTGGCAAGGAAACATCCCTTCACTGCTCTTTTTGCTTACAACGACATCTCGGCAATCGGCTCGATCTGGGCGATTCGCGAAGCGGGCCTGCGTGTGCCGCAAGATATTTCCGTTGTCGGCTTCGACGATATTCCAGGAGCGGCGTTCGCCGACCCTGGACTCACTACGGTAAGGCAGCCACTTGTGAAGATGGGTCAAATCGCAGCGCAGACGGTCGTCGCTCTAATTGAACGGCGCGGTGAATACGTGCCGGAGATCGCCATCGAACCGGAGTTTGTGATTCGTCGGTCCACAGGACCCGCCCACATCCGTCAGCTGCGGAGTATCGCGGAAAGCGCACACCACTTGCAGGAAGGCTACCTAGCCAAATAGGTTCCTGGGCCGCCGAAGAAATATCCGAGGATCGCGGCTCGCGGCGGCTGCTCCCGCTTCCTGGTCCCCACGACGACGAAGATGTAGCGGCCGAGCGGGTAACTGGAATCGCATGCCATGGAAACCCTTCCCCCCTTCTGTGCTAGTTTATCGCCAGAAAAAAATTGATTTATCACGGATGATGGTGTTCAGGCAGTGCAATCCGGCGATGCAACCCGGGTACTACGAAACCGCCGTCTTCACCAGCAGGCTCAACATCATCATGATGGCGGCAAATCCCGTCAGGGTCTCAATCAGGGAAAGCATCTCAGTGACCCTGACCGGCGGGATCAAGAGCTGGGTGAAATCGCAAATTCTCAGGCGACTTTGAGCAGTTGGACCAATCCGGGGACGGAGACGTGCCACTGGAAGTTGCTCGCCTTCGCATCATTGCTACGCGCTCGGCGGCGTCGGCAAATCCGCGCTGGGTGGCCGATGTTCAGAACCGCAAGCTAACCATCGCCAACGGCGAAGGAACGGTTCACGGAAATCACTACCACCTAGAGTCACAGTACGGGATCTCCTTGAATTCGGGGTTCCGTTGAAGGCCTATTCCGCTCGGGTGGGAGTACCCAATCTCGTTCGATCATCCTGCATGCGGTGCAGCAATAGAGAAGCTTCTCGCCAGCATGAAGAGCCCCTCAGTAGTACATGCCACATCACAAACTGCGTACCAAACAGGACTTGGAGTAGAATTGTGACGTCCCGGCGAAGCTAACGGCAGACAACCATTGACAACTGGTTCCGGAATCATCGACCGCGGTCAGGTATATCCAACGGAACGAAGAACTTGCGAATTTGAAAGGCACGCGTTTCCGAGAACACGATGCCGACTGCTCACACAAGATTCGGTACGTCGAGCACGATGCTGACCCATCTTTTCGGAAGGCCACGCCGGTCCGCGTGTCATTTACCGGGCCAACAATTTCGTTGTTGTTGAGTTTTGCATCGAGTGACACGGCACGCCGTGGCGGTTTTCAATTCTTGGAGGGATGCCGCATGACTGTTATCCGACGATGGGCAGCGATCATTTTAATCTCACTGGTATGCGTTTCGATTGCTTCGGGGCAAGATACTAAGAGCGTGAATCCGGCGCCCGCCCCGCCAAGTCTCTTGCTACTCGTGCACCAGGAAATCCAATACGGTAAGGCAAACGCCCGGAAGAAGTTAGGGGTTGCAATGGCGCGCGCCTGCAATCGCTTGGAAGTCCCTAATTCCTGGATTGGCCTCGAATCCCTTACCGGCCCGCGGGAGGCGCTATTCTTCGATCCGTTTGAGTCGTTCGAGCAGCTGGAGCAGTCCTTCGACGGCTGGAAACAGATCTATGCCGCCCATCCCGACCTCGCCCGGATGCAGGAGGAGATCGACGCGCTCTTAATCAGCGAACGCACCATCGTCGCGGTACGCCGCGACGACCTGGGCTACCACGCAGACAACATCGATCTGTCGGAAACGCGCTTCATGCGCGTGGTTGAAGTGCGCCTGGCGCCGGGGCGGGAGAACGAATTTGTGGAAACGTTTAAGATCCTCGGCGAGGCGTTCGAGAAGATCAAAGCAGACTCGCCGTGGGTTGTCTATCAGGTGAACTTGGGCATGCAGTCGCCGGGTTTCCTCATTTTCATGCCCATGTACGCCCTCAAGCAAAACGACGACCTACTCTCATGGAAGGAAAACCTGCAAGAAGCGGAAGGCGAAGAAGCGATGCAACGACTGCAACAGATTGCGCGCGAATCGTATGCCAACACCGAGAGCAACCTCTACGCGGTCGACCGCGAGATATCCCACGTATCAAAAGAGTTTGCGGCCGGCGATCCGAATTTCTGGACACCCACGCCGGTACCATCCGCGAAGCCCGCAGGAAAGAAAGGAAGCGCTATTCCAGCGGCGGATCAAGACACCACCCAGGCAATCGCGCAGAAAACAAAGGAAAGAACGCGGAATCGATGAGCTTCGCAGCTCGCTTACTGGACAGAAACCAGCGAGCCAACGCCGGAGAGCGCAGCCTGTTTTTCCGCTTTGGCCTGTTTTGCTTCTTTGCTCCCCGTCGATGTGAGGTCTTGGTTTCCGAAACCGACGCCGATCTTTTTCAAGAATGCAGTGGGGGGCTCGCCGCCGGCGAAGATCCACACGTAATCGTTAGCGATCTCCTCGGTTTTGCCATTCACGTCCAAGAGCACGGATTTCTCTTTGAACTCCACGGGAGCGGAATTGAAGATCACTTTGACTTTGCCTTTGCGAATGGATTCCTGTATGCGCTGCGAGTTCCGCTCCTTGATGCGGCTGAAGGCCTCTTTACGATATGAGAGGGTGACCTGATTACCGACTTGGTGGCCGAGGCCCATGGCGGCTTCGATGGCGCTGTCGCCTCCGCCCACTACCAGGATTCTCTTGTTGATGTAGTGGTCCGCCTCAATCAAGCGGTACATCACCTTTTGTAATTCCTCGCCTTTGACCCCGAGTTTCCGCGGACTGCCGCTCTTGCCGAGTGCCAGGATCACCGTGTGCGCGCGGTACTGGTGGGTGTTGGTGGTCATGACGGTGAAGATGCCGTCTTCACCCTTCTTGATGTCCTCTACCTTTTCTCCCTTGCGAAACTTGAAATCCGAGCGCTGCAAAACTTTGTCCCAGAAAGCGATCAGCTCTTCCTTGGAAAGCTCGGTCTTCTTGAATTTTCCGTGCATCGGAAATTCCACCGGGCTGGTCATGACCAGCTTCTGTCGCGGATACTTCGCCACGGTGCCGCCCATTTCGCCTTCGTCGACGGTGATGTAGCTGAGTTTTTTCTCGATGGCACGGAGAGAGGCGCTGATTCCCGCGGGACCCGCTCCGACGATCAGCACATCGAGAACATCCGGCACGGACCGGCGAGAACCCAGTGCCGCGATCCTGTTGGCGATGTTGTCGATGCAATCCCGACCCTGGTTTATGGCGTTCTTGATCAAAGCCAATCCGCCGAGTTCCCCGACAATGAACAGGTTGTTAATGCTGGTCTCATATTGAGGCGTCAAATAGGCCATGTCGCCGCCCATGCTGGGGCTGGCTAGGACCATGGTTATGGCGCCGACAGGACAAACCTCCGCGCAGAGGCTGTGGCCGATGCATTTGTAGCCATTCACGATGACCGCCTTGCCGCCCAACATGACCAGGACATCGCCTTCGGGGCAGACCATCGTGCAAGCGGCACAGCCAATGCAATTGTTTGCGTCGATATGCGGGTGCTGAGATTGGGGGCCGTCGGAGCGCATCTTCCCCTTTTCTTCAGCCTCGCGGGATAGTGCTTCTGTCTTCCTTTGCTTCTTTAGATAACCGCGCACGAAGAGACCAATAACGATGGCGGCGACAATGAAAGCGCTAAAGGTATCCATAAAATCAGCGCGGTTTTTTTGCTGAAGCTTGATCCTGCCCGCCCGACTGCGAAGCGGGGGATTGTGAATTGGCCGGGGGGTGGCCCGGCGGCAGGGCCCCTTGAGCCGGGACAGCAACCGGATTCAAGACATCGTTGAACCTCGGGAGGCCACCGGCATGTACATCTTGTTTCTGGTGCGGGTTTTGATTCGGATCCGGGTGCTGGATCATGCCGCCAGTCGCCTGGGTCTTGAGAACGACCCACGCGCTGTCGCGCTTTTCCAGGTTATAGGCCACCTGCATGCCCGGCCCCTGAGGCGCGCCGTTCTTCGGTCGGAATTCAACTTCGGCGTGGGCCTGATTTCCGTTGATGGAAACACTTCGGATATCCATCACCATGGCGGTCATATTCAGCGTGCCAACTCCGGTGAGGTGCTGCATGATTCCGGAGCGAATGGCATCGTTGTCGTTCTGCTGCTTTTTGCATCCGCTGGCGGCGAAAAACGCGGCCAACAACCCCAGTGCCAGGGCAATACGATTCATGCGAAAATCCTTTCCAGGTACATCGAGACCGGATTACCGGTAAATTGTGTATCGATTTCCTTGGGAGACGCTCCCAACATAATCCTGTCAAAACTGGCCGTTCATCGCAAGGGCCTACAGCCGGTAGCCCATGAACAAGGCGATGCCGATGTGCAAAACGGCGAGAATGGCGAAGGCATAACTAAAAGGCCGGTGGATGACGTGCCAGAGGTGGAAAACCTGCTGCGTACGCTGGAGGAAGAGTATGCGTTTGGAGAGTGCCGCTTGAGTCTGAGCGACCGTAATGGCACGCTCCAGTTTCCGGTCTGACGTGTGCAGAAGACCGCACAAAGAGAACAGCCAAGGACCGAGTCCCACGGCCCGCCGTCTCGCCATTGACGCCTGAAAGGGACGTTTGAAGTCAATCAGAATCATGGAAAAGAGCGCCTCGACCAAGGGTGTGCCGGCAACGTGCTGCGCGGAAGGCAGATGGTAGAGCGCTTCTATACAAAAACCATAGGTCTGCTTTTGTTCCTCGAGCTCTTTTAGGAAATTCTCTTCCTTCTCTTCCATCTCCTTCTTGGAGAGTTCCGCGGCGCTGAGGCCGCGAGGAATCTGCGAATAGAGGTAGCGGCCGACGAAACCGCTGAGCGTGACCATCAGCATACTATAGAAGGCCATGCCGGCAATATTTCCAAATTTAAATGAGGAATGAAACGCCACAATAAGCGGGGCGGCGGTGCCGAGAACAACGTGAAAATCGAGCCAGTGGCGGGAGTTGCCCTGCTTACCGAGCCATCCCCAGTATTTCCGCAGCGGATAGAGATAGATGAGAAAGAACAGAAACACGCCGAACATGCCGAGCTTGATGCCAATCGTTCCACTGGGCCGAAGCAGTTCGTGCTTGGGTGAGAAAGGACGCTGGGAGGCACTCAGCATGTAATAGTTAAAGCCATAGCCGGCGATCACCAGAACAACGGCGGCGGCCAGCAGCCAAGCAAGCAGCAGGCGAATGCGATGCCCTTTCTCGGGGTCGTCGCGTGTCAGGACTGCAGTGCCTACGCTTGCGGATGCGCTCATCGTTTTGTCTCGAGTTCCTCCACCTGAATGGTGGCCCTAAATCTCTTGTAACCGGTGAAGCGATGGATATTGCGCCAATGCTGGCGAGCCGTTTCAACGTCGATAATGGCAGATACGGGCATCCAATACGCCTCCTCGGGATCATGAAAATGCACTGTGGCGTAGTGAATTTCACTGCGCATGTTGTGAAGACCGACATCGCTTAGACTGGTATCCATGGTCGCGACCAATTTAGCGATCGAGCCGCTCTGCTGCTCGATCCAAATCGTACCGGAAAGAGGGATTGGATAGTTCTTGCCACGAAGTTGCAGCGCCGCGGGCGAAGAAGCACCGGCAATGGCCTTGAAGTTTACTTTAGCAAAGCTCACACCATCGACGGTTTCCTCTCCTGCGGGCTCAAACGTATAGCTGCTCTCATAGGACGGATGGATAATCAGAAGCATGCTGGTAAAGCCGTTGGTGATGAGCAGGGTACGCCCCGAATCACGGAAGGCGGCTTTGCGCGTATCTCGGGATTCGACCAGCTTCAGTGCTCCGCTGTTGGTATTGGCCTGAAGCTGATAATCGAAGACAGATTCTTCACGATAATTGGCTTTCCCGTTCTTTCCCACGACCGCCTGCGTTACATTTTCCGTGCACACCACATTGGTAGCCTGTTCAAAGAACTTTTCGACCGTGGCGCGGGCGCGTGAGAGAGCCTCCATCGGCGGCGAAACGGGAGCGGCAGGTGTCTCGCTAGCGGGTTGGGCCGCCACCTGTGCTTGGCCAGACGCCGTGACCGAGCAAGACAGCAGGGCCAAGACAACCGAAAGCCGCCCAAACATCACCGTCAACGAACTTCGTGAACCTGGAAGCTCTTCGCGCCGAAGGCAGTTTCTCATTTGCGATATCCTCCGAAGCGATAGCCGAAAACCGTTGACCATTGCTGGTAATTCATGTTCGTGCCGCGATACCAGCCGAAATTGCCTTCCACGAAATAGCGCGGGCCAACGTTCCAATCGGCGACGGCATTAACGAAATTGGAGTGGTTATTGTTCGTAAAGCTGGAATCGAAAGTCTGATGTCCACCCAAGAGCTGAAGCCGGAACGAATCGGTAAGATTCTTAGAAAGTGAAACGGAGGTGTATTTGCCGCTTCCGAACGAGCTATTGAATTTCGAGTAATGCACGTCGGCGAGCAGTCCAGTCCTCAACAGATTGGGCAAGGTGATGCCAAAAGCCTGATTTAGCGAATTCTTCTTGTCCGAGGTGGCCTTACTCCGGCCCAAGCTGGCGTAGACGCTGATGTGCTTGACGAGCTCTACGCGCACGTCGCCGCTAAAGCCTTGAAACAGATACTGGTCTAATAGACCGGTGCCGAGCAACCGAGGATCGTAGGTCGGCAGGCTGCGGAAATAATTGTGATTGACACCGAACCCCAGGTGGTGAAATGGCTGAAAGTGCAGCGAAGAATAGCTTTGGGAGATTCCCGTGGGATTGCTTCCGCCATTTGGCAACGGAGACGTTCTGGCCTCGTCCGCTTGCAAGGAGCTGTAAAGCGTCATGTAGCGCTTCCACGACAGGTTATTCTCGAAGAATGCAAATTGGCGGGCCACCTTCCATTGGATGCTGGTAACGGCCACGCCGGCAGTACTGTAAAAGCGAGTGTGCTCGAAGTCGCCAGCCTCGAAATTCACGAACGTCCCCGCAATACGCTGGTTTGGATTATAGCTCCATGAGGACGGATCTGGCGCGGATCCTGCGAAGAAACCCACCGTCGCAAGCCGCGTGATTTTCCTTCCCAGGTAACCGCCATCAATCGTGCTCAAGCTTGGGGCCCAAGGAAGAAACAGGCGCCCCACGCCAATGGTGACCGGCGAATAAGGGCTTTGATAGAACAAACCGATTTGGTAGGTGCGGTTGAGCAGGTCCGTGAGCGTCGTGGTATTGGCGCCCGGCGGAGTGGAGCTGCTCACGTTCATGTTTCCGCGCCAGTAACCCTTGAAGTTCCAGTAGGT
>WNGI01009730.1_pt1 | contig 11714 bp, 8 predicted proteins | sample 5400621 | NCBI WGS metagenome assembly WNGI01 (sample SAMN13153374, study PRJNA577476) | soil metagenome | isolation source: 20 cm soil or saprolite under Garry oak tree replicate 1 | place: USA:California | collected 2016-06-15
CTGAGCAGATATCGGAACCGGGAGAAGCGACCGGTTAAATTGCTGGCGAGAGATGCAATCGAATCATGACCCGTTCACTACCATTCCTGTTGTGAGATAACGTCTCGAAGAGAAAGGAACTGAACATGAAAACTAGAATCGCTCTAATAACTGCGCTGGCAGTGCTGGCAATAGCGCCAGTGACAGCGCGGACCACGTTGACTGCCGCCCAACGAACACGCAAGGGCGGACAAGCCAAAACCCTCCACATCGACCTATCACGAGAGAAGGTTGGCCGAGAGTCTGGCAAGTTCCTGTCTGTGGTGGGTAACTGGTCGATTGTTGATGATGGCGGAAAGAAAGTATTCGCCGTTGATGGCCGGCAGTGGTTGCGGGGCCAACCCGCAGGCGGACTGGCGCAGAAGGCCCGAGCTATCTACGGCTCGCGTCATGAAGAATTCATCGACAACGTCAAGGCGTTTGCATATTTCCCGTATGCCGTCGCCAGGGAGGTTGACGACTTCCACGATGGCGACATCGGAATTCGCTTCAAACTAGTGGCCGGCCAACTCGATCAGTGCGCCGGCATCCTCTTCAACCTGAAGTCGAACGGCGACTATCTGACCGTGCGTTTCAACGGCAAGGAAGATAACGTAGTGCTCTGGACCTTCAACAAGGGAAAGCGCAAGTTTGTCAAGAAAGGTTCCGAGAATGTTCCGCTTCAGATGAACACTTGGCACACGCTGCAGATCTCAGTTCATGGAACAGATCTTCAGGCCGCTCTAGATGGTAAACACTTGCTTGATTACACGCTTTCCGAACCGGTATCAGGACGAGTCGGTGTGTGGTCGAAGACAGATAGCGTTAGTTATTTCGATGACTACACGGTAACCAGATAGCTTGCGAATGCGGGCGGGAGCATAAAGCTTCGAGTGGAGTGCAGCGCAACTCAAGACGAGGTGTAGATTCAAGTCAGAGCCCGCGGACAGGAACGACAGGTTTTAACTGCAACTGTCGCCCTCTCCGACGGGCTCTTGGATTACGAGCGCTGGTAGTATTTCTCGCCTGCCCTTACAGTCCGTGGTTCCGGAACGCCCGAGCGATCCTCTATCGCGCCGATCCAGTCTGATCGGCCTCAGGGCTGGAAACGTTGGTACGAGCTAGTTCAAAGACGAAGGTGATCAAAGTGACATCTAAGATTCCATTCCGCCTACCTCTGCTTCTCTTCGCGCTTTTTGTCTTCATCGCGACCCCAGTCGCCGCGCAGTCTCCCAACACGGCGACGATGATTGTCGTCGTTGTCGATCAGGCCGGCGCCATTGTGAAGGACGCCAAAGTTTCGTTGGTGAATACCGCGACCGGCGCCACACGTGAAGCGGTCCCGGGAAGCGACGGCAGAACCACCATTTCCGCGCTGTCGTTGACGGGAACCTACACGCTCACCGTGTCCAGGGAAGGATTCGGCAGCGAGGAGCGCAGGGACATCACGTTGCGCTCGGGTGAGACTGCGATCCTGAAAGTGACGCTCCTCGTCGGCTCCGAGAAGGCGGAGGTCACCGTCTTCGGCACCACCGAGGGCGTCCGTGCGGATGCTCAGATCGGCCGCCGGCTCGACAGCCCGACTATCGACGAGACACCGATCCTGGGCCGCAAGTCGACGAGCCTGCCATTGCTGAATTCGGCGTTCAGGCAGGGGAAGGGCACCGGCGATCTCTTCGTCAACGCGACATACTTCATCACCGGCGTGGGTTCACGTCGTGCGACCACGTTCACACTTGACGGCGCGAACAACGACGAGGGTTGGGGCCGCCAGACGGCGATCGCCACCGTGCCAATCGGCGCCATCCAGGAAATCACGGTTCTCTCGAACGCGTTTTCTTCCGAATACGGCTGGACCTCTGGGCCGGCGCTCAACATCGTCACCAAATCCGGCACCAACGAAGTGCACGGCGAAGGAGTGTTCCTGATCCGTCCCGGCGGTGGTTGGCAAGCGAAGACCTTCTCGACCAAGGGCTTTTGCCCACCGTCTGTGCCGACTTGCGTCACGCCCTCCACGCTCACCGCCATCAATCCGGTGGACATTCCAGACGCATTGAATCAGGCCTCGGGCTCGATCGGTGGGCCGATCATAAAGGACAAAACTTTTTTCTTCGCCACCGCTGACTACACCCGTCAGAATCGAACGACGTTCCTCTCAACCACGCTGCCTGCCTTCGTGTTACCTGCAGATGGCCACCTGGACTACACCGGCCACTACCGCCAGTTCCTCTTTGACGGAAGGCTGGATCACAAGCTCACGCCGAGCCAGAACTTGATGTTTCGAATGAACGTCGATCGATTTTTCGACGACAACCCTCAGGACGCCGTTGGCGGGACGAGCGCGCCCAGTGTCGCGCGCAGATACTCGCGGCGGTCATGGACGGCCCAGGTCAATCACACGTCGGTCATCAGCCCGACTCTTCTTAACGAGGCGCGAGTTGCCTATCTGCATGGCGATCCGGTAACGCTGTGGGAAGCTCAGAATCTCTCAACCACCTACACACGCGCCGGGCCTGTGCCGTTCACTATCGGACAATCGCGAGCCTCCAACATCTTCAGTCACCAGGTGCAGTTTGGAGACACGCTGTCGTGGTCGCGTGGCAAGCACTATCTACGCTTCGGCGGAAATGTGATCCGTCACACGTCTGGCGGCACCGGCAGCGAGCCGGGCACCGCGATCCTCGGGACATTCACCTTCAAGAACACGACTACAGCGCCGTTCGGTTCACTGACACTGGCCGACGTGCAGAATTACACGCAGCCGATCGACTTCGGGATCAACAGCTACCGGCTGTCGCAGTGGCTCTTTACCGGGTTCGTGCAGGACAGCATTCACGTGCGCAGCGATCTCACGATCGACGCCGGTCTTAGGTATGATCGCCAGACTTTGACCGACGGCAAGAAAAACTTCGCGCCTCGCCTCGGCTTTGGTTGGCATCCGCGGGGTGATTCGCGCACGTCTGTTCGCGGCGGTTACGGCAGTTATTACACGCAAATTCGCTCTAATGCGGTCGCCAGTTATCTGGTGAACGGCCTGGACGGATTGACGACCTACACCGCTACCCCGACTGGCCCCACGTCAACCGGCTTCCCGACCTGCCTGACATGTGTTCCCGTGAACGTTGATCCGAGGACAGTGCCGGCTGCGCAGTTGCCAGCGCGCGACATCACGATACGCGCGGGCCTGCGCGACTTCTACCGCACTCAATTCGCGAAGTTTGGTCTGAACTTCGATCTGCTGCCGAACTATCCCGACCAATTGGTGAACCCACGCAGCCAGGTGGTGTCTATCGGTGCGGAGCGCGAAGTGGTGAAGGGATTGTTCATCGGCGGCGACTACGTGCGTCAGCGCGTGAGGGGTCTTGATCGCACCGTCGACTTGAACGCTCCGTCGGCCATCGATCGCACGACGACAGGTGCAGCGTCCATTAGATCTGTGGCGGCGGCTAACCTCACACGTCCAATCTTCCCGGCCAATGGCGGCGTGCGCCAGGTCAACGTGTTGACGAACCTCGGCGTCGCAGATTACAAGGGGTTGCAGACGCAGGTCACTTATCGCGGCAACCGGAAGATGTACGCCGCCCTCAGCTACACGTTGTCCAAGGCGACCAATACCACCGAACCGGACGGCAACGGCATTGCGCCCAATGAGAGCATCATCTCGCGGCTCGGCGAGGTTGAACGCGGACCGAGCGTGGTCGATCAACGTCATCGCGCGGTCATCACGTTCACCTACAAGTTCCCTTACAACTTCACCGCCGGCACCCTGACGCAACTCGCGTCAGCGCGTCCGTTTAACGCCACGACGGGCGTTGACAACAACGGCGACGGCGCTAACAACGACCGGCCCGTCATCAACGGCAGCGTCATCCCCAAGTCGGCGTTTCGCGGTACTCCGACCTCCGACGTCGCGATTTTTGTGGAGAATCGTATAAAGCTGTCAGAACGCATGAAGCTCCTGCTCAGGTTGGAGGGCTTCAACATCTTCAATCACGGAAACTTCCTCGGCCGCGGAGTCACGACTTACGGCAATGGCGCCACACCGGAGCCTACGTTCGGCCAGTTTGTTGGCAACGTTGGCTCGACCACGAACGCAATCCCGGCGTTCGCAAACATCGACCCACCGCGGATGTTCCAGTTGCAAGCGCGGCTCATCTTCTGAGCGAAGCCCAGATGTCCGATAAACTTCAGTTTGTCGTTTTGGCTAGCAAGCGACAATCTAAAGATTATCGGACCTGGTCAGCGCAGATGCTGTCCTTCGTGGATTGCAGTGGGGAAGACTGCGGGAATTTCGTCGAACGGCTGCTCGAGTTGAAATTGCTTGTTTCTGCCGGAAATGTAAAGTCGCATCGTTACCGCCAGGATTCCCAATGCAATGGCAATCCAGACTACCGCCCAGACTAAGGCCGGGATTCCGGTGGCGTTTGCCATGTTTACTGCGTCTGTTGGCACTGACGGCGCAAAGGGTGACGAAAGGAAGAAGACCGTTTTCAGATCGAGCAACGCATTGAGCACGCATTGAACCGCCAGCAAGCTAACAAAAAAAGTTGCCACGCGAGCGCTGGCATAACGGGCCACGGCGACTAAGCCCAGCGAAAGTAGCGTTCCAGCCAATATTGTAAAAGGAAGCGCGGACGAAACTACTCCCGACACGGCGGGTTTGATAAGTCCATAAATAAGCGTCAGTGCAAAAACCAAAGCGGCAGATCCGAGTAAAACTACCCGAGCGGCGATAGCCTTCCGAATCAGCACCAGCAAAAAACCGCCAAACGCCATCGAGCCCAGATAACCGGCACTGGCGACGAACATTTGAGAAATCGTGCCACCCTGTGAGGTGTAGGTTTCGCCGCTGGCGTTCGTTGCTATGCTCAGGCTTGCGACGGAGTTTCCGGTCAACAGCGCGGCAATGGCGTGTCCGCCTTCATGTATGAACGTGACGAAAATTCGGAACGGGTAGGTGAGAATCTCAGCAAACGGAATGAACCAAAGAACTATCGAAAGCACGGCCGCGGTAAGTAAGACGGTTGCTTGCGGACGCGCGTCGTGGGAAATACTGAGCCTCATGTTTCAATTCTCCGTTCTATAGTCTGAGATCTCAGATCTGAAATTGGAGATCTCAGATCGGAGCCAACTGACACTTGAGTAAACGCCAAAGAAATTCGCGATGTTCCCTGTTTTATTGTCGGGACCGCTATGCTGCTCCCTGGTAGCAGTTCGCAACGACTTTACCGGGACCGCGGGCGTCTCGCCCGCTTGCGTGGAATGCCACGTTGCCTCGTTTGAAGCTAGTTGAGTGAACCCGCAGCTTGAGGCGGGCGAGACGCCCGCGGTCCCAGTAATAAAGCATGGGTACTTAGGTTGAAACTGCTACCCGGTTGCTGCGGGACGCCGCTACAGAATTAGAACACTGCTCCAGGTTTCGATAGCGTCCTAATTTCAGCTTAGATTCAAACCAGGACACTACTTCCGATCTTGATGGGTTGTCCTGACAAAGTCGCCTGATTTTCCGCCGGTTTTGAGCTCAAGGCGTATATCAGAAATGATGATCCCTTTGTCGAGCGCTTTACACATGTCATAAATCGTCAGGGCAGCCACGGAAACCGCCGTCAGCGCTTCCATTTCAACCCCGGTTTGCGCATTAGTCGAAACACTCGATTCGAGACGGATACCGTAGTCCTCAACCTGTGCTTGCACGTCAACGTGAGTAAGCGGCAGCGGGTGGCAAAGAGGAATCAGCTCGGCAGTTCGCTTAGCGGCCATGATCCCCGCCAGTCGCGCTGCTTCGAGCGGATCGCCTTTTGGCGTTCTGTGGTCCTGAACCGCTGTTACGGTTTCCTGTGACATCAAGACTCGCGCGGACGCGACGGCATGCCGGGTTGTCGTCGCCTTGTCACTCGTGTCGACCATTTTGACGCGACCTTCGTCATCAATGTGAGAAAGTTGATCCATTAGTAAACAATCTAATTATCAGGCTCTTATGTGCGGAACATAACACTTCGCTATTGCCTTTTTTAGGGCGAACAGAATAATCTTACTATAATCTTCACAACAAAATCCGAACATAGGGCAATAAACGTAGAATACTAGACTGCTGGAAACGATCATCAGTTAGTCGACCTGGGGGAGTTAGAAAGGCGAGAGCTGAGAGTATCGCAGCCAATCACTTATGTCAGCGACTTTGGGAAACAAGCACGTCACCACCAATTCTTCGGCCGGCTACAGCGGCGTGGTCGAACATTCGGGACCGCTTCATTCTTTTCTTGAACACGCGACGGTATTGATTTTTCCCATCGTGTTAGTTCTAAATCTCCACTGGGCAAGCTCCGATCTCTACAAACTCGAACTACTGTGGTTGATAGCGGTGGCGGTTCCTCTTGGGGTGATCCTGGGCGATTTCGTTTCTGGAATTGTGCACTGGGCCGCGGACACTTACGGCTCTGAAGATATGCCCGTGATTGGCCCCAGCCTGGTCAAACCTTTTCGTCTTCACCACATCTACCCGCGCGACATCTGCACTCACGGCCTCGTGGAAACTACCGGCAACGTTTGTATTCTTGCTGTGCCCTTACTTTCAGTCAGTTTGTATTTGATGTGGCTGATGCCGGGATCCGGCTTACTGGCGTTTTCGGTAATTTGTTTGACCTTAATGGCGACGGCCACGGTAGCGACTAACCAATTTCACAAGTGGGCCCACCAGGAGAACCCTTCATCCTTTGCGCGCTGGCTGCAGCGTAAACGACTTGTGTTAGAGCCGCAGCATCATAAGCGGCACCACACCGAGCCTTTCAACGTGAATTATTGCATCACCAACGGCTGGCTCAATCCGCTACTAAATAAACTAAAGTTCTTTCGCCGGCTCGAAGCGACGCTCGCGTTCTTTGGGATCAAAACCGCGCACGCCTCAGCAAGACAAGCCCGCTCTTAACTGGGACCGCGGGCGACTCGCCCGCACTCGTTTGTGGGATGCCACGTACTGCAACGGAACCGCGCTAAGGTTGCGAAAACTCAACAGACAACTTGGGTTATCAGTTGGCTGGATCCAGATGAGAGGCTGGGGATGTTGGTGAGGCTGTGGCATTCCACGAACGGGTGCGGGCGAGACGCCCGCGTTCCCAGTGAAGAGCGGGCGAGACGCCGGCGGTCTCGGTGAGTCACAAACTCGGCAGCCTACCTCCGCACACCGCGCACGAGCACGTATTCCAACAAGCCCATCGTGAAGCCGCGATACACAGCAATGTCCAACAGTAGACCAAGCCGGGCTAACGCAAAGCCCCTAATCTTGCTTATAGCGCGAATAGTTTCAGGCCGCATTTGCTCGAAATAGTAGCCGGGAATTACCGACGCGCCAATTTCCTGTATCTGAACGTTTTCGAAGCCAGCCTCCAGCATTTTCCGACGGTAGACCTCGGCCGGATACACATTCGCGCGCGGAACTTGCCACAGCTTGCGCGCCGCTTCGGCGACTAACTTTTCAATCAGATTGCGTGGCGGGTTCTTTACGATGAAGTCAGCCATGGCGATGACGCCTCCCGGCTGCAACACTCTATTCGCTTCGTGTAAAAAGTTTTCCCTTGTATCAAAATGCTCGGGACCCTCTATGCTCAACACGTGCGTAAAGGTTCCGTCAGGGAAGGGAAGCTCGATGGCCGTGCCGTGATGAAATTGCACACGATCTTCCACGCGCGCTTCGCGGGCCCGTCGCCTGCCATGTTCGATATGTCCCCAGGTCACGTCGAGCCCGTCGATGGAGCGCGGCGAAAAGTTTTGCGATAAGTAGATATCCTGGGTACCCATGCCGGGTGCGACATCCAGTAGTTTGCTGTTTTCATTGAGGCCGAGGATCGTGCCCATGCGGTGCACCAGGTTTTCAGCAGCCTTGATGTAATCGGTAATGCCATCTTCCCAAAGTCCGAAGTTCAAATAGCCGTTGTGCCAGTCCGCATAGTTTTCTATGCCGCCGGAATAAAGATTTTCGACCTTGCGTTCGTGCGCGCCGGCGCTCCATTTTTTCCGTTCAGCTTGGCTCATTTAAAACTCCATTCAGGTAGTCCGATAATCTTTAGATTGTTGCTTGTCGATAGTATTCACACTGGAAGACGGACAACTCTTACCTTCGTTCCCGCTTCAAGTACACAGCTGTCTGGTGGCACAACTATCAGCGAAGTAGCTCTTACAAATCCAACAAAATCCGACGACCCTCCCCATTTCAATGGCTCAGCCACAAGATTTCCTTCTTGAGTGGTGCTTAGCTTAGCCGGCAGATAGCTTTCTCGCTCAACGGCGCCTTTTACACTGCGGGCGAGTAGGGCCCAGTCTTCGGCTAACGCCGGCTCTCTCGCTCCCTGCATTGCAAGCAGCGCTGCGCGTGCGAAAAGATTGAAAGTAACTGAAACTGAAACTGGATTCCCCGGCAAAGCAAAGCAGAGGGTCGCATTTGGCAGTCGCGCAAACACGGTGGGCTTTCCCGGTCGCAGCGCCACACGTTCAAAGAAGATCTCGGCCTCGAGTTCTCTTAAAGCGGGCTTGGTAAAATCATAGACGCCAACCGAAACACCACCCGAACTAATCACGACATCGTTGCGCTGAGCCGCCTCCGAAATCTGCTGTTTTAATAAGGACGTGTCGTCGCCGGCTAGCGGCAGCCGCTCGACAATCGCTCCGGCCAGCTCCGCATAAGCGCCGATTGAAAAATTGTTTGAATCGCGAATTTGATCGCGTCCGGGTTTTTGGTCTATCGCTACCAGCTCGCTTCCAGTTGCCAGCACCGCCACCCGCGGTCGTCGGCCCACATTGACCTGCGCATAGCCAAACGACGCAAGCACCGCAGTCGCAGTTTCACCAGCTCTTATTTCACTCCCTCGCTTGACTATCGATCGCCCGGGAGATACCGGTTGCGTAATCTCAACTTCTGCAAATCCATCAACCTGGCCCAGCTCGCGCGTGAGTTCCACCTGCTGCACACTATCCGCGCCTGCAGGAACGGGCGCCCCGGTCATGATCCTGACGGCTTCACCCGATTTCATTTCCTGATGCCAACCATGTCCGGCGGCCGATTCACCAACAACTTTGAGTTTCGCAGGCACGGTCTGAACATCGCTCGCCCGCACGGCGTAGCCGTCCATCTGCGACCGATCGAATGGCGGCAGATCAGAATCGGCGACAATGTCCTCGGCGAGATAGCGACCGCGTGCCTGGGCCAGCGCAATTCGTTCTGAGGGCAAACGAGTTACCTGCCGGGTAACAATCCGGATGGCTTCTGCAACTGAGATCATCGAAAGCAGTGTAGGAGTGCCGAGGCCAAAGTTCAAAGTGACTACGTGTCGGTTTGGACTTTGCAAGAACGCTGGGCGCGGAGATGGTCAAAGCCTGCATCACGTCGAGTGAATACCGGCATCGGTTTGGACCACAATCAGGAGGAATGCAAACACGCGTGAACTTTACGTGCAGAAACGGCCAACTATAGCAAGAGACAAAAAGAGGGAGCCATCTAGCTCCCTCTTTTCTAAAATTGGCGGAGCCGACGGGACTCGAACCCGCGACCTCCGACGTGACAGGCCGGCGTTCTAACCAACTGAACTACGACTCCGCATTTCAACCCGAACTGTTAGACATCAGAAGCTGTAATCTGACCTCTGATTTCTGACGTCTGACCTCTGTTTTTTGGTAGGCACGGAGGGACTCGAACCCCCAACCTCTTCCTTGTAAGGGAAGCCGTCTACCATTGACGTACGTGCCTACTGTAGGAGAGACATTCCTGCCTGTTTCTCCTATAAAAATGGGACAGGCACGAAGGCCTACCCTACGAAATCTCTCGGGCACGTCCGTTTTAAACAATAAGTCAAAAGAACATTGCCACTGATACTGGAACTCATGGCAAGTGAGTGGTCATGCTAAGAGAAGGGAACGAGGCTGTCAAGGTGCCCAAATGATCGGTAGTGGGTCATTTGCCACTTTAAACAACTATCCAAGTAGAGAGGCTCAGTGCTTGCCTTCCAGAATCTTAATAACTAACCGGGCGATCGAGTAAGCCACTGCGCAGTAAATTATCGCGTCAAATACGACGGTAACAACGAGTGCAGGAAGAACATTGTGAACCGGTGACATCAGCAATGAACCCGGGGCAAGGATCATGAAAGCAAGGTCCGAGTTCACATCGAGGCGGAGCAGCAGGAGAGGGACAACAACCGACAAGAACGCGCCCGCCAGTAATGATAACCACTTAAGAGCGTGAATCTGTTGTTTGGTCATAAAGCGAAGATTGCGCAACGTTAGAGCCTGACCGGGTGCTGCGATTATGACCTCGTCTCATCTGCGAGAGCAACAATGTCTTCGATAAACTGGGCACTCAATTTGGTAGGTGTCCCCAAGTTGACGAAATTGTAGGGGCGCCTCCTCCGCGGACGCCCCGGACGGGTGAACAAGGGGCGCCCACGAAGGGACGCCCTACAGAATTAGGACACTACACTCAATTTTGCAGTCTCGGGTTTTCCCGGTTATAGTTTTCCCTAACAGAGTCTCCCCAAATTCCTTGACGTTAATCGGCGACGATTGAATCGATGCAATCCTTTCTAAGATATGCAGCGCTGGCTTCGGCTTTAGCTTCCGGATCCTTGTGGCAATTCCCACTGGCCGCTTTCAGCCAGCCGGTTATGGGGCAGCAAGCAAAGCAACAGCGCCCCCGCCGGGTAACGAAAGACGAGCCACAGTCCTCAGCGAAGACCTTGCCGGAGCAGTCAGCAGAAGAGGTTGATGAAGGCGATGTAGTGCGCGTTGAGACACAGTTGGTCTCGGTCCCGGCCGTGGTAACTAACAGCGCCGGACGACCGGTGCCGGGATTGAGGGCCGAAAACTTTCTGCTCTTTGAAAACGGTCAACCACAGAAAATCTCAAACTTCGCGACTACGGAAGCGCCGTTTGAGATCGCGCTGTTGCTGGATACGTCTGGCTCGACGCGCGAGGATGTAGGTCTAATTCGTCAGGCAGCGAATGCTTTCATCGATGCGTTGCGCCCCGGCGACCGCGTGGCGCTTATCGGCTTTAACACGGCGCGACAGGGGCAGACGGTGGCGGCGAAGGTTGAAGTGCTCTCCAAACTCACCGACGATCGGAAACTTCTGCGTGCGGCAATTGAGAATCTTGGCTCCAGTAATGGCACCCCTTTTTACGATGCCCTGGAACGAATTGTGAGTGAAGTATTTAACGACGCGCCGCGAGACGAAGTACGCGGCCGGCGCGCGGTTGTAGCATTAACTGACGGCGTTGATTCGACGAGCGATTCGGATTTTCAAACTGCGCGATCCAGGCTGAGCCGCGTGGGTGTCGCTTGTTATTTTATTGAGGTCAACACTGAAGATTTCGTCGAAGACCGTTTACTGAAGGACTGCGAGGACGATGGACGATTGACGCTGTCCGCAAAACAATTGCAGCGCTACCGGCAGGTTTTCGTTCCGCGGGCCAGGCCGGAAGATTTTGTAGATTTTTGCCAGATGGGCCAGTTTGAAAGAATGCAAATCAGCCGCGACCTTTATAACCTTGCACGGCGAGAAATGGATGAGCTGGCGAAAGCAAGCGGTGGCCGGAATTTCCTCGCCGCGAGCTTGCAGGATGCACGCGCGGCCTTTGGGCGGGTCGCGACGGAGATCGGGACGCAATACAGTTTGGGTTACTATCCAACGAACAAAGCGCGTGATGGTAAG
>WNGI01015344.1_pt1 | contig 11714 bp, 8 predicted proteins | sample 5400621 | NCBI WGS metagenome assembly WNGI01 (sample SAMN13153374, study PRJNA577476) | soil metagenome | isolation source: 20 cm soil or saprolite under Garry oak tree replicate 1 | place: USA:California | collected 2016-06-15
CTGACTTCGCGAGAGCATCTCGGGCGGCTTCTTCCGCATCGTGCTCGAATACCCACTTTCCCTGCGCCATCCATTCGCGCAGGCGCTCAGCCTTCTCCGAAGGGTTCTCGTGCTCGGAGCGATAGAGTTTGCCTGCGGCGCGCGCGAGCGCCTGGACGCGGCTGGTCCGCGCGAGCCTGAGCGCCTCATACAGCTTCAGGCGGCCTGCGACATCGACGGCAGTACATCCCTCGAGAAGAACGGCAAGCGTGATTGCATCTTCAATCGACTGACCGGCACCTTGGCCAACGTGGGGGACCATGGGATGCGCCGCATCGCCCATGAGCGTGATGCGGGCGGTGGACCAGTATGGCAACGGAGCACGATCGTAGATGCCCCAGCGAAAGGTTTCGTCGAGTGAGTTGATAGTATCCAGGACAGGCTTGTCCCAACCGGCATATTCGGCGGCCAGCGCCTTGAGGTCACCCGGCGCGGACCAGGATTCCTCTGAATCGGAGTCGGTGGGAACGAAAGCAACCATGTTGATCAACCGCCCGCTGGCGACGGGATAAAGCAGGAAGCTCCGGCCGGATCCGAGCCAAAGCGCGGGGTCCTTGAGCTCTTTGGCCCACGCGAACCGTTCAGCGGGAATCAGTCCCCGGTAGGCCATGATTCCTTCGCTTGTCGGGCGACTGTGCAGGCCGATCTCGCGTTGGACGACGGAACGAATTCCGTCGGCGCCGATCACGACGTCGGCTTCTGCAGAAGCGCCGTTCGCGAACGAAAGATGGATCCGATTGCCGTCTTCCTTGAGCTGGATGCATCGGTGACCAAGAGCGACTGTCCCTTTCGGTAGTGCGGCAAACAGCAGATTCAAGAAGTCAGCTCGATGAACGTTGTACCCCTGACCGCCATCTGGCGAAAATGCGGGCGTTGCCGGCCCCGCAGGGGTGGTGATCGCGTCTCCCTGTGATGTGCGCAGCGTAATGCCGCTGATTGGCGAGCCGATCTTCCGTAGTTGATCATCGAGACCGATGCGTTTCAGCAACCGAGCGGCGTTCGGATGGATCGAAACCCCGGCTCCGATCTCCCTGAGAACCTCGGCCTGCTCGAATACGGTTACCTCGAGACCTCGCGCCCGAAGCGCGAGCGCAGCGGTTAGACCTCCGATACCGCCGCCGACGATTGCGATGCGAAGCGAACCAGGCATTTCACTCAGACCCTTGCTGTTAGCCGCAATCACGGACCGTGCGAAGTTGCCGAGCGGTTGCTATACCCGCGGCAGCACTTGGCCGATGCGCCAAAAAGGAATTGGTTAGTCCGGCGATGACATGCCGGAGCACGATCCAATGCCAGCCAAATACATCGACGGACGAACCCAGCATGACGCGACATGCTGATGGCGGCTGTCTCCTCCCAGGGCCTTGGTCAGTGCATTCGACTTTTCGAACGAAAGCATCGAACTCAAAGCCGTGGCATTTCAGCTTGTCTTTAGCACCGCGTTATTATACTATACGTATGTAAAGTTTAATCAAGCGAAAAATAAGCCCGGAATCCGGGGTGAGGCAACGCAGGCCTGGGCGGTTGCGCGCCGGCGGCCGCGCCTACCATCCGTTCAATTGAGGGAATCCGGCGAAGCGGCCAAGACTTCTGGTCTGGCCGCTTTGTTAACTGCGGCCTATTTCCAGGCGGACCTAATTCTGCCTGCGCTCAGCGCTTACTTGCTTCCTTGACTAGAGCAGGCTTCCCGCGCGCATGTTTTCCAAAGACCGTTTCGTCCACAAGGCTCCAGTACGCTTCGATGATCTTTGTATTTTCGGCGGATAGTCCGCTCGTAACTTGCATTTCAGGCCCGAATCCGGAGAGCGTCGCGGTAAGACTGACCATCATGTAGTGGAAGAGGATAGGATCAACCGCAGGAAGGAGTCCTTGTTTTTGAGCCGCAACAATCTGGGGGATCAATCGTCCCAGGAGCGGCGCCAATACCGTTTCCGCAACCCACTTCAGCCGCGGATTGTTGGTAAAAGCTTCCTGCCGCATGAACCGGTGAAATTCGGGAAATGCGACGGTGTAACGGAAGAGCGTGGCGTATTCCTCCCGCAATCGAGCGAGTGGTGGCAAATCGGAGTTTTCTGGCGCCGAGGTATCCCACCCTGCCCTGATCTGCGCGAATGAATGTTCAGCTGCTGCTCGCCAGAGAATGTCCTTGCTTCGATAGTGGTATGTGATGAGAGGATGTTGCAGACCAAGCCGATCTGCAATCGCGCGAATGCTCGCCCCTTCGAATCCTCGTTCGGCGAATTCCGCAATGGCAGCGTCCAGGATCGCGCCTCGCGTCTCAAGCGCGCGTTGTTGTTCGGCTCTTTTGCGCGGACGCCCCCGCCGCTCCACGATCGATTTCAGCTTTGCGCTCTTCGCCATGTTCGTTGGCTAACACAATTGCGGGGGAGACGCCAAGGGCGTCATGCACTGACGACTATCGCCGCGACTTTTTGTTGTTGGCAGCGACGAAGCTTGGTGGCCGGTTAATCCCAGGGTTGAACTCCCTAGCAAGGCCGAAGTTATATTCGACGGTGCTAGTACCATCTTGCAACTCGGGACGAACGACGAGCGAGGGCTTAACCCCAAAAACCGCATCGCTCTCCAGAAATTCATCGCCTTCGAAAAACAGATGAGTGACGAGGGTGCGATAACCCGGCGCGCTGATCATGAAATGAATGTGTGCGGGTCGGAATGGATGTCGTCCCATTGCCGTGAGCAATTGACCCGCGGGACCGTCATCTGGAATTGGATAACTGACAGGCATGATGGTTCGGAATCGATAGGTACCTGCCATATCGGTACGAAAGCTCGCCCTCAGGTGACCCTGTGGCTGATCTCTGTCCTGGACGTCATACAGTTGATTGGGAGCAGTCTGCCAAACCTCTATCAGCGCGTCCGCGACCGGCTGCCCCTCGGGGTCGGCGACACGACCACTCATCACCAATGGCGCGCTCGCCTCCTCCCGAAGCAGGATACTGTCGCCTTGAGCGAGCTCGCGCTGATGCCCGGCGTAGAACGGACCGAGGACTGTCGAGTCACTGATGCCTGGACCCGCTACATGGTCGACCGCGTCAACGAGCATCGAGATGCCCAGAATGTCCGAGAGCAGGATAAGCTCCTGGCGGCTTTCGGAGCACATCTGGCCTGCACGGGTGAGAAAGTCGATGGCTTGCCGCCACTCGCCTTGAGTTATCTTCGATTCTCTGACGATCGCATGCAAATGGCGGATGACGACCTCCATGACCTCCTGCAATCTGGCGCTCTTCGCGTTGCTCATGCGGTCAATGACGTCGCGGGTCAGTTCTGGGAAGACTTCCTCTGTTGGAGCACCCTTCTGGTTGCCGATCACGACCGTCACTTTCGCTCCTGCTCAAGACGGCCGGCGGCCGTGATAGGCATCGTCGAGAAGGGCCCGGATCGGACCCCGCTCGATCGGACGCGGATTCCAGTAAGCGGACTGGAGCGCCGCATCGGCAGCCTTGTCGAGGTCGGACTCTGACATTCCGATCTGCCGCAGCGAAATAGGCGCGCCATTCGATGCAGCAAGATCGAACAATCCACCTGCAGCTTCATGCGCGCCAAGCGCGCGCGCGACACGATCAAGGGCGGCCGGTGCCGCGCTGGCATTGTACGCAGCGGCATGCGGCAGGATCACCGTGTGGGTCTCGGCGTGCGGAAGACCGAAGGTTCCGCCAAGAACGTGACAAAGCTTGTGATGGAGCGACATCCCGACCGCTCCGAGGCACGACCCGCAGGCCCAGGCTCCGAACAGAGCGTCGGATCGGGCATCGCGGTTGGCCGGATCCGATACAATCTGCGGCAGCGCGCGTCCGAGCGCTGCAATGCCCTGCTCCGCGAGATTCGAAATGACCGGGTTGGCTTCCCTTGCGTACAGGGCCTCCACGGCGTGCGCGATCGCGTTTATCCCGGAAACCAGTGATAGGCCCGGGGGAAGGCCGTATGTCAACTCCACGTCGTATATGATCACTTCGGGAAGGACCTTCATCGAGCGGATCGTCGACTTTTGTCCCCCATGCGTCTCGCCAAGTACCGGGGTCGCCTCGGAGCCGGCATAGGTGGTCGGAAGCACGATCTGCGGGAGATCGGTCCTGAGCGCAAGTGCTTTCCCAAGGCCGATCGTCGACCCGCCACCAAGAGAGATGAGACAATCCGCGTCACAGGCAACGAGCTTCGCCATGACGCGTTCGGTGACGTCCACGGGGGTGTGCATGACAGCATCGGTCGAGAGGTGGGCACCCAGCTTGTCGAGTGCGTGCATAAGTCGCGCCGCACCTGCGGCTGCGTGATGTGGATCGGAAAGAACGAAGGCCCGTTTGCGACCCAAAGCGAGCAGTTCGCCGGCAGCCCGCGGGAGTGTTCCGAACCCGAAAATGACACGCGCTGGCAGCGCCGAATATTCAAACGCCTCCATGTTCATGTCCCTGTTCTGCGCGGGCGAATTCCTCGATCATCGCCTCGCGCATTGCAAACTTCTGAACTTTGCCGGTTACGGTTGACGGAAAACTCTCGACGAAGCGAATGTGGCGCGGAATCTTGTAGTGAGAGATCCGGTCCTGACAGAACCTGCGGACCCCCTCCTCGTCGAGAGCGGCGCCAGCCTTGGAGACGATCCAGGCGCACAGCTCTTCGCCGTATTTCGTGTCGGGCACCCCGAAAACCTGGACGTCTTGAATATCGGGATGACCGTACAGATACTCTTCGACTTCACGCGGATAGATGTTTTCTCCGCCGCGGATGACCATATCCTTGATCCTGCCGACAATACGGCAACATCCATTGTCATCGATGGTCGCCAGGTCTCCCGTATGCATCCAGCCGGCTGAATCGATGGCTTCCCTTGTTCGGACCTCGTCATTCCAATAGCCGAGCATGACCGAGTACCCCCTGGTGCACAGCTCCCCGGCTTCGCCGCGGGGTACCACCCGACCGTCGCGGTCGACTAATTTGACTTCAAGGTGCGGCTGTATCCGTCCGACCGTCGAAACACGCAGCTCGAGTGGATCGTCCCGACTGCTCTGGAAGCTCACAGGACTGGTTTCGGTCATCCCGTAAGCGATGGTTATTTCGCTCATGCGCATTGTCGAAGCGACTTCTTTCATGACCTCGATCGGACACGGAGCCCCAGCCATAATGCCGCGCCGAAGCGATCTGAGATTGAAGCGAGAGAACTCGGGTTGGTTCAGTTGAGCAATGAACATTGTGGGTACCCCGTAGAGCACGTCGCAACGTTCTGCTTCGACCGTTTCCAGGGTTTTCAGCGGATCGAAGGACTCCGACGGGTAGACCATCGTTGCCGCGTGGGTCACACAACCGAGATTGCCCATTACCATGCCAAAGCAGTGGTATAGCGGCACAGGAATACAAACGCGCGAGCCGGGCCCGATTCCCGTCGCTTCTCCTACAAAGAACGCATTGTTGATCAGGTTGTGATGCGAAAGTGTTGCGCCCTTCGGCAATCCCGTGGTGCCGCTGGTGAACTGGATATTCACGGCGTCGTCCATCTGGATCGTAGGCGACACGGATTCTAGTCGCTCGTTACCAGCTTGCTTGCCTCTCTCCAGGATCCAGTCGAATGCCAGGCAGCCATCGTGCTTCCCTGCGATCGAGATAACGTGTCGCAGCTCCGGGAGGCGCGAGCTCTTCGACTCGCCGCTTCCGTTTCCCAGCTCGGGGACAAGCTCGCGGATCATTGCGATATAGTCGCTCGTCTTGAAGCGTGCGGCGGTGATCAGCGTGCGACATCCCACGGATCGCAGGGCATGCTCCAGCTCGCTCAGGCGATAGGCGGGATTGATGTTGACCAAAATCAGACCAGCCTTCGCCGTCGCAAACTGCGCGATCGTCCATTCCGCGCAGTTCGGGGCCCAGATGCCGACGCGATCGCCTGGCTCAAGGCCAAGGGACAGAAGCCCCGAGGCGAAAGCGTCGGAGCGTGATTTGAGTTCGGAGTAGGTCCAGCGAATTTTCTGGTGCGCAACAACCAGCGCTTCACGGGACCCATCAGTCGCGCTCACCTCATCCAGGAGAGCGCCGATGGTCTTCCCGATCAGTGGTGGACCGCTGTTACCATGCACATAGCTTTCACGTGGCACGCAAACCTCCGATACCTGCGGATCTGGAGCCAGAGTCCTTCCGCGGTCGATCTACTTCCCTTCGAACACAAGGGTCGGCGGCTCGATATCCTTGTTGAACGCATCCGCCGTGTTGGCAAAGCCGCGCTGCGCATCAGGTCCGTCGTAGAGCTCCATGGCTACGTCGAGCATCACGAGGTCCGCAGCGGCCACTCCTCCGCTTGACCACGCCTTGAGTAGCGTGCGCGTCGCGGCGTACGACCTGGTCGGCCCTGTCGCGAGCTGCTTCGCCAATGCGGCGGCGGCTGCCCCAAGCTCCTTCTCCGGCACCACATGCGTGGCAATTCCAAGTGCGCCGGCCTCGCGTCCGGAAATGGGCTCGCCCAGCATGGCAAATCGCGATGCCCGGGCTCGACCGGCGCGCTCGGCGATTCGCTGGATGGCGCCGGCGATCGGCAGCATAGCTGTCGTGACTTCCACGCAACGGAAGGTGGCGTTGTCCGCCGCAACAAGAAAATCGCACGCCAGCGCCAGCTCGAAACCGCCACCGAAGGCGATCCCCTGCACTACCGCTACTGTCGGTATTTTCAGCATCTCGATGGCGCGATAGGACACGTTCACGTCGGCAACGAACGTCCGGAACCAGTTGACATCCCTTCCCGGCCATTCGCGGACTTCGCCGCCGAAGCTGAAATGCGGCCCTTCGGAGCGAACTACCAGCACACGTATGTCGCTTTCACTGGCCCGGTGCACGGCGATTCGCAAAGCCTCTGCAAAGCGCAGATCTAGTCGGTTAAAAGGCGGGTTCGCCAGCACGATATTTCCGATCGCGCCATCTCGTTCAAATCGGATCGTCGTCATCGTAGCACTTCTCCTTTGGTCAGGCCTGGCGCTGGTCGGTGGGATGAGGGATGATGGGCAGCAGCAGATGCGATGGCCGCTCTGCGTCCCGATAGACCCTGTGGGTCACGGTCTTGCTGCTGCAGACATGGTATGGAATGTACTCGACATTGGTCATTGCGCCGGTGCCGGTCTCGACGCAGATCCGGTGCCCCGCTTTGAACTGGTTCGCGGTCGCGAGAATCTGTATCCGGTACTCGACCACTTCGCCTGGCTTCACGGGAGCGATTGCATCCTGCGTGAGCTTGTGGAACGGCTCCCAGGGCTTTGAACGCTTTTCATCGAGCTCCCGATACGATGCCTTCAGCCAGCCTCGCGTCAGTTCACGCTCGGGCAGCGTCGACGGAACATCGCGTTCACCCTCGCGTGCGGTCCGAACCGAGACGTCGGGCCCAACGTCCTTGAGTACGACTATCCAGTTGGTGTCTTCCTGATCGATTGCCGCGTATATCGTCAGCGTGATTGGGCCGGCGACGGTGACGTCGAGCGGCAAGGGATCGGTCATGTAGCGCAGCCGCTCGACCTTCGTCGTCCGCGTCACCGGCATCTGCGTGAAGACGTCAGGCTCGCGCGCGGCAGCGCCAAGCTCCGAGGCGGGTCGCGGCGGCCCGGTCGACAGAGTCTCCCAATGGGAAAGATAGTATTTCGTCCATTGCGTCTTTGGCAGCGGCCAATCGGCTCCGGTTCGCCACTCGTTGGCTCCCATGAGCCAGTAGCGCACAGGCGGCTCATCCATAATGCCGGTGTTCTGCCCCTTCAGCCAGTGATCGTACCACCGGATGATCTCGTCGTGATATTGGTGGAATGGCCGCTCGAGGTGCGCTGGCCCAGTGAAGATCAGCTTTTTCGGCGCATCGACGTTCTGGAAATAGTGCTGCGCACCGAGCCAATGGAGCTTGTAGGTGTAGGCATAGGCTCCTGAACCCGTGTAGAACGGTATCCTGATTTTCTTGAAGAATTCCTCTGCGCGCTCGACGGTGCCGTCGAATTCCCAGGGGTGAGTCATCATGAGATACATGATGAAGGTGCGCTGCCCTTTCTGGGTGAGGATGTTGTAGAGGTTGATGTATTGCTTGAAGTCCGGATTCTGCATGGCGCGGCGCCAGAGTTCTTCCTCTGCAGGGGGCAACTCGGCTGGGCGGTCACGGGACTCATGGACCGTGCTGAAGACATCGAGCAAATAGGGGAACGTGTGCAACACCCCACCGGGATTGAAGTCCCGGAATCCGAACATGCCGCCGTATGCGCTGCACGCGTCGTACGGAAAGATCGCTTTCAGCGCGGGATGTCCTTGCGCGGCCGCACGCCATTGTTCGCCGGCATAGCCCGAAATGCCGACCATTCCGACCTTGCCGTTTGACCACGGTTGCTGCGTGATCCATTCGATGAGGTCGTAGTGGTCCGTGTCCTCGTGGCCGTAGTGCCCTTCGGATTTGGCGGATCCCCTCGGCTGCGCGATCACGTGTACGTAGCCGTTTGCAATGAAGCGCCGCGTGTCACCGGCCTCTATGGGGCCAAACCAGAGCGGCGCGTGCGCCGGTTGCGGCGGCAATATGTCCGCGATATCGGGCCCTTGAATGTCCTTGTTATGCAAGGCCGAGGCGTAAAGTACGGGATACTTGCCCGACTTGTCTGGTCGATAGACGTCCACCGCCAACCGCGTGCCATCTCGCATGGCGACACTGATGTCCCGCTCCTCGATCATCGCTTCGTCTCCGCCCGTTTTTCGCGGCGCTGACCGCCGGCATTTCACAAAAGCAAGCGCGGTATCGACCGCCATCCGCTCCACTTGGTCGGACAATGCCACATTACTTTACGATCGTAAAGGATAATTTGGAGAGATCATGAGTCCCAGGATTCACGGCGAGCCAGCGCTTCGACGCCCCCTGGGATCTGCTCTGCTTCGAATCAGGAAGGCTTCACGCGCATGCGCCACGACCAAATGATGCGCCCAAGCATTCACGATGCTTGTCTGTGCTGCGGTCGGTTATCGCGGGCCGTGGGGCCTCCGGCGAGTCCAGATGCCCACGATCGAAGAAAACCGCGTCGCTGCGCCGATCTGGCGCCGCCATCCGGCGCCCTACGCGGTGGCGCCGGCGACATTCTTGGGATCGCGCGACCTCCGCGCGTCGAGGCTATAGCGCCCCGCGCCGAAATGCGCAATTTGCAGGAGGCCACCAATGATCATGATGTTCGTGAGAAAATGGATCATTTGATTTCGGTCAGCGAAGTCATGGTGAAAGAAGATCGCTGCTGCCAGGGTGAACACCGCAAGCCCCGACGCCACCTCCCGCACACGAAGGCCAAGGATCAGCAACAATCCGCCGCCAACTTCGAAGGCAACGGCAATTGCCCAGCCCAGCGGCGCCAAGGGCAAGCCCACGCTGCTGATGTACGCTGTCGTCGGTCCGAAGGCAGCGAGCTTGCCGAGGCCGCTCACGAGAAGCGGCAGACCGATAAGTATGCGACCAACCAGTGGCAGATATCTTGTAACTTCCATGTTCGACTCTCTTCGCGATGTTTGCGTCGACTGAGCGGCGATCGGGAAGGAGACGACCTGACGACCGTCTCCCGCGTCATCTCACCATACTTTACAGTTGTAAAGTATCATGGCCGACGGTCCGCGTCAATAAGGACCGACATGTCGCGCCAGTTCGGCAAGGCGAGCATGGCTCTCGCCTCGTTCGGTGTGGCAGGTCGCGCTCCGTATCGCCCGCAGATATCGGCCGCGACCTTGACCAGCTCGGCATTGCTGTTCGCGAGGCGATGCTTGCTGCCGTTCGCATGGATTTTCTCGACTAGGCGAGGAGCGATTTGGGGCGCACAACGACGGCGAGACCGATAACAACGACACTGGACAACAACGCCGGGATCGATGCCGTCAAAAACAAGCTTTCGCTTGACCAGTTGAGAGCGACGAGCTGGGCGGCCACAACGGGGCCAACGATAGCCCCGGCCCGGCCGACACCCAGGCTCCAACCAACGCCCGTCGCACGAATTTCGGTGGGATATAGCGTCGACGCAAGAGCGTTGAGCGCCGGTTGGGCACCTACAATGCAAATCCCTGCGACAAAGATGACAAGATACAGCAAGGCCAGCGGCAAGCCCGGCTGGCCAATACCCGCAACGGCGAGCGCCGCTATCAGAAACACCGGGACAAGGACTCGGTAGTAGCCAAGCCGATCGATCACCGGCCCCATGAAGATCGCGCCAACAAAACCTCCGAGTTGAAGGGTAGTGCCCATCAGCACCGCAGTCGATGAACTGAACCCCATGCGCGTCGAGAGCAGCGGCAACCAGTTCGCGAGAAAGAACAGGTTGAGCAAATTGGCAAAACTGACTAGCCAGAGCAACAGAGTCATCAAGCCCCGACCATCGCTTAATAGCTTCGTGAACGAACCGCGTCCGCGCACCTCCTCCGGCCAGGCCAGATCCAAGTCACGGCCGGGATCAACGTCTGGAGCTATGCGGCGCAGCAATTCCCCAAGCTTGTCATGGTCTTTTTTTTGCAACGACAGGAACAGAAGCGACTCGGGTAGCCGCCAGTACATCACAACAGCGATTGCTAGCGGCAGTATACCGCCTACAATGAAAACCGATCGCCACCCCGCCCATGGAATCAGAGCCGCAGAGATCAAGCCGCCTGCGATTGCCCCTCCGGTGAACCCGCAAGAAATCCACATCAGCAGAGACGCACGCTGGCGTTGAGGGCTGTATTCGCTTGCGAGCGCGACGGCGTTAGCCAACACACCGCCGATGCCCAGCCCGGTCAAAAAGCGCAGGAAGGCTAGTTGCTGCAGGGACTCAACGGCCGCCGTGGCAAGCATACACAAGCTAAAGAATACTGTCGATCCAACGAGCACAGGCCGTCTGCCGACACGATCGGAAAGAATGCTTAGGAGCATCGAACCAAACAACATACCGAGTAGCCCCGCGCCGAAAACGGGGCCGAGAGCTCCTGGGCCGATGTGCCAATCCTGTGTCAAGGCGGGCGCGACAAATCCTATGGCCTGGACGTCGAAGCCATCCATTACGACCACGCCGCCGATCAGCACCATGATCCCTTTCTGGAAAGAACTGAGCGGACGCGTGTTGATCAACCCGGCAATGTCAACAGTCGATGGACTGCCGGAATTTGGCGAACGAAGGGTGGTGGCTTCTGCGGGCATTAGACGATCTCGGTCATCGATATATGACGCATGGCTATTGGTTGGATCAGAAGAGCACCCTTCCCTGCCGATCGCGACCGCGGCCAGCACCGGATTATCGTCCATCTAAAAGCCGGGCGTGGAGGCATTCTTGATCTTGATGCGCGTGTTTGGCACGGATACACGGTTTTGGGCCGAGGAACCGGATGGAGGCGCAAGACGGCCGAAATCCCAACCCGGTTAGAACAAGCTTCGTAGGTCTACCGAGCGCCAGCCATCTGGCGCGCCAGCGGTCGCCCGTAACTAGGTCACCGCCGGTGCCATGTCGGCGTGCGCCGGATACTTGATATAGCCTCGCACGCTTCCGGTCATTTGGTGATCAACGGCTTCTTTGGAGCCTCTTCGGGAGACCACAGCTTGAACGAGGTCTTCAGAAAGAACTCCGAACCGGTGTTAGATCCGATAGTATCTCTGGAGTAGAACGCATTTGCGTAAATAAACTTCATATCGACCGGGCCAAAGTTATAGCCAATCAAGAGACCGGCACCGATAT
>WNGI01005170.1_pt1 | contig 11713 bp, 12 predicted proteins | sample 5400621 | NCBI WGS metagenome assembly WNGI01 (sample SAMN13153374, study PRJNA577476) | soil metagenome | isolation source: 20 cm soil or saprolite under Garry oak tree replicate 1 | place: USA:California | collected 2016-06-15
TTCCCGCTAATCTAGCGGGTTTCTTGCATCAGGTCCCGGTTTGTGGGGTACTCGGAAACTGTCCAGAAAAGCGGCGTAAGAAAGATCTGTTGACGGTTGAAATCGACGCGTCCGGTTGTCACCCGTGCCGCTGAAGGAACACAGAACCGGATCATCGGCCTAATCTGCCCCTTTTTGCCCCCGCGTGCTTTTGTTAAGTATCGATCCATCAGGAAGATGGATGGTAGGGGCGGTGGGGATCGAACCCATGTCCGAACCTTGGGGACTGCAAAACGTCCCGACTTCCATTCCCCGTGGTCAGACCAACCCGCGCCCAGAGCTTCCCTTCTCGACCGTACCTGACAGTCACTCGCGAAAGGAGAACTCACCTCCCGCTCTTTTGTGTCGGACACTCCGTCCGGCGCGTAAGGACGTTGCCCGCTCAACAGAACGATCGAAGCCTTTTTCTAACCCACAACCCAACCCACAGAATGCGATGTCTTGTACAACTTACGAGGTGTTTGGCAGTCCCCGCGGTCTTGTATGTTGTTGTAAAACCTAACCACGCTACCCTGATAAGGGCGAGGTCGGTGGTTCAAGTCCACCCAGGCCCACCATAAATCACCAGTATTTATGCAGTGATTCTCACTTTTTCCCTTCCTGGGGCCTGCTCCGAAAAAGCGATTTGCCAAAAATTTGCCAAAGTTCCAGTCGCTTCACACTGCCTTCCATCCGGGTTGGTGAGTGCGGCTTTCGTAGCTTCTGGACAATTCGGGCCACCGGTACAGTGGTCAACGATCCAGGCGGGCCACCGCTCTTGAGAGGAAAGTGCGCCGTCGGTGTCTAAATCCTTATGAAACACGATTGGATTCGCTTTCGATTGGTGCTGCCCCTTGTCTTCGGCTTTCTCGCGGCCGTGCTGATGACGTGGGACTATGAAAACAATCGCATGGTTGGATTGATGGGGATGGGCTGGGATATGGGTCCGCCGTTCTGGCCCTATCAAGCGATCTACCTTCTCTTGTTCACGATCAACGCTCCCGCATTTGTTCTGTCTATGCCAATCCTCAAGCTGCTAAACCTTCAAACGCTTTCCCTGCAATGCGGCGTCTGGTTTCCCGCGATCGTTGGTTGGTGGTGGTGGATAGGCACTCGAATGGATTTCGGCATTCTCGGTCGTAGGAGGTTTCGATATGCAAAGCTGATTGCCGGCGTTCTTTCCACAGTGAGCCTTGTACTTCTGTATGTCGCTGCTCGCGCCAGCCTCCGCGAACTTCACTGGTGGATAGAATATAGTCGTAATTGTTTGCCGTTCCGTGTGCCGACCCTTCTCAGAACTATAGGCCCAGTCTTGTGGTGTCTGGTCCTCGCTAGTGGATGTTTGATTGCGGCGATGCGACTCTTTCAAGGCAGAATTGCGCCAGCGATAGAGGACCGCCAGAAATATTGGCTGCTTGTGATTGGCGCGGCGGTCGTTGCGCTCTACGTATTTGTGATACATCGCTGGGATAAATCTCTGAATCCGCCTCCTAACTATGACGAATGTGCCGTAGACCGTCTTTACGGTCTTGGTTGCATCCATGGAACCATTGTGGACGAGGCCGGGAAGCCAATCAGCGATATCGAAGTAGACCTCATTCCCGTTCACAAGACCGGCGACGCACGCTGGTATGGCACTCACAGCGAATGGACAGACGGTCAGGGAAGATACAATCTCAATCGAATGGAACCAGGCGAGTATCTCCTAGGCGCTAACGCGTTTAGCTCGTTTGGAGCGCCAGACGCGGAGCACCCTTTCGCTACCGCATATTACCCAGCAGCTGAGAACGAATCGGAAGCTGCTCTCGTAAAAGTCGCTCGATCATCACCTCTGCGCGTTTCTCCTCTTCGGTTGAGTAAACTCGAGGTGGTGACCATAAAAATCAACGTTCTGTGGGCCGATGGCACGCGGCCTGAACGAAGCAACATTTACTTCAAAAATGTTCTTTATCCACGTCATGGAGGGACTGCGCCACAGATCGACAACGGCACAGGAGAATTCACACTTCCAAAAGGGTTTGAATATGACGCCGTGGCTTCGGTCGAATGTGACGCAGGTAAGGTTATCGAACCACGTGAGTCCAGGCCTGACCAACGAATCAAAGTCGCAGACGGCCTCAGGCCAGTAGAGATGACTTTTGTCATTCCGGGGCCACGCTGCCCGCTTTGGGTCAGCCATTGATGAATTCCGAGAACTCCGGCTCCCAGCAATGACCGTGCCCGGTGTGTCAGCTAACTGCTGCCGCCTTACCGGACAACGCGCCTCTGCGCCGGCCAGCCCTCACTCCTTAGTCTTCGCTTCAAGCCGCTGAAATAGTCCTGCCATGTAATCGGGATGCGCGTCACCCCATTCGAGTGCTCGCTTCCATGCTGGTTCCAGGTGGGGATCGGAGCCCATTGCTCGAAATACGGACGCTCGGCGGCTGTCTCCAGCGCATGTTCTAGAAATCCATTTTCAATCGCCACGCGGATATCTTCTCCGCTTTCAAGATACAATTTCATCAATCCGTTTGCTGCCGCTGCCAGCACCTCAGATGTGCCGTCCATCCCTGCCAGCTGCCGAAACCAAACGTGTAGAGTCTCCGCCGCCTCATAGCGCTCTTGAATTTCGTCGTTGTTGGTCACGCGGTCTCGAAAGCAACCAAGCAGGTACCTCTGGATGAGGGCGCACGTAGGTCCTCTGCCCAATTCTGGTTGGATTCGGTAATAGCCCTCGCCAGTAAGTCGATAGAGCTTAGATAGAGTTGGCAGGTCCGAATCCGCAGCGGCGTCAATCCAAGATTGAACCTGCTCTCTGGCAATTGGTCCATCGCCAGAAAGCGCGGTGTCAATGTCAGGGCCGTGTCCGGTCATGATCGCTTCTGTTCCCCACTGTTGTTCAGTAGTTTCTCTTCAAAATCAGATTTTACTCCAATGTCACAATCGCAGAGTTCCCTGGGTTGCAGCTAACTCCCGTTAAGTAACGGACGTTGGAACTTGCCGATCACTTTTTCGATGTACGAATTTCACCAATGGCATATGCGCATGATTCTTCCGAGTTCGCCGAAGTGAGCTAATTCAGGACCGCCTTCTCTGACTGCTCCAGGTCAGGCACCCGAAATCTTGTCTTCGCTCGCATGCCTGGGCCTATTTAGATTAAATTACTCCTGTGACTCCTAACCTCCCAGAGGCTTCGGCAAAGCTACGCTCCGCCATCACGGCCGCCGCTCGCGGACTTGTTGACCGAGAACCGCTTGTAGAATTGGTTGCGCTCAGCGCCGTAGCACGCGAACACCTATTGGTAATCGGACCTCCAGGAACGGCGAAAAGCGTAGCGGTACGACGAATTGCGCAAGCCACAGGCGGACGATACTTTGAATACCTGCTAGGCAGATTTACAGAGCCGAACGAGATTTTTGGTCCCGTGGACCTTCGTAAATTGCGCGAGGGCACTGTGGAGACAGATGTCAGCGGGATGTTGCCTGAGGCAGAGATTGCCTTTTTGGATGAAATCTTCCAAGGCTCTTCCGCGATTCTCAATACGCTTTTGGGTATTTTGAACGAACGAGTCTTTCGCCGTGGACACACGCAGTTGACGTGCCCTATGCGAATCTGCGTAGGAGCCTCAAACAGTTTGCCGACGGATGAGTCGTTGGCAGCATTTGCCGACCGATTTCTGGTTCGCGTTTTTGTGGAGTCCATAGATGACCCACAGCTGGAAACTTTGCTGGAGAGTGGTTGGAAACTCGATCACTCCAAATTCTCAGAACTTGCATCCATGAGTGACATCGATGCGCTTGCTGAGGTGGCACAGAAAGCTGATCTCAGCCCAATCCGGCCTCAATTGGCTCACTTGCTGCGAATCCTGCGAAGCGCGGGCATCGTTCTTTCTGACCGTAGAGTCGTCAAGGCACAGAGCTTAATTGCGGCTGCCGCGGTGGTGGCAGGTCGTTCGAGGCCCAGCGAAGCTGATTTGTGGCCGTTGATCTACGTTGTTCCAACACAGGAGCAACAGGAGATTGCGAGAGACAGTCTCCGCGATTTACTCCGGCACACCGAGAACATGACCTTGCCCGCGGCGGCGGAGGAGGCTTCTGCTGGCCCACTTGTCCGCGGAAGACGACTTATCTCTTCTGCAAACGAGCTTTTCGCAGCACCGCCGCATGGTGATACAGACATGGCACGAAGTTGGCGACTCAAACTAGAAGGCGTCGTGCGCGAGATCGATGCTTCCTTCACTGCGGAGGCTATGCCTCCCGATCTGAGCGAGGCGCGAGCTCGAATAGTGGGATATCTCAAGCCACCCAGTGAGGTCTCCAGTTGAAGTCGACTTCTTTCAAGATCAACTGGCATTTTCGTGAAGAGCCTCGCGTGCCTGCTGCGGTCGTTGCGTCAGGGGACACTGCGAAAGAACTAGCCCGGAAGCTCCTAGCATCCGACGACACAAAGTGGGCAAGTTGGAAAGGGGTTGCCACATCGGACACCATCGTTCTTCTTGGCGAAGCTGAATCACTTCCGTGGGTGGACGGAGTTGCCTATCTAGGCTCAGACGAACGCGCACCCCATCTCCTCTTGCCTACCAATCGCGAACCCAATGTCCCGCTGGACCTTCTTCAACAGACACTAATCGAGCAGAGTCCATTTCCGCCTCCGTTAGCATTCATCGAAACCGCGAATATGGTCGTTTCGCTATCGCAGGCACGGGAACTCTCTCGGGACGTGCTGAAGTCCTGGCTTCTTGAGACAACATGATTTCCCTGCCGGCATCATTGACTCCTTGGTCGAAGCAACTCAGCGTATTTCCTCATGAGTTGAGTATGGCAATCGGTCCCTTGGCCCAGAGGATCGCAGCGGCGATCGACCCTCTCCACCTAGAAGACGTGTCGGGTGACGACGACCCGGACGGCTTTGATGGACTCGTCAACCGGGGGAGCTACGAACGCCTTATCGCTTCGGACTGGTTACTTGCTGATGAAATTCCAGAGGAGTTCGAACGCCGCGCAACGATGCGCGAGCATCTCTTTTTAAAGACTGCAAAACGCGACCGCGCACATGGCCTTGGCTCCATTGTTCTCTTTGACGCGGGTCCCGACCAACTTGGGTCTCCTCGTTTGGCGCATCTGGCAACTCTGATTGTGCTTATTCGCCGCGCTCACCGTGCCCTTGCGAATTTCTCATGGGGAATTCTGCAGAATCCGGGAATGCAGTTGCTGCATGGTTTGAACGAATCAGAAATGATGGAGTTGCTGCGCGCTAGGACATCCACCGACGTTTCTGATTCCGCGATGAATGATTGGATTAGTCGTTCTCTTGAGACAAACAAGCCGGAAGAGATATGGCTTGTCGGGGGCGCAAGACTTCACCAAATCTCACCACATCATGTGGTTTCTCGCGTAAAAGTAGAGGATGTTCTTGAACCAGAAGTGCGACAAGTCTCGATTGAAATCCATCGTGCGAAGGGCAGACCAAGAAAAATCTTGTTGGACCTACCCGACAACGGCGCGTGCGCGAGGCTACTTCGAGATCCATATCAAATCGGAGTCAGCGTCCCTCGGACGTTTTCGACGATAGCTAGTTCGTCCGGACTCATTTTTGCACATGGGGGCAGGCGTTTGTTCACGACAACTAGTGACGGCACCCTGATGTCGTTCCCGGTGCCGAACTCACCCTGGGACACCCCTGGTAATGCGAAACAGCACGCATTGGGAAACATAGGAAGAATTGTGGCCGCTAATCGCCTGGGCCGTTCGACGATGATTGTGTCACTGGAAGAGATCTCACTACGGATTTCCTACGTTGGAAAGGAAAGTTACCCACCAGCGGGCCATTACTTTCTTCGCCTTGATCAATTTGTCTGGCCACAGGAAAACGACCAGGGATTGCTCTCTCTATGTGTTCGCTCCCCTTTTCCACAAGGCGATAAGTCGAGCCTTTTTGTTTTGGATGCTTCTGGGAATTTATTTCGCCTCGAACGAGCAGGAGATGAACAGGTGGCGCTCGTCGAAGAATCTGGCGTGCTTGCTGTCACGAGCTTGGCGGGAATTCCCGCCTATCTCAGCGTCGACAAGACGAAACGTACAGTTGAGTACACGACCGTGGGACGCGACCGGTTTCGGGCTGTGGTATCGAGTGATTCTGACTTAGTCGAAAAGGCTTTCTTTGGATTTGGCGCACATACCCAACCTCCGTTTTGTTTGCTGGCCATCCAGAAAAGTCCAGCTAGTTGGTTAGTGGTCTCCGGGAAGAACCGAACAAACGAAATCCGAACGGAACAGGCACAAGAAATCGTGGGCGTGATTCAGGAGCCGAACTACGCCGAGGCCCTCATTTCGCTCAGGGAAAACAGGCACGTGGTTACCTTGAAAGGCCCTGACTGGGAACGGACGCTTTTCGAGAGTCCCGACTCCATCGCACATTTGACCGTTTCCCAAAGCAAACCGTGGATTGCGTACGTGACGACAAAAGGCGACGTTACGGTCCACTCGCTCCCTCTGGCGCGAAGTCTCTGCCGTTATCTAAGTGGGGATCGAAATGACTAACGTGAAGCCGTCATTGCTGGTTCATCGTGGGAGTGTTCCCGCTGTTGCCTTTTTTTTCGCTCTCAGTATTACAGGTAAGGACGAAGCCATCAGGCGAATTCTTTCGATGTGGAAGCCAAACGGCCGAGTGTATCGATTGAAAAAAGGAATCCTGTTGGTTCTTCCAAGGCCAGTTCTTGTGTCGGTCAGCGAAGCTCTTGGTCTGCCTTTGGTTCGAAAGCGAGGACTCCTCACAGCCATGCCACTGACAGAAAAAGAAATGCGTGCCATCGGTCAATCTGTGGAAACTCTGATCATTTCTGAAGGGGGAAACGTATCAACGGAGCAGCTAAGCGATGAGAGCCGGGAGCTAGTTCACAAATGGATTGATACAGACGGAGTGAAATTTGTTCTGGGGCGTTCTCTCGGCGACGAACCGCCCGGACCAATCGTTGCGAAGCCAGTGGAGCTGCCCAATATCCGGGAAACACTTGGACGGATTCCTGCCCCTCCATTGGAGCTTAAGAATTTATTGGCCCGATTGAAAGGTGAGCCCGAATCGAACAAGCAGGAGAAGTTTGATTGGCTCCGGCGTATTTCATTTCGGAGTATTACGGGCACTGCCCGGGGTTTCATAAGAGGGATCGGAGGTCTTTGGCCTAGAAGCGACTATCAGTCCCAAAGCCTCACTGGGTCGCAGCAGAGCGTGTTCGCCACGAGAGCGCCCTCCAAGTTCTCATTGTGGCTGACGTCGGCGATTAATAAGATCGTCATGCTGACTCGACTGTCGCGCGCTCTCGGCTGGAGACAGGGGCGATACTTGAGTCGCGTTATGCAAATGTTCGAGCAGGGCGATGTGGATGAGGCGTTGCGACACGCGATTCCCCTGTCTTCGATCTCTGACTCTCCTATTTTGAAAATGACTCTTGGGTTGCCTGGGGTCCGGCAGAATCTGAGACTCAATCCATTTGGGCGCCGACCCAGTTCGACAATGCTGTTGGGTCAATCCCTGTATTCCCATCTGAATCAGCTCTACAGGTCGACCTTCAAGAGGTTGGAAGCTCAAGGCAGGATTGAGGAGGCCGCATTCGTTTTAGCCGAACTTCTGCGCTCAAACGAAGAAACGGTCGCTTTCTTGGAACGTAACGGTAGATTGCGCGAAGCTGCCGAAATAGCAGAAGCTCGGGAACTGGCCCCCGAAATCATCGTTCGCCAATGGTTTGTAGCCGGCGAAAAGGAAAGGGCTATCCAGGTTGCACGCAAGACGGGTGCATTCCACGGGGCGGTCCTGCGACTCGAGAAGTCGCGTCATCCAGCCGCGCCTGAACTGCGAAAGCTTTGGGCGCAATCGCTGGCGGACTCGGGCAATGTTGCAATCGCCGTTGACGTTCTCTGGCCACTGGAATCCGAGAGGTCTACCGCTGTCGAATGGATGAGGCGAGCAGCTGCGATCGGGGGGCGACCAGGGGCGCGATCTTTGGCTCGACTCATTAGCGTAGCGCGGGATGGACATACCGAATTCCGGACACAGGCGTTTGAGCTCCTGCAGAGTGATTCTGTGGAAGAGGCTCCCGCAAGAACGGAATTTGCAGAAACCCTCCGCAAGGAACCCAAATCCCCGCAGACACAGACTTTGGCGCGGCTCGCAGCACGGGCCATTTTGCGTGATGCCGGACAGGGACTGCAATCGCTTGGCCCCATTCCCTTGCGCCAGCTTATCGACTATTCCGGTGACGGAGCGCTGCGCGCGGATGTTCCGCCGCGGTCCCCCAGTAGAAAGGTTGAACTCAACGATTTAGGTGCAGCCCGACAATACTCCATCGCTGCAGACGATCGAGGCTCGACGCAGATATCAGAAGCTGTGCTGCTTCCAAACGGAACTTGCGCGGTTGCAATGGGAGAAGCAGGCCTAAAGCTAATTACGAGGGACGGTCGCACGATAGCCCACTTTGACGAACCGGCAGATCGCGTAGTGGTTTCGGACAGCGGCGGCAAGTTCATCACAATGGCCCGTCGAGGCAGCGTGTGGTGCCTTTCAAGAGTGGATGTTCAATCTCGCAGGATTGCTACATGGTGTCATGCTGAGATCAGCCGCTTTACGACAACCTTTGATGGCGCCACGTGGTACATCGCGAGCGGGCAAGATTTATACGCAATCGATGCTACGTCGCGCCGGCTTGATGCATTGTGGCGAATACCTGATCTCGGCCATTTCGTAGGCCCTTTCACACTGACCTCAACGAAATTGGAGTTCGTAACGTACAAAGACAAGAACTTCTGGTTTTGGGAGTATCAGTTGCCTCAACTACGTCTCAAGAACAAGACTCTATTGCCGTTCTCAAGGCCGCTGGACACAGTTAGGGAGATTCGGCTGGGTTCTTGTTCCGAGAGTGGAATTTTCGATTGCTCCACCGTGCTCCCGCCCCAGGAAACGACTGCGGCAGAAACTGCCGTTGCATTGGCGGCACGTCAAATCTTGTTTAGAAAAACCGATGGCAGCTGGACCGAATTCCTAGCTATTGGAATGGATGAGCAGGTACTCGCCGATCCCGTCATTGCGTCCAATTGGTTGGCACTTTGCCTTGCGTCGAAATCGGCAACGCTCATCCAAGCCTATGGCTATACCAAAGGTGCGAAACCGGTCCTCCGAATCGAAATACGGATAGAAGGAAGGTGCAATCCGAGTGTGCGATTCGACGGATCGTTGCTCACGATCAGCGACGATCTGGGACATTTGCGCGCCTATGAACTTACCTATGGCGAGCAGGTACGGGACCTCAATCTCTAACAGAAGCTTCCAAACTATGTTGAAGAAACTATATGCGCGTGATCCGCAACCCGCAGGTGAAGTAGCCACCTTAAGTGTGGTGTTCTAGATTGACACCAAGACGGGCTGGAGGATTCCACGCGCCGTTCTTCCCGCGGATTCTTAAGTCATTGCGCAATCCTCGGTCACATCAGCCTGTTGGGCTTCAGTAAGGGCAGACTTAATCCCATGGGCACAAAGCTCGCTAAACGCGCCAAAGAATGCGTTCGGATGCGCAGCACACGACGCGCAAACGAGACAATTTCCATAGGCGCGTCCAAGCTGGGCGGTCTCCAGGACCTTTCTCCCGGTCTTGCGTGGCCAAAATGGAAAGCTGGTTATCTTACGTTCGTAGTGCAACTGAATCTGGCTGAGCTTCCCGCGACTGAATTGCTTCCTAATGTCGGTCGTTTGCCGGCGGCATGTTTAGCCTTGATGAGGGCCATGACTAAGTCTCCGTTGAAAAAACCTCCTATTGACCCTTCCTAGCCGCTATGCGGTCATTAAGGACTCCTCCCAAGGTAGACGCGCCTCGAGTTGATGTGAATGTGGCGATACGAGCCAGCCGCTACCTCCTCCCATGAGAAGGCCGGTGAGGATGCTCCCTCCAAGAACCATTTTGCCAACCATCGGACTCTTCCCATTAGGGTCTATTCATGGCTATAATAGCCATGAGGGAGGAACTGCCAAATGCGAAGTGTGAATGTGGCGGAACTGAAGAACCGGCTGAGCAAGTACCTTACATTCGCCAAAGGAGGCGAAGAAGTGGTAATCCGAGACCGTAATCTCCCGGTGGCCAAACTAGTTCCGTTTTCTGCGGAAGGTGTCGAGGATCAGGAACTCGTGTTGGTTGCGGCGGGGAAACTGCGTCTCCCCAAGGTGCGACTCGATGTAAAGGCGCTCTTGAAGATTCCAACTGGAAGCGTTGCTGGGAACAAGGCGATTCAAGCCGTTCTCGCCGACAGAGAAGAAGAACGGTGAAAAAAACGACGGCGTTTTGGGATGCCAGCGCGCTAGTTCCCTTGTGTGTTCACGAAGCCGCGAGTCGTCACGCTCAGTCGCATCTGAGGAGATTTGCGCCCGCAGTTTGGTGGGGAAGTCTCGTAGAAGTTCACAGTGCAATTTGCCGCCTCCATCGGGATAAGGAGATAACTGATCTCGACAAACACGGTGCGGTGGCACGACTGCGTTTGCTAAACCGTGGGTGGAGGGAAATTCTTCCCGGCGATCAGGTTCGTGATTTGGCGACGCAGTTGTTGGATAAGCATTCCTTGCGGGCGGCCGATAGCTTGCAACTTGCAGCGTCCTTGATTTGGTGCGAACAGCGTCCCTCTAGGAGGAGCTTCATCTGTGGGGACCAGCGATTGGCCAAGGCCGCAGAGTCAGCTGGATTCTCAGTTCTCGAACTTTCAAGGACTGTTCCCTGCACGAAATATCACGCCTGATATTTGGCAGTGCCTGCTCAGACCTTCCCCCAGGAGATGGGTCTTCCATGCTGTGGTCTGGGATGCGTCGATGACAACGTCGAGTTGTGTTCTCTTCCGGCGATCCAGTCGGACGATACGCTTGCGAGATCGTCAGGGCTAGTGAAATAAGCGCCGCGCTCTCCGAGAACCTGTATTTCTAGGCGCGGGACCATCGACCGCTACACTGATAAGGGCGACGTCGGTGGTTCAAGTCCACCCAGGCACACCATTCAAAATCAGGGTCCAGCCCGGGTCACTCACATATGATCTCGCGGAACTCACACGAGCCCGGCTATGGTCATTGCGTGAGGCGAGATTCCTAAGAATTACCAAAGGACCTTGAGACCGTGGTACAGGCTGAATTTTTCGTCGCAAGTCATCACCGGGATCTCTTCGCATAAAGCCTCGGCGATAATCTGACGGTCGAAGGGATCCGCGTGCAGGGGCGGTAGATCGAAAAGAAAGAATGCATGGTTCGCTGTGTACGGCAATACGCGAATGTCCAGGTCCTCAAGCGCGTGGCGCGTGTCAGCGGCGGAAAATTTCAACTCGCCGCGGGCTGCTTTGACGGCGATTTCGGAAAGAGAAATCGCGCTCAGTTCCAGGATGTTTTCGGTGCTCTGCAAAATGCCAGTCGCGCGCTTGGTGAGTCGTTCCGGTGACTCAACAGAGAAAATCAGAGCGACCGTGTCCAGGAGCAAGCGCACCTAGTCACGCCCTTCGACGAAAGCGTCGGCTTCGTCGTCCGACATAGGTCTCCACCAGTCGATATCGCGAATGTGAATTTTTCCTTTCAGTGTTCCGAGCTTCCGCTTTTTGCGACTCGGCTTTTTTGTCCGGATGATGTCCACGGCAGGGACACCACGCCGGTAGATGGTCACTGTTTCGCCATTCTCGACAGCCTTGATTAGCTCGGGAAGCTTGTT
>WNGI01005171.1_pt1 | contig 11712 bp, 8 predicted proteins | sample 5400621 | NCBI WGS metagenome assembly WNGI01 (sample SAMN13153374, study PRJNA577476) | soil metagenome | isolation source: 20 cm soil or saprolite under Garry oak tree replicate 1 | place: USA:California | collected 2016-06-15
GGAAATGGATTTACTTCTCGTCGAACCGGACAGGGAATTGGCAAATTTGGAAGGTTCCATCCGTGGGCGGCAGTGCGATACAAGTTACGAAAAACGGCGGCTTCAGCGCGCAGGAATCTCCCGATGCCAGGTTTCTCTACGTGTGGGTGGACGGGGGGACTGTGTGGAGAATGCCGGTCCCGGGCGAGGAGACCGTCCGCGTCCTCCAAGGCGTGCAGGTGTTTACCTGGTGGCAGGTCGCTCGTGACGGCATTTACTTCATTGACGCGTCAACCACCCCTGCCCGCGTCAGATTCTTGGACTTCGCAACCCAACGCGTGAGAACAAGCACCTTGGTGGACTTAGGATTCTTGGTCCCTGGCGCCCAGTACTTTGATCTCTCTCCCGATGGGCAGTGGATTCTCTTTGACAGTGTAGACCAGGTCGAAAGCGATATCATGGTAGTCGAGAATTTCCGCTGAACGTGTGGACAAGTCGCCCCCCCGCTGATACCTTCGCCGCTTCCTCACTCAAGCCTATGCCACCTTTCCTTGCAGAAGTCCTCGGCACCATGCTGCTGATCATCCTGGGCGATGGCGTAGTCGCCAACGTGGTGCTCAACAAGACCAAAGGCCAAAACAGCGGGTGGATTGTCATCACCGCGGGCTGGGCGTTCGGGGTGGCGGTCGCGGTGTATTCTGTGGGCGCTTTCAGCGGCGCGCACTTGAACCCCGCGGTGACCATCGGCCTCGCCTCCATCGGGAAGTTCGCCTGGGCCTCGGTGCCGGCCTACATCGCGGCCCAAATGCTCGGCGCGTTTCTCGGTGCCACGATCGTGTGGCTCGCCTACCTGCCGCACTGGCCCGTGACGGAGAGCCAGGCCGGGAAACTGGCCGTGTTTTGCACCGCCCCCGCCATTCGCAATACGGCCGCGAATCTCCTGACCGAGGTCATCGGCACCTTCGTCCTGGTGCTGGGTGTCCTGGCAATCCTGACACCGAAGAACCTCAACCCTGAGCACGGTTGGAATGCGGGATTCGGGCCCTGGCTGGTCGGCATCCTCGTGTGGGCCATCGGGCTGTCGTTGGGTGGGCCCACCGGCTACGCGATCAATCCGGCGCGTGACCTGGGTCCGCGAATCGCCCACGCCCTGCTGCCGATCGCGGGCAAGGGCAATTCGGACTGGGGCTATGCGTGGATCCCGGTGGCCGGGCCGATCCTCGGCGGTCTGATCGCGGCGTTGGTGTACAAGACGTGGTGGCCGGCGTGAAGTACATCCTGGCCCTGGACCAGGGCACGACCAGCTCGCGCGCCATGGTGTTCGACCACAGCGGCAGCGTGGTCGCGTTGGCGCAGAAGGAGTTCCGCCAGATTTTCCCCACGCCCGGCTGGGTGGAGCACGACGCCACGGAGATCTGGGCCACCCAGCTACACACCGCAACCGAAGCGCTCGGCAAGGCCGGCCTGACGGCCGCCGACATCGCCGCTATCGGGATCACGAATCAACGCGAAACCACCGTGGTGTGGGACCGCGAGTCGGGCGAGCCGGTGCATCACGCCATCGTGTGGCAGGATCGTCGCACCGCCGCCCGGTGCGACCAGTTGAAGGCCCGCGGGCTCGCGCCGCTGATCAAGCGCAAGACCGGTCTGGTGGTGGACGCCTACTTCTCCGGCACGAAGCTCGAATGGATTCTCCGCAACGTTCCGGGCGCGGGGGCCAAGGCAAAGGCCGGCAAACTGGCGTTCGGCACCGTGGACTCGTGGCTCGTGTGGAACTTGACGGGCGGGCAGGTGCACGTGACCGATCCGAGCAACGCGTCACGCACGATGCTGTTCAATTTGCGCACCGGCGATTGGGACGACGAGCTGCTGAAGCTGTTCAGCGTGCCGCGCTCGGTGTTGCCGATGGTGGCTTCGTCGAGCGAAGTGTACGGCGAAACGACGCTGTTCGCGGGGGGCAGGGCAGTGCCGATCGCCGGCATTGCGGGTGACCAGCAGGCCGCGCTGTTCGGCCAGGCGTGCACCCAGCCCGGCATGGTGAAGAACACCTACGGGACCGGGTGTTTCATGCTCATGAACACCGGCACGAAGCCGATCGCCTCCAAGAACAATCTCCTGACGACGGTGGCGTGGCGCATCGGCAACCGGACCGAGTACGCGCTGGAGGGCAGCATTTTCATCGCCGGGGCGGTGGTGCAATGGCTGCGCGACGGGCTGGGCATCATCACGTCGTCCTCCGAGGTCGAAGCGCTGGCGGCGCAGGTGGCTGATACCGGTGGGGTGTATCTCGTCCCCGCATTCGCGGGACTGGGTGCGCCGCACTGGGATCAATACGCGCGCGGCATCCTGGCGGGCGTGACGCGCGGGACGACGGCGGCGCATGTCGCGCGGGCGGCGCTCGAGGGCATCGCGTTTCAGGTGGCGGACGTGCTGCGGGCGATGGAGGCCGACGCCAAGATCAAGCTGAAAGAGCTGCGGGTGGATGGCGGCGCGTCCGCCAACAACCTGCTGATGCAATTCCAGTCGCACCTGCTGGGCGTCCCGGTGGTGCGGCCCAAGGTCACCGAGACGACCGCGCTGGGCGCGGCGTATCTCGCGGGATTGGCCGTGGGCTACTGGAAGGACCAGAAGCAGATCGCGGCGCAGTGGCAGGTGGACCGCCGTTTCACGCACGCGATGAAACCCGCGCAGCGGAAACAGCTCGAGACCGGCTGGCGCAAGGCGCTCGACCGGGCGCGGGCGTGGGAACCGGAGGGCTGACGCGTGGAAGTCATCATTCAGCGTGACTACCAGCAGATGAGCAAGGTGGCGGCGCGGATTGTCGCCGAAGTGCTCAACACCAAACCGAATGCCGTGCTCGGGATGGCCACCGGGTCCACACCACTCGGCCTGTATCAGGAGCTGGTGCGGCTGCACCAGGGGCAGGAGATCGACTTTTCTCGGGTGACGACGTTCAATCTCGACGAATACGTGGGCCTGACGGTGAATCACCCGCAGAGCTACCACTACTTCATGCAGGAGCACTTCTTCCAGCACGTGAACATCCCGCGGCACAACATCAACATTCCCTCGGGCACCACCAGCAATTACCCCGCCTTCTGCGAATGGTATGAGAAGCGCATTGCGGAATGCGGCGGGATCGACCTGCAGATTTTGGGCATCGGCTCCGACGGCCATATCGCGTTCAACGAGCCGACCAGCTCGCTGAGCTCGCGCACCCGCCTCAAGACGCTGTCCAAGCAGACCATCGACGACAACGCACGGTTCTTCGACGCCCGCGAGGACGTGCCCGTGTACGCCATCACGATGGGCGTCGGCACGATCCTCGATGCGCGCAAGCTACTGCTGGTGGCGAGCGGCAAGAGCAAGGCGAAAGCGGTCGCCCAAGCGGTCGAGGGCCCGGTGACCAGCATGGTGACGGCGAGTGCGCTGCAGCTGCACCGGGACGCGATCGTGATCGTGGACGAGGAGGCCGCGGCTGGCTTGACGATGCGCGACTACTACGAGTTCATCTACGCCGCCAAACCGGCGGCGCCAAGGGCATAGCCACGAGGATCGGGATGCGAACCATTTCAGGCCTTGTGACCCTTCTCCTGGTGGCTGGGCACCTCGATGCTCAGCGCGCCATCGTCTACACAACGGCGGACAGCACCAGTTTGAGGCTGACGCCCACCGATACCCTGATGTTCAAGCCATCCGAGCCCACCTCGGAAGGGAAGGTGTATGTCTTCGTCGATCCGCGGAAAACGTTCCAGCCATTCATTGGAATCGGCGGGGCGCTGACCGATGCCGCGGCCGAGACCTTCGCGAAACTGCCCGCGGCCCGCCAGGACGAATTGATCGCGGCGTATTACAGCACCGACCGCGGGATCGGGTACACCCTGGGTCGGACCAACATCCACAGCTGCGACTTCTCGAGCGAGAGCTATACCTACGTCACTGAAGGCGACAAGGACCTGACGTCCTTCTCCATCGCGCACGACCTGCGCTACCGGATTCCTCTGATCAAGCGAGCGATGGCCGCGAGCGGCAATAGGCTCAAGCTGTTCGCCAGTCCCTGGAGCCCGCCGGCGTACATGAAGGACAACAACGACATGCTGCACGGCGGACACCTGCGTCCCGAGTACGCCCGCGCCTGGGCTCGCTACTTCGCGAAGTTCATCGAGAGCTACAGGAAGGAAGGGATCCCGCTGTGGGGCATCACGATTCAGAACGAGCCGATGGCTACCCAGCGGTGGGAGTCCTGCGTGTTTCAAGCGTCGGACGAGCGAGATTTTCTCAAGAACGACCTCGGTCCGGTGATGGCACAGCAGGGACTATTGGGCAAAGTCAAAATCATCGTCTGGGACCATAACCGCGACCTCATCATCCAGCGGGCGCTGGCGATCTTCGACGATTCGGCGGCCGCGAAATACGCCTGGGGCATCGGCTTTCACTGGTATGAGGATTGGTCGGGTGGACAGCAGATGTACAACAATGTGTCGCTCGTAAACCGGCTCTACCCGGACAAACACATCCTCTTTACCGAGGGCACGCCGGCGACGTTCGATTCGACGGGGTATGGCCGATGGAGCCTGGGAGAGGCGTACGGCCGCTCGATGATCCACGATTTCAATTCAGGGACCGAGGGATGGACCGACTGGAACATTCTGCTCGATGAACGGGGTGGCCCCAACCATGTGGGGAACTTCTGCTTTGCGCCGATCCACGCCGACACGCGGACCGGCACGCTCATCTACACCAATTCGTACTACTACATCGGCCACTTCTCCAAGTTCATCCGTCCCGGTGCACGCCGGATCCTCGCCTCACCGAGCCGCAGCATGCTGCTTACCACGGCGTTCGTGAACGACGATGGTACGGTGGCGGTCGTGGTCATGAACCCCGCAGCAACCGCCGGGCAATACAATCTTGTTGTCGGCTCTTCGGCCATGGAGATCAGGTCGCGACCACACTCCATCCAGACGGTGGTCTTCAAGGCCAAATGAAGACCCGGGTCAAGGTTGCGCCGGTTGGTATGTCGCCCACCACTCCCGCGCCCGGTCCTGGGTCCAACCGCTCGCGCCTTCCACCGCGGCCAGCCTGAGCGACAGTTCTCTGGCGGACTGCGGTCGATTGGCGGGGTCCTTGGCGAGACACGATAGCACGAGGTCATCGAGCGCCTTGGGGATCGGCTGGTCCGTCTGGGCCGACGGAGGCGTGGGGGGTGTCTGAGCGTGCTGCATGAGGAGTCCCATGGGGGTTTCGGCAGTAAACACGAGTTGCCCGGTCAGGAGCCAGTAGGCCACGCAGCCGGTCGCATAGATGTCGGCGCGCCCATCCACAGCAGTGCCCAGCGCCTGCTCGGGGGCAATGAACGCCGGTGTACCACGAACCGCGTTGTCCCGCGTGTGCACCAGGCTCGAGTCCCCGGAGTCGCGAACTGCCCGCACGATGCCGAAATCCAGCACCTTCACGAAGTCGTACTCCTCGCCGTACCGGCACAGAAAAATGTTCGCGGGTTTGATGTCGCGATGCACCAGGCCGCATGACTGAGCCTCGGACAGCGAGTGGCACACCTGGCGCAGCAGGTAGATGGCCCGTTCGGGCGGGGTTGGCCCGAAGCGTTTGAGCAGCGCGTCGGCGTCGAGGCCGTCGAGCAGCTCCATGACGTAGTAGAAGGCGCCGTCGTCGGCTACTCCGAAGTCGAAGAGCTCTACTGTATGGGGTGAGCGGAGGCGGGCGATCACCTGCGCTTCGCGCTCGAATCGGCTGATGGCTTCTGCCGACACTCCGCCACGTGCATCCCCGGCGAAGGAGGGCCGGATGAGCTTGATGGCGGCCGGTCTGGCGAGCATGCGATGCCGGGCGCGCCAGATTTCCCCCATCCCACCCTCGCCGAGCTTCCCTTCGAGGCGGTAGCTCCCCAGCTCGCGTGCCCGCTTGACCTCGGTGCCCAGGTGGTAGACCACCCGGGCCCCCACATAGGCCATGCCCACCACGAGGAGGTAGGGGAAGACCAGCCCGAAGAAGAACTCTGCCGGGGCCACCCTGAACGAGGTCGTGCCGGACGCCATCATGAGCCCGATGATGACGGGGACGGAGCTGACCGATGCCAGGGCGGCCGCCACCGCCCGGCGCGGGGCGGTTGGCACGACCACCGTGAACAGCACGATCCACACGGCGACCCACGAGAGCCCCAGCATGCCGCGGTGCATCTCGAGGCCCATCGGATCGGCAAACTCGGCGGCGGCGATGGCGTAGCTGCTGGCGATCTCGAATGCCAGGCCGATGTTCATTGCGGTGGGAAGCGCAATGCGCGGGCTCCGAATCACCGCCGCGACCAGCAACGCGACCACGATCGCGATCACGCTGGGGCCCCATTGCAGGAAGCTCCCGAGGAAGCGGGCCCGCTCGCTCGGGATCAGCAGCGCCGGAACGATTCCGGCCATGAAGAAGACGAACGCGTACAGCAGGGCGAGGACGCGGAGGCGTCCAGCGGACTGGCTGAGCAGATCGACCGGGAATCCCGACGAGATCGCTCGCGCGGTCGGGTCCCGCGCGTCCGGGTGCATCAGAGTGACGTGCTCGTTCATGCCGAGGCTCCGACCCTAGCGCGTGCCGTGTGGTCCGGTGCCACGGATGGGATCGATGCTCCGCTCGATGCGCCGATCGGGAACGAACCATATCAGGGCGACCAGCACATACAGCGCGTCTGCGATCCAGGCGTCGACGAAGGCCAGCAAGATCGCGGAGGCATAGAGCAACGCCGACAGCTTGCCCTTCAGATCCCGCCCGACGGCGCGCGCGAGCAGGGAATCGGACCCGTTTCGCTTCACCAGCGCATCCTGCAGCAGCAACCACGCGAAACCGGCCATCAGGAACACTCCTCCATAAATCGCCGTCGGTACGGCGGCTGCGGGATACTCTCCGACCCAGCTGGTGGTGAACGGCACGAGCGAGAGCCAGAACAGCAGGTGTAGGTTCGCCCAGAGGACCCGGCCGTCGATGTGCTGGGCGGCCTGCAGCAAATGGTGGTGGTTGTTCCAATAGATGCCGACATACACGAAGCTCAGGACGTAGGAGAGCAGGGACGGCGCAAGTGGGGCGAGCGCGGCGAGGTTCGTGCCGTGCGGCGCCTTCAACTCCAGGACCATGATCGTGATGATGACGGCGATGACGCCGTCGCTGAACGCCTCGAGCCGGCCTTTCCCCATGACGACAAGCTAACGCACCGTCCGCCCCCCTTACTCGTGCAGTACCTGGTGCACCGCGGCGATCGCGATCGATCCCTCCCCCACGGCCGAGGCCACGCGTTTCAGGCTCCCCGCGCGGACGTCGCCGATTGCGAAGACACCGGGGCGGCTGGTTTCGAGCAGATGGGGAGCGCGGGCGAGCGGCCAGCGCGCGGCGGCCAGGTCCTCCGGCGACAGGTCCGGTCCCGTCTTGATGAAGCCCTTGTCGTCGAGTGCGACGCAACCCTCCAGCCAGTGAGTGCTCGGCACCGCCCCGGTCATGGTGAAGACATGGCGGATGCCGTGCGTCTCGACGCCCCCGGTCTGGTTATCGCGCCAGCCCACGCGCTCGAGGTGACCGTTCCCCTCGAGGGTCACGATCTCCGTGTGCACGTGCCGGACGATGGCCGGATGGTCCTCGATGCGACGGATCAGGTAGCGCGACATGGTGTCGGCCAGCCCCGCCGAGCGGATCACCAGGTGCACCCGCCGGGCGGCCTGGGCCAGGAACACGGCCGCCTGGCCCGCGGAGTTGCCGGCGCCAACCACGACCACTTCCTCACCAGCGCACAGCTGCGCCTCCATGAACGTCGCGGCGTAATACACGCCCGCCCCTTCGAACCGCGGCAGATCGTCGATCGGGAGCCGCCGATACTCGGCGCCCGTAGCGATGATCACCGCGCGCGCCGGCAGCCGCTGCCCGTCACCGATCTCGAGTGCGTACGGATTGCGGTCGCAAGTGAGGCGCGTGGCCCCGGACCCGACCATCAGCTGCGCCCCGAACTTCTGCGCCTGGCTCGTGGCGCGTGACGCGAGCTCCAGACCGCCGATCCCGGTCGGGAAGCCAAGGTAGTTCTCGATCCGCGAGCTCGAGCCGGCCTGGCCTCCAGGCGCGGTCGACTCCACGAGCAGGACATCCAGTCCTTCCGACGCCCCGTACACGGCCGCGGCCAGCCCCGCGGGTCCCGCCCCCACGATGACCAGATCGCGGACCTGGGTCTGATCGATCGCGTCGTTGAAGCCCAACGCGTCGGCGATCTGCTGATTGGTCGGGTTGCGCAGCACGACCTCACTGCAGGTGATCACGACGGGGATGTCGGCCGCGGTGACGTGAAAGCGATCGAGCAGCTCCTGGACACCCGCATCGCGGTCCAGGTCGAGCATGGTGTGCGGATGCCCGTTTCTCGTGAGGAACTCGCGCACGCGGAGCGTTCCCTTGCAATGCGGGGACCCCAGGACGACCACGTCGCTGACGCTGCGGGCGATCAACTCCAGGCGCCGCAGGATGAAGGCGCGCATGAAGATGGTGCTCAGCTCACTGTCGGTCTGGATGAGCGCCAGCAGGTCGTCGCGGCTGACTTCGATGACCTCGCTGTCCATGCCTGCCCGGACCTGGGCGAGCCCGCGGCGGCCCGACAACATTGTGGCTTCGCCGGTGAACATCCCCGCGCTGAAGGATATCACGACCTCTTCGGTGGCCGACGGGCGGATGACGTCGATCCGGCCCGCGAGGACTACGAAGATCCGGACAACACTCTCCCCCGCATGGACCAGCACTTCGCCCTGTGCGACCTGGCGCGGCCGCCCGTGCGGCGCAATGCGGGCGAGCTGCGCCGGCGTCAACGTCGGATAGACGCGGTCGGGACGCGCGCCGGGGGGCGGGGGCGAGTTCGTCGCGGGAGAAGCCGTCGTCGCGGCCATAGCGCTAAAGGTAGACGAGGTCAGCCCTCACGGCACCACCGCCAGCTCGATCAGCCGGGAGTCGGCCTGACCCTGGTCGTCCACCGCTCGTACCATGAATGAACCCGGTGAATCCGCTTTCCAGGCGAGGGTCCCGCCCGGGGGTGCCTTGCCCACGAAGCTCTTCCCGACGAACCAGTAGACCTCCCGCACGCCCGCGCCGGTCGTGGCTCGCAGCGTGATGGTTTCCTGGCCGAGTCGCTTGGCGCGCAGCGAATACACCACGCCCCGCAGCGGGGATGTGATCTGCGGCCGGGGACCGTCCTGAGATTCGGCGACGTGGGTTTCGCACCTCGGGTCGAAAGGCGGCGGCGCACGTCGAGGCAGGCCCGCTTGCTGGAACAGCTTGAGCATGTCGGAGCCCCACATTTCGTAGACGACACGGTGCACGGGCCCCGCCGTGTACGGTGGGCAGGCTCGCAGCCCGGTGCGGTCGTCGATGGGGAGCGCCTGGTGGAGGGTGCTCACGCGGATCGGCGACTTGCCGGGGATGAACCACGTCGGCACCGTCCGCGGGCAGTCGGCATTGGGGAGATCCCCCGAGCCCGCGCAGACATCCACCGTGGTCAAGCCCGCGGGGAAACTGCGTACCGGCTCCGCCAACGACGGCTCCACCGCCTCGACCGCGTCCACCACCCGAAAGAAGAGGGGGGCCGCCACCTGGACGCCGACGAACGCGGGATTGCCTGATCCGTCAAAGTTCCCGACCCAGACGGCGAGGATGTAAGGACCGAACAGCCCGATGGTCCAGGCATCGCGGAAACCATAGGATGTGCCGGTCTTCCAATACACGGGCAGCGGACCGGGCGTCGCAGCAGAAATATCGCCGGGCCGGGGATTGTTCTTGAGCATGTCGAGCGTGACGTAGCTCGCCTCGGCGCTCAACAGCCGGATGCCGGCGCTCGCGGGTTGCTCGGCCCGATACCGCAGCGGGCGTACCACGCCGCTATTGGCCAACGCGCCGTACAGCGACACCAACTCCTCCATGGTGAGCGAGCCGCCACCCAACACCAAAGCCAAGCCATAGTACTCGCGAGACCTGAGCCCCGAGACGCCCGCCATCTCGAGGAAGCCGTACAGGTCGGGCTGGGAGAGGTGCGCGGCGACGTACACCGCCGGCACGTTGCGACTGCGGACCAGGGCATCCTGGGCGGTGAGCGGTCCCACGAATCGGCCGTCGAAGTTCTCCGGGCTGTAGGCACCGAACGCGGACGGAGCATCCTTGAGGACGGTCATCGGGTGCAGGACGCCCTGATCGAGCCCCAGCGCGTAGATGAACGGCTTGAGGGCAGATCCCGGTGAGCGCTTAGCGGCGGTACCGTTCACCTGGCCCGCGATGTCCCTATTGAAGAAATCCGCGGACCCGACCAGCGCCTTCACGTCCATGGTGCGTGAGTCCACCAGCATCGCGGCGGCGTTGTGTACGCCGACCCGGGCCTGCGCGGCCACGTAGCCTCGGATCTGCCGCTCCAACAGGGCCTGCAGCCGACGGTCGAGGGTGGTGTGAACTTCCGACGCTCGGCCGGCATCCGCCAGCACCGCGTCGACCAGGTGTGGCGCCCGGAAGGGCAGGTCTCCGGGCGATCCGACCCGGCTGGCGCCGTTCATTAGATCCGCCTCACCTTCGACGCGAGGATGGGTCGCCTGCCAGCGTGCGTACAACGCCGCCCGCGCCCCAAGTAGCGCCACACCTGGTGCTTCCCCGACGCTCGGCGCCCGGCGCGTCGGGTTTTGCGGCAGGACCGCGAGCGTCAGGGCTTCAGACAGCGTCAACTGGCTCGGGTCCTTTCCGAAGTAGATGAGACTCGCCGCGGCCGCACCCTCGAGGTTGCCGCCGTAAGGGACGAGGTTGAGATACGCCTCCAGGATCTCTCGCTTGGTATAGCACAGCTCGAGTTGCAACGCGCGCCCGATCTGAGCCAGCTTTCCGCCGGGCGTGGAGGAGCGGATGCCGTAGAGAATGCGGGCGAGCTGCATCGTGATGGTCGAGCCACCCTGGCGCCGGGCCCGCACGACGTAGGTCTGCCACGCGCCCCGCACCAATGCCAGCGGATCGACGCCGGGATGGAACCAGAAGTGCCCGTCCTCTTGCAGCAACGTCGCGTCCACCAACAGGGGCGCAATGCGAGCGAGCGGAACCCAGACGCGGTACTTCTCGTCGGGAGAGAGCGTCAGCCGCAGCAGGCCGCCGTCCCCGTCGTACACGGCGGTGGACGTGGCGAATCTCTCCCGTAGCGGTTGGTGCGGTATGACGCGCGGCAGCACCCAGAATGCCGCCACGCCGCCGCACGCCGCGATTCCCACGCGTCGTAACCAGCGCACGATCGCCTCTCGAGTCGAACGCGTCATTTCGGACGCCGCACCACGATCTTGCCTGGTTGCGACCAGGCTCGCACGGCCCGGTCGTACATTCCCTCGCCATAGGCCGGTGGCACCGCGAACGAGCCGGCCGCTGTCGCCTTCACCTTATAGACGAACTCGCGCGCCGATGCATCAGCCAGGCCGTACACGTTGACCCGGTCTTCGCGCACTTCGGCATAGTCGGGCGACCACGATCCCACGGCTTCGCCGAAATTCGGCGCCCACGCCGATGCGGCCTCGCCTCCGCCCTCGCCCTCGCCTTCGGCCTCGTTGTCAGTGCGACGCCTGGGCGCGAGCGTCGCCGTGGCGGGCGGATTCTCCACCACCTCGAACCCGCCAGGCAGCAGATCGACCAGGGCCACGCTGGCGATCGGTTGCGCACCGAGCGCCCGGAACCGGAGATGCACTTGCAGCTCGT
>WNGI01005173.1_pt1 | contig 11711 bp, 9 predicted proteins | sample 5400621 | NCBI WGS metagenome assembly WNGI01 (sample SAMN13153374, study PRJNA577476) | soil metagenome | isolation source: 20 cm soil or saprolite under Garry oak tree replicate 1 | place: USA:California | collected 2016-06-15
ACCAGTTCGAAGACGGCAAGATCCGGGCGACCTACGGGCACTCGATGGACCTCGAACTCGACCTGCCGACGGAGGGCATCCCGGACGTCTTGTTCTATCCGACGACGGAGGAGGAGAGCCACCTCCTGATGGAGGCGGGGCTGCGGCCTTCGGACCGCAAGATGGTCCACCTCAGCGCGACGTTCGAGGCGGCCCTCGAGGCCGGCCGCGTCCGCATTGCGCAGCCGGTCATCTTGGAGATCGATGCGAAGACCGCCCGGGCATCTGGCGTCGTGATCCACAAGGCCGGGAAGACGGTGTACACGTCAAAGGAAATCCCGAACGAGTTCCTCCGTCGATCGCAGCATGTCGAAGAAGAATTGCCGCCGGCACCTCCGACGGAACCCCGGGAATGATTTTCAATCGGCCAACGAAATAAATCTGCCCATATGTTTATGTGGGCCTTTCCGATATGCCGCCCTCGGATGGGTTGGCAATGCCGTCGGCATTCGATTTGATCGGTCACAATCCGGCGCTACAGGAGCACTGGATCCGCCGGTTCATCGCCTTCGTGATCGACGCGGTCATCGTCGCCGTGGTCGGCCTGTTCTTCGCCATCCCGCTGTCGTTCCTCGGGTGGGCCTGGTGGTTCTCCGGAATCTTCTGGGGCGGCATCTGGTTCATCTATTCCATCCTGCTCGAGACGATCTTCGGCGGCACGGTCGGCAAGAAGATCGTTGCGTTGCGGGTCGTCGCGATCGACCGGAATCTGGACGTCGTCCATACGGTCGTGCGAAACCTCCCGAAGATTTTCCCGCTCATCCTCCTCATCGACGTCCTGGTCGGCGCGGCCCAGCAAGGCGACCCGCGGCAGCGACTGTTCGATCGGATCGCCCGGACGACCGTTACACGAGTCGACCAAGGCGCCTACATGGAGGAGCAGTTCCGGATGATGCAGCACGCGGGCCCCCATCCGATGACGATGCCTCCGGCCCCGGCGCCGCAAGCGCCTCCGCCCGCGCCACCCGGCGCGCAGCCGGCCTCGGCCGCCCCGGCCCAAGGAGGATGGCCCGGTCAAGCCCCGCCTTCGGGGGGCGGATGGCCCCAGCACAGCTGGGACGAGCAGGGGCGCCTCGTCCGCGAGATGAAGTTCTGCACGGCCTGCGGCGGACAGCTCGTGGCCCGCGGCGATGGGAAGCTCACCTGCGTCCGGTGCGGCGCCGTGTACTAATCACGGGAAGCCCCGGATCCACAGCACGTTCAGCGCGACCATCGCGAAATAACTCGACGTGAGGACGGCCCCCGCGCGCGACGTGATCCGCCATCCACCCAACATGAGGGCCAGGAGGAGGAACGACGTGAAGACCATCGCGGCGACGACGGGGAGGAGGAGCTCGACAGAATGCGTCGAGGGCCGCAGGATCCCGATCACGCCCAAGGTCAGGAGGGTCGTCACGACGCTCGCCCCGATCCCTTCGCCGAGGACGAGGTCCGTGTACCCGCGGCGGGTCGCGTGGTACGCCGCCGCGATGTCCGGCAACGAGGTGCCGAGGGCGACCAGCGTGATCCCCACGAACCAGGGGCTCAGTCCGGCGACGGCGGAAAGCGAGATGGCCCCCTGGACGAGGAACTGAGCGCCCATCACGGACCAGAGGATGCCGAAGATCAACCAGCTGATCCCGGCGCGGACCTCGACCTTCCGGCCGAAGATCCAACCGGTGAATTCGAGCCCGATCGTCAGGTCCTCGACCCGTTCCTCGATCTCCTCCGCGGGACCGGTCCTCTGCGAGATCGCGAGGTTCAGGATATACGGGACGAAAAGGGCGATGAGCGCGACGCCCTCGTATTGCGTCAAGTTCCCGTCCATCAACAGCGTCGCCGCGACCAACGTCACGATCGCCAGGAAGACGGCATCGCGGAGCACGATTTCGCGCGAGGTCTTGATCGGCCGCAAGATGGCGCTCGCGCCGATGACGAAGGCGATCGTCACGACGGTGGAGGCGAGCGCGTTCCCGAGGGCGATGTCCGGACTGCCCTCTCCCGCGGCAATCCCGCTCACCAGGAGCTCCGGGAGGGCGGAGAGCGTCGAGACGAGCAACGCGCCGACGACGAACTGGCTTCGGCCGATCCGGCCCGAGATGCGGGTCGCATTGTCCGTGATGAATTTCGCGCCTTGATTCAGGAGGACGAAGCCGATGGCAATCGCTGCCGCCGACAGGAGAAGGCCCTCGAGCATCCGATGTCGTCCCTTCCGACTCCGCGCCGATGAGGGAGGGTCGGCATCAAGGTTCGTCGGGCCGAGAGGCGCTTTGACAAAGATGGCCCGATCAAGTGACGAGCTCCCCGAGGCGGCCGGTGTCGACCCCTTGGCGGATCTCCATCGCGATCCGTCGACCCGTGCTCATGCTCCGATGCCAGAGGGAGTTCCCGTACGGGTGGCCCACCGACATGTGGACGTTCGTCCCGCCACCGATGCGAGGCGAGACGTCGTAGATCCAGAACTTCAGGTCCTTGTCCACCGCGGTCTGAAGGGTGAAGGGTCCGATGATCCCCGGCGGGAAATGTCGCTGCGTCGCGGCCACGTACCGCTCCGCCATGTCGAACACGTCCTTCAGGCTCGACTCGCGCAAGGTCGCGCTGTTGTGGCCGACGACCACGTACTCCGGAATCCGTTCCGTCGCCGTGAGCGCGAGCTGCTGGTCCGCCGGGAGGCGAACGTGACCGTCGAGGGACGTCTCGAACCGCCAATCGACTCCTAGGAGTTCGATCTTCTCGGCTTCCTCTTCGATGGGAGAATAGAAGAAATCGAAGTTGAAGATCGGCCCGATGATGTACTTCTCGATGCGGGCCGCCCCGAGGTCCTCCTTCGTGATCACGTCCTGCTTGAGGAGGGCCTCCGACTTCTCCCGGTACTCCTTGAATGTTGCCGCGGTGAAGAACCCTCGCTCGAGCTTCTTGACCTTGTGCGGCAACTTGACGATCGAGAGGCCTTGGATGTCCCGCGCGTCGGCGATCCGCTCGGGCGCCGGGAGCTTCGCCTTCTCGAGGAGCCAGTAGTAGCTCCGTTCCTCCTCCCGTTCCTCCGTCCGGAGCAGGTTGCGGCTCCCATAGAGCGGGACCAGGAATTTGTCCTCGATCTCGCCGAGGTCGCAATACGAGGTGAAGGAGCGGTTCGGGACGAAGACCGAATTCAAGTCGCGTAGCTGCGTCTGGACTTTCTCGGTGAGGACGTCTTTGAATTTCCCGAGCACGAGCGTCTCGTCCACGGTGCCGCGGACCGCCCGACCGTCCTTGTCTCGCGACGCGCGGAAGTATCGTGTATACGGCGCCTCTCGCCCGCGTTCGCACACGACGAGGGTCCGAAATCCTTCTTCGACCGCGCCGTCGCAGACGTCGAGGGCGGAATGAGAACCGATTGTCGCGACCCGAATCCCGGAGGGATTGTAGCGTTCGAGGACCTCGACGATTGCCTCGCGGTGTATCATCCCGCACCGATGCGAGTCCCATATTTCGCCGCGTCCTTAATGCTTTGGGCCCGCTCCTCCGAGACGAGGGAACGTCTTTTACCGGGCGAGGCGGTTCGGCGATTCCCATGGAGGCGAGCGCCGTCAGATCCGCGGGCTGTGGAAGGCAGGATCGGGAACTCGACCCGGAGAGCGTCACGAACCCGTGGAAGCGGATGGACGGATCCCGTTGACGGATGAGTTCTCCGCCCGAACTCGAGCTGCTCACCTCGCGAAGATGCAGGAGGGCGTCCTCGATGTCCTCGTGATCGGCGGCGGGATCGTCGGAGCCGGTATCGCGCGGGAGGCCGCTCGACGCGGGTTGCGAACCGGCCTCCTGGATCGCGGCGACTTCGCGAGCGGCACCAGCGGGAAGACCTCCCGGCTGATTCACGGTGGGCTTCGCTACCTCCAGAATTACCGGTTCGGTCTTGTCCGCTCGGCGGTCCGCGAACGGGATCGATTGCTCGACACCGCGCCGGCCCTCGTCCATCCGTTGCCGTTCATCCTCCCTGCGTATCGGGGACGCAAGCCAAGCCCGCGACTCCTACGGTTCGGGCTCTTCCTCTACGACTTGCTTTCGACCAGGCGACTCCCACGACGAGTCTGGCTTCGGGGCAAGGCCGCCTCGGAACGCGAGCCTCGTCTCGCGCGGACGGATCTGGCAGGAGCCGGCGTCTACTACGACGCGTGGACCGACGATGCTCGATTCGTCCTCGCGGTCGTGCAGGACGCGGCCGCCGCAGGGGCCCTCGTCGCGAACTATGTCGAAGTCACGCAGCTCGTTCGAGACGACCACGGGGTTACGGGCGCAATCGTCCAGGATCGAACCGGCGGGGCGGGCGCGGAGATCCGCGCCGAGGCCGTCGTGAATGCGACCGGGGTGTGGCTCGATCGGTTGCGGAGCCCGGTGGCGACTCCGACCATCCGACCGACCAAGGGCGTCCACATCTTCCTCCCGCGGGACCAGGTCGGAAACCGCCATGCGGTCGCCCTGACCACGAAGAGCGACGGCCGTCTCGTGTTCATCCTTCCCTGGGGAGACCTCACGCTCGTCGGGACGACGGACACCGATTTCTCAGGGGACTCGGATCGCGTGCTCCCCGATGCCAGGGATGTTGACTACCTCCTCGCGGCGGCGAACGAAGCCTTCCCCGATGCGGGCGTCGGTCGAGCCGACGTCGTCAGCGCGTACGCGGGCCTCCGGCCGCTCGTGCGACACGGGAGGGACGATCAGGCGGAGTCGGACATCTCCCGCGAGCACGAAATTTTCGTGGACCGGGACGGCCTCATCTCCGTCGCCGGCGGGAAGTTCACCACGCACCGCGCGATGGCGGAGGCCGCCGTCGACGTGGTGCAACGACGGCTCGGTAGCGCCGGCGGCAACCCGACGCCGGCCTCGAACCTCGGACCTCCCGTCCGGCCCCTCGAAGAATTCATGGCCCTCGGACTCCCGGAGGACATCGCCCTCCACCTCCAGAGCCGCTACGCGCCGGAGCAAGTCCGTCGTCATCTCGATGGCCCCGGGACCATGGAACGGATCGTGGAAGGACGACCGCACGTGTGGGCGGAAGTCGACATCGCAGTCCAGGAGGAGATGGCCCTCACGGTGACGGACGTCCTCGTCCGGAGACTCGGACTCTTCTACGAGGCCGCCGATCAGGCCATCGGCCGCGCGCCCGAGGTCGCGTCGAGGATGGCCCGACAGCTCGGATGGGACCGCAGCCGTGTTGCCCGGGAGGTCGAAGAATACCGGGCCCTCGTCAGGGACCATCGCGTCTTCCGGGAGGACCGCGGTGACTGAGGTCACCTTCATCGCGCACCGGGCCGCCGCAACCGCCGGACTCGCCGCTGGTGGCAGGAGCGCGAACCAGCCTACCCGACGACGTTGCGGACGACCTACGCGGCCTTGACGCCCGGACACCCGGTCATGTCTCGGAGCTGACGAGAGCGGCGCGGGTCCGGGAGGAGAGCGGCCGGCCCTAGGGCCACAAAGGGGATAGCCCCGGGCAGATTCGAACTGCCGTCGCGAGGTCTCCCCTCGACCGATTCGGTCGATCCAGAGCCTCGAATCACTGGCCCGCGACCGCTTCACGGTCACGTTTGGCCGCTAGACCACGGGGCTGCAATCGCGTTTCAACGGAGAGGACGTATTTTGAGTTTTCTCACTGCGCGGCCTCCGTGAGCCGTCGGACCACCCAGTCCTTTTCGAGGACCGCGAGAAACGGTGCGGCCCGAGGCCCCCTCTCCGATCCGAGCAGGACCAGATAGAGGTCCCGGAAGAAGCGATTCGTCTCGACCGGCAACGATCCGCTCTTCGTCAAGGTGACCATCGCCTCCTTGATCGCATCCTCCGTCCAGCGGAGCGAGGCCGCGCGCGTCGCGAACATCCGGAGGGCATCGCGGTCGCCTGGCTGGAGCTGCCTCTTCACGTCCGGAGGGATCTGTTCGAGGAGCTTCACTCGGTTCTCCGGCGCTTGCTTCTCCACCCAGGTCCGGGATTGCGCGAGACGTCGGGCGATCCGATCCCGTTCGAGGGCGTTCGGTGCACGGGTCAGGATGCCCGTGTCCCGCAGTCGTTTGATGCACCACTCGACTCGATCCGCATCGGGACTGATCTGGGACAGGAACGCGGCATGCCGGTACGAGAGCGCAAAGGGTTTCGCCTTCGGCGGCGGGGAGAGTTGTGCGAGTTCGAAGGACCTCGCCTGATCTTCGTCGTCCCCTTCGCGTTCGTCGGAGTAGAACAGGTCTTCGGCGCGGTCGTACAGGTCGTGGTAGGTGTCGACCCGATAGAGATCGAGGATGACCCGTCGGAAGATCGGATTGAACGCGTAGAGGTATCGCAGGACCTCTGGGTCCGCGACCTCCACCCATTGGACCGGCGTGAAGCCGAGGAAATCCGAGGAGCCCATGTCCCCGAGGTCCTTGCCGCGGTCCGAGATGCCGACCCATTCGTAGGGGATGCCCATCGGCGGACGGAAATGCATGACCACCTCGGCGATCTCCTTGCACGAGTCGCGCGAGCCGCCCGGGGTCGCGTGATCCTTTCCGAACGGCTCGATGTCCACGCGGTAGACCTTCCAGAGGGCGGGCCACTCGAGCCTCCAGTTCAGCTTCCCTTTCTCGATCGACGACTTGCCGACGTGGCCGCAACGTTCGCATCGGTACGAGGCGCTCGTGCCCTCGATCGCTGTCGTCTTCGCGCCGATCGTCGTGCACTGGTCGCAGAACGCCTCGAAGGGAATCCATCCGGCGGGGTACGGATGACGGGCCCGGTACTTGTTCACGACCGTCCGGACCTCCTCGGCCCGGGCCGCGAGGTCGCGGACGAGCGCCTGCATCTCCGGATTCCGATAGGCCTCGGTCGTGCTCACGATGCGGACGTTCGGGGCGAACCGATCGAGGACGCCGCCGAAGTCCTGCCAGTAATGCTCGACCCAATTCGCGTGGCAGCCGAAGGGATCGGGGACGTCGATGAGCCGTCGTCCGACATACTTCCGTCCGTCTTCCTTCGTGAACTGGGCGATCTGCCCCTCCTTGCCCTTCCACTCATCTTGGGTATAGAGGACCAGGCTCTGAATCGGCTTCCGTCCGTCCTCGCGCAGGCTCCGTGCCAGGAGCTGGGAGAGCGTGATCTCCCCGCGGAGCCGGCCCACATGTTGCAAGCCGCTGACGCTCAGGCCCGCGTTGACGACGAGGTCCGCCTTCGCCCCGACGTAGGCCTTCGCCTCCGGCAGAAGCTCATCGTACCAATGGGTCAGCGGCCCTCACCACAGGTCCGAATGGGGAGAACGCCTAAAGCTTTGCGCGGGTCAGATCGACCGCGCCCGGATCAGGGCGCGCAGCGGGACCCCGGCAAGCTCGTCCTGGGCCGTCTTGTTCACGAGGACGACGGCCAAGACGACGGTCCCTCCCAACTCGTGGACGTCGGAGATTGCGCCTTTAATCGTGTCGCCGGTCGAGAGGACGTCGTCGACGATCAGGGCCTTTTTTCCCTGCGGCGACGCATAGTTCGAGGAAAAGGCGCCACCCTTCCCGTGGCGCTCCTGGCTCGGCCGGTAGATCATGAGCTCCTTGCCGAGCTCCTCGCTGATCAACGCGGCGAGGGGGATGCCATTGATCGCGACGCCGATCACCCCGTCCGCATCGATCTGGCGCTTCTCCATCTCCTCCAAGGCGATGTCGGCCATCGCCGCGGCCATGAACCCGATGCGGTTGCCGTAGACGCCGATGGACCGCCAACCGATCTTCACGTCTTTCGGGGGCTCCCCGCCCTTCACCCCGCGCGTCAGGAGCCAGGTGACGGTCTCGGGAGACAGGTGCAGCTCGTCCGCGATCTCCTTCTCGGAGAGGCCCTTCTCCTTGTACTCGAGGGCCCTCTTCGCGATCGCGTTCACGTCTTTCATCCGTTCACTCGCTCCAACTCGCGCGATGCCGCATGCCGGATATCAAGGTATCGCACTCGGGTCGATGCCCTCTTCGCGCGCCTCGTTCGAGCGACGCCTTTCGACGGGTTGCGCAACGCCTTCATCTTGTACTCGAACGGCTCGCGGATGTATTTCATCGGGAGGGATCCGGCGGGCATCGCCGGAGGGCCCTTCGCCTTGACGACGGACCGCGCTCAGACCGGAACTCGGCGTCCGCTCTTGTCCCGGCGGTACCGGCCGAACTCTTCCGACTTGGCGAGCTGGTCTCCGGTGAAGATCGGGCCGTCCCAGCAGACGAGCTTGTCGTCGAGGGCGCAGGCGTCGCAGATGCCGATGCCGCACTTCATGTACCGTTCGAGGCTCGCTTGCACCGGGAGGCCTTTTTGCCGCGCCAAGTCGACGACGGCGGCCATCATCCTCTCGGGGCCGCACGTGATGACCTGGGCGAACGACTCGCGGGCCAGGAGCTTCTCGGCCAAGGCCGGCACGAACCCGGCGGAGCCGCGGGACCCGTCGTCCGTCGCGATGTGCATCTCCCCGGCGGCGTTGGCCCGTTCAACGAACAGCAGTTCCGCGGCGGTCCTCGCGCCGACCGCGGTCACGACGCGGGCCCCTTGCTGCGCGAACGCCTCGATCGCGGCGATCATCGACGCCATGCCGCTCCCGCCTCCGACCGCGAGGACGCTCGGGCCTTCCAGCTGGAACGCGTTCCCGTAGGGCCCGCGGACTCCGATCCGATCCCCGGCGGTGAAGGCCGCCAAGGCGTGGGTCGCGTCCCCGTAGTCGCGGACCGTGATGCCCTTGACCGCGCCGAGGTGGGACAGGGCCATCGGGAGCTCGTCGTAGCGGGGGATCCAGACCATGAGGAACTGCCCCGGCTTCCCGCCGAGGTCCCCCCGGAACCGGTAGGTCGTCGTGGTCGGCGTCTCCCGGACGATCTCCAGGAGGGGCACGACCTGGATCCTAGGCATGGGCGACCCCGATCGCCTCCGGGACCGACTGGAAGCCGGCCTCCTCGAGGAGGGAGGCCATCTCCCTCGCGATCTCGTTGAAGACGCCGAGGCCGCGCGAGAGGATCGCGGTGCCGACCTGGACCGCGCTCGCCCCCGCCATGATGTACTCGAGGGCGTCCCGGCCCGATCCGACGCCGCCGACGCCGATCACCGGGATCTGGACCTTCTCGCAGATGTCGTAGACGGCCCGCACGCCGATCGGACGGATCGCGGGGCCGCTCAGCCCGCCGAAACGATTCGCGAGGGACGGCATCTTGAGTTCCGGCGTGATCGCCATCGCCTTCATCGTGTTGATCGCGACGATGCCGTCCGCCCCGCCTTCCTCCGCGGCGACGGCGAACTTCGCGATGTCCTGGACGTTCGGGGAGAGCTTGGGGAAGACGGGGATGTCGACGACGTCCTTCACCTCCCGGGTGAAGTCCCGGACCGCGGCCTCGTCCTGGGCGATCTCCGTCCCGAGGCCCTTCGCATGCGGGCAGGACAGATTCAGTTCGATCGCCTGGACGCCGTACGTCGACATCTTCGCCGCGACGGCGGCGTACTCGTCCGCGTCCTTGCCGTAGACGCTGCCGATCACGACCGCGCCCGCGGCCTGGGCCCTCTTGACCTCGTGCTCGTATTCGATGACGCCAGGATTCGGCAGGCCGACGGCGTTCAGGAGACCCGCGTCAAGCTCGACGATCGTCGGGTTCGGATACCCTTCCCGCGGCTGCGGTCCGACGCTCTTCGTCACGACGGCGCCGGCGCCCGCCTGGTAGACCCGGGCCATGGACCCGCCCGTCTCATCGAGAAACCCGGACGCAAGCATCGTCGGGTTCCGCAGGGCCACGCCGGCGATCTCCGTCCGGAGGTCCACCATTTCGGCGGACGGAATCGACGGGTCGTCTAAAGGCTTTGGGTGGCCTTCCGGATTGGAGGACCGAACGCCCGTCCCCCGAGAACCTTTATTGGGACCGCCTCGCATCTGAAGTCGAATGCGGGTCGCGGATCTGGGATTGGATCCTCGGGTCGTCGAAATCCTGAAGGGCCAGGGGATCGAAGAGCTGTACCCACCGCAGGTCGATGCGATCGGCCCGGCGCTCCTCGGCGAGAATCTGGTCCTCGCAATCCCCACCGCGAGCGGCAAGTCGCTCGTCGCGTATCTCGCGATCCTCGCCTCCGTCCTCCGAAAAGGGAAGGCCCTTTACATCGTCCCTTTGCGCGCCCTCGCGGCGGAGAAGTACGAGGACCTCAAGGAGTTCGAGCCGCTCGGGATCAAGGTCGGCATCAGTGTCGGCGACTACGATTCCGTCGATCCGACCCTCGAGAAGTTCGACGTGATCGTCGCGACCTCGGAGCGGGCCGACTCCCTCCTGCGCCACCGGACGAATTGGCTTCAGCAGCTCTCCGTGGTCGTCGCAGACGAGGTCCATCTCATCAATGACGCAGATCGCGGACCCACGCTGGAAGTCACGCTAGCCAAGCTGCGGCAAGTCAATCCGCGGGCCCAGGTGTTGGCCCTGAGTGCGACGATCAAGAACTCGGATCAACTCGCAAAATGGCTGGAAGCCGAGCACGTGAAGAGCGATTGGCGGCCCGTCCCCCTCAAGGAGGGTGTCTATCACGATGGCGTGGTTCATTTCATGGACCAGACCCTACAAGAGGTCAAGCACGGTGAGGATGACATTGCGGGCCTCGTCTCCGACATCATGGATTCCGGAGGTCAGGCCCTCGTCTTCGTCAGTACCCGGCGCTCAACGGAAGCCCTCGCGAAGAACCTGGGATCGCACGTCAAAGGCGAGCTGGGGGAGAAGCGCCAAGAGCACCTCAAAAAAGTGGCCGCCAGTCTCTCGGCAGCCCAAGAAGAGCCGACCTCGGTCGGGGCGCGTCTGGCCCGGTGCATCGAGCATGGAGTCGCTTTCCACAACGCGGGACTGACGAACGCGCAGCGCGGGATTGTCGAAAAGGAGTTCAAGAAAGGGCAGATCGCTTGCATCGTCGCCACGCCAACCCTTTGTCTTCATCCAGAAACGAGGATCACGACGACCCGCGGAGCTTTGCCGATCTCGGAGGTTCGCAAAGGCGACCTGGTCTTGACCCATAATGGGATTTTCAAGCGAGTCTTGGGAACCAGCAGGCGGCCTTTCTCGGGTGAACTGGTCGAAGTCAAAGCGGATGGAATGGTGCCGATTCGCATGACCGCCGGCCACCGAGTCCTGCGAAACACGCAGTACCGATACGGGTACCACGCTCGGGGCACCTCTTGGCAGGAAATCCGTCGAAGCGAGCCAGAATGGGTCGTCGCCAAGCAGCTGCGAGTGGGCGACCAAGTCCTCTCCCCCGTTGAGTGTCCATATACGATGGCAGACGGGGGCCTGGCAACCCTGGAAATCCGGCGTGGCGATTTCATCGGCAGAAATCAATTCGGATCCGTCTTCCCCCATCCCACCGCGGTCCCCGTCCCGGAGGAGATTCAACTCACCCCCGCGGTCGCTAGATTCCTCGGGCTGTACGCCGCCGAAGGATTCACGAGTCGGAACGGAGTCGTCGGATTTGCAATCTCAACGTACGAGGAGGACTTGACCGAGTTCATCACGTCAAGCATGGAGAACGTCTTCTACACGAATCCGAAAGTGACCGATACGACGCGACATCGCCGTCGCGTATGGTGCTGCTCCAAGGCGCTCGCAAAGTACTTCGATGAGAATTTCGGGCGCAAAGCTTGGAACAAGCACTTTCCCGAGGAATTTGTCACCGGGCCCCTCGAACTCGTCGAGGGCCTGTTAAGGGGTCTCTGGGAAGGAGAT
>WNGI01005174.1_pt1 | contig 11710 bp, 9 predicted proteins | sample 5400621 | NCBI WGS metagenome assembly WNGI01 (sample SAMN13153374, study PRJNA577476) | soil metagenome | isolation source: 20 cm soil or saprolite under Garry oak tree replicate 1 | place: USA:California | collected 2016-06-15
TCGCAGTCTGACTCATGGCAAACACGGCAACGACGCAAAAACGACGCAAGGTCATGGCAAGCCCTCGTTGAGATTCCGCGCGGGAAATGACTCGCTGCTACGTTACGGCTCCCCGCCGAAAACGCTAGCGTCGCAAGTGTGGCACACCTACTTTCGAATCCCTTTCGCTCGACCCCTACGAATGCGTTCACGATCACTAAAAATCCTTTCGCGCTCACTAATCGCGGCGACGCTGGTTGCGGCGCGACTCGCGGCGCAAACGACTGGTGATGCTGCCGCGATTCGGTCCGCCGCGCGCGCCTATGGAAGTGCTCATGAGCCGGCGATTCTTCGTGAGTTCAGCGATCTCTTGTCGATCCCGAATCTCGCCAGTGATAACGCCAACATTCGGCGTAATGCCACTCGCTTGGTGGAAATGCTCGACCGTCGAGGAATCAATGCGAAGCTGCTCGAGGTCGAAGGCTCGCCGCCAGCAGTGCTCGGTGAGCTCAACACGCCCGGGGCAACGCGCACGCTCATTCTATATGCCCATTACGATGGGCAACCCGTGGATCCCTCGCAGTGGGTAACACCTCCATGGACGCCAACGTTACGGAGCAAATCGCTCACGGAGGGTGGCGTGCCGATCCCGCTGCCGACCGAAGGTGGTCCGCCAATAAGTGGCGAAGCCCGGCTGTACGCTCGATCGTCGGGAGATGACAAGGCGAGCATCATTGGGATGCTCAATGCGGTCGATGCGCTGAGGGAAGCTAAGATCAGGCCATCGGTGAATCTCAAATTCTTTTTCGAGGGCGAGGAAGAAGCAGGCTCACCTCATCTCGAAAAAATGTTGGAGCGTCACCGCGATGCATTGCGCGCGGATGCGTGGCTTTTTTGCGACGGGCCAAATCATCAGAGTGGACAGCAACAGGTACAGCTCGGTGTTCGCGGCGTTACCGGAGTGGACATCACTGTATTCGGTCCGACGCGACCCCTGCACAGTGGTCACTATGGAAACTGGGCCCCGAATCCCGGTGCATTGATCGCCAATCTCATCGCGAGCATGCGCGACGACGATGGTCGAATCAAAGTCGCTCACTCCTACGATGATGTTCGCCCGATATCCGCGAGTGAAAAAAAAGCCATCGATGCGATCCCACCGGTTGATGTGGAGCTTCGGCGATCGCTTGGGTTAGCTCACACCGAGGCGCACGACGCTCCGCTAGCTGAGCGGATAATGCTCCCCGCGTTGAATGTGCGGGGCATTCAAGTCGGAGCCGTGGGCGATCAGGCTGCAAACGCGATTTCCAGCGAGGCACGCGCGTCGATCGATTTCAGGCTCGTTCCGAAGCAGACTCCGCAGAGAGTTCGCGATCTGATCAACGCTCATATTGCGCGCCAAGGTTACTTCGTTACACCTGACAGCGTCACGATGGCAATACGTCTCGCTCATCCCAGAGTCGCGCGTGTTAAATGGAGCGCCGGCGGGTACCAAGCGAGTCGAGCGCCGATGGAAAATCCCTTCGCGCGAGCGGTTGTTCTCGCGGTCGCAGACGGGCTTGGAAAGCGGCCACTGCTTCTTCCAACCATGGGCGGCAGCGGACCTCTATATCTGTTCGAGGAAGTTTTGCATACGACGATTATCATACTGCCCATCGCGAACTTCGATGACAATCAGCATGCAGCGAACGAGAATCTTCGAATACAGAATCTGCGGGATGGAATCAAAGTGTACTCCGGACTGATCGGCCGTCTCGGCAATTACTGGAAATGAAAAACCTCGTCACCGTCATTCTGCTGACATGCCTTGCATGTGCGACTGCTCCCGCGAACAGGGACGCTCGCGGGGACGAGCCTCTCGCGGCGGGTGTTCCGCTGGCGTCATTCGACACCGTGTGGACCGTCGTTCAGCGCACCTACGTCGATACTGCGTTCGTGGCACACAGATGGAAAGCAGTTCGTGATTCGCTTAGGCCAATAGCTTCGGCGATCACGACGCGGCGAGAGCTCGACGCATTGCTTGCGGAAACTTTGTCACGAATTCCGGATTCGCACTTCTATATCATACCGGCGCGAGTCGCGTCGGATGTGAGCTCCGATCGCGGAGGAGCGGGTGAAGGAACCACCGGAGTGTCAGCCAGGATCGCAGGGGATCGCGCAGTCGTGTGGCGTGTCGAGCCCGCCAGTCCCGGGGCAATTGCGGGAGTTCGACCTGGCCAAACTGTGGAAAAAGTAAAGGCTCGCGTGGCTGCTGCATCGATCAAACGAGTGATGTCGTTGCCGGATGCATCACGTCAGCGCGCATTGTCGGAGGTTGATTTCACTCTGAATGGGGCGCTGTCTCCCTCGGTGGGCGACACCGTTCGCATTACACTCTCGAACCCTGGAGAGAAATTGACCTTCGAGCGCGTTCTCGTCGGAGTGCCAACACACGGCACGGTGTCGAAATTCGGAAATCTGCCGCCGATTGCCGGTCTCGTTCGCGCATCGAGACTGCCGATCACGACGGCTGCAGGACGCTCAGCGTGCATCGGGACGATTTCGTTCAACATCTGGCTCCCCGCTCTGGCGCCCGAGCTGGCTCGAGCAGTCGAAAGCGTCGCCGATTGTGCTGGAGTAGTTATTGACTTGCGCGGAAATCCCGGCGGAGTTGGAGCCATGGTAATGGGCTTCGGCGGATACTTCGTTGATTCCGCGGTTTCACTCGGGACGATGCGAACCCGCGATCTCGCGCTGAACTTTGCCATCAATCCACGGCGTCTTCGAGTGAATGGGCACGATACCGGGCCTTTCAGCGGGAAACTTGCGATCCTGGTTGATCCAATGACCGCAAGCACATCGGAGATTTTCGCGACTGGAATGCAGCGCATTGGACGCGCGCGCGTTTTTGGTGAGCGAAGCGCGACAGCGGCACTACCCGCTCTGATGCAACGTTTACCATCCGAAGATGTGTTCGTTCACGCAGTTGCCGATTTCCGCGATCCTTCGGGAGCCAGAATCGAGGGAGCCGGTGTAATACCCGACGAGGTTGTGCCACTTACGCAGGCTGACCTCTCGAACAATGTCGATGCACCACTCCGGGCAGCAATTCGGTGGATAGCTTCCAGTGCTGTGCCGCCCAGCGTAACCCGATAACGTTCCTGTCGTCTTTACTCCACACTCCTCCATGAGAAATCAATGATTCGTAAACACGGTCTTCGTTTAACCGTCGCGATGTCTGCGCTTGCCTCCGTCAGCGTCAGCGCACAAACGCCGGCTCCACTTCCACCTGCAGCTACGCTCATGGCGAAATACTCGGCCGCCATTGGTGGGCCCGCGATTTTGAAGGCTCAACAGATTACAACCAAGGGCGGCATGATGATGGCCGCGGCGGGAATCAACGCGACGTTCGAGATGGTTCAGCTCGCGCCAAACAAGATGCAGATGCTGACCACGATTCCCGGTGTCGGCAACATTCAGCTCGGCTATGATGGAACTACTGCGTGGTCGATGGATCCAATGCAGGGTCCGCGCATTCTCGCCGGAAAAGAGCTCGACGAAGTTCGTGAGGAAGCTGATCCCCGAGCTTCAGCGCGAGCGCCGGATCTTTTCACGGCTGTGCAGACTGTAGGGGACACGACGATGGCCGGCGAGCGGTGCTACATGGTGAAGCTCACGTGGAAGTCGGGCCGTGAGACGTACGATTGCTATAGCGCCACGTCGGGTCTGATGGTCGGATCGAAGAGCGTGCAGCAGACTGCGATGGGAGCAATTCCTGTTACGACTGAGTACAGCGATTACAAGAAGTTCGGCGACTTCATGATGCCCACCAAGACGACGCAGTCGATGATGGGACAGCAGCAGGTCATGACGATCAGCTCGGTCGAGGTTGGAAATGGCGCGGGAGTGAGCATTGTTGCGCCGCCCGAGATCACCGCACTCATCAAGAAGTAAGAAAGCTGATCGGACGGATTAAAACGGATCAGGAACGGTTCTTCCGCCTCTGATCCGTTTTAAATCCGCTCGATCCGTTTTCTACATTATTGGTTTCCTGCAGAATGCACCGCTGTGGCGGCGCCTTGGGGATCGATTGCGATCGCGACCCAATCGCCGCTTTCGCCGGGAACCTGCATCGGTCCCACAATCACTTTTCCTCCGCCGCTCTTGATCCTCTCGGCCGCCGCTTTCGCGTCATCGACCATGATGTAGCACAACCAGTTAGGCGGCGGCATCTCCGGTGTCCTGGTCATCATTCCACCGTACGGCGCTCCACCCTGACCGTACATCTGGTAGATCCCCATCGGCGCCCCCATGTCGAACTCGCCGGCTTTCTCCCAGCCGAAAATCTTGCTGTAGAAATCGAACGCCGCGACGCTGTCCGAAGTCGTGAGCTCGTGCCACGAGAAATTTCCCTTCTTCGGCGCTTCACCCGGAGAAGACGTACGAGGGTTCGGAGTGAAGATTGAAATCGTCGCTCCCTGTGGATCCTGAATGACGGCGTACCTTCCGGTATCAGGTATGTCCATTGCGGGGGCGATCGTTTTTGCTCCGAGCTTCGTCGCTTTTGCAAGCGTCTCATCGACATTGTCGACGCTCACCGCAGGAAGCCAGTGTGGCGGAACGTGGTTTTTCTTCATGTCATCGGTCAACGCCGACACGCCGCCAATCGGAACGCCACCAGTTGTGAACATTGTGTAGGGTGTTGGACTTCCTTCAAAGGGCTGAGTGCCCCAGCCTGCAACCTCGCCGTAGAATTTTTTTGCTCCCTCGGTATCGGTTGTCATGAGATCGTGCCATACGAAGCGTCCGGATGCGTTTGCCATTGTCTTACGGCTCGGGTAAAAGTGATGAACGAGAAGGGCGTATAATTTGGGAAAGAAATTGCCTGCATGCGACGGACCACCCAATCCCGAAGTGACTTCCTTTACCATTTGTTGACATGAGACCATACGACGCGATCGTTGTCGGCCTCGGGGCAATGGGGAGTGCCACGCTTTACCATCTCGCGCGGCAAGGGAAGCGTGTCATCGGAATCGAGCAATTCGGGCAGGGTCACAACCTTGGCTCTTCGCACGGCGATAGCCGGATAATTCGCGAGCAGTACTTCGAGCATCCCCTGTACGTTCCGCTAATTCAGCGCGCGTATGAATTGTGGCGTGATCTCGAGGAAGCAAGTGGACAATCGCTCATGACCCTGGATGGTGGGCTGATGATCGGACCGCCCGATGGGATGGTTGTTGCCGGCACTCTTCGAAGCGCCAAGGAATACGAGCTTCCACACGAGGTGCTTTCACCCTCCGAAGTACATCGACGGTTCCCGACATTCGAGCTGGCCGATGATCTTATCGCGGTGCTCGATCCGCGCGCGGGTTATCTCACACCTGAGCCATGCACCTCGGCACATCTCGAAGGTGCGCGCGATCGCGGGGCAGGGACGCATTTCGACGAGCCGGTGATTGAATGGAAAGCGGATGGGGATGGCGTTCGTGTAACAACAACGAAAGGCGAATACGTTGCCGACCGGTTGCTCATCTCTGCGGGTGCCTGGACGAAAGAGTTGGTCAAAGACCTCGATCTTCCGCTGATCGTCGAGCGTCAGGTCGCGTTCTGGCTCGAGCCCGACGAGAGCAGAGTTTCGTACAAATCGCGCGAGTTTCCGATATTCGCGCACGAATTTACGCCTGGAATTCTGAGCTACGGATTTCCGCGGATGCCCCGCGGGGTAAAGTCTTCGATCATGCACGCGGGTGAGCTGACGGAATCACCGCGCGATGTTCGTCGCGAAGTCGACGCCAGTGAAATCGAGCCGCTTCGCGCGTCATTACGGCCCGTTGTTCCGGGCCTTGCCGAAGCACCCGTGCTTGAGACGAGTGTCTGTCTCTTCACGAATACTCCGGATCATGATTTCATCGTGGATTTCCATCCCGAGCATCCACAGGTGCTGATCTCGAGTCCGTGCTCAGGGCACGGATTCAAATTCGCCAGTGTGCTAGGAGAAGTACATGCTGACCTGTTGACGAGTGGGACTACGAGGTTTGACATCTCGGCCTTTCGAATCGATCGGTTCCAGTGAAACTAAAAACAGCTTGCCAGGCTCTGCATTGTATTTTCGGCTGAAGAAACTCGAGCAAGCATGGAATCGCCTCTTCATTAGAGTCCTCGGGCGACTCATGCCTGCCGCTCCATCCGAAAAGCCGGATTGGGAAGCGCGGCCGCATCGAGTTCTGTATCTGCGACACGACAAGATCGGCGACATGATTGTCTCGACGAGTCTCATCGACGCAATCGCGAAGTCTCATCCGACAATCACGCTCGACGTGCTCGCATCGCCCGCGAATGCTCCTGTGCTCGAAGGAAATCCGAACGTTGCGTCTGTCATTGTCTGGGATAAAGCACAACCAGCCGGCTACTCGCGACTGTTTCGCGAGCTGAGACGCGCGCGCTACGATGCAGTCATCGATTGCATGATCCTCGCTCCGTCAACCACGACGTTGTTACTCATGCTGGCGAGCGGGGCACGACATCGGATTGGAATCGGCGGTCGGATCAACGACTACGCACTGACTGTTCGCGTGCCGCCCGCAATCAGCGCGACTCACCACATCGAACACTCAGCCGTGCTCGCGACAGCATTCGGCGTGAATCTGTCCGATGTTGATTGGCGACCCCGGATTTATCTCAGCGAAAATGAAAAATGTCGTGCCGAAGAGCACTGGGACGCAGGGAGCGCGAGGCGAATACTGATCAACATTTCAGCGGGCAGACCAATGCGTCGCTGGCCCGATCAAAACTTCGTCGCGGTCCTACATCATCTGCGTCGAACTGCTCCTGATGCCGATGCTATCGTTATTTCGGCTCCGAATGAAAGCGACCGCGCATTGGAAATTGTCGCGTCGGGCGAAGGCCGATATGCTCGGACAAAGACTCTTCGTGAAGCTCTCGCTCTCGTCGCAACTACAGACCTGCTGATCACACCCGACACGAGCATAGTCCACTCGGCATCTGCTTTCGGAACGCCTGGCGTGATTCTCTTCGAGAAAGAAAAAGAGAAACTTTGGGGAGGCTATCAGATTCCGGGGAGAAATGTCATCAACGATGATACAACTCTCGCAAGCCTTCCTGTCGAGCCGGTTCTGGCAGCCGTGGACGATGTGCTGCAGAATATGTCGTCGCGCTCTCAACGAGGTTCCGATGAAACGAACGATGATTCTTCTCGCGTTCATAACGGCAACGCAATTACCGGCACAGGCGGCCCCGAATGAAGCCAACCCGATGGTCGCTTCGGCACGCTCCGAATGGCAAGCGATTATCGGCTTCATAACGAAATCCGCGGAGCAAATGCCGGAGGCCGATTACGCCTTTAAGCCAACGCCTGCAGTGCGTTCGTTCGAACAGCTCATCGGACATCTCGCCGATGGCCAGACCATCATCTGCAACGCGGCACTCGCAATTCCGTCGACAGCCGCCGAAGGCGACATCGAAAACAAAGTAACCGCGAAAGCAGACTTGATCGCGGCACTTCGAAAGTCGACTGAGCTATGCACGCGCGCTTATGCTCAACCCGATGCGGCGACTACTGGAATGACAAAGTTGTTCGGACAAGACAGGACACGGTTCGCTGCGCTCGTCAGAAACACCGTGCACGATGGCGAGCATTACGGCAACATCGTCACCTACCTCCGACTCAAGGGCATGGTGCCGCCATCGAGCCAGCCGCCGCCGGCGACTCCCAAGCCGTAGCCGAGCGATTTAGGTCTTCGTTTTTTTTCCGCTGATCATCGTCGCGGCGACGAGCGCACCAATTCCGCATAACGCCGCGCTGATAATCATCGCGCGCGTGAACGCAGAGGCGAGGGCCGGACCAATCGGCTTGTGTGAGCCGCCGAGTCCCGCGGCAACCGGGATTGCTGCTGTTGCGAAAAGTCCCGCAAGTCGCGCCGTCGCGTTGTTCACACCCGATGCAATTCCCGCGCGTCTTTCGCCAAGCGATCGCAAAGCGACCGTCGTCAAAGGAGCGACAATAAACCCAAGTCCGATTCCAAAGACGATCAATGCCGGAAGGAGCGTCGTGAGATAATTCGCGCCCGGACGCACTCGTGTGAAGAGAAGCATTCCGATCGCAGCAACGAGAGATCCGAGCGCCATCGGAAGACGTGGGCCTATTCTCTCGGCGAGATGTCCCGACCTCGGCGATAAGAAGAGCAAAAGCGCGTTCACGGGAAGAAGCGATGCGCCTGCGACGAGCGCACTGTAGTGCAGACCATTCTGCAGCTGCAGCATCAACAGGAAGAAGAGTCCGTTGAGCGCAGCATAAACGAACAGTGTGTTCAGGTTCGCGGCGACGAACTCGCGATGTCGAAATACGTCAAGAGGAAGAAGCGGCGTTCGCGCGCGACTTTCGACAAACAGAAACGCAGCGAGACAAAGAATTCCGCCGGCGAGTGTCGCGAGGACAATGGGACTTGTGAAACCAGCATCCGGTCCTGTGATCAACGCACCTACGACACCGGCGAGACCAAGCGTAGCGAGGATGGCGCCTGCGTAATCGAGAGATGACGCTTCGTGCTTTTGTATTCCTGCGGCGCTCTCATGTCGAAACGCAATCCATGCCGCAGCTAGGGCGAATGGAACGATACTGAAAAAAACAAATCGCCAGGATGCTGCATCGACGACCCATCCGCCCGCGAGCGGCCCAAGCGCGGTGGATACGCCCGACCACGCTGCCCACTTTCCAATTGCGACTCCTCGTGCATCGCCGTGAAACGTCGTCTCGAGAAGAGCGAGACTATTCGGAACGACCAATGCGCCGAAGATTCCCTGAATCACTCGCGCGGCAATCAATAGAATGACATTCGGCGCGAGTCCGCAGGCGACCGAGCTTATCGCGAAGCCGATGAGGCCGATACCGAACACACGCGGTCGTGATCCACGGTCGCCGAGTGCGCCGCCGAACAACATCAGGGCGCTCAGTGTGAGTAGGAAGCCGTTCATCACCCACTGGAGTCCGGCGACACTGAGTCCGAGGTCACGTCCGATCGATGGAACTGCGACCGACACGACGCTGCCTTCGAGGAAAACTGCGCCCGATCCGAGAATCGATGCAGCGAGAATCCATCGTCCGGACGGAGACTGTACCGCTTTGGCGGATGACGTCACGGTAGAAAGCTATCATTGCTCGAGCGGCTGGCCGAGGATATGCTCCTCGTCGCCAACTAGGAGGAAGCGACCACGAAGGACACGAAGAGCACGAAGAACAACAAGAACTACGGCCTCTTCTTTAATGGGAACAACTCGCGCGACAAAGCACTCTCATCGCGAGGTGTGTTCCAATCAAAGAAACATTTCTTGTTTTTCTTCGTGTTCTTCGTGTCCTTCGTGGTCGCTTCCCTGTCGGCTTGCGTAGCCTCTGAGAAAAAGGAACGGACCGATTCAACCGCGGCTGCACCGGCAGCAGGGACTACGGTCGCCGGAACGAAGATCGCCGTCGCCCACGCCGGACCGCCGGGTGAATGGCAGATGCCCGCCGGAGATTACGCGAGCTCGCGCTACAGCTCACTCAACAGCATCACACCGGCAAACGCACAAAATCTCCACGCTGCATGGGCGTTCTCGACCGGCGTACTTCGCGGTCACGAAGGGCAACCGCTCGTTGTCGGCAACACGATGTATGTCATTACGCCGTATCCCAACGTCGCGTACGCGATCGACCTGACTCAACCGGGTCAACCGCTCAAATGGAAATTCCGTCCCGACAATGCGCAACAAGCCATTGGTCGCGCGTGCTGTGACGTCGTCAATCGCGGTGCCGCTTACGCTGACGGAAAAATCTTCTACAACCTTCTCGACGGTCACACAATCGCGGTCGACGCTGCGACAGGTCGACAGGTGTGGCGGACGCAGATGGGGAATCTCTCGCGCGGCGAGACGATCACCATGGCGCCAATCGTCGTAAAGAACAGAGTCATCGTCGGCTCGAGCGGCGGTGAGATGGGAGTGCGAGGATGGATCGCCGCTCTCGACGTGGCAACCGGAAAAGAACTTTGGCGCGCGTACAACATTGGTCCCGATCGAGACGTAAAAGTCGGACCAAAGTTCAAACCGTTCTACGCACACGATCGCGGCAAAGACATGGGTGCGACAACATGGCCCGGCGATACGTGGAAAACAGGAGGCGGTGCAGTATGGGGCTGGCTCTCGTACGATCCCGAGCTGAATCTCATTTACCACGGCACCAGCAACCCCGGCCCATGGAATTCAGACCAGCGACTCGGCGATAATAAATGGACTGCGTCGATTCTCGCGCGTGATGCCGACACCGGCGAATTGGTTTGGTCCCTGCAAACGACGCCGCACGATCTCTGGGATTACGATGCAGTCAATGAAAACATTCTCGTCGATTTGCCGATCAAGGGTACGACACGAAAAGCTCTCGTGCATTTCGATCGCAACGGTTTCGCATACACGATCGATCGCACAAACGGACAGGTAATTCTCGCCGAGCCGTTCGTACCGCTGAATTGGTCGACAGGTATCGACATGCAGACGGGACGACCAAAGATGGTCCCGGCAAAGATGACGTCGCAGGGAAAGAAGGTTGCCGACATCTGTCCGAGTCTCGAGGGTGGAAAGAATCAACAGCCCGCGGCGTTCTCGCCGCAGACCGGATTGTTCTACGTCCCGACAAATAATCTTTGCATGGATTTCGAATCGCATCAGGTCACGTACATCGCCGGCACTCCGTTCATTGGCGCTCTCGCGCCGGAGAAAGGCGGGCCCGGCGGATATCGAGGTGAGTTCATCGCGTGGGATGCGACGACTGGAAAGAAAGTGTGGGGAATCAAGGAGCCATTTCCCGTCTGGGGGGGAGCCCTAGTTACGGCAGGTGGCGTTGTGTTTTATGGAACGCTGGATGGTTGGTTCAAAGCGGTTGATGCGCGCACGGGAAAAGTTTTGTGGCAGTTCAAGCTTGGCTCGGGCGTTGTTGGAAATCCGGTGACGTACACTGGGCCCGACGGAAAACAGTACGTCGCGATTTACGCGGGGATCGGCGGAGATATGGGATTGCTGATCGCCGGGGACGTGGCAGCGAATCTGCCGTATGACGTTCGTGAGCGCGGGACGACTTTGCCCGATCTCGCGCGGTGGACGAGCTGGGGCGGAATGCTTTTCGTGTTTTCGCTATGAAACGATCCTTCGTCGGAATGGGGCTGTTGATTCTCGCCTCGAGTACGATTAGCGCGTGCGGTCGGGAATCCGATGCGGCGCAGGCACCACCTCCGCCAGCCGGTCGCGGATATGTCGATGGTGGCGACAGTATGAGATTCGTCGACCATCCCGAAAATCTTCCAGCTGGATTTCCGCCGAGGGGGCGACCGTGGGCGCTCACGAATCCGTACGAGGGAGATAAGAAGGCAATCGCGATGGGCGCGCAGTTGTTCATAGCGTACAATTGCATCGACTGTCACGGCGCCGACGGCTCGGGCGCGATGGGGCCGGCATTTTCTGATGGTCGCTGGCACTTCGGCGGATCGCCCGGTGAGGTTTTCGAATCGATCTATGAGGGTCGACCCGACGGAATGCCTCAATGGGGTGGAAGAATAACGAACGATCAGATCTGGATGCTCACTTCGTATGTTCGGTCGCTGTCGTCACATGATGTGAGCACCGAGAACTTCTCCGGGAAGACCATCGAGCGTACGGGACACTGACCGCATAGTTTTTTCAGGTCGCGTTGTAACCGCAGAAACCGCCG
>WNGI01034723.1_pt1 | contig 11709 bp, 9 predicted proteins | sample 5400621 | NCBI WGS metagenome assembly WNGI01 (sample SAMN13153374, study PRJNA577476) | soil metagenome | isolation source: 20 cm soil or saprolite under Garry oak tree replicate 1 | place: USA:California | collected 2016-06-15
CGTCGAAGACGCGAACCCGGAATCTCGAGATTCCCCGATGTGCAATTGCGCATCTGAGGTCTGGTCCTCCGGACCATTCCGGAATGACGCCAAGTACACACCCGCCAATTCAAAGCTTAAGCTTCACATTGCAGATGTTGTGCTCGACGGGATCGGCCTTCACTTCGAAACCGAGATGCCGGCACATTTCCAGCATGACCGTGTTTTCCTTCAGGACGTCCCCCGAGATCGTCTTGAGACCTTCGGATTTCGCGTATTCGATGATCAGCTGCATCAACGCCCAGCCCAGCCCCTTTCCCTTGAGATCGGATCTGAGCAGGATCGCGTATTCGCCGGTCTCGTAGATCGAATCGGAGTGAATCCGGACCACGCCCACCATCTCATTGGTGGCTTCGTCGAACGCGACAAAGGCCATCGCGCGGGCATAGTCGAGCTGGGTCAGCCGGGCGATGAACTCGTGGGTGAATTCCTTCATCGGTGCGAAGAACCGCAAGCGCAGATCGTGACTGGTGACGTGCCGCAAAAATTCATGGATCACCGGTTCGTCCTCGGGGCGAATCGGGCGCGCCAAAACGCGCCAGCCGTCCTTGACCTCGAGATGCCGCTGCCATTGCGACGGATATGGCCGCACCGCGAAATTGGCAGGGCCCGAGCCCCTGAACTTTCGGTCCACCGATCCGACCGCGACGCGCGCATCGACTGCCAACACTCCGGCCTCATCCGCCAGCAACGGATTGATGTCCAGCTCACGGATCTGCGGAATGTCCGCGGCCAACTGCGCCAGCTTGACCAGAACCAACGCGACGGCATCCGGCTTGACCGCCGGCACGTCCCGGTAGGCGCGCAGCAGCCGCGAGACGCGGGTGCGCTCGATCAGGTCACGGGCCAATTGCAGATCGAGCGGCGGAAGCGCCAGCGCCTTGTCGTTGATGATCTCGACCGCCGTGCCGCCGCGGCCGAACACCACGACGGTGCCAAAGGTCGGATCGTCGGCGAGGCCTAGAATCAGTTCGCGCGCCTTCGGCCGCACCATCATCGCCTGCACGATGACGCCGGCTATCCGCGCCTCCGGGCGAAGCGCCTTCGCCCGCGCCAGGATGTCGGCCGTCGCTGAACGCACGGCATCGGGGGTGGTGAGATTGAGAACGACGCCGCCGACGTCGGACTTGTGAACAATGTCCCGCGACATGATCTTGAGCACCACGGTCGCACCTTGCGCGAATATCGCCGACGCGTGAGCCACGGCCTGTTCGGCGTCGGCGGCCGCAAACGTCTCCACCATCGCGATCTCATAGGCCTCAAGCAGCCGCTTGATCTCGACCGGGTCGAGCCACTGCCGGCCGTCGGCAAGTGCTGCGCTAACGATCTGCCTGGCCGCATCGATGTCGGGCATGAACGCGCTGGGCATGGCAGGCGGCACCTGCGCCAGCGTGGCGACCACCTCGCGGTGCTGCACCAGATGCATGAAGCCGCGCACCGCATCGTCTTCGGTGGGGTAGTTGGGAATCCCGGCGCCGCTGAGCAAATCGCCGATCCTCTGGTCCGCGCCGACCCAAACCGCGAGCACCGGCTTGGCAAAGCCGCGATGCTGCTGGCGGTACCTGCCGACCGCATCGGTCACGGTCGCGGCGATGTCGTCGGCCGAAGCGATCGCGGTTTGAACATTCATCACCAGGATGGCATCGTTGCTGGCGTCGGCCAGCAACACTTCAAGCGCCGCCGCATAACGCGCGGGGTCGGCGTCGCCAACGATATCGACCGGGTTGGATCCCGACCACGTTCGCGGCAAGACCGCATCCAGCTTCTCTCGCGCAGCCGGCGAGATTGCAGCGGGGATTCCCCCCAGTTCGACCAGCCGATCGACCGCGAGGACACCTATGCCGCCGCCATTGGTCAGGATCGCCAGCCGTTTTCCCGGAGGCGATTCGACACGCCCCAGCGTCTCGGCGCAGTCGAACAACTCGCGGAGATCCGACACCCGCAGAATTCCGGCGCGACGGAACGCGGCATCGTAGACCGCGTCCGAACCGGCCAGCGCGCCGGTGTGGGTCGCGGCGGCCTTCGCGCCTTGCGCCATGCGGCCGGATTTGACGACGACGACAGGCTTGATACGTGCGGCGGCGCGTGCCGCGGACATGAATTTACGGGCATCCTTGATAGATTCGACATAGAGCAGGATCGCCCGGGTCTTGCCTTCCATCGCGTAGTAATCAAGCAGATCGGCGATATCGACGTCGAGCTGGTCGCCAATCGAAACAATTCCGGAAAAACCTACCCCGCGCTGCGCCGCCCAATCCACCATGCCCGCGGCAATGGCGCCCGACTGAGAGATCAGCGCCAGATTTCCCGCAACAGGCATGTGCGCAGAGAAACTTGCATTGAGGTTTGCCGCCGGCATCATGACGCCGAGGCAATTGGGCCCGATCAGCCTCATGCCATGTTTTTGCGCGGCGCGTTCGGCAGCGTCCGCCAGCGACCCCGCGCCATGGCCAAGCCCGGCGGGGATGATCAGAGCGCCCGCCGTGCCCAGCTTTCCTGCCTCATCGATGATGCCTGCGACGGCAGCGGCCGGCGCAGTAATCACCACAAGTTCGGGTACGAATGGCAACCCACCAAGGCTGCCGACCGCGGCAATGCCATCAATGTCGGCATAACGCGTATTGACGAGTCCAAACTCGCCCTTGAATCCCGCCTTTCGAATATTGTGAAGAATGGCCCGCCCGACGGAGCCTCGCCGCGGGCTAGCCCCGATCAGCGCGAGTGAACGCGGCGAAAGCAGATTTTTCAAACGATAGGTCGACATCAGCTCAATTGCCCCCGGACCGCCGCCCAGTATGTAAGCGAACTTCGGGACGCTAATGCGACATGATAACCCAGCACGGTGGCCGACCGATGACGGTTTTGGTCGCACCGCCCCACACCAGTTCGTTCAGCCGGGAGTGACGGTAGGCGCCCATGATCAGAAGGTCGATTGGCTCCGCGAGATGGCTGACGAGCGCGGCACCGGATTCCAGCTCCGCCGGGGTATTGTCGTCGGTTGCGGTGATGATGCGCACGCTCGCAGCCGCCTGCAGCATTGGCAATGCGTCGGCAACCGCTCTTGCGGCCGGCGCGGTATGATCCCACGCGATCACGACCTGATCGAATGCCACCGCCAGTTCGCCGGCGAATTCCTCCGGACACATCAGGATCGGCCTGCCCGATTCGAATATCAACCGCTCGACAATCTTTTCCGATTGGTCATCATGTGGCCTGACCGGCACGATCGAGATATCCTTGAGCCGCGCGCATACCGCAATATTGATGGCAATATCTGCCGCGGCAAGCCGGCTAAGCCGTTGCTCGTTGCGCACGCCAAAGCGCGTTGCCGCCGCGTCGGATGCTTTCAACAAGCCATGCGCGTTCGACACGCTCCGCACCGCCTCGGCCGCCGCCGTATTATCCAGATCGTCCGAGATCGTTACCTTCGGTCTGACCAGAATATCCTCTTCAACCGCCATCGCGGTAACCCGGACCCCCATATCACCAGCCACCGCCATGCATTTGTCGATCGCAGCAATCGCGGCCGCACTCGGCTCGCCGACCAGCGGCAACAGAATATCCTTGATCGCCATGTGCGCTCTCCTTTGATGAGCGATAGGTACTCGCACGCAGGCCGTGTTGATCTTCGTCAAGACGACAGCAGTGCTTTGCAATTCATAGGGTATCCCCACAAAATGGATTTGATTGAGGTCAAGGGCTCGCAGGACCCCGGCGGTATGCGCTATGCTGGCCAGCGTATCGGTTGCTCGCGGAGAAACAGATGCATGCGATGGTGTTGCCGGCGCCGGGAGCGCCTCTCCAGATGCAAGAGCGCCCGGACCCCAGCCCCGGCGACGGGGAAATTCGCGTCAAGGTGAGCGCGTGTGGCGTTTGCCGGACCGACCTTCATGTCGTCGATGCGGAGCTTCCCGGCATCAAATATCCGGTTATTCCGGGGCATGAAATCGTCGGCCGCGTCGATCTCGTCGGCGGCAATGTCACGACACACCGGATCGGTGACCGGGTTGGAATCCCCTGGCTGGGATATACTTGCGGCGTCTGCCGGTTTTGCAAGGAGCGCATGGAAAATCTCTGTGACCGCCCGCTTTTTACCGGCTACACGCGGGACGGCGGCTTCGCCACACACACCATTGCCGATGCACGCTACGCTTTCCCGCTCGGCGAGGACGGCGACGATGTTTCGATCGCGCCGCTGTTGTGCGCCGGGCTGATCGGCTGGCGGTCGCTGGTGATGGCGGGCAATGCGGACCGGCTCGGCATCTATGGCTTCGGCGCAGCCGGACACATCGTCGCCCAGATTGCGCGCTGGCAGGGCCGATCTGTCTATGCCTTCACGCGAACCGATGACATGGCGGCGCAGGATTTTGCCCGCCGGCTCGGCGCGGTGTGGGCCGGGGCATCGGACCAAAGGCCCAAAAGCCCGCTCGATGCGGCCATCATCTATGCTCCCGCCGGAGAACTGGTGCCGGCGGCGCTGCGTGCGGTACGCAAGGGCGGCAAAGTGGTATGTGCAGGCATCCACATGAGCGATATTCCGAGCTTTCCCTACAATCTTCTTTGGGAGGAAAGACAGCTGGTGTCGGTTGCCAATCTCACCCGCCAGGACGGGCTGGATTTCCTCAAAATTGCCCCTCGGGCCGGAATCCGGACCCAAACCACGGCATTTCCGCTTGTTGAAGCCAACGAAGTCCTCACGAAACTGCGGACGGGACAAATCCTCGGCGCCGCGGTCCTCAAACCCTAGGCCTATCGGCACATGACAACTTCGACTGTCCCCTACTCCCGCATGCAGGAGCGCGTCTTCGCATTTCTGACGGACCCTGCAACGCACCCGCTTGTCCATCGGATCGATACCCATGCGGCGTCGGTCTTTCTCGAAGGCGACCGCGCACTGAAGATCAAGCGCGCCGTCCGTTTTCCCTTCCTGGACTATTCAACGCTTGAGAAGCGGAAGGCCGCCTGTGATGAAGAGATCAAAATCAATCGCCCATTCGCGCCGCAAATCTATCGTCGCGTCGTGCCTATCACCCAAGGCAACGATGGATCGCTTGATATCGACGGAGACGGTGCGCCGGTCGAATATGCGATTGAAATGGCCCGCTTCGACGAGCGCCAGACCATCGATCATCTGGCCGAAGCCGGTGAGCCGGATTCCGATCTGGTCAACGCCATCGCCGACGCGATCGTGGCCTCCCATGCCGTCGCGCCGTGCGCGGCGACCGAGCCCTGGATCGACTCGATCCCCGCATTCATCGAAGGCAACACTGCGGCGTTCCGAACCGCGGCATGTTTTCCAGCTAAAGCGATCGATGATCTCAGCGCAGCGTCTCAATCGGCGTTCCTGCGGATTCGTGAGCTGCTGCGGCAGCGCGGCAAGGCGGGATATGTGCGGCGATGCCATGGCGACCTGCATCTGGAGAACATTGTATTGATCGAGCGCAAACCCGTCTTGTTCGATGCGATCGAGTTCGATCCAATCATCGCGTCGGTTGATGTACTCTACGATCTTGCGTTTCCGGTCATGGATTTCATTCGCTATCATCGGCAAGCGGCCGCGAACGCCCTCCTCAACAGATATCTTGCAATGACACCGGTTGAGAATCTCGATGCGCTCGCAGCGCTTCCGCTGTTCATGTCGCTGCGCGCAGCTATCCGCGCCAATGTACTGCTTGCCCGTCTCGACCGGGCTGGTGACGACAAGGCTGATGTCATGCAGTCGGCCCGGGCCTATTTCGAGCTGGCGCAGCTGACGATCCGTCCTCCGGCACCGAAGCTTGTGGCTGTCGGCGGGCTGTCCGGAACCGGAAAATCCGTTTTGGCGCGCGCGCTTGCGCCCGGTGTCACGCCGTCGCCGGGAGCTGTCGTGTTACACTCGGACGTCCTGCGAAAGCAGCAATTTCAGCTCAATGAAACGGACCGGCTGCCGACGAGTGCATACCGGCCGGAGATTACCGCACGTATCTACGAAGTCCTGGTGCAACGTGCGGTCCGCATTCTTGTCCAGGGTCATTCCGTCGTGGTCGACGCGGTGTTCGCGCTTGAAACGGAACGAGCCGCGATCTGCGATGCGGCGCGCAAGCTGAATATCCGGTTTGTCGGGCTCTTTCTCGTCACCGACCTTGCGATCAGACGGAGCCGGGTCGGCCACCGTGAACATGACGCTTCCGACGCGACGCCGGAGATCGCCGAAATTCAGGAGAAATATGATATCGGCGCGGTTGACTGGGCCGTGATCGATGCATCTGGAACTCCAGAACAAACCCTGAAACAATACCAGACCCGGATCGCTCCCAGTGATCCAGCTTAAGGGCCGGTAACACGAAACAGCAATGTCGCCATCCCCGAAATCGCAACTTCAGGCCGCAACCCGTGCCAAATCGAGGCTGCGGCAACGCCGTCGCCCGATCTCGAAACTCAATTCAATGACTGCGTGCGACACAGCGTTTCGGATCCTGGCGCTCCGCTATCTCGGGGATTTGACTGCAAACCATGAGGCGACATGCAAGGGCGACCCCGAAGCCTTGCATCAAATGCGCGTTGTGCTCACTCGCTTGCGCACAGCCGTATTGTTTTTCTCCCCGATGGTTGTCGATTCTCAACAGCCGCGCGTAAAGGGCGAACTGAAGTGGCTGAACACCAATCTCGGCGTCGTGCGGGATCTGGACGTCGCGATCGAGCGGCTGCAGGCCGCCGACAAACCGCGGCCGCCGGCAATCCCCGGCTATCAGTCATGGGTTATGAGGCGCGCCGACAGTCACAAGAGCCTGGCGCGGACGCTTCAGTCAGCCCGGTATCGGCGCCTGACCAAGATCACATCCCACTGGATCGAGAATGGACCCTGGTCGATCAGAAAGGGGAAGCAGGCGGCGAAGCAACGCGCTTGTTCGATCGCTTCCTACAGCACGGACAAACTGGCGCGGTGGCAGCAGAAACTTCTCAAGAAGAGCCGGAAGCTTCTGAAACTGGACACCAAGAAACGGCATCGGCTGCGTCTGCTGAACAAGAAGCTAACCTATTCGATCGAATTCTTCGAAGACTTGTTTCCTGACAAGAGATTTTCGAGGCAACAGGCTGCGTTGAAATATCTGCGTAAAGCGCAAAAATCTCTTGGGCAGTTGAACGATGACGCCAACAGGCGATCTCTGGCGACCGCTCTGCAACGGGGAGGCGTCGAGGCGCCCTTGCAGTTTCTCGGCGCGGAACGTGAAAAGCGGCTGCTACGGAGGGCAGCCGCGGCCTATCGGAAGCTGGCCAAGCTGAAACCGTTTGGAGCCTAAACCATGATCCGGAAAAGCGGGTACCGGTTTTCCCTCGGGACAAACGCGAAGCGTTTGCCCGGAGATCATGCTCAAACAAAAAGATAGAGCGGGATGACGATTCGAAGAAACGTCATCCCGCTCTAGAGCGCGAGGCGGCGGAGGTTACTTGCGGACGTAGTCGCCCGGCGCATCCGGGAGGCTGTCGGATGGCTCGCCGGACTGCGCGGTCAGCCACCTCGTCCATTCCTGCCACCACGATCCTTCGGCGTGTGGCGCCGCCTTCAGCCATTCGTCGGGACCGACATAGGGCGCATGCTTCTTCCTGGTGTTGACCTGATAGAAGTGGCCCTGCTCGCCCGGCGGCGCCACGACGCCTGTATTGTGGCCGCCGCTGGTCAGCAGGTAAGTGACATCGGCGTCCACCTGAAAATTTATCTTGTAGGTGGACTTCCAGGGCGCCACATGGTCGCGAACCGTCCCAACCACGAACATCGGTGTGTGAATATCCGACAGCGCGATCGGCTTTCCCTCGACGAGGTATCGGCCCCCGGCCAGATCGTTGTTGAGGAACAGCTTGCGCAGATATTCGGAGTGCATTCGGTATGGCAAGCGGGTGGCGTCGGCATTCCAGGCCATCAGGTCACTGGGCGATGCTCGCTCGCCCATCAGATAATCGCGGGTGATCCGCGACCAGATCAAGTCGTTCGAACGCAGCAACTGGAACGCGCCCGCCATCTGCGTGGTGTCGAGAACGCCGCGTTCCCACATCATGTCTTCGAGAAACGCGACCTGGCTTTCGTTGATGAACAGGGTCAGCTCACCCGCCTCGGTAAAATCGGTTTGCGCAGCTAGCAAAGTGATCGACTTCAATCTGTCGTCACCGTCCCGCGCCATCGCCGCCGCAGCGATCGACAGCAGCGTCCCGCCCAGGCAATAGCCGAGCGCATGAACTTGACGGTCCGGCAGAATGTCCCCGATGGTCGCGAGCGCGGCTTCCACACCTAGCTTGCGATAATCGTCGAAGGCGATATCGCGGTCGGCTGCCCCCGGGTTGCGCCAGGAGATCATGAATACGGTAAAGCCTTCACCGGTCAGGAACTTCACCAGTGAATTCTGCGGCGACAGATCGAGGATGTAGTATTTCATGATCCAGGCCGGCACGATCAGGATCGGTTCCGGATGTACCTTGCCGGTGGTTGGATAGTACTGGATCAGCTCGATGAGCTCGTTGCGGAATACGACCTTGCCGCGCGAGGTTGCGACGGTCTTGCCGACGACGAAATCCTGATTTCCGTCCGGCTGCTTGCCAGCGGCCAGCAAGCGCATCCAGTCGCTGTACCAGTTCTGCCAGCCGGATGCGAAATTTTCGCCACCGCTCTGCAGCGCCTTCTGCAACACTTCGGGATTGGTCGCGGCGAAGTTGGATGGCGCCAGCATATCGAGCACCTGCCGTACCGAGAACTCGACGATCGTCTCGTTCTGCGGCGCCACGCCGCGCACGCCGGTGGTGGCGTTGTGCCACCACTGCTCTTTCAGAAGAAACGCCTGGGCGAGCAGGTTGAACGGCGGAGTTTCCCACTCCGGCCTGGCAAAGCGCCGATCCTGCGGCTGCGGCTTGATCAGGGACCAGGGTCCCTGACCGGGCGAGAAATAATGCAGCGCAGATTCAAGGAACTGGCTCGCGCTCCGCAAGGCGTCCTGCGATATCTCCATTTGCCGTTGCGGCGCCGCCGCCAGATGCGAGGCCCAGTCGACATAGGCAAGCGATAGCGCGACCGGCGAGATGCCGCCGGTCAGCCGCGCCAGCATCGCATGGAGCGCGCGATCGGCCCGATACGCCTCAAGCGGCTGCCCCTGGTGAGCGTCGGATCCGCGATCCGGACGAGCCTCGCCTGGGACGACGACGCGGCGGTCCTCGCCATAACCCGGGGCATGCGCGGGACACGGCAAACTCGGAGCTTCAGCCTTTGGCAGGGTCGATATCGGCTGCACGGAATCCATCTCTATCAGATCGCGGGTGGTTGCACTTCACATCCATGACAGCCGGAACATGGATCAGTTCTGCGGCGATTTGCTGAACAGCTTGGTGGCGGTTTCGATCATCCGTTCGCCATGCCTGAACAACCGATCGTTGTCGCGGCGGATAAAGTCGAGCTGATGCCGTCCGCATTCCTCGTACATCGTCTTCAGGTCCCTGACCGAGTGCGATCCCGCCATTTTCGAGACGAATTCGGACAACAGGTGCGTTTCGGTCCGCGTCCGCTCGAGCATTTCATTGCCAGCGAACACAATCTCCTCAAGCATGACGTTTTGCGCGCCCATCAGGAACTCCAGCGCGTTCTTGTTCGCCTTGGTCAATCGCGTCGCGGTATCAGCCACCGATTGCTCAACAAGCGCGGCACTCTGTTCGGAAAGCTCTGCCATAATGACCTCCGGTTTGGCGTCCTTCAGCAAGGATACGATCTTGTCCCGAGGCTCACATTGAGCTGCATCAAGCCGACGGACCCCGCCCCCTTTGACCTGCGTCAAAGCGCAGCGCACCGGTTCTAATAACCTGCCCATATCGGCTCTAATATCGAACCCGCGGAGGCCTCCAATGCGCGCCCACCAGATCATGACGCGGCCCGTCATCACCGTTACGCCTGAGACCACGATCGTCGGGCTGAAATTCATTCTCGGCCCGGGCAAGGCGGCAACCGATTTCGTTCATGAGCACGGCTGCAAGGTCGCCGAGGTCATGACGAAGGAGCCGCTCACCATCACCGAAGATACGACGCTCGAGGAGATCGTGCAGCTGATGGAGAAGAACAACGTCAAGCGTCTGCCGGTGACGCGGGGCGAGCAGATCGTCGGGATCGTGTCGCGCGCCAACCTGTTGCAGGCGGTAGCCAGCCTTGCCCGCCAGGTCCCCGATCCGACCGCCGACGATGACCACATTCGCAACCGTGTCATCGATACACTGGCGAAAAACGACTGGTGTCCGTTCGGCCTCAGCGTCGTCGTGCGCGACGGCATCGTCCACCTGAGCGGCGTCATCACCGAAGAGCGTTCGCGGCAGGCCGCCATCGTCGGTGCCGAGAACGTTACCGGGGTGAAGAAAGTTCACGACCATCTGTGCTGGGTCGACACCATGTCCGGGATGTACCTGAACTCTCCGGAAGACGACGATCTGGCAAAGGCGAGCTGATCGGCTTGGGCTGGAGCTGACGGCAGCCCGGTAGCTGACGCCGGTATCCTCGGTCTTGCCTGTGCCGAGATCGTTTCGATCATGAATTCGCCCGTTCAAAGCAACTTGCCATCGGGTGGCAAGCCTTCTGCCGCAACGGCAGCGCCATTTAGCGCGGCACCACTGCGGTCGCTTCGATCTCGACCCGTGCGGCCTTTTCAACCAGGCGCACGACCTGGACCAGCGCCATGGCGGGATAATGCGCGCCGAAGATGTCGCGATAGACTTGTCCGAGCGTCTTCAGGTTCGCCAGATATTCTTCCATATCGACGACATACCAGGTGAGACGAACGAGATGGTCGGGCCGCGCCCCGCCCGCGGCAAGAATCTCTGAAATGTTGCTCAGGGTTTGACGGACCTGCGCCACGAAATCAGCCGGTAAATTACCCTGATCATCCCAGCCGATCACACCGCCGGTCACCACCAGCCGGCCGTCAGCCGCCATGCCGTTGGCGTATCCCTTCGGCGCCGGCCAACCGCTCGGCTGCAATACTTGCGGACCCGCAGCCGAGGGCTCCTCCTTCGCCATTGGCAGCACGGCAAGCGTGGGCCCTTTTGACGTGCTCACTGACACTCCTCCCTCACATTTATTTATTCAGCGGCCATGCCCGCCGACGTCGTGCCGGCCTGAGCCATCTGCCGCAGGGCAAATCGCTTCAGCTTGCCGGTTTCCGTCTTGGGCAGTTGCGCGACGAATTCGATCGCACGTGGATATTTGTAGGGCGCGATCTCGCGCTTGACGTGGTCCTGCAAGTCGGTCGCCAGCGCGGGATCGGCTGTAATACCGGAGGCGAGAACCACATAGGCCTTGACGATCATGCCGCGCGCCTGGTCGGGTGCGCCGACGACGCCGCACTCGGCCACGGCCGGGTGCGTCAACAACGCGGCCTCGATCTCGGGTCCCGCGATGTTGTACCCGGCAGAGATAATCATATCGTCCGATCGGGCCACGAAGGACAAGCGGCCGTGCTCGTCGCGGATGAAGGTGTCGCCGGTCAGATTCCAGCCATCGCGCACATAGTTCGACTGCCGCGAATCCGCGAGATAGCGGCATCCGGTCGGACCGCGAACCGCAAGCTTGCCGACGGTGCCCGGCGGCAATTCGTTCATGGCATCGTCGACGATCTTTGCCTCGTAACCGGAAACCGGGTGTCCGGTCGTTCCGGCGACGGCATCGCCTAC
>WNGI01005176.1_pt1 | contig 11708 bp, 10 predicted proteins | sample 5400621 | NCBI WGS metagenome assembly WNGI01 (sample SAMN13153374, study PRJNA577476) | soil metagenome | isolation source: 20 cm soil or saprolite under Garry oak tree replicate 1 | place: USA:California | collected 2016-06-15
CGCGGGCTCGGAATGGATGTGCTGGTCTGGGGCCGAAAATCCTCCTTGGAGAAAGCCGCCGCCGCCGGATACGCGAGTGCCGCAGGCAAGCAGGCGCTGTTCGAGCGTTCCGACGTGTTGTCGCTGCATGTGCGTCTCGCTCGCGACACCTACGGCATCGTGGGTTCGGACGATCTCGATCGGATGAAGCCGACGGCCTTGATCGTGAACACGTCGCGGGCCGAGCTCATCGCGCCGGGAGCCTTGCTGGCCGCGTTGCGCAAGGGCCGACCGGGCTACGCCGCGGTCGATGTTTACGAGCACGAGCCGGTCACCAACGCAAATCATCCGTTCTTGTCCATGCCGAACGTTCTCTGCACGCCCCATCTGGGCTGGGCCGAATGGACGAATTTCGAACTCTATTTCCTTGAGGCGTTCGAGCAGATCGTCGCGTATCAGCAAGGCCTCCCGTTGCGGCTCGCCAATCCTGAGGTGCAACCGCGAAGCTGACCGCTCCTGGGTAAGCCGGAAGGAACAGGCTTGCAGCGCGCCGAGTGTGCTAATATTTGCTCAACGAGCCGCTGGAAAATCGGCCGCAGTACGGGAGGAAAGCGATGGGCATCTTCACCGATACGACGGGATGGCAGACGAAGGCTTTATGGACCGGGATCGCTGTACTGGGCGCGGTTTCGTTCGCGATTGTCGCGCTCAATCGGGGCGAAGCGGTCAATGCCGCGTGGTTGGTCGTCGCCGCGGTTTGCGTCTACTTCATAGCCTACCGGTTCTACGGCCTTTTCGTCGCCGAGCGGGCGCTCGGCGTCGATGGCACGCGGCCGACGCCCGCCTTTCGTCATAACGACGGTCTCGATTACGTCCCGACCAACCGCTACGTACTCTTCGGGCATCACTTCGCGGCGATCGCAGGGGCCGGTCCGCTGGTCGGCCCGGTGCTCGCCGCCCAAATGGGCTATCTGCCGGGCACGCTGTGGATCCTCGCCGGCGCCGTGTTCGCCGGTGCGGTCCAGGACATGACCGTGCTGTTCCTCTCGACCCGGCGCGATGGCCGTTCGCTCGGCGACATCGTCCGTGCCGAGATGGGGCCGATCGCCGGCACGATTGCGGGCATCGGCATCCTTCTGATCTGCGTCATCGTGCTGGCGGTTCTTGCCCTCGTTGTCGTCAAGGCGCTGACCGGCAGTCCGTGGGGAACCTTCGCGGTGTTCTGCACGATTCCGATCGCGTTGCTGATGGGGATCTACAACCAGTTCATCCGCCCCGGCCATGTCGGCGAAATGTCGCTCATCGGTTGCGTTCTGCTGCTCGCGGCGCTGATCTACGGAAGGACCGTGTCCGAGACGCCTGCGCTCGCCGCCTATTTCGACTTCAAGGGCGAGACGCTCGCGCTGATCATCATCGGATATGGATTCGTCGCCTCCGTGCTTCCGGTTTGGCTGCTACTGGCGCCACGCGATTATCTCTCGACCTTCCTCAAGATCGGCACCATCACGCTGCTGGCCGTCGGCATCATCATCGTGCGCCCCGATCTGCAGATGCCGGCCGTGACCAAGTTCATCGACGGCAGCGGGCCGGTTTGGGCCGGCAGCGTGTTCCCATTTCTGTTCATCACCATCGCCTGTGGAGCAGTGTCCGGATGGCATGCCCTCATTGCTTCGGGAACGACGCCGAAGATGATCGAGAATGAACGCCAGATCGTGTTCATCGGATACGGCGGGATGCTGATGGAGTCGTTCGTCGCCATCATGGCGATGATCGGGGCGAGCGTGATCCATCCCGGCGTCTACTTCGCGATGAACAGCTCGGCGGGGCTGATCGGCACCACCGCCGAGCAAGCCGCGCAGGTGATCTCGTCCTGGGGGTTTGTGGTGACCCCGAACGAGATCACCCAGATGGCCAAGGATGTCGGCGAGACGACGATCATGTCGCGCACCGGGGGAGCGCCGACACTCGCCGTCGGCATGGCGAGCATTCTATCGTCCTTCCTCGGCGGCCCGACGGTCATGGGAATCTGGTATCACTTCGCGATCCTGTTCGAGGCGCTGTTCATCCTGACCACGGTCGATGCCGGAACGCGGGTGCTTCGATTCATGATCCAGGATCTCATCGGCAATGCGGTGCCGACTTTCAAGGAGACCTCGTCCTGGACCAACAACTTGATCGGGTCGGCGCTTTCGGTGGTGTTGTGGGGATATTTTCTCTACGTGGGCGTGATCGACCCATTGGGCGGGATCTGGACGCTATGGCCTCTGTTCGGCACCGCCAACCAGATGCTCGCGGCGATCGCGCTGACGCTGTGCACGGTCGTGCTGTTCAAGATGAAACGCGAGCGTTTCGCGCTGGTGACCATTGCGCCTGCGACTTGGCTCGTCGTGTGCACGACGGTCGCCGGATTGGAAAAGGTGTTCAGTCCAGATCCGAACGTGGGATTCATCAGCCACGCGCTCAAATACGGAGAGGCGATCGCAGCCGGCCAGCTGTTGGCGCCGGCAAAGTCGGTCGCCGAGATGACTCGAATCGTCGTCAACGACTACATCGATGCGACGCTCGCCGCCGTGTTCGTGCTGGTCGTTGTGGCGACCGTGATCTATGCCCTGATCGACATTTGGAAGGCGCTGGCCAGCCCGCAGGCGACCGCGGTGGAAATCGGGCTTGCCGGCGCGGCCGCGGGAGGTGGCCATGCCTGACTTGCAGGACTTGTTCGATCGCTCCGCGCGGGCGGCGAGCGCGAGCGTCTATTGGACCAGACGAACGGCGCGCCTGATGATCGGCGTTCCCGACTACGACACCTACGTCGCGCATCGGCGAGCCAACCATCCGGACGAGCCGATCATGACGTATGTGGAGTTCTTCCGGGAGCGCCAGCAGGCGCGTTATGCCGTCGGGAAAGGTCGCTTCCGGGGCTGCTGCTAGGTATCATCGTCGTCATTCTCTCATGCTGCGGGGCTATCTCTAGCAGCGGCGCATGCCCGGCGTCCTGCACGTGCCTACCGACCCTCTTCCAAAAGACCAGGAGCTGACCATGACAATGCTCGATGACGTCCTCGGGACCGCTGTCCCGGGCGCCAAAAGCCGGATTTGCACGCTCTGGAGGAGGCGCAAGGGTAAGCGCGGCAGCGATCCTTCGTCGACCGGCATGTCCTTGGGCAAATGCTTGATCGCGGTTCTCATCTGCGCCGGGACGGCACTGATGATGTCGGATGCGGCGAGCGCCAAGGCGCGCAAGGGGGGCGCTAAGGCGAGCGCTCCTCCGGCGCTCGATGCGCAAGCCGTCGATGCGGCTCAGCTGCCGGCGCCGTCCGGCAAAGGTCGCGCGCGCGCTCCCAGCGCGGCTGTGCTCGTCAAAGCCGAGATATTGCTCGATCGCGCCGGCTTCTCGCCCGGCCAGATCGACGGCAAGACCGGGACAAACTATCAAAAGGCTGTCGCCGCGTTTCAGGACGCCAACGGAATCAAGCCGAGCGGCAACCTCGACCCGCAGACCTGGGAGCGCCTGACCGCGACATCCAGCGACCCGGTGCTGGTCGACTACGAGATTCAGCCGGCGGACGTGAAGGGCCCTTTCAACACGACCATTCCGTCGGGGTTGGAAAAAAAGGCGGAGCTGAAGACCCTCAACTACACCGGGCCGCGTGAGCTGCTCGCCGAAAAATTCCACATGGACCCGGGTCTATTGACCCAACTCAATCCGAAGGCGCCGCTCGAAACCGCCGGCACCAAAATCCTGGTGCCGAATGTTGCAAAGAAACCATCGGAGGCGAAGGTCACAAAAGTCGTGGTGGACAAATCCCACCGCACCGTTCGCGCGTTGGACGGCGGGGGAAAGCTGGTCAGCTTTTATCCGGCGTCGGTCGGCAGCGAGGAGCGGCCCGCCCCCAGCGGTACGCTGCCCATTCGTTCCGTCGTCGAGAACCCGACCTATCACTACACGCCCAAGCTCCACTTCAAGGGCGTGAAGGCGAAAAAGCCCTTCGATATCGCCGCCGGTCCCAACAATCCGGTCGGCAGTACCTGGATCGATCTCGGCGACGGCTACGGCATCCACGGCACCCCGGAACCGCAGAACATCGGCAAGACCGAGTCGCACGGATGCGTCCGCCTCACCAATTGGGACGCTCAGGCCCTGGCGAAACTGGTCCACAAGGGAATCAAGGTCGATTTCATCAACTGACCCCGGCAGCGGACGAAGCGAGGGTTGGCGCCCGGTCAGTGCGCCGCGGCGTCACGGCGCAGGTCGCGCCGCAGGTCGGAATCGGAGACGAGCGGCGGCTGGTCGCCGAAGCGCGCGCGATAGACCTGCATGTTCTCCATCACGCGCTGCACGTAGTTGCGGGTTTCCATGAACGGGATGCGCTCGACCCAGTCGACGGGATCGACCTTCGGGTCGCGCGGATCGCCGAAGATCGCCATCCAGTCCTGCACGCGCCCGCGCCCGGCATTGTAGCCCGCGAACGTCAGGATGTGGTTGCCGCGATAGTCCTGTAGCAAGCCGGCGAGCTCGGCGGCGCCGACCTGCAAGTTGTACGGCGAATCGGTCCTCAGGCGCTTGAAGTCGTACTTGCAGCTGAAGCGCTTGCATGTATCTCGTCCGGCCTCGGGCGTCACCTGCATCAGCCCCATCGCCTGCGCGTGCGACCAGTCGGACGGATCGAACGCGCTCTCCTGGCGAATGATGGCAAACAGCGTCGCATTATCGACATCGATGCCGGGGCCGAGCGGCGAATAGCGCGGCACGCCGACGGCCGGAAACGCGTAGTAGTCGAGCGGCAAGCCGCGCGCGAGCGCGCCCTTGCCCATGTGCAGCATGCCGCGCGCGTCCTCGTACTGCTCGGCCAATTCGCCGAGCGCGGACATCGTGCCGGCGTCGTTGCTCGACTCCCCGATGCTGGCCATCAGCGTGATGACCAACGGACATTCCTTGAGCGCGTAAAGGATCTCCACCGCGCGCACGAGCTCGACCCGTCCGGCCTCGGCCTCCTTGTCCGGTTTCGGCGGCGGCGGCGCCAACGCGAGCGCCGAAAGCCCCAGCCGCGCGCGGGCGAGCTGCCCGTAATAGGCGGCCGAACCGCGCGCCGCCGTCTCATACTCGGCACGCGCCCGCTCCGGCTGGTGCAACGCTTCCGCCACGCGCCCGAGCCAGTAGTGGGAGCGCGCGTGCGAGGTCGGATGGCGGGTCACGTCCTGGATGCGCGTGAAGTGGGTTGCCGCAGTTTCCGGGTCATCGAGAAACCGCAGCGCGATCCAGCCCGCCATGAAATGGCGCTCGATGCGCGAGTTTTCTTTGGTCGGCTCGGCCCCCTCCGCCACCACGCGATAGGCCGAGCGGGCGTCGCCCATGTCGAGCAGCTTGCGCGCCATGATGCGCCGTTCGATCCACCATTCCTCGCCATCGGGGATCTGCTCGGCGTCGCAGGGCGCGGACAGCAGCACCTGCGCCGCCTCGGCGAACTTGTTTTCGTGGCGCAGAACGTGCGCGTGGAGGAACAGATAGCCCGCATCTTGGCGTGCATCGGCCGGTACGGCGTCGAGCAGTTTCCTGACATTGCCGGCCTTGCGGATGAGTGCGACGCGCGCTTGCGCGATCGCGAGATCGGCGCCGCCGAGCCGGCGCGCCATCCGCAACGCCTCTTCAGTATCGCCGGCGACCAGCCGCTTCTCCATGCGCGCCTTGTGATCGGCGCGGCTGAGAAACTCCGAATAGCGCTCGAGCGCCTGCTTTTCGACCTCGGCGGAGAGCTTGTGGTAGCGCCAGGCCTCGCGGATCAACGGCTTGGCGCCTTCGGTGTCGCCCTGCGCGATGAGCGCGCGCGCCAGCACCAGGTGGCCCGTGCCCGACTGGGGCGGCGAATCTTGGAAGAAGCTCAAGACCTGCGCCGGCTTGGGATTCTCGTTCCAAAGCATCGCCTCCGCGCGCTTGCGGAACATGGTGAGGTTCGGCCAGCCCGGATTGGCGGCGATGAAGGCGAGAAAGCGCTTGCTGTCGGCGCCGCTGTGGTCGCTGCGCAGGATCATCCACTCGACGAGCTTGCGCCCCACCGGGTCGGAGATCGTAGCGGCAACCTCGGTCGCCTTGCTGGCGCCGCCGTGGCGCAGCGCCTCGATGGCGCTCTTGACATGCGCAATTTCAGCGGCGGAGGTCTGCGGCGTCGGACCCGTCGACAGCGGTATCTGCGGCACCGCGGTTTTGGAATCCGACTGATCGTCCTTGGATTTGGATTTGCGCGCGGCCGCCTTCTTTCCCGCGGACTTCGCGATCTTGCCCGCGGCTTTCGCCGTGGCGGCGGACGAGCCTTTGCCGCCGTGAGTGGTCCTGGCGGCGGCGTAATGGCTGGCTGCGAGCAGACTCGCGCAAGCGAGTACAGCAACGAGTGCTGACCGGTGTCGTGTCAATTTTGCTGATCCCCAATCCCGGCGGATTACTGCGCTCCCCAGCGTGGTAATCACGCGCCCCCCACTTGATGGCGCCTATGCTACCTATGATTTGGGCGGAAAAGCGATGCCGGGATGGCAATTCATGGCCTCAAGCCGATGGCACGCGCGCGATCAGCACCTGCACATAGTCGGCTATCGGGGGCTTGCTGTTATGACGCCGAAAGCCAGCACCGAGCGAGCGTCGGAATGTCCCAGACGTGCCCTTGCAGCGCTTCATGTTAAAGTGGGAAAGCCAACCGAGCGCGCGGTCCGCCGCATCCGCCGCATTCTGGCCGATGGTGACGGACGCGGCGAATCGTAGGCGGGGAATCATGCCCGACGTGAGGCGGCGAGAGTTCATCCTATTTCCGACGGAGTTGCGGCCGCTGGGCCGCGCGCGGCGCGCGCAGCAGTCCCCACGCGGCTATCGTCGGATCGCTGCAGTCACGCATCTTTGGCGGCTGACGGCCGCCCTCACGGCAACAATTCTGCTCGGCAGTTTGCTATCGTCGGGAGCCGAGGCCCGTATCCTGGTATGCTGGTGGGAGTATCCGGGTCGAATGTGTACGATCATCAAATCCGCCAAATCGACCATACGACCACAATGGGCCGGCAACGGTTATCGCAGAGCGCCGCCCCGATGCCCACGGGGATTTTGGGCGGTCTGTGGTGAGTGTCCCTGCTAGGCCTCAGATTCACGGCAGCGACGTCCGCCATCGGATCCGCGTGCGCGGGTGTACGCACGCCGGACTCGGTCGCTGAAATATTGTCGTCGTCGGATTCATGCCTTAGCGCAGTTCGAGATGTCCCTCACCTTCGAGGGTCGCAAGGTCGATGCGGGCGACGCAGCTGACTGGAACGTAATCGAGCGTGAGGTCTCCCACCACTTTGATCTCCGCAGACCCATTGTCACTTTCGATGGCGCGCAAGTCGGAGCGGCTGCGGTCGATCGCCACGCCGAGCTCGGTGCCTCCTCGCGTGTCGGTGAATTTGATGCGAACATGACCGCTTGCGATGGATTCCTTCAACGCCTCCCGCGTTTTTTCCCGCAGCCTCGCTTCGATCGGATGATCGCCTTTGCAGAGAAATTGTACCAGCTCGCTCACTCCACCCCTCCTCGTCGATTTAGCAATGGCGCCAATGCGCGTTACTGCTCGCGGCAGTTGGCGTTATTCGGGCTCCGCGGTCAACCCACCTTGAGCAAGCCGCTAGGGTGCTGGCGGGTAGCCGAGCGCCACCACGATTTGTGATGCGACCGCCACTCCAACTCCCGCGCTCAGCAGCAGCGCCGTCCCAGCGACCACGTAATGCAGATCGCTCGGGCTCTTATGCCAATACCGTCTGCGGGTCCACGCTCGCAAAATCCAAGCCGTCGTCCCCACACAGAAGAGAACGGCTGCAAGATAGATCGAAACAACCACGAGGGTCATACCGCGCAGACCAAGCGAATCTCCTCGGATGTTACATCGCAGCGAAAGCCGCGACCATGCCGTCGCCCCGAGCGAAAACCGACGTCATCGCTCGCGGTCGCAAGCCCAAAAATGCAGAAGAAACGCGCTGACGAATGGAGGCATGCCCGGTTTGAAATCGGAGGGGTCGCGAACAATGTGAACATCGGAAAGTTCAGATAGGGTTTCTTTTTGCAGATGATCGAGAATGCTCGCGCGCATCTCGCTCGCCGACTTGCGGAAGCGGAATACCTTGATGAGCGCGACTCGTTGCGGCGCGAGCACAAGGAGCCAGGGATCAGTTGTAGCATCGTCAAGGCCGAGACCGGTCTCTTCGACAATCTCCCGCCGGACGTTGCGATCGAAATCGACGCGGCCGCAGACGACATCTCCCGGATCGAGCACGCCGGACGGAAAGTAAATACCGCCGGCACCGGCGGTATGGGCGTTCATGACGCCCAACAAGAACGCACCATCGCGGGATAGCAACGCCCCCATCGCGAAGCACGCGCGGACGTCCCGGTCGGGAAAGCCCCAGTCGCGCCAAGCGATGAAACTTGCGTAATCAGTCTCGAACATAGTGCCCTGCAGCGTGGCGTCCGAAATCTCGAAATCGCGCAGGAGCAGGACACGTCCGTTCCACAATTGGGGCTTTTCGCGCCGTAAATGCGTAAAATAATCTTCGATCTCGGTGCGGCGGTCCGCAGCGAATGGCCATGGCAGGGGAAAAACGCGAAAATCCAGGCGTTGAACGGGAAGGATATCGATGTCCATCATTTTGCACTCTCGGCGCTGGCAGGCGCTCCGTGGGAATTCGATGCCGCTTGGTCAGCGCCGCTCGAAGCTCGGCAGCAATCCTTCCCGAGTAGACGTCCTTGGAATCCGATCCTATCGCAATTGACCGAAAACCGTGATCGATGCGAGTTTCATGTTGCGACGATCAACCTGCGCTCCAGCTGCGACGCAACGGGCCGAGGCGGGAATTGGTCGACTTGACGGAGCAATCGAATGATTTGGAGAGTGGGGAAGGTAGAGAACATCGACATCGGGTCGGGCTTCATTCCCAGTCCCGGATTCACGATCCAACAAGACGGCCAGTCTCCCTCGCTGACGATCATCTTTGAAGACCTGAAAACTGCCGAACAATGCGCCTCGTCGATGCGCGAAATCATCGACAAGGCGACGGCGATCAGAGGCCGCGATTAACGGCTTCCAGACGCTGCGTCCAAGACGGCAATCCGGGACAGCGCCGACGTCCCCCCTAAGCGGGAGGTCGGCGGCCGAGGGCAGCACCGATCAGCAAGGCGAAAGCGCTCCCCATTGGATCAAATTGCGCTTTGGCGCGCCGCGGCGCGGTGCCCGGCTACTCCTCGCCACGTCGAGAACTGGTCCCCGGTTTTGCGCCCTCGGCATTGCGGGCGGCGCAACGGACCTTACATACATCACATGTACATAAAGTCTCGAGCCGGAAACGGAGGGATCGGCCAGAGCCATTCCATGAGCGCCAAACCGCAGCAGCTCGGTTCCCCCAACGTCGGGACGCCGCCATCGACCATCCCGATGGGACTGCGGGTATTGGCTATGGCTCTGCGTGCAGTGTTTATCGGGGCGCTCGTGGTCGTGACCGTGCGCGTGAGCAGCCCCCAGAGCGAGACCTTTGCGTCCGTTTACGAGACCCCCGGCGATCTGGTCAGGCTTGCGCTGGGATTTGCGGTGTGTCTGTGGATCGTGATCCATCTTTTCATGCTTCCCAAGGATGCGCAGGGATATCGGACCTGGGTCTACCTCGGCCTCGTGGTCGCCCCGCTCGCATTGGCGATCGCCATAGCCATCTGGTGATACGCGCCCAACGCAGGCGTCCCTTTTCGGGAAAGAGCGATCACTCAGCCCAGACGTCGCTGTCGCTGCATGACCGGACCCGTGCTGCTCGCTGCGACCCATCAGGCCACGTACGTCTTGTTATCCGCGCCCAGTGCAGGGGAAGCGATTGCGGCTGCGGGTGCTGCACGAAAGGCAGGATCGAGCGGCACCGGAAGCGCCGGCATGGCGGCGCCCTCGGGGTTGGTGAGCACGTGGTCGAACACGCCGCGCGCGGTGTAGTGCGGGTCTGTCAATGCATCAGCGAGGGTCGCAACGATGGAGCAGCAACAATCTTTGCCGGCGAAACGCGAACGCCAGGTGTCTGCCGTCTCGGTCGCAATGATTTCGGCAACACGCGCTTTCGTGGCCGCGGGATTTTTCGCATCGTCACGAAACTCGCCCTCGAGACCGATCAGGTCGCAGAACGTCTCCCAGAACTTCTGTTCGAGCGGCGCAGCCGCCAGCACTCGGCCGTCCTTGGTGGGATAGAGTCCATAGCGGGGCGAACCGCCGGTGACGTAGCCCGCCCCATTTCCCGGCCAAGTGCCCGCAACCAGACCATGGCCGATCGCCCAGAACATCAGCGGGAAAAGATTATCCGCCATCGCCACATCGAGGTGGCGCCCGCGTCCCGTCCGGCGACGCTCCTCCAGCGCCAACAGAATGTTCACCACCGCCGGGTATGCGCCCCCCGCGATGTCCGCGATCAGCGTCGGGGGCAGCACCGGCCGCGACGGATCGCCCATCGACAACGCCAGCAGACCTGCATCGCTGATGTAGTTGAGGTCATGGGCGGCGACGCCGCGTTTGGAACCGGTTTGCCCATATCCCGAGATTGAGCAATAGACGACCGTGGGATTGAGCTTGGTCACGGAGTCGTAGTCGAGGCCGAGCCGCTCCATGACGCCCGGCCGGAATTGCTCGACGATGACATCCGCGCGTTTCACCAAGGGCTGCAGCCGGGCGCGTTCATCGGTGTTCTTCAGGTCGAGGACGACGCTGCGCTTGCCGCGATTGAGGAGCGCGAAGCCGGCACTGTCGCGCCCCCATTTGGGGGCACGGCCGCGCATCTCCTCGCCGCGTGGCGGCTCGATCTTGATGACCTCCGCGCCGGCTTCGGCCAGCAGCAGCGTCGCCAGCGGCCCCGGTAGCAAGGTCGAGAAATCGAGGACGAACAGACCTTCAAGCGGCCGCATCGGACGTTCCCTGTTCTGGAGAGAGGGGCGATATTTATCGTGCAGATCAATTCGCTTTGGAAGGGCCGGCGCAAGCCCGCTCTTGAAGCGAGCATCTCGCGTTCTGCGCTGGGCTTCCGCAACCTGAGGCACACGGCTAGCCTGTACCGTGCCGATCGGAAAATCGGATTGCAGCGACGGTGAAGGCATGTCCAAGGACAACGTGACGGTGGGGTTCGTCGGGCTGGGCACCATGGGCGGCCGCATGGCCGCCAACGTGCAAAGAGCCGGCTTCAAGCTGATCGTCCACGACCTGCACAGGCAGGCGGCCAGCCATCATCTTGCTGCTGGCGCTATCTGGGCGGACAGCCCGCGTGCACTCGCAAGGGAGGCCGACGTGATCTTCTCCTCGCTGCCGGAGCCGTCCGATGTGGAGGCGGTCGCGCTCGCGGGAGACGGCCTCATCGCTGGCATCAAGCCCGGCGCTGCCTATTTCGACCTGTCGACCAATTCGCTGAGTGTTGTGAAGAAGCTCAACGCTGCCTTCGCCCTGAAGGGTGCGCACATGCTGGACGCGCCCGTGAGCGGCGGCCCAGCTGGTGCAGCATCACGCAAGCTCGCAATCTGGGTCGGCGGGGACGAAAACGTCTTCGACCGACACAAGGCCGTGCTCGACGCGATCGGCGATAAGGCCGCCTATATCGGGCCGATCGGCAGCGCCACCGTGGCCAAGCTCGTCCACAATATGTCGGGCTATGCACTCGTCTGTGCGCTCGCCGAAACCTTCACCATGGGCGTGAAGGCGGGCGTCGAGCCGCTC
>WNGI01006393.1_pt1 | contig 11706 bp, 10 predicted proteins | sample 5400621 | NCBI WGS metagenome assembly WNGI01 (sample SAMN13153374, study PRJNA577476) | soil metagenome | isolation source: 20 cm soil or saprolite under Garry oak tree replicate 1 | place: USA:California | collected 2016-06-15
AAAGGCACCGACACCAGATCGCCGATCTCGAGATACTCGACGTCACGGCCTTTCTCGATCACTTCGCCGGTGATCTCGTGTCCAAGCACCATGCCGGCCGGCGCCGTCGTGCGCCCCCGGACCATGTGCTGGTCGGAACCGCAGATATTCGTCGTTACGACCTTGAGAATGACGCCATGGTCAATCGTCTTTCCTGCTGGATTGCGGAAGGTCGGAAAGTCGATCTTCTGAACTTCGACGCTGCCGGGTTTGAGGTAAACCACGCCACGGTTGGAATTGGAGGACATCTGCAATCTCCTGTAGATTTCACTCTGTGCTTCATTTTGACGTGCTGAGTTTCTGTGATCGGTTGGCCGAACACGGTCTCACTCGGCCGGGGTGGAGGCGGGCACGGCCGCCGTCGTCCGCTCGTGCGCGAGGCGGACGAGGCCCGTGTGCAGGATGGCAGCGACGACGGCGCCGATGATCGGGGCTGCCATGTACAGCCAGACGTTGGTGAAATTGCCGGTCGCGACCATCGGGCCAAGCGCCCGTGCCGGATTGAAGGCGGCGCCCGTGAGCGCACCGCCCATGATGATGTTGAGGGTCAACGTCATTCCGATCGCCAGCGGCGCGAGGTTGCCGGCGCGACCCGCGACTGCCGTGCTGAGCACGACCGTGACCAGAAAAAAGGCGAGCAGGGCCTCGATCATGAAGCCCTCAGCGGGCGTGATGGTGAGGGTCGTGGCACCCAGAGCGAGGTTGTGCGCGAGCGCAGGCGTGCCAAGGCCGGTCCCCGCACCACCCAGTACGGCCGACAAGAAGAGTGCGCCGGCGATACCGCCAATGAGCTGGCTGACGATGTAGCCAGCCGCCTCGCCGGGCCGCATCGCGCCGGCGGCGAGCACGCCGACAGTGACGGAGGGGTTAAAATGCCCCCCCGAAACGCTGTCATAGGCGAAGGCGAAAGCCATGACGGTCAAGCCGTGCGCGAAGGCAATCGCGACGATGCCGGGCAGGCCGACACCGTCGCCGACCACCGCCGCGGCGCCGGCGCCGATGAATATTAACGCGAAGGTGCCGATGAACTCCGCAAGCAGCTTGGGTGCAATTCGGTTGGACATTGTGATCTCCAGAGATGAGCGTGGGGCGCTCGCATTGAGTTGTTAGGGGTGGCCGGCGGCACGGGAGGAGCGGCCGCCGGCCGGCAAGCGAGCGGCGTTACTCCGCGGCGATCATCTGCGGAGTGAAATCGACGCCCAGCGCCTGCGCGACGCCCGCGCCGTATTCGGGATCGGACCTGTAGCAGTGGACGATCTGCCGCGTGACGATCTCGACCGGCACGCCCTCCATCGCCGCCTTGTAGTTATGGAAGAGCTGCTGCTTCTGGTCGGCCGTCATCAGCCGGAACAGATCGCCGGGCTGACGATAATCGTCGTTGCCGTCGCGGTGATTGTAGCGGTCGGCATCGCCCGAGATTTTCAGCGGCGGCTCGCGGAAGCGCTCGTCCTGCACGGGGCCGTTGAACGAGTTCGGCTCGTAATAAGCGTCAGGATTTGGGTTGCCTGCGAGCCGCATGGCACCATCGACGTTGTAAGTGTGCACGGGGCTGCGCGGCTTGTTGACGGGAATCTGATCCGCGTTCACACCGACGCGGTGGCGGTGCGCATCGGCGTAGGAGAAGATACGCGCCTGCAGCATCTTGTCCGGCGAATGACTAATGCCGGGCACAATGTTGGCCGGCGAGAGCGCGGCCTGCTCGACTTCGGCGAAATAGTTCTGCGGATTGCGGTTGAGCTCGAGCACGCCGACCTCGATCAGCGGGTAGTCCTTGTGCGGCCACACCTTGGTGAGGTCGAACGGATTGTACCAGTGCTTGTCGACGTCGGTCTCCGGCATGATCTGCACGAAGAACTTCCATTTGGGGAAATCGCCGCGTTCGATCGATTCGAACAAATCGCGCTGGTGGGTCTCGCGATCGTGCGCGACCTTCTGTGCGGCTTCGGCGTTGGTCCAGTTCTTGATGCCCTGCATGGTCTTAAAGTGGAATTTTACCCAGTGCCGCTCGTTCTTGGCGTTGATGAACGAGTAGGTATGCGAGCCGAAGCCGTCGATGTTGCGGTAGCTCTGCGGCAGACCGCGGTCCGACATCAGAATGGTGACCTGGTGCAGGCTCTCCGGCGACAATGACCAGAAGTCCCACATCGCAGTCGGCGAGCGCATGTTAGTCCGCGGGTGCCGCTTCTGGGTATGGATGAAGTCAGGGAACTTGAGCGCGTCGCGCACGAAGAACACCGGCGTATTGTTGCCGACCATGTCCCAGTTGCCTTCGTCGGTGTAGAACCGCAGCGCGAAGCCGCGCACGTCACGCTCCGCGTCGGCGGCGCCGCGCTCCCCGGCGACGGTCGAGAAGCGCAGGAAAGCTTCGGTCGTCTTGCCCGGCTGCAACGCCTTGGCCTTCGTGTACTTCGTGATGTCGTGGGTGATGGTCAGCGTGCCGTAGGCCCCCGAGCCCTTGGCGTGCTGGCCGCGTTCGGGGATGCGCTCGCGGTTCTGGTGGGCAAGCTTCTCGAACAGAACGAAATCTTGCATCAGCACCGGGCCGCGCGGGCCCGCCGTGATGCTGTTCTGGTTGTCGGAGACCGGCATGCCGGAGTCGGTGGTGAGGGTGGGGCGTTTGGCCACAGATAACTCCTGTGTTGCGAGACATCGATAACCCGGCAACGCGACCGTTCCGCGGGAGCGTTACTCTTGCTTTCGCACCGTCGCCCTGACTGAGTGCGTTTGCGAGAAGGCCGGGACCCAAATCTATCAATTCATTTAGAAATGACTTTAGCTCTGTTGCTGCGATTGTTCCGGCTTTGCGTCAACGGCAATGTCGTGAGTCGAAAAATTGATAGGCGAGGTCGAGTCCGATCGTCTTAAGCCATGCTTGCGATGCCAACCGCAGTCGCCGCGAGGCAGTCAGTATCGCGGCCGCAATCTTGCAACAATTCCGACAGGAGCCGACGAGCAACTCCAGTGCACTAAGCCGACCTAAACAGACGACACAGCGCGCCCCGATCTCATCAAGGAGAATTCCGTGAGCCTGGCAGAGACCCAGCTACATCTGAACATGAAGGACATTGCCGGCATCAAGATCCCGGACAGCAAGATGGCGCGCGATCTCACGCAATTCATCCGCGATACCGAGTCAGACCTGCTGTTCCACCACTCGACGCGCGTCTATCTGTTCGGCGCGCTCACCGGCGAGCGCAAGGGCCTTAAGTTCGATCCCGAATTGCTCTATGTCGGCGCGATGTTTCATGACATCGGCCTGACCGACAGATATCGCCAGTCGCAGCTCCGATTCGAAGTTGACGGTGCCAACGCAGCCCGAGGTTTTCTCCGTGGTTATGGTATCGCGGAGGCCTCGGTCGAGATCGTCTGGGACGCGATCGCGCTGCACACTACGCCCGGCATCCCGGAGCATAAGAAGCCGGAAGTGGCTCTCGTCACCTCAGGTGTCGAGATGGATGTGCTCGGGATTGCCTATGAGCAGTTCACTGACGCACAACGCGAAGCCGTGGTCGCGGCACACCCGCGTGGCGGCGACTTCAAGAACAATATCATCCAGGCCTTCTATGATGGGATGAAGCATCGCCCGGACACTACGTTCGGCACAGTCAACGACGACGTATTGGCCCTCAAGGACAAGCGCTTTCGGCCCATTAATTTCTGCAGCGTGATACTCAGCTCCGCCTGGACGCACTGATCGCCACAGCCAAGCACACCAAGTCGCCGCCTCAAGCGGTGATCGTATCCGCACGTGATGACTGCGGTCGTTTCATCGGGGCTTGCGAAACCGCAAGGTCGGCCAGCGCAGGCACGAGCCAGCTCGCCTTGAGCCATGGCACTCGGTTGCACTGTGCGATGGGGTCGCTGACCGGCATCCGGGCGAACCTCTTGAGCAAGGGGCAGCACCCCCTGCCAGATCCGCCCTCGGCGAAATCAGCCCGGCGATGATCGATTGCGGTATCGAACCCGAATGCGGCTCAGACGAATGCGCATTTCTCCGCGCCGGCGCGCTTGGCCAGCTGCCCCCACGAGCGACCCACCCCGCCAGGTCGGCGCGGCCACGACGACGGTCTCGTCGCGTTTCGCCTTGCCGCTGTTACCCCCGCTGCGCCTCCCAAACGAAATCCGCGCCGCCACGGGGCGGCCGCGGATTTCTCCGCACTCAACTACTCGGCGTTGTCCCAGCGCAGGCCGTAGGGATCCCAGCTCAGGAATGGACGCTCATAGGGATTAGGATAGTTGCGCGGCGGTTGCCACCAGGGATCGCGCGCATAAACAGACGGTGACCGATAGGTCGAGCCTGGCTGAAGCGCATAGGGGCCATACGCGTCGCTGCGATAGTGTCGCTTATGGGCCGTCCGGGCATAGCTTGATGTCGTGCTGCCCACGAGCACTGCACCCACCATCGCGAGCGCGATCATCGATTTTGTACGAGTACTCGATCTGGAATTCATGTTGCTTTCCGTTGTGGTCGGGCCGAAGTCGATTGGGTTTTGAGCTCACGCTTGGAGTCAGCACAGGGACGAATCGCTGCTGCTGATATGCGATAGATTGAGCTGACCGGCCCGCTTGATAAGGAGGGGATTCCGAAATGGATCATTCAACTCCGGTGAATGATTCAATTGGCCAAAAACTTTTCAAGTTCGTCATCCGGCGCCGGCCTCGCCACTAATAGCCGATATTGCAGCCAAAGCGCCAATTTTGAAGAGAAAGGATGCCGCGGCATGACGACCCACTGTAAGCCCGATTTGCGCAAGATCCAAGTCATCATGTCAATTTGGAGCGAGCACGATGCTGGTCCAGCCATCACGTTGCAGCAGAATCGATCCAACAAACCGTCGTACTCGAGTGATATGGATGGACCGCCTCACCGGCATGAATGTGTTCGTCAAGGTAATGGAAAGCAGCAGCTTCTCCGCCGCGGCGCGACATCTTCGAATGTCGCCTGCAATGGCCAGCAACCACGTCCGGGCGCTCGAGGAACGGCTCGGGGCCCGACTCCTCAATCGCACGACACGACGAGTCAGTCCGACCGAAGTGGGCCAAGGTTACTACGAGCGTTGCATCCGCATCCTCGCCGACGTGCGCGAAGCAGAGCGAATCGCCGGCGATGCGCATTCGACCGCGCGGGGACTCTTGAAGGTGACCGCGCCGTTCACCTTCGGGACTGGTTATTTTGCCGCGGCCGTCGCCGACTATCTAGCCAGCTATCCCGATGTGTCTGTCGAGTTGGCTCTCTACGATGATCTCCCGGAGCTGCTCAAAGAGGGCTTCGATGTGGCCATTCGGGTCGGGCCGTTGCGTAATTCAAGCTTGATCGCGCGCAGGCTCATGAACGCGCAGACCGTGATCTGCGCCTCGCCGGATTATTTGAAGGCGCAAGAGGAACTGAGAAGGCCGCAAGATCTAGCGAGACATAACTGTCTCGTATACTCACACTCGCGGCGCAGCGAGTGGTGCTTCCTCGACCGCAACGAAAGCTCTCTCGTGGTGCAGGTGTCAGGACGATTCGCTGCAAACAATAGGGGCGTGCTCAGGGCGCTTGCCCTGAAAGGCGAAGGCATCATCTGCGTGCCCGCCTTCATCGTTGACACCGATTTGGCGGCCGGCCGTCTCGTCCGGCTCCTGACCGATTACGAGCTCGCGGAGACGCCGATCAGCGCGGTGTATCCCCATAATCGATTTGTGCCAGCGAAGGTGCGTACGTTCATCGACGTGCTCGCCGCACATTTGAACCGGACACTGGCCCACCCACGCAAATTATTCGACACCGAGGCTCCGCAGATCGCATCGGAACCGAATGGCGCTTTCGAAATGCATCTTCCGCTATCCATCAATTGCAGCCATTGACGCGATAGCTCGGCCCTTCATCACCACGCGCCGCTGTCGGGAATCCGAGTAGATTGCTTATTTCGGCGAGGCTCGCGGTCATCACCAGATCGTGCTTGGTTCCTCTGTGGGACGCTCGAGTTCGACCGCCTTGGCCATAAGATCGTGGCTGATTGCCTCGAAACTAGCGGCAGCTCGCGCCCCTTGACGCGGTAGCTGCGCATATCGATCAGCAATCTCGACGAGGTATTCCTCGGAGTTGGCGCGCTACTCTCCTCAGTACTCTCGCTCTATGCGGCCCTAACCGGTCGCCGCGGCATATTGATGCAAATGTCGGCAATTTTTTCCGGATGCGCGTCCGAACAGACCGATCGCTCCTCTCAAATGAACTGCAACGCCGACTGTGGGATGGCAATCGCATGTTCGCCGGAAAGGACAGTGAAGAACGCGTCGGCGCAATCGCAGTCAAAGCACGGCAATCCGAAAACAGCAGGTGACATCCGCCCCCGCTATTTAAGGCGTCACACAGAAACTTCAGACCACTTGAAGCTGCAAGGACCGCTCGATCAAGGAGAACTTCCGATGCCGCAAATGCGGATCAACGGCGTTCAGCAACGCGCTCTTGAGCAATCTCACGATCAAGCAAGGACGGATCGAGCAGAGCAATTTCGGCGACTACCTGGTCGCGCGGACGGATATCACCCCGGCCACTCGGGTCCATATCGTCGAAAGCAATGCACCCCCGGGCGGCGTCGGCGAACCGGGTGTGCCACCGATTGCGCCGGCGATCTGCAACGCCATCTATGCCGCAACAGGAAAGCGCATCCGCGAGTTGGCCGATCGATTCTGGTCAATTGAAGGCAACTTAGCCTCAGAACAATGCGGCTCACTCGAGCTCGAGAGATATCGTGATGGCTTCGCAAGCTGACACAGCTGAAATCGAACTGGAGCGTGCTGCCGTTCCCGGCACGCCGCTGATGCTCTCCCGCGTCGCGCTCGGCACCTGGGCGATCGGAGGTTGGATGTGGGGAGGGACGGACGAATCGAAATCGGTGGCGACCATCCAAGCCGCCTTGGAACACGGCATCAATGTCATTGATACGGCGCCAGTATATGGCTTCGGCCGTTCCGAAGAGATCGTGGGAAAAGCGATCGCCGAGGCTCGCGCCCGCCCGCGTGCGATCATCGCCACCAAGACCGGGCTCGAATGGCGCGACGGACAACCTTTCCGCAATGCCAGCCGCGAACGCATCATGCGCGAGATCGACGATTCGCTGCGGCGGCTGCAGACCGATTACATCGATATCTACCAGGTTCATTGGCCTGATCCGCTGGTGGCCATTGAAGAAACCGCCGAGGCAATGCACGTGCTGTTGCGGCAGGAAAAGATCCGCGCGATCGGCGTCAGCAACTTTTCAGTCGATCAGATCGAACGCTTCCGCCGCGTTGCACCGGTCCATGTCGTGCAGCCGCCGTATAACCTGTTCGAGCGCGGCATCGAGGCTGATATCTTGCCGTACTGCCGCAAGAACGGCATCGCGACCCTGGGCTATGGCGCCCTCTGCCGTGGTTTGTTGTCGGGCCGTATGCGCCCGGATACGAGGTTTAATGGTGATGACCTCCGCCACACCGATCCGAAGTTCCAACAGCCTCGATTCGGGCAGTATCTCGCGACAGTTCAATGGCTCGACCAGTTTGCTCACAAACACTTCGGCAAGCGCGTCATTCAGTTGGCAGTGCGCTGGATGCTCGACCAGGGGATCACGGCCGCCTTATGGGGCGCGCGGAATCCGGACCAGTTGAAACCCATCGATGGGATTAGCGGCTGGTCGCTTGATGCGGTCGACGAAGCGGAAATCGACATAGTCCTGAGCGAGCTGATAACCGAGCCGGTCGGGCCGGAGTTCATGGCACCACCTGCGCGATCCACAACGACAGCATTCCAAGAAGCCATATGAGGAGACATGTCATGTCTATTTTTGCCGTCCTCCTCGCATCGCAACTTGTCATACCTGTCGCAGATCGAGCGCCGCGGTTTGACTTTGAACCGGGCTGCCGCGCCACTATCGGGGACGGCATCGGGACGCTGCAGAGCTGCGAAGACGACGAAAAAACTGCGCGCGAGCAGGTTGCGAAACAGTGGAACCAGTTCTCCGGTCCGGACCGGAGCATGTGCAATGAGATGACGCAAACCTATCACCCCAGCTATGTCGAGCTGCTCTCATGCCTGGAAATGATGCGGGATGCGAAGATGCCCACGAGTGATCAAAGCCCGCCGGGCACCAGCATAGACTCTTCCGGAAAGCCGAGCCCAGGAGCCCCAAAAACCAGTGTGCGCACCCAAAAACGCAGTATGCGGGCCCAATAGATGAGGATCGCGGTGCGCTTCACGCGCACGGAAAGTAGGCCGGGGTTCCTCGGTATCATCTTCCGGCATCCTGGCGTGCCGATACCATGCGTCGACGGCTCGGTCGGCATGAAGTTATTACCCTTCGTTCTGGGTTTGATTGCCGGAAGCGTGGACGTCATCGGATTCCTCGGGCTGAACGGCCTGTTTACAGCCCACATCACCGGCAATCTCGTGATCCTGGCCGCCCACATCGTGGTCGGGCGTGAGGCCTCGCTCCCTCTGGTGATCTCGGTTCCCGTCTTCATCATCGTGCTTGCCAGTACGCGACTGCTTGCGGCAGGCCTGGAGCGAGCCCGGATAGCCCGTCTGCCTGTCCTGCTCCTACTGCAGTTCGTACTGCTTTGCGCCTTTCTCGTCATTTGTCTCGCTGCTGATTCCGGAGTCAGCCCGAACGCCGCAAGCATGATCGTGGCGAGCATGCTGGGCGTCTCGGCTATGGCTGTCCAGAACGCGCTCGGGCGGATCGCACTGACAGGAGCACCGTCAACCGCGGTGCTCACGACGAATGTCACGAGCCTTACCATGGATGTCGGGGAGATGCTGCTTGGGCGGGATGCGAGCCGTGTTGCCCAGGCACGCGATCGTGCCAAACACATCTGGCCGGTGATCGCCGGCTTTCTCCTCGGCTGTGCTCTCGGCGCATTCTGCGAAGCTTCTCTCGGCTTGTCCTCCATCGTGCTGCCGACCGCCTTCGCGCCCATTGCGCTGGTGTTGGGCGTCGGCGCCAGTTTGAGCCCAGCCAAGGCCTTGTCATCCATCAAAGGGGAATAATCGGCATGTCAAATGTCAGGATGCAAAGGCGCGCTTTTCGAGCTGGCGCCCACTTTGTGCCATTGGTCTTCAACACAATCACGCGTGAAAAATTAAGTCCGATTTTAGAATTCACGAATCGAAATTTAGTCGCACGCAAAAGAGACGGTTCCTGTCCTTTCGCTCAGCATTACATCTCGCGCCGCGCCGAGCCACGCGCGCTTCGCCCGCCTTTCCGGCGCGGTGAACCTTATCACGAATGGAGGTGTGTGATGTGGATGCCCGTCGCTGGCGTAATCCTTGCCCGCTATCGTCGCGGGCGCAGCCCTCAGGTTCTCCGCGATGTCGCGGTGCATCACTCAGTTGCCACGAGCGCACGCGTTCCGCCGATCGAGACTGGTGAAAGCTGCGATGAGTGGCAGGATTGGCCTCCCGAAGAGAGTGCCACAGACCAGCCGGCGTTCTGAGCGACAATGGGGAGAGCCGTCCGCCATGAACGATCAGACACGTCCCATCTTGCGCGATGCGCCGATTGAGATCGATAACGCGGGCAAGCGTCACAAAACGGATTTGACGGGCGGTATCCACGTCGCGAGCGACGGCTACGGCAGAGAGGAATCGGCGCGAGCCTCGGCTGGGGTAGTGGACGGCAGCATTCAAGCGCCCGCACACACCGGGGCCCCCTCCCTCCCTGCACGAGAGCCGGTCCCGCAGGAGCGTTCCCCTGGCGAGCGGCGCATTGTGCAATTCCCGCCACAAAACGAAGATGAGCAGATCGAACCGAGCGGTGAAGGCGGTGATAAGCCCCGCCGCGAGTTGCTGCGGCGGCATCCGTTTGCTTTTGTGGTCGGGCTCATTCTCCTCGTTATGACAGCGGCAGGAGTCTACCTCTACTGGGATTACGCGCAGCACTTCCAGACGACTGACGATGCCTTCATCGCTGCGCGGCAGTTCCCCATCGCGCCGAAGCTGTCCGGCTATCTCACGGCAGTGCCGGTAACAGACAACCAGCATGTCGTCGCTGGCGACGTGATCGCCCGCATTGACGATCGCGATTACCGCGTCGCGCTCGAACAGGCACAGGCGCAGGTGGCAAGTGCCGAAGCCGGCATCCAGAACATTGACGCGCAGATCAACGTCCAGCAGGCTCAAGTCAACGTTAGTCAAGCCCAGGTGAACCAGGCGCAAGCGACCCTGGTGTTCGCGCGGCAGCAGGCGGCGCGATATCAGGACTTGGCGAAAAGAGGCGCAGACACAGTTCAGAACGCTCAACTGTATGTTTCGCAGCTGCATCAGCAAGAGGCCGCGCTGGAGAGTGCACAAGCCGCCCTCACGTTGGCGCAGCGGCAGGTGGAGGCGCTCAATGCCCAGCGCAACAGCGCGGTCGCGAACCTCGCGTTGGCAAAGGCTCAGCGTGACCAAGCCCAACTGAACTTGTCCTACACAAACATTACGGCCGCCCAGCCAGGGCGTGTCGCCAAGCTTACCGCCGCGATCGGTCAGTTCGTACAACCCGGCACAAACCTGACCATCTTCGTGCCGGATGAGATCTGGGTCACCGCCAATTTCAAAGAGACCCAGCTCGACGCGATGCGGCCCGGGCAGCCCGTGACGCTCCACATCGACGCCTATCCGGAACGCGGAATCCAGGGCCGTATCGCCAGCGTTCAGCCCGGATCCGGTACCGCGTTCTCGCTGCTGCCAGCCGAGAATGCCACGGGCAACTACGTCAAGATCGTCCAGCGCGTGCCGGTCAAGATTATCTTGGACGATCCGCCGACTGATGTTGCGCTTGGCCCGGGCATGTCCGTTGTTCCAACAGTGCGGATTGATCCCGCGCCCTCTCTCTATGAGCGGCTGAGGGGGTGGCTATGAGCGCACGCGGCGCGGTTGCCAACCCATGGCTGACAGCTGTTCTGGTCGCGCTCGCCACTTTCATGGAGGTGCTCGACACCACCATCGCGAACGTGGCGCTACCCTATATTGCCGGCAGCATGGGGGTAAGTGAGGACGAGGCGTCCTGGGTTATAACTACCTATCTCGTCTCCAATGCGATTATCTTGACGGCCAGCAGCTTCTTCGCCCGGCTGCTCGGTCGCAAGACCTTCTTCTTGATTTGCCTGGCGTTGTTCACGGCGAGCTCGGTGCTGTGCGCATTTGCCTGGAATCTGCAGTCTCTACTGATGTTCCGCATCCTGCAGGGGCTTGGCGGCGGCGGCATGGTACCGGTCTCGCAGTCGATCCTCGCGGACTCGTTCCCGCCGGCCAAGCGCGGCCAAGCCTTCGCACTGTTCGGAGTTGCGGTCGTGGTGGCGCCGGTGGTCGGTCCAACGCTCGGAGGGTGGCTGTCCGACAATTTATCCTGGCACTGGTGCTTTCTGATCAACGGTCCGGTCGGCCTGCTCACGATCGCGCTGATCTCGTTGATCCTGCGCGAACCCGTGGCATCCGTCGAGGAGCGCAGGCGGCTGCAGCAGCAAGGAGGCGGGTTCGATTTCGTCGGGTTCGTGCTGGTCGCCACCTTTCTCGGCGCGCTTGAGATTGTGCTCGACCGCGGGCTCGAAGACGATTGGTTCTCCTCGCGGTTCATCGTCGTGGTCACGGTCGTGTGCGCGATTGCGTTCTTACTCATGATCCCGTGGGAGATCAGCCGCCGCAATCCGATGATCGACCTCCGGATG
>WNGI01011794.1_pt1 | contig 11703 bp, 12 predicted proteins | sample 5400621 | NCBI WGS metagenome assembly WNGI01 (sample SAMN13153374, study PRJNA577476) | soil metagenome | isolation source: 20 cm soil or saprolite under Garry oak tree replicate 1 | place: USA:California | collected 2016-06-15
CGGGAAGGACGAGCGCCTGCGGCGGGGTCATGTCCTCGTGCCCGGCGCAGAACGGGCAAGACGCGAGCTCGTCGGGGCTCGGAGGGTCGAGCAGCGGCCGCGCCGCGCCGGGACGCTTTGCCCTGCCGGGAGCAATTACCGCGACGCGGCCCGAGTCCAGATCGCGCCGAAGCTCGCCGCTCAGATCGGCCCGCCGGCCTTCTTTTCCAGGAAGGGCCGGATCAGATCGACCGGGAACACGATCGTCGTCGCCTGCGAAGAGCCGAGCTCGAGGAGCGTCTGCAGATAGCGCAGCTGCAAGGCGACGGGCTGTTCGCCGATCACAGCTGCCGCGTCCTTCAGGCGCTCGGCTGCCTGGAACTCGCCTTCGGCGTTGATGATCTTCGCGCGCCGTTCACGCTCGGCTTCGGCCTGCCGGGCCATCGCGCGTTGCATCGAGGACGGAATCTCGACGTCCTTCACCTCGACGATGGACACCTTGATGCCCCAAGGCGCAGTCGACTCGTCGATGATTCCCTGGAGGATCGCGTTGATCTTCTCGCGTTCCGACAGGAGCTCGTCGAGGACGTGCTGACCCAGGACGGAGCGCAACGTCGTTTGCGCGATCTGCGACGTCGCCACCATGAAGTTCTCGATCTGCACGATCGCGTCCTTCGGGGCGACGATGCGGAAGTACGCGACCGCATTGACACGCACAGGGACGTTGTCCTTGGTGATGACTTCCTGCGGCGGGACGGTCAGCGTGATCGTGCGCAGGTCGACCTTGACCATCCGGTCGACCACCGGGATGAGCAGGAACAGGCCCGGGCCCTTCGGTTCTGGCAGCAGGCGGCCGAGCCGGAAGATGATGCCGCGCTCGTACTCGCGCGCGACCTTGATCGCCGAAAAGAGGAACAGGACGACGAGGAAAACCAGTACCGCGACGATGACCAGCGCGACGCTCATATCGAGATCCTATGCGACGCCCTAAGTCCCATCCGGACTAACTGTGAGGACAAGGCCGTCCCGCGACTCGACGCGCACGCGCTCACCCGGACGAAGCTCCTGCCCGCCGGCGCCCCGCGCTTGCCACAGCTCCCCGTTCACGAAGACGAGACCGCCGTCGCGAACTTCACCCACCGAGCCTGGGATCAACTGTGCGCCGACAGCGACCGGCCTATGGCGGACCTCCACCGCCTTGCTGATGGCGAAAGCCCATACGGCTCCGAGCGTGACCGCGATACTGATGACTAGAGGTTTCGACGTGTGAAAGCCGGGCGCGTTCTGGAAGAGCATGATCGAGCCCACTGCGATGCTGATCAATCCCGCGACCGTTAGCGCTCCGTGTGTCGTCACGTGAACGTCGATGACCAGCAGCGCGACGCCGAGGAGCATCAATACCAGCCCGCCCCAACTGATGGGCAAGACCGAGAAGCCGAAGAGCGAGGTGACGAGCGCGACCGCGCCGAGCGCGCCGGGCAGCACGACGCCCGGATGGAAAATCTCGAAGCCGATCCCGGCAAGTCCTGCGAGGAAGAGCAGGGGAAGGATGTTCGGATCGATCAGGGTGTTGAGCAGCCGTGTGAAGAAGCCGAGGTGCACGTTGTGAATCTGCGCACCGGCGAGGTGGAGCGTGTAGCCGCGCGGCTTGGTCTTCACCCCGTCGGCCTGCTCGAGCAGGGAGGGCAATGTGGACGCGACCGCATCGATGACGTTCATCTTCAACGCCTCCGGAGCGGTGGCGTTCGTGGCTACACGCACGGCGCGGTCGGCCCAGTCGACATTCCGCCCGTGACTCTGGGCGAGCGCACGAAGTGACGCGGCCTCATGGTTGATCAGCTTGCGCCGCAGATCGGAGCCGATGTTGCTGCCGCCCGAATCGATCGGGGTGGAGGAGCCGATGTTCGTCTGCGGTGCCATTCCCAGGAAGTCGGCGGCCTCGGCGATCCACACGCCGGCCGAGCCGGCGGCGGCGCCGTTGGGACCGACCCAGACCAGCACCGGTAGCTTTGCGTTCAGCTCGCAGAGCACGATCTTGTCTTTCGACTGCAGGAGACCGCCGGGTGTGTTGAGGACGATCACGGCGGCGGTGTAGCCGTCCTTTGCCGCGTGGCTCAGGTTGTCGCAGACGAAGTTCTGCGTGACGGGATTCACGTCTGCATCGAAGTGGATCGCCAGGACGCGCGGAACCGCTGCCGTGGCCGAAGAGGTAAAGGCGAGGAACGCCCCAAGGAGCAAAAGTCCCCGCAAACAGGCGTTCTTCAACTCGTAAGGATTCTATCAGGGCAGGGTGGTCGCCCTTGAGGCCGAAGGCGGCTACAGGCACCCTGGACGGAGGCCGCCGTCATGAAATCTCTTCTCGTCGCCACAGTGCTGTTCTTCGCCGCGCCCGCCACTGCGTTTGGAGGCGCATCTCTCACCATGCGCGAGGTGCCGTTGCACGGCGGTCGCATTCTCAGCGCTGCCGCGCCGCAGTTCGACATGGTCGGCCTCCACTGGCGAGGCCCGGGCGCGGTGCAGTTCCGCACGCGCTCGCTCACAGGACGGTGGAGCGCCTGGCAACGCGCTGACCCGGAGGCCGAGGATCTCCCAAATGTCGGTACCGCGGAGGCGCGTGCCGCGCGCGGCTGGCGTGTGGGCAATCCCTACTGGACAGGAACGTCCGACCGGATCGAGTACCGGTTGCACGGGAGTGTCGCCAGGCTCCGGGCCTACTTCATCCGCAGCCCCGAAATACGGATTCCTCTGCGGCGGGTTTCGCTGACCGGCTCCCCACTGCTGATCGACCGCGAGGCCTGGGGTGCGAACGAGGCGATCCGACGTGCACCACCGAGCTACGCAGGCGCCCTCCAGTTTGCCCTCGTCCATCACACGGCCGGCAGTAACTCGTACACCGCGTCGCAGTCGGCGGCGATCGTACGTGGGATCGAGGTCTACCACGTGAAGGGCAACGGCTGGAACGATATCGGCTACAACTTTCTCGTCGACAAGTTCGGACAGGTCTTCGAGGGCCGTTACGGAGGCATCGACAAACCAGTCATCGGCGCACATGCCGAAGGGTTCAACACCGGCTCGGTTGGTGTTGCCATGATCGGGACGTACGGCTCGAGCGCTCCACCCGCCGTCGCGCGCACGGCACTCGCGAATCTGCTGGCCTGGCGCCTCGACCTCGCGCATGTCGATCCCAAGTCGACGCTGACCTGGGTCTCAGGTGGGAACGCGCGCTTCGCGTCCGGTGTCCCGGTCTTCATCCGAGCCGTCTCGGGGCATCGCGACACGGGTTTCACGACGTGCCCGGGGGCCGCGCTCTACGCCCAGCTCGACGCGATCGCGCGGCAGGCGGAGAGTTCCGGTCTGCCGAAGCTGTACGCGCCGTCGGTCCGGGGCGCTCTCGGCGGCCAGGTGCGTTTCCAGGCACGTCTGAGCGAGCCGCTCCCCTGGACGGTGACGATCACCGACGCTACGGGCAACGCCGTGGCGAGCGGGATGGGGACGAGCCAGGACATCGACTGGACGTGGGATGCGGTAACCGTGCTGCAAGGGTCGTACACCTGGACGATTGCCGCCGGTGACACGGTTCGTCCGGCCGTCGGAACCATCGGCGCGAAGGCCGTTGCGCTCGCGATCAGCGCGGCGACCGCGCTCCCACGCACGATCACGCCGAACGGAGACGGGCAGACCGACACGAGCGTGATCTCGTACACGCTCAGCGCTCCGGCGACAGTGACGGCAACACTGCGTGGTCCTGACGGAAGCGATCTCTCGGTCCTGTTCTCCCAGCAGAAGCGGCCCGGGAAGCAATCGTTCCGTTTTGCTGCGGCGGGACTCGCAGACGGAAATTACGAGATCGTGCTCAGCGCAAACGACGGCCGGACCACCGTCGCAACGGTTCTACCCGTGCTCGTCGACCGGACTGTGCGGGGCTTCACGACGATCCCCACGATCTCACCGAACGGCGACGGTGTCGCAGACGAGTTGATGTTGTCGTTCGAGCTCACGCGCGCCGCGTCTGTGAGGCTCGAGATCGCGCAGGCCGGGAAGACGTTGGCGCCGGTGTACTCCGGGGATCTCCCCGTCGGTCCACAGACCGTCGCCTGGAGCCCGTCCGGATTGAAGGACGGAAAGTACGCAGCCGTCCTCACGGCGATGAACGACGTCGGAACTGTCGTCCACACCGTGCTGTTCAGGATCGACACCGTCGCACCCGAGTTGCGTGCCATCTCCTTCCGGGGCCTGCGCTTTCGTGTCAGCGAGGCCGCCACCGTTCGTCTCACGCTCAATGGGAAGCTTGTGACTCGCGCCGTCAGGGCCGGTGTCTTCTCGTTTCACGCAGCCCGTGTGCGCACTGTTCGCATCGTCGCGCAGGATGCGGCCGGGAACGTCAGCCGGACGTTGAGGTTTCCTTGACCCACGCGTCATACGCGCGCTCGAGCTGAAGCAAGATCGCCGCGAGCAGCCGCGAGCGGCTGACGGGTTCGCCCAGCTCGAGGCGGAGCGAGGTCGGCTCCGTCTGCGTCTTCGCAGGCAGCTGTTCACGAGTCTGGTTGGCGTTCACGCCGATCCCGAGGACGACGCGGCCCTCACTCGACTCGGCCAGGATCCCGGCGACCTTGCGCCCGCCGATGAGGACGTCGTTCGGAAACTTGATCGCAGGCTCGATCCCAGTCACCTCCAGGATCGCCTCGGCGACGGCGTTGCCGGCGACCAGCGAAAGCTCCGGGAGCCTCGACGCTGCCACCGTGGGTAGTAGGAGGACCGAGACGAGCACGCTCGTCCCGGCCGGAGCCTCCCAGTTGCGCCCAAGGCGGCCTCGCCCCTCGGTCTGTTCCTCCGCCACTGCAACCGCTCCTTCCGCCTCGTCGTCCGCCAACATCCGCTGGGTGGAGGGGGTGATCTCGGCGTAGCGATAGACCTGGCCGAAGCGGCCGCCGAGCAGCGGTTTCACCGCGTTTGGGGCAAGCGAATCCTCCACGCTCCTACACTAGAGCCGAGAAATGCAACTGCCACGCGCGCGTCGGCGTCAAATCCAGCAGTCCTCCCGTCCGGAAGGGCCCCTTGCGTACGCGCGGCTGAGTGATCCGATCTTGGTGAAGAGAGCAAAAGATGGTGACGCGAGGGCTCTCGAGGCGCTCTGCGAAAGGCACGCACCCCGGGTCGAGAAGCTCGCCGGCCATTTGCTTCGCGATCCCGAGGATGCGCGTGACGCTGCGCAGGAAGCGTTAGCCAAGCTTTGCGTCAAGATCAAGCAGTTCCGGGGGGAGTCAGAGTTCGCGACCTGGTTGCACCGGCTGACGATCAACGCCTGTAGAGATGTGGCGAACCGGCAGCGTGCGCGAGCCTGCGAGCCGCTGCTCGAGGATCGGCGGGCCGCGACCGACGCGGATCCTGCGCGAGAGGCCGACCGGGCTGAGTTGCGCGGCGAGCTGAACCGCTGCCTTGGAGAGATCGCGCCCGAGCAGGCGCGCGTCGTCGTCATGAAGGACGCGCTCGGATTTTCGTTCGAGGAGATCTCTGCCGCCGCCAACATGCCCGTCGGAACGGCGAAGTGTTATGCGCATCGCGGCCGGAGCCGGTTGCGCGAGAAGCTCTCGGAAGTGGCTTAGTGACGATCGCCCTGCCTTTCGGCCGAGAAGCGATCGAGGAGATCCTCCCGCACCGGGAGCCGTTTCTCCTCATTGACGAGGTGCTCGAGCTTCGGCCCGGTGAGGGAGCGGTCGCGCGGAAGACGGTGCGCGCCGACGAGTGGTATCTCAGCGGCCACTTTCCTGGCCGACCGGTGATGCCCGGTGTGTTGATCGTCGAGGCACTCGCGCAAACCGGTGCGATCGCCGTTTTGAGCGAGGAGGAAAACCGAGGCAAGCTCGCCCTCTTCGCCGGCATCGACGACTGCCGCTTCAAGCGGATCGTGGAACCGGGTGACGTGCTCGAGCTTCGCTGCGAGCTCGAGCGGGTCCGCGGCCCGATCGGCCGCGGCAAGGCCGAGGCGCGAGTGGACGGCGAGCTCGCGTGCCGAGCGACTTTGACGTTCGCGGTCGAAAGATGATCGGCAAAGCTCAAGGGCCGCCGATCTCGATCACCGGGGTCGGTGCATACGTCCCCGATCGGGTGCTGACGAACGACGAGCTCTCGACCCTCGTCGACACCTCTGACGAGTGGATCATGGAGCGCACCGGCATCCGCGAGCGTCGGATCGCCGCGCCGGAGCAGGCGCTCACCGATCTCGCACTCCCGGCCGCCCAGGCGGCCCTGGCACAGGCCGGAGTCGAGGGAAAGGATCTCGACCTTCTGCTCTGCGCCACCGTGACGCCCGACATGATGTTTCCGACGTCGAGCGCGCTGCTCGCCGACACGCTCGGTGCGCGTGATGCGGCGGCGTATGACTTGCTCGCCGGGTGCACGGGGTTCATGTACGCGCTTGTGCAGGCCTACGGGATGATGGCGGCGGGGTTGGCGGAGCGGGCGCTCGTGGTCGGCGGCGACGTCCTGTCACGGATTCTCGACTGGAGCGACCGGGGGACGCTCGTCCTCTTCGGCGACGGAGCGGGCGCTGTCGTGCTCGAGAAGGTCGAGAAGCCGGGCTTCCTGGGCTTCGAGCTCGGGGCGGACGGCGCCGGCGGCATCCACCTCTCGCTCCCCGGCAGCGGCTCGCGCAGCATGGAGGCAGCGACCGGAAACGGGTATGTGCACATGAACGGTCGCGAGGTCTTCAAGTTCGCCACGCGGGTGCTCGTCTCGTCCGCGGAGGCGGTTCTGGAACGCTGCGGAGCGGCGGTCGAGGACGTCGACGTCTACATTCCCCACCAGGCGAACGTGCGGATTCTGGATTACGCCGTCCAGAAACTCGGTATCCCTCGAGAGCGCATGATCGTTAACGTTGATCGCTACGGCAATACGTCCTCTGGCTCGATCCCGCTTGCTTTGGCGGAAGCGCAGGCGGATGGTCGGCTCAAGGAAGGAGACCTCGTGTTGATGACGGGCATGGGAGCAGGGCTCACGTGGGGCTCGGCTCTGATGGAGTGGACGCAATGAAGACTGGTCTGATTGCGTTCTGCTTCCCTGGGCAGGGATCGCTCGAGGTCGGGATGGGCCGCGAGATTGCGGCGGCCGTCCCGGAGGCCCTCGATGTCTTCGAGCGGAGCAGCGTGGCCTCCGGGCTCGATCTGCAGCACCTGTGCTTCGAGGGGCCGGAAGCGAAGCTCGTCGAGACTGAGGTTCAGCAACCCGCGCTCGTCGCGACGAGCCTGGCCGTGTGCGCGGCCGTCCGCGCGCGCGGGATCAAGCCGGACTTCGTCGTCGGCCATTCGGTCGGCGAGTTCGCCGCGCTTGCGGCGGCGGGAGCGCTCAGGGTCGAGGAGGCCGTCGCGCTCGTGCGCGAGCGCGGGCTTGCGATGGCAGAGGCCGCGCGGAAGAACCCGGGCTCGATGGCCGCGATCCTCGGCCTCGACGACGAGGTCGTGGAGCGCATCTGCCGGCGCATCCTCAACGTGTGGCCGGCGAACTACAACTGTCCCGGACAGATCGTCGTCTCCGGCGAGAACCCCGCAGTCGACGAAGCCTGCGCGGCCGCCGAGGAGGCGGGCGCGCGTCGCGCCGTCAAGCTGCGCGTCTCGGGTGCCTTCCACAGCCCCTTGGTCGCCCGCGCTGCAGATCGCCTCCGGCCCGCGCTCGAGAAGGTGGGATTCGTCGAGCCGACAGCGCCCTTCATGTCCACGGTGACGGCGCGCATCGAGTCGGCGAAGCGGATGGCCCCACTGCTCGTGGAACAGCTCACCGCTCCGGTGCGCTTCACCCACGCGGGGCAGGCCTTGATCAGGGAGGGCGTGCAGACTTTCGTCGAGGTCGGACCGGGCAATGTCCTGTCGGGGCTCATCAAGCGGATCGACCGCAGCGTGAAGACGATCTCGGTCTCGACGCCTGAAGAGGTCGACAGGCTCGAGGAGACACTCCTCTCTGCCTGACGCCGTCTTCGCGTCTCTGGAGGGGAAGACCGCCCTCGTCACGGGCGGGTCGCGGGGTATCGGGCGTGCGATCGCTCTCGAGCTTGCGCGTGCCGGCGCGGATGTCACGCTCAGCTACCGATCGGGCAAGGGCGAGGCCGAAGAGGTTGCCCGACGTCGCCGACCCGGAACAGGCGAAGGCACTGGTCGACGCGGCCGGGGACGTCGACATCCTCGTCAACAATGCAGGCGTGACTCGTGACGGTTTGCTCGCGCGCATGTCGGACGAGGACTGGCGCGTCGTGATCGAGACCAATCTCAGCGGGGTCTTTCACACGTGCCGGGCCGCCGCGCGCGGAATGATGAAGCGCCGGTCCGGCTCGATCGTGAATATCTCCAGCATCGTGGGGGTGCACGGGAACCCCGGCCAGACCAATTACTCGGCCTCGAAGGCCGGGATCATCGGCTTCACGAAGGCGCTCGCACGCGAGCTCGGCAACCGCGGCGTGCGGGCGAACGTGGTCGCGCCCGGTTACGTCGACACTCGCCTGACCCAGGTGATCGCGGAGGAGATGAAAGAACTGATGCTCGCCAACACGCCGCTCGGTCGCTTCGGCAGGCCGGAGGACGTTGCCGGAGCGGTACGTTTCCTCTGTTCCGAGGAGGCGTCGTTCATCACGGGCGAAGTCCTGCTCGTCGACGGCGGATTGGGGATGTAGATGTCGGTCAACGGACGACGAAGAGTGGTCATCACGGGCATCGGTGCGGTGACTCCGCTTGCCAACGATGCGGAGACGACGTGGCAGCGCCTGCTCGCGGGTGAATCGGGCGCAGGCCCGATCACGCAGTTCGACTCGACGGGCTATTACGCGCAGTTTGCGTGCGAAGTGAAGGACTTCGACCCGTCGAACTGGATCGAGCGCAAACAAGCGCGGCGCATGGATCGCTTCGCGCAGCTCATCCTCGCGGCGGCACGCCAGGCGGAGGCGGACTCGGGTGTCGACATCCTCGCGGACGGCGATCGCGTCGGTGCGTCCATCGCGACGGGGATCGGCGGCCTCAAGTCGTTTCAGGACTGCTACGACACGTTGAGGGAGCGCGGTCCCGATCGCGTCAATCCCTTCGCGATTCCTTGCATCATCCCGAACATGGGCGCGGGCTGGGTATCGATGGAGCTCGGGACGCGCGGCCCGCTCTCGTCGGAGTGCACGGCCTGCGCGGCGTCCAACATGGCGATCGGGCAAGGGCTGGACGACATCAGGCTCGGCCGCTGCGAGGTCATGTTCTGCGGCGGCACCGAGTCTGCGATCAACGAGGTCGGCATCGCCGGCTTCGGAGCGATGCGCGCCCTCTCGCGACGGAACGACGACCCGGCTCGGGCGAGTCGTCCGTTCGACGCAGGACGGGATGGGTTCGTGATGGGTGAAGCAGGCGCCGTGCTCGTCCTCGAGGAACTCGAGCGGGCACGCGGCCGGGGCGCGAAGATCTACGCCGAGGTTGCGGGCTATGGCCTCTCGTCGGATGCGAAGCATGTGACCGAGCCCGACCCGACCGGCGAGAACCCGGCACGCGCTATGAGGAACGCCTTCGCGGACGCCGGCATCGATCCGGCGGAGATCGACTACGTCAACGCGCACGGCACCTCGACCCCGCTGGGCGATGCGGCTGAGACGCGAGTGATCAAGCTGGCGCTCGGCGAGGAGAATGCGCGGAAGACCCCGGTCTCATCGACGAAGGGCGCAACCGGGCACTGTCTCGGCGCAGCGGGAGCGGTGGAGGCGATCTTCTCGACCCTCGCGATTCGCGACGGGAAGCTGCCGCCGACGATCAACCAGGAGGTCGCAGATCCGGAGTGCGACCTCGACTACATCCCCAACGAGTCACGCGACGCGGACGTGCGTGTGGCTGTGTCGAACTCGTTTGGCTTCGGCGGGCACAACGCGTCGATCGTTCTCAAGCGGTTCGAAGACTAAGCTCGACCTGTGGCGCGGGACCGCTGGGCGACGTTCGACTGTTACGGCACGCTGATCGACTGGAACGGTGGCATCCGTCGTGAGCTCGCGCGACTCTTCGGCGAGGACCGCGCCGACGAGCGGCTCGCCCGCTACCACGAGATCGAGCCTCCGCTTCAGGTCGGGGGCGAGCGGAGCTATCGCGAGGTCATGACGGCCGCGATGCGCGAGCTCGGTGCACCGGAAGGCGAGGTGTCCGGGTTGGCCGAGGCGCTTCCTTCCTGGGACACCTTCCCGGAGGTGCGGCCTGCGCTGGAGGCTGCGCGCTCGCGCGGCTGGAAGCTTGCGATCCTCTCGAACACCGACCGCGATTTCATCGAGGCCTCGATGAAGCACATCGGCGTCCCGTTCGAGCTCGCAATCGTTGCGTCGGAGATTGGCTCCTACAAGCCCGCCCATCGCCATTGGCAGGAGTTCTTCGAGCAAACGAGCGCGCCCCGCGACGGCCACGTCCACGTCGCACAGAGCCATGTCCACGACATCGTCCCGGCAATAGAGCTCGGACTCCGCTCCGTCTGGATCAATCGCTATGCGGAACACCGGGATCCTCCGCCGGACCGCGAGCTGGCGGACCTTTCACCCCTACCGGAAACGCTCGATGAGCTCGTCCCTGCCTGAGGGCTTTTCCGTTCGGTCTCCGACCCTCGACGACGCGGAGGCCTCGTCCGCCGTGATCGAGGCCGACGAACGTCGGCTTCGCGGCGAGGTGCAGTGGGGCGTGGCCGACTTGCTCGACTGGTGGTCGCAGGTCGACATCGAGCGCGACGCCTGGCTCGTGGAGACTGACGGCCGGGTCGTCGCGGTCGGCTCGGTCCTGCAGCGGGGCAACAAGATCGACGGCTGGATGACTGTCGATCCGGACTTCACCGGCCGAGGGATCTCGACCGCCCTCGTGGAACTTGCCGAAGCGCGGGCGCGTGAGCTGCGCGGGCCGACCATCAAGCTCGGCGCGTTTGCCGAGAACGAAGGAGCGCGGACGCTGCTCGAAGGCCTCGGTTACCGCGACGTCCGTCATTACTACGAGATGAGAATCGAGCTCGACGGTCCGCCGCCCGATCCGGAGTGGCCGTCGGGGCTGCGCGCGGTTCAGTTCGGGCTCGCCGATGCAAGGGGCCTTCACGCCGCGATCAACGACGCGTTCGCCGACGAATGGAACTTTCACGAGCGCACGTTCGAGGAGTTCAAGAAGTTTCGGCTCGAAGCGCCGGACTTCGACCCGACTCTGTGGTTCGTCGTGAAGGACGCCGGCGAGATCACAGCTTTCAGTCTCTGTTGGGCGAACCGCTTCGGCGGTCCGCACGTCGGCCTGATCGGCGTGCGGGGACCGTGGCGGCGCCGAGGCGTCGGGTTCCATCGCCGCGGCGAGCGGCGGGTAGGACTCGGCGTCGACGCCGAGAACGCCACCGGGGCCACGCTGCTCTACGAACGGGCAGGCATGCACGTGCACGCCGAGGAAGTCGTCTACGAGAAGGAGCTCTCGTGAGCCGCCTGCGGGCGAAGTGTCCCGACTGTAAGACCTACACGGCAGTTGCGCTCGGGCCCGAATACGAGTGTCATTCGTGCGGGCGCGTCTACCTCGCGGGAATGGTGCGAGTTCCGCAGGCCTGGGGCGACGGCGGTGAGTCGATGGCGGAGGCCGCGTGGCTCGAGCTTCCGTACCCGGAGACGGCGATCATCGAGGCCGAGACGCTCGAAGAGCAGAACCTCGCGCTCGCCGCGGATCTGCCGGAGCGCCCGCTCATCCTCGGCGGCTGCTGTTGCTCGCACATCGGCGC
>WNGI01007105.1_pt1 | contig 11702 bp, 12 predicted proteins | sample 5400621 | NCBI WGS metagenome assembly WNGI01 (sample SAMN13153374, study PRJNA577476) | soil metagenome | isolation source: 20 cm soil or saprolite under Garry oak tree replicate 1 | place: USA:California | collected 2016-06-15
GCCGGTCAACCTCTGGTCTACCGACGCGCGCCTCAACATCACGTTTTCGCAGGGCGCCGGCCTGCATCTAATCGGCACGAGCGCGAACGAGCAGGTTGGCATGACGCTGTACGAGGTGTTGAAGACGCGGGATCCGAGTGTCACGCCACTCGCGGCGCATCTGAAGGCATTGCAGGGTGAGCTGGTTCGTTACGAGACCTATTGGCGGGGAAGATCGTTCGAGACCCGCGTCGAGCCCCTACGCGCGGCCGATGGTCGAATCTCCGGGACCGTTGGAATCGCCATCGACGTGACCGATCGTAAGAGTCTCTACGAGGCGCTTCAAACCCAGAACGTCTACTTCGCCGCGCTCTTCGAGAATGCGCCGGAGGCGATCGCGATCCTCGACGAGTACGATCACATCATCCGGATCAACAACCAGTTCACGACGATGTTCGGCTACACGGAGGACGAGTGCGCCGGTCGCAGCATCAACGACCTGATCGTCCCTGGGGAGGAGGTTGAAGAAGGCGAAAAGCTCACCGCGCGGGTTGCCGCGGGAGAGAAGCTGCGAGCGGAAGGGTTACGGCGTCACAAGGATGGCCACACCATCTGGGTCGCAATCGCCGCCACGCCGTTTGGTGTCGTGGATCAGCCGGGAAGAGTCTACGCCATGTACCACGACATCTCGGCGCGGAAACATGCGGAGGACGAGCTCAAAGCGCTCCTGCTGGTCGATCAGCTGACGGGGCTTCCCAACCGTCGCGCGTTCATCACGCTGTCAGAGCAGGCGCTCAAGCTCGCGACCCGCATGGAGCGTGACGTGCTGATGATCTTCATCGACGTGGATCATCTCAAGAACATCAACGACACATACGGACATTTGGCGGGCGATCGCGCTCTCATGGACACGGCGCGTGTGCTCCGCGAAAGTTGCCGCGAAGCCGATCTCATCGCGCGTCTTGGAGGCGATGAATTTGTCGCACTGATGACCGTCGATTCCGATCAGACAGCGGAGCTCGTGTGCGAGCGCATTACAGCGCGCGTCGCGGCCCACAATCGCGAGATCGACCGCGGCTACGAGCTCTCGCTCAGTCTTGGCGCCAAGAGATCAAAGGCCGAAGGCACGATGCTGGCGGATCTTCTCGCCCAGGCGGATACCGCACTCTACGAGCAAAAGAGGGGACGCGGCCGACCTCACGCGCTCTCGCGATAGTACTCCGCGAGACACCATGTAACCATGTCGGCGAGCAGAACCTGCGTGCGCTCGGACGACGGAAAGCGCGCGCCGACTTCGTTGACGAGTCCCTGCGCCAACCTGACCACACCCTCGCCGGTTTCGCCGCCGTCTTTCATCTCGGCGACGAATGTGCACACGGCGGCCTGCAGGTCTTCCTTGGTGTAGACGCCAGCCGAAAAAACCGTCGCCAGTGCCGCCGCGAGATTCATGTGTGCCTTGCTTCTCGCGTTGCGCGCAACCCTCTGGTCACTGCGCTTGTTCCCGTCTACTCCTGCGGCCTTTCGACCAGGGCGACCCGTCATGCGTGGAACGTGCGGCGGGTCGCCGATTGTGTCAAGTGAATGTGATCGTCACGGAAGCGCGCGTATTACCCCGCATGCGATGCGTGCGCCGCTGTTGCCCGCGGGGTTCGTCATCTGATCGTCTGATCGTCGGCACTCGCGTGAATCACGAGCGAGCTGCCATCGGCGTCGAACAGGGATGAAGTCCCCGGAGTGAGTGAAACACGATCCGTGCTGAAAGCGACTTTTCCAACGCCGCTGGCCGGAATCACGATGTTTGGATTGTCGCCGGCATGCGGGCCCTTTGGATTGTCGAGTCCGTGCTCTTTCCCCATTGGATTGTAGTGTCCGCCGGCCGTGGAGAAGGCAGGAGTGGCTCTTCCATCGCACTTTCCTACCTCATGAAAGTGAATTCCGTGAGTTCCGGCCGGAAGCGCTATGCTGGAGATATCCACGTACACAAGACCGTTCTTATCTTGCCAGATCTGGGCTGTGCCGATCGGCGCGCCGTTAATGTTGTATATGATGGCGTTTGCAGCAGAAACAGAATTCTGCATTCGCTGGGCTGATGAACAAGCGCCGCAAAGCACGACGACAGCGGCGATGTTGAACAGCAGGGACCCGCTCGGCACTTTCATCTTTCGACTCCGGATAGAGGGTTTCGCCGGCGCGGCCGTTTCCGGGCGTCGATCGTGGATGTCGGCGTCACCGGCGAATGGGACCACAATGCGCAAATTTCCGTCCTTCCGGCCGGATATCAACCAGATAGTCCGTTAAGCCGCGTCGAATTGGGGCGTTATCAGTTCCGAATCTTGAATTTCGTCCAGATAACGACCGTCGTGCAGTCCTGCATGCCGCGCGTGTACTGTGGCGGCGCACTGGGTCCCGCATAAACCTCGACGCCCACGACTTCGGGACCATTGACGAAGTTATTGATGTCGCCGGGTGACACCGACTGCCACGGCATGTCGTCAACGTAAAACTGCACGCAACCCCCACCACCGACCCCGGTCACCCCCCGCGAGCTGGTTACAACGTCGCCGTCGGGGCCGGAGCTGATGCGAAGGCTCGGGACGAGCCGCAGAATGTCCGTGAGATCGTTCGGACGCATCAGCTGGAGCTGATCCGGCCCGATGTAGAATCCCGTCCCCGATTTCTTCCGCTGGTTGAATCCGACCTTGTCGAGGCTGGCCACGCGTTTCGCGGTAACGACAACGGGATCGATCACCGCCACGAACTTCGGCAGCTTCATCGTCACCTGTTTCGGCTCACGCGCCGAGAGATCGACCGGTACGGTCTCGGCGCCAAAACCGAGGTGCCGCGCCAGAAGAACGTGAGTGCCGGAGGGCAGATTCCGTATCGAGAATTCGCCCTTTTCGTTGGTCATTGCAATGACGTCGGTTCCCACTACCTCGACGCGACTACCGGCATTGGAGGGGGCGCCTTCGAGAATAACACGACCGGACACGACAGCCTTACCAGTCTTTGCCCCTGAATCCAGGCGCGACAGCAGCATCGTACGGGCAAAGAGCTCCGACTCCTCATCGCCGAGCTCGATCGGGATTTCCGCGGTGACCGCGCCGGCCTTTCTCGCCTGGAGCGTCGCTTTCATCGAGTTCGGCAATCCGCAAAGCTTGAACGCGCCCTGCGCGTCGGTGCTGTCGCGAATGACGCGGGGCGTCCGCCTGACCCCGATCTCCTTCGACACCTCGAGCTGAGTCCAGGCAATCGAGACATCGGCGCCCGCAACCGGCTGGAGGGATTCGGGATCAGTCACGTGTCCGATCACGGCCGACGTGCCCTGCGAGCGGAAGCCTCGCACCGGACAGGCGGCGCGAATGATCGACGTCGCCGAGGGCACCGAGAGAAGAATAAAGCTCGAGCTATCGGGTCCGACGTGAAAGGGCGCGCTCGCGAGCGAGATTCCGAGAGTGTCGAGTAGCGCATGGAAGACACCGACCTGATAGGTGCCGGCCGGAAGGCTGTCGATTCTGAACTTCCCGAGAGAGTCCGTAACCAGCGACTTCCTCGCGCCCTCGATTATCACCTCCGCTCCCGAGAGAAATCTTCCATTCAGGCTATCGAGGACAATGCCGGCTATCGTGGCCGTACCCGGCTTCGCTGTTGCCGCCGTCGCGGGTGGTGCCTTCTGCTGCGCTAAGAGCGGGGTGGCGGTTGTCGAGATGGCGAGGGCCGCGACGACTGACAGTGGTGTAGCGAGTCGCATCAATCTTCCAGCGCAGGTTCGTACGCCGTCTCTGTGTGCGGAGCAACCTGGGCGTTCGAGCGAATAATACGCGCGCAAGTATTCCATCTCAGAATCGCGTCGTCGTTGCCTGCAGGCCGGATCGCCTCGGCCTTCTCGTAACACCTCATCGCTTCGCGCAGCGCATCGTACGCCATGCTACCGCTGCCCATTCCGCTCCCGTGGAGATGGGCCTGCCCGCTGCGCTCGGATGCGATGCCGGTGTAATACGCCCGCTGATACGGGTCCGTAATACGTGGCAGCGTTTCGCGAACACCTTTCATGACCGTCGCGTGTCCTTCTGCCAGCTGGTCCGTCAGTGCGAGGACCAGCATCACCAATACCTGCTGGTTGCCGGGGTCGATCTCGAGAATGTCACGACAGATGCTCTCCGACGCCCACGATTGATTGAGCAGGCGGTACCGCTCGGCCTTCTGCACCGCGCGCGGAATCGCTTCCCTCGAAATCGGCTTCAGCTTGAAATCCCTGAAATCCTCTCTCACCGTGCTTCTCCCTTCCCGGTCTCCGTTGACTTCCTACCCCGCATCAACCGCACGAGTTTCCCGAGTGGGTCGTAATGTTTGTCGACGACGCGCTCCTTGAGCGGAATAATGGCGTTATCGGTGATCGTAATGTTCTCGGGGCAAACTTTCGTGCAGCACTTGGTGATGTTGCAGTAACCGATTCCGTGACTTTCTTTCAGCTCGTCCGTTCGATCGAGAATGTCGAGCGGGTGCATCTCCAGCTGCGCCGCGTGGACCAGGAGTCGCGGACCCACGAACTGTTCGTGGAGCTGATGGTCGCGTAGAACGTGACAGACATCCTGGCAGAGGAAGCACTCGATGCATTTCCGAAATTCCTGAACGCGGTCGGCATCCGACTGCGCGATTCGCCACGTGCCGTCGGGCGCATCCGGAGCCCTGGGGGTGAACTTCCGAATCCTCTTCTTGGCCCGGAAGTTGGAAGATACATCAGTCACCAGATCTTTCACCGGTGGGAACGCGCGCATTGGCTCCACTGTGACCGGCTGCTTGAGATCCAGCTCGCTCAATCGCGTCATGCACATCAATCGCGGCATGCCGTTGATCTCCGCCGAGCACGACCCGCACTTCCCTGCCTTGCAGTTCCAGCGCACCGCCAGGTCGGTGGCGCCTTCAGCCTGTATCTGATGGATGGCGTCGAGAACGACCATGCCCTCCGAGACATTCGTCGAATAGTCACGGAGTTGTCCGCTCGCACCCGCGCCGCGCCAGATGCGAAAAGTCGCCGCGCGCGTCTCGCTGCCGGCACTCGTATCGCTCCTGGCGGCCGCGCGCTGGCCGCTTTCGACAATGTTTCGCGCGAAGGACTCAGTCGCGGGGCTTACCTTCGTCGGGCGCACACTTTGACCGGCATCCATTACTTGTTCTCCTCGACAATCCGCTTGAGATCTTCACGCATCTCGGGAATCGGCTCGCGCGTCACCTGCATTTCGCCGTTAGGCCCCCGCCGGATGACAATGTTGAACTTTCCGTAGCTCGGATTCTTCTCCGGAAAATCGTCCCTGAAGTGACCGCCGCGGCTCTCCTTTCTCTCCAGAGCCGCGCGGGCGACGATCTCCGACACGGTCAACAGGTTCTGCAGGTCGAGCGCCGTGTGCCACCCCGGATTGTACTCGCGGTTTCCGGTAACGGAAACCTTTCGCGCCCTCTCTTTCAGAACTGCAAGTGCGTCCAGCGCGCGTCGGATCTCATTCTCACGTCGCACGATACCCACCAGCTCCTGCATCATCGTTTGTAAATCGTGCTCTACCTGGTAAGGGCCTTCACCACCGCCTTGCCGGTCGAAGGGCTCGAGCGCCGCGTGGATGATCGCATCAGCATTCCGGGCATCGACTCTGGCCGACGATTGCCTCGCCGCGAATTCGGCCGCGTACTTTCCGGCTCGCATTCCGAAAACCAGGAGATCCGAGAGCGAGTTTCCTCCCAGTCTGTTAGCGCCGTGCAGACCGGCTCCCACCTCGCCAGCGGCGAACAAACCGGGGACGGAGGACATCTGCGTGTCACCGTCGACGCGTATTCCGCCCATCACGTAGTGAGTCGTGGGTCCAACCTCCATCGGCTCCTTCGTGATGTCGATGTCGGCGAGCTGCTTGAACTGGTGGTACATGCTTGGGAGCTTCTTCTTGATGTGCGCCTCGGCGTTGGACAGCTTGGAGCCGATCCACGAAATATCCAGAAAGACTCCGCCGTGCGGGCTTCCCCTGCCTTCGCGCACTTCCTTCATGATGGCGCGCGCGACGTGATCGCGTGTCAGCAGCTCGGGCGGACGCCGGGCGTTCTTGTCGCCCTGCGTATAGCGCCAACCTTCCTCTTCGTTGTCAGCGGTCTGGCTGCGGTAATTCTCCGGAATGTCGTCGAACATGAAACGACGCCCTTCCTTGTTCACAAGAATTCCGCCTTCCCCGCGCACGCCTTCAGTCACGAGGATTCCGCGCACGCTCGGCGGCCAAACCATTCCTGTTGGATGGAACTGAACGAATTCCATGTCCTGCAGCGCGGCCCCCGCGTTGTACGCCAGCGCGTGTCCGTCACCAGTGTACTCCCAACTATTGCTCGTAACGCTGTACGCTCTGCCGATGCCGCCGGTCGCAAGCACCACCGCCTTGGCCGCGAACACCTTGAATCGTCCGCGCTCACGATCGTACCCGACCGCGCCCGTGATCCGGTTTCCGTCTTTGAGGAGTGAGACGATCGTGCATTCCATGTGGACATCGATGGGCTGATAGATCGCGTAGTCCTGGAGCGTTCGGATCATCTCGAGTCCGGTACGGTCGCCAACGTGCGCCAAGCGCGGGTATTTGTGCCCGCCGAAATTGCGCTGGAGAATGCGGCCGTCCGGCGTCCGGTCGAAGACAGTTCCCCACGCTTCGAGCTCGCGCACACGATCGGGCGCCTCTTTGGCGTGCAGCTCCGCCATCCGCCAATTGTTGAGATACTGGCCGCCGCGCATCGTGTCGGCGAAATGCACCCTCCAATTGTCACGGTCGTCCACGTTGGCGAGCGCGGCCGCAACTCCACCTTCAGCCATCACCGTGTGAGCCTTGCCCAGCAGCGACTTGCAGATGAGACCTACCGACGCTCCACTGTGGGCCGACTCGATCGCCGCACGGAGCCCGGCGCCTCCGGCGCCGATCACGAGCACATCGTGCTCGTGTCTCTGGTATTCAGCCACCTAGAAAAGCCTCACGTCGTGCCAAACGCCCATCGCGCAGAGTCGGATGAACACGTCGGAGAACGCAACCCAGATCAGGCTCAACCAGGCCCAGCGCATGTGGCCGCGATTGAGACAGCTGACGCAATCGTACGTCTTCTTGCGGACCGGCGCGCGGGAAAGCTGATCGAGATATCCGCCCACCAAATGCCGGAGCGAGTGGCATCCCAACGTGTACCCGCCGAGCAGGATGACGTTGACGACGAGGACAATCGTGCCGAGGCCGATCCCGAAATCCTGGTGGCCGGTGTTCCGATCGAAGAACCACATCGCCTTGTAGGCGTCGCTGGCAAGGATGACCAGGAATACCAGCGCTGCATACAGGAAGTACCGGTGGATGTTCTGAATCACGAGCGGGAAGAATCGTTCGCCGCGATAACTGTTGCGGGGCTCGCCCACCGCGCAGTTGGGCGGATCCGCCCAGAAGCTCTTGTAATACGCTCCCCTATAGTAGTAGCAGGTGAGTCGAAAACCGGCGGGAAAGGGCAGAATCAGAAGGGCTGGCGAGAACGGAATGAATGCTGGAAGCCAGTTTGGACGGGCGCCATGGATCCACGCGTGAGGAGAATCGGAGAACAACAGCGGCGAATAGAACGGCGAGAGGTAGTTCCCGAATGCGTAGTATTTGTTCTGAAATGCGGCCCACGTTGCGTAGACGAGAAAGCTGGCCAGAACTATGAAGACGACGAGCGGTTGAACCCACCAGGCGTCGCGGCGGGTGGTCTCGCCGAACCCCCGCCGCGTGATTTGGACGACCTCAGATGCCATTGATCATGTACCTCTCGCCGGGCGCGTGAGCAATCGAGCGGAACAAGTTCCGTCCTCGCAAAACTAATTTTTGTGGCGATGCGCGGATAGTCTTGCGACAGATGCAAAGAGCCTCCGGCGCTCTTAAGCGCCGGAGGCTCTTTAATTCGCGAGTTGCTACTGCTTACGACTTTGCCGCGGGAGCGGTCTTGCCCTTTTTGCCCCAGCCTTTGTGTCCATCCTTTCCACGCTCAGCCATGTTCTTCTGGCGAGCGTCCCACTTCGCTTGCTGATCAGGTGTCAGGATCGCGCGAATCTCGGCGTTTTCCTGAGTGCGGAACGACGCGCCCTGCATCAGCTGGTGAGCCTTCTCGATATTGCTGCGGAACGCAGCGGTGTCGCCCTTCTGCTTCGCGGCACGCGCCGCTTCCGTGAACGGCTTGGCCTGGGCGCGGAGCGCCTCGTTCTGCGGTTGATACTTCTGGCGAATCGCCTTGATCTGCGCCTTCTGGGCGTCGGTCAGGTTGAGATCACGCCCGAACTCACCGCCACCTCGGCGAGCCTGCATTTGGCCGGAGCGCGGAGCGCGCGTCGGCGGAGTCGTTGCAGACTGGGCCGCTGAAACTCCCGCCACGCCAACGATCATCAAGGCGCCGAGCGCCAAGGTACGAACTGACGACATTTCAATCCTCCACAACAGTTAAGCGCCGCGCGCGAAAGTGCTGCGGCTGAAAAGGTAGACGGACGGAAACACGTGGCGTTAAGGCCGGGGCGTCGGATCGGGCTCCTTCAATGCTGACAGGAAGCTGACAACCGGGAATTATCCTGCGGCTGCCTCGGGGACGGTGCCAAACCTGCGCTCGCGATTATGGAACTCGTTCACGGCGGCCTGTAGGTCGGCGGCTGTGAAATCGGGCCAGCGGCGATCAGTGAAAAAAAGCTCGGCGTAGGCGCATTCCCAGAGGAGAAAATCGCTCAGACGCTTTTCGCCTCCCGTGCGGATCAGAAGATCAACGTCGCGGGACTCACCGTCCCAGTGATCAACCTTGGCCATTGCCCGCGAAAGATCCTCGCGGGTGATGCTGTCGGCCCCACTTAGACGCTGAGCGGCTCTCAACAGCGCGTCACGGGCCGAGTAGTCGACGGCAATCCGCAGATCGAGTCGGGTGCCTTCCTTCGTTGCGTCCTCGGCAGCTGTGATCGCGCGAAGCAGCTCGGCCGGGATGCGGTCACGACGTCCGACGATGCGCATGCGCACATCATTCGTTACGCAGCGGTCGGTTTCGGCCACCAGGTAGCGCCGGAATAACCGCATCAAAAGCGCAACCTCGCGCGAGGGCCGCGCCCAGTTGTCCGCTGAGAATGCGTACAGCGTCAGCATTCCGATCCCGCAATCGGGAGCGGCCTCGACGATTTTTCGGACGACTCGCGCGCCGGCGATGTGCCCGGCTGTTCGCGGACGTCCGCGCGCGTTCGCCCACCGTCCATTGCCATCCATGATGATGGCGACGTGAATTCCGGATTGCGCCTTGGTTGGCTGCGGGTGCCCGCTTGTGGGCAAACCACGGGCGTGCGTGTGCTTCATTGCGTGGTGTGTGTGGGGCACTCTGTCAGCGCTCCCGAGTGGCGCGAATGAGCGCCTCCATGTGATCGAGATAACGCTCCAGCGCGCGCCGTCCGGTGGCTGTCAGCCGATACTCCGTCTTCGGCATCCGCCCCTCAAAAGACTTGGTGCACGTGATGTATTCAGCTTCCTCGAGCTTCCGCGCATGGACACTCAGATTGCCGTCGGTCGTCTTCATCAGTTTCTTGAGGTCGCTGAAACTGAGTGAATCGTTGACCGCAAGCGCGCTCACGATTCCCAGTCGCAGACGCTCGTGAATGAGCCGGTCGATGGCGTCGCCTCGCATCGATGCCGGCCCTGCCTCCGATTTCCCGCGAAGGGTGCGCAAGTCGCCAACCGTCGGGCGACGGTCGTCTCGCGCTGTTCCGTGCTTAGCCACCGTGCCTCCGCGCGATCGGAATCCCAAACGCGATGTGTAAGCCGCCGAATGCGGACGCCATGATCCAGTCGTTCCACGTCGCCGGAGTAAAGAGAGCAAGAGTTCCAGCCAGCATGAAGCATATCCCCATCACCGGTACGACTCTCACCGAGAACGCGCCGCCGGCAACGACTCCCGTTCCATAAAGAAGCAGCCACATTCCCGGAATCGCCTCGACGACACCCGCACGGTAAAGCACCACGGTCAGTAACGCTCCGACGAGCATCGGCGGCGAAAAGCTCAAAATGAATTTGCGACCCGGTCCCGACAGCAGTGGTACGTGCGCTCTACGTGCCTTTCGCACGATTGCCCAGAGCATTACGCAGGGGGCGAGAACAGCGGCCGCCATCCAGACATAGATCGATCCAAGCACAGAGTGCTGCGCGTTGGCGATTACGGCCGCGATTGTAGCAATGATTCCGACTGCGACCATACCCCAGCCCGAGACAGCGGTGAACGAGCCGGCTGCCTCCATCGTGTCGCGGATGAAGGCGAGGTTGTCCATCGCGCGCACGTGTAGCGCTGGCGGTTCAGGCGCCGGAGCGCGATGAAGCGGTGTAACCGAAGCCATGAGAGCGAAGGTAGGTGTTGGGTTGACGGCTGTCAAGTACTTTGCAGTGCAAAGCAAGTGCCGCTATTGGACGTGTTTTGACTCTTATTACCCCAGAGCGATCGGTCCGGGCAGCGGGTCGCTCGCCGGGAAGCTCTGCTCTACCATCTTGTCCAGACGCCGCTCGTCAATGGCGTCCGCCAGCAGCTCGACCAGCCTGGCGCAAAACGCCGGCAGATCGTCGGGTTTTCGACTTGTGAGGAGCTTTTGGTCGACCTGCACCTGCTTGTCCACCCACGCCCCACCGGCATTCCTGACGTCAGTCTCGAGACTGGGCCACGATGTTATGGTCCGCCCGCGGAGGGCATCGGCTTCGACCAGCAGCCAGGGGCCATGACAAATCGCCGCGACGGGCTTGTCGAGTTCCATGAATTCCCGGACGAACTTCACCGCATCCTTGTTCGTGCGCAGCTTGTCGGGATTGGCAACTCCGCCGGGAAGCACCAGAGCGTCGAAATCACGGGCCGTGACATTGGGCACCTCGACGTCCACATGGAACCTCTCTCCCTTCGCGTCGTGGTTCATCGCCTGGATCTCGCCCGGCTTGTCCGATACCAGCACGACGTCCGCCCCCGCCTGCCTCAGCGCATTCCACGGCGCGGTAAGCTCTACCTGCTCCACTCCGTCAGTGGCGAGGAATGCGACTTTGCGCCCCTTGAGCTGGCTGGGCATGGCGATCTCCTATTACGGTTTGCATCCACGATGATGCTGTTATTCAGGTCAGGAAATGTGCCATTGTCAGAACCTGACAACCCACCTGACCGGCGGCGCGGCTCTGACCATATTTCGACGTGCCGATCGTCGACCTTTACGGACATGAACACCTGCGTGAGCGGCTGGACGAGAGCGTTCGCGCTGGAACACTGCCGTCGAGCCTGCTGTTTCAGGGACCCCGCGGGGTCGGCAAGCAGCGCCTCGCTCTTTGGCTCGCCCAGCGTCTGCTCTGCGCCGAGTCCAACGCTCCGTGCGGAGCGTGCAAGACCTGCCGCTATGTCACCGCGCTGACTCATCCGGATTTGCATTGGATCTTTCCCAGGCCGCGCCTCAAGGACTCCGATCCGGACCTCGAGCAGGTGCGGGACGACTACGCCGAGGCCACAGCAGAGCGCGCGGCGGCGAACGGTCTCTATGCGGCACCCTCCGGGACGGAAGGTATTTACGTCGCCACTGTCCGTTCACTCGTTCAGCGTTCAGTCATCTCGCCGGCGATGGGGAACCGGAAGATCTTCATCATCGGTGACGCGGAGCGAATGGTTCCCCAGGAAGGCGCAGACATGGCAGCAAATGCGTTCCTGAAAATGCTCGA
>WNGI01022258.1_pt1 | contig 11702 bp, 6 predicted proteins | sample 5400621 | NCBI WGS metagenome assembly WNGI01 (sample SAMN13153374, study PRJNA577476) | soil metagenome | isolation source: 20 cm soil or saprolite under Garry oak tree replicate 1 | place: USA:California | collected 2016-06-15
ACGAAGGCTATCTGACTATATCCTGCGATGCATTTCACGAGCCTCATAGAGCCGAGAGGCGTCTTCCACGCAATCAGAAGATCACTCACTCCCCCAGGACATTTTGACAATCCTCCCACCAACGAATAGATTTCGGGGACCAACCATCAAGCAGCCCACCAGGAATATCTTCGTCCGAACTCCATCAAAGGATGGACGTATGATATCTAGCGTTCTGACGAGCGACCACTATTCTCAGCATGCTAAATACTACTCCGATCGCAGGTTCCATCTGAAGGCAGTTATGATAATTCCAAAAGTCACGAAGTATCTCATACTCATAATCACCGGACTTATAGTACTCCCGTCGCTCACACCAGTTAGCACCACGACCAATTCTGGCCCTACGATGACATCGTATAATCCAGGCCCGGCCGCCAGATTCCATGCTCCTCTGTCGTCTGCGAGCATTATCGCGGTAGCCGCAGCGCAGCTCAACGTCCGGACCGCGTCATCGTCGCCGTCCCAATCCACCAATCCTTCGAATCTTCAGACGATACACCAGAATGCGTTACGATTCATAAATGACAGCAGCTACTTCCCACAGTCTGAAACAAGTGTCGCGGTGGATCCGAATAACTCGAACCATGTGGTTGGCGGCTTCAACGACGGCAAATTCTTCTTCTGCCCATTTTTCCCAGCCGAGTGCGGTACTACAATCCCTGTGTCACTCAGCGGGTTCACAGTATCAAACGACGGAGGCATGTCGGTTGCCAAGGGCGGCAGCCTACCTAACCTCAACGCAAGCGGAGTCCTCTTGACTCCGTGGGGAGACCCGTCACTAGCTCCGACCATTGATGGCAACTTCTTCTATGCTTCACTCGCAATCAGCTCCTTCGACAGCCTTTTCGGCAATGGGGTAATGATCGCAAAGTCAAACGCCAACCTGTTCAATCCAAACGTCTCCTGCGCCACCCCGATCTACGACCCTACCAACAACCCGTGTTGGGACACGGCTTTCGTCAACGGAGAGACTGCCTTCCCGGTCTATAGCCTCGAAGACAAGGAGAGAATCGCGGTCGACCGTGACCCATCCTCGCCCTACTATGGATCCGTCTACGTAGGATGGGACCACTTCTCCCGGTTCGGATTCAGTTCCAGCTTCCTAGCCCGATGCGACGGCAATCTCGCCGCTTGCACCATGCTTTCAGAGGGACCCGTCACAATATCAGGAGGTGACCTGTTCGTAGCATGGACGACGCCCGTTGTGGACAAGAGTGGAAACGTGTATGTTGCCTGGTGCAACTTCGGTACCTTCTTCACATTTGGTCCTGTAAACTGCAGAGTAAGCAGCTCACCCCCTGGCGGAACGAGCTTCGGCCCGCCCAGCAATATTCTCAGCTACATGGGCCGCGGCACAACTCTTCCGGCAGACACGGTTGTCATAGGTTGGGCCACAGAACAGTTCAGAACAGGGTTAGGACTCATCAGCATCTCGACAGACCCGAGCCCAAAGTCCAACAACCTCTACTTCACAACTAGCATATGCACAGCTGGCCATTACTACGCGGTCTCGGCCCAGATCGTTCCAGTGGCCGCAGACAATCCTGGAAACTGCGGCCAATCAGCAATAATCTTCAGCGAATCAGCAAACAATGGCACGTCTTGGTCAGCGCCCATTATCCTCTCAAACCCTGCCGTCAACGATCAGCCCTACGTCACAGTCGACTCCCAGACAGGCACAGTCTACGTCGTATACTACACAACCCAGTACGACCCGTTCAATCACAGGATCAATGTAGTCGGGTCCATGTCAAATAACCTCGCAAGGACATTCCACCAACAACGCGTCACGACGGCCTCGGACGAGCCTAATGCAGACCCTAACATGTACGACTACATCCTCAGTAACGGCTTCGGAGGATCCTTCACCGTTCCCCAGTTCGGCGACTATTTCGAGGCGACAGCTAGAGCAGGAATTCTATGGATCCTCTTCACTGGCAACTATGCGGTCGAAGCGGGAACCTTCCAGACAGACCCGTTCCTGGCAGTACTCAACGGCCAGTAGTGGAAAAGCACTAGACTGAATCTGGAGGACCAAACCCCTCTTCTAATTCTCTAAGCCAGTCTTTCATTCAACCCTAGAGTCCACGATAGAGACTAATCCAGAGCCCGCACACGCCTCGTTCTACGGAAATAATTCATGGGCAGAACTTGGACCCCCGAAAACCCCGCGACGACGAGCTAACGGACGATGCTGAACGTGCCCTTTGTAACGAGAATGGTTGACGGGCTGATGATGCTCCCTGATGCGTAGGTACCGGAGCCATACATGAGACTTACGGCGAAACTATACTTCAACCCGATGCTCGCGTTTGTGAAAGGCTGAGATAGAGTGATTGTCATGGACGCTCCGGGAGCGAGGACAGCTACCGGAGTCTTCACTGAGAAAGGCTGGGCCGAGCTAGTGGAGTTACCTGCCGTAGCTATCTGGAAGTAGGCCGGGACCGTGCCCGTGTTCTTCACAAGCATCGTCCACGTCTCCATGCCACCACTCTTACTCAGACTAAGCCTATGGGTCCAGGAGACTTGAGACACCGTCAACGTAACCTTGGACGCAGCAGATACCGTCACATGAATCGAGGCTGTGTGACTGAACGAGCCACCAATCCCCGTCACAATCACAGTATAGTTTCCGACAGCAACTGTCGAGGACACAGACAAGGTGAGGTTCGATGTCCCTGAGCCTCCAAGGACCGGGTTGGGGCTGAAGGTGCTCGTGAATCCTGAAGGAGCGTTTGAAGAGAGTGCAACCGCGCCATTGAACCCGTTGGTTGGAGAGATGGCGATGTTGAGGCTGGCTGAGGTTCCCGCCGCGAATGTGAGCCCTAGCGTGCTCGGTGTCAAGGTAAAGTCTGGCGGAGGCAGAACCGTCAGGAGTAGACTCGTCAAGTGCGACCCGGTCGTCGCGTTTCCAATAAACGTGACCATGTACGTTCCTGAACTCGCAGTCATTCCAACCGCAATAGTGATCGTCATACTAGCTGTACCTCCAGCCGACAATGAGGCAGTAGAGACGTTTGGCGCAAATGATACTCCAGCCGCAGAAACTTGCGGAAAGATTTGGACAGGACCCACGAATCCGTTCAGGCTTGCCAACGACATGACTGTCGCGCCGGAAGAACCCGCCTGAATCGTCAAAGAAGATGGACTGGCCGATAAGGTGAAGTCAGGCTTGGCCGCCACATAGACCTGAATAATGATCGAGTGTACAACTCCTCCACCTTCAGCCGTCACGGTAATCGTAAAGTAGCCTACAACATTAGTGCCTGCAGAGACCGTAAGAACGGTAAGCGTGGTTCTCCCTGCCGTTACAGCTATCGTACTGTTTGTGATAGAAGCGGTTAGACCCTGGAGCGACATTGTGCTGGTGAGAGTGATCGGGCCTGCGAAGGAGTGCAAGCTAGTTACGTTGAGGGTAGAGCTGCCGGATGAGTCTTGAACGATAGAAATGGTGGGTGGGTTGGCTATGACCGCGAAATCAGGCGCTGGCGCTATCGTGAACGTTACGTTGAGAGCGTGTCCGACAGGAGTGCCTGATGGTGTGTTGAAGCTACCGACGAGCACGATTGTGTAGTTGCCTATAGCAGCCGTTGGAGACGCTGAGACAGTCAACGATGTTGAGACTGTCTGATTATTCTGGACGAAGGGAATGCCTGATCCAAGCGACACGGATATTCCCAGAGTCGGTGGGAGGAGCAATGCTCTCAGATCCACGAACCCGCTGAGACCGTTGAGACTGGTGATAGTTATAGTGGAAGCGCCGAAAGAGCCTTGGAAGACAGTCAGTGATCCGGGCTGGGCGTTTAGCGAGAAATCGAACGCTGTCACAAAGACTGTCACAAAGCTTGTCACGTTAAGGCCGCTACCAGAACCGGTCACAGTTACTAGGTAGTACCCTGCGACGGGGTGGGCCGGGACTCTGATCGTCAGCGGAGCGCTAGTCGAAACGACTGTAGAGTTGAGGGTCACGGTCGCTGGATTCAGAGTCACGTTCAACCCGGCCGGGGATGAGGACGCTGAGAGGCTGACTGGCCCACTGAACCCGTTCAGAGCGGTGACGAATATCGCGGTGTTACCGATTGTTCCCGCGTTGAGCTGGAGGAAGGAGAGGTCCGGACGTAGACCGAACGAGGTTCCGGTCACTTGAACCTGGATGAAGAGAGTTCGCACGATTGTCCCACTGGTAGCTTGGAGGATGACTCCGTAGAAACCTGGAACAGTCGATGAGGGCACGACAATCGAGATGTCGGATGTAGCCGGTCCTCCTGAAGCGACGAAAACGACCGTTGATGAGAGAGTGGCGGAGATCGTTGATGTGAATGTAGAATTGAATCCTGGCACAGCTATAGACGCGCTTAGAGTGACGTTCCCGCTAAACCCACTGATGCTGCTGATCGTCAAGGTACTGTTGGAGGAGCTTCCCCGAGGAATACTCAAGAACGTGGGACTAGATGAGAGCGAGAAATCAGGACTAGTTACGATGACAAAGATCGATATGAACCGCGTTAGGTTACCGCTGGTACCCCGAACACTCAGATACGAGGATTGCGAGACGGCGGTCGGGCTTGCTGAGACAGTTAGCGTAACCGTCGCAGAACCACCACTCGTAAGCGTAACGTTACGACTGCTCAATGTTGCGTTGACACCTGAGAAGAATCCGAGGGTTGAGAGAGTAACAGTACCGTTGAACCGGTTAAAACTAGTTAGGGTAATCGTCGACTGAGCGGATCCTCCCGGATTAACCAGTAAAGTGGACGGTGGATTGAATGACAGGGAGAAATCAGGACTCGTAACGCTGACGAATACATATGTGTACCGCGTTACATTGCCATGGATACCCTGGATGTTCAGATAGAAGGACTGTGACGGTGCAGACGGGCTTGCCGTGACTGTTAGAGTCACCGAAGCAGACCTCGCACTTGTAAGGGTGACGTTGGATTCGCTCAGGGTCGAGTCGATACCTGACGATGCGAATTTAGAGTCGTCGTCGCCGTTCCGTTTGCAACGAGATGCATCAGATGGTTGTTGAGAGTCGCGTTTAGAGTCGAGACCGTCGAGAGCGTGACGTTCCCGCTGAACCCATCCAGACTGTTCAGGGTCACCGTAGCCGTCGTTGAGTCTCCAGGCTTCAAACCAATCGAGAATGGGAAGACTGAGAGAGAAAAGTCAGGCCCGATAACGTTCACCTGTACGTAGGTAGACCGGGTGAGATTCCCGCCGGTCGCTGTCACCTGGAAGAAGTTGCTCCCGGGCGGAATGGTGAGGGGAGCGGAGAATGTCAATACTGTAGTAACGGTCCCGTTGGCGACCAGGATCAGAGTCGTGATGCTCGGCGAGACAGAAATGCGACTGCCAGAGTATGTTGTCGTGGTGATTGCGACGGGTGCCTTGAAATTGTCAAAGCTCGTCAAGGATATCGTGGAATTAGCTGTCTCTCCCTGACGGAGAGTAAGAAAGGGCGGGAACGAAGAGACGGAAAAGTCAGGCCCAACAACTTGCACTTGGAAGAAGTTCGAATGCTGGATCTGCCCGGACGTGCCGATCACGTTGAGGAAGTAATAGCCCGGACTCATGCTAAGTGGCACATCGACAGTGAGCGTCGAGTTCGCAGTACCTCCCGGAGACAGGGCCACGTTGGACGGAGTAATCAAAGTCTGAAGGCCAAAAGGTGTGGAAGTGGTGAGACTCACGCTGCCAGTGAAATTGTCAATGCCTGATAAGGACAACTGCGATCTTCCGGAGCCGCCCTGTGAAATGGTGAGGAATCCAGGGTTGAATGAGAGTGAGAAGTCTGGACCGATTATTTGAACAGTCATGTATAGGGTCCGAACCAGGTTGCCGCTCGTAGCCGATAGCGAGAGACTATAGTATCCCGGAGTCACTCCCTTGGGAACAGCCACGACGAGAAGAGCCGTGGAGGAGATTTGCGTAGAGTTGTTTAGAGTTACATTGGGGCGCCCGGAGGACCTGCTGCCGGCGTCGAGACTGTAAGAGTCGTATTGACAGTTCCGCCCGCAGTGAGGACTAGCGCGGGGGTCGCGAGAGAGGCTGTCACTGGACCGTAGAATGAGGTTGATAGAGTCACGCTTCCTGCAAAGCCAAGGATGCTCGTAAGTGTGATCGTAGAGGTTGCGGACTGCCCCTCCTTGAAATTGAGGAAACTAGGGGTTGCTGTTATACGGAAGTCGGGTCCAGTTACGTTGACCTGAACATAGATCGACCGTGAGATGCTCCCACTTACAGCGTCAACATACACCGTAGTTACAGAAGGAGGAACTCCAGCGTTGGCGACGACGCTGAGGATCGCTTCACCCTTCACGTTTGTTGCATTGAGTGTTACCAAGGATGGAGTGATGGTGGGTGTGATTGAACCGTATGATTGGATTTGCAGAGTTACTGTTCCGGTGAACAGACCCCTGCTCGCAACCGTGATCGTTGAGCTTTTTGAAGATCCCTCAGACAGAGTTAGATTGCCAGGATTAGCGTCGATGGTGAAATCAGGCGGCGCTATGGTAACGGCGATGATAGTATCATGTTCTATCGCTCCAGAGGTGGCGTTTACGCTAATCAAATACGTGCCTATGGTCGTTGAAGAATTTGACGCGACCGTCAGAACCGATGTTGCCATCGGGTTGCTCAACGACACAGCTAGACTCGTCGAGCTGATTGTCACGCTAGGTGGATGCGATAGAAGAGTGCCCAAGAGATTCGGACTAAGGCCGATGGTTCCGGTAAACTGGTTGAGACTCGCCAGATCCAATCGGTAGCTCGTGGTTTCGCCGAGGTGCGGGCCAGGCGTCTGAGCTGACGCGTCGAAGGAGAAGTCCGGACTAGTATCGGGCGTCCAGATGTTTGTCGCCGTTGCTTCGAAAAAGATTTGGGTAATCGTGAAACCAGATGGCGAGGTGTAGTTCGCGTTCTGGTACGCCTCGACCAATAATCCAGTCTTGGCGTCCCAGTAGTATGCGGCCTTCAGTGTTACGTATGTCGCTTGATACGTTATGTTTAGCACGTTTACAGTTCGTAGCGCGCCAGCGTAGACCTCGTTGACGGTTTCATTGACGGAGACGCCGAGGTAACCAGGATTCTTGAAAAGCGAGTCCCCAGCAGTCAGGCCCCCAGCAATCAAATATGGAGCGAGGTTTCCCTGTCCCGTGTCCGTGGTCCCCGTCAACGTCGCGTTCGTCTGACTACGGTTACTGTAAGTTGTAACTAGCACTGCGGTCACAGTATTTGTCAGAGTGTCAACGGTCTTCACCTGAATGGCCAGCGAGCTGACGTTCCCAGGAAAGGGAGGATATGGCGTGGTGTTATTCACACTGAACTTTCCATAGGTTATCTCGTCACCTGCCTTTACTCCTGGCGCATAATTCGCCAGAGCGTAAGCATGAGGAAAGCTATGAAGCCAGACTGATGATACAATCATTATTGCGAGTAGGACAGAATAAACGCTTAATTTTCTCAATAACCGTCCGCATTGTCACTCACATTGCAACTTAATAAAGCACTAGCAGCGAATTCTTCGCTAGCGCTATCTCGCGCTATACAGAAATAGCCGGTTCGGACCTGATTGGTCTCCACAAGTTACATCTGGGCTTGTATGCACACGTGTGCACAACCCCTCAGGGAGGCCCTTCTCGACTCGCTGAAAACCTATGTAGTCACCCATGGCCCGCCGTTTTCTCGAAAATGCTCTCGCTCGGCCGGCTAAAGCGGCGTCCTATGGACGAAAGAGTCAATTTCCTTCTCACCCAAGCCTCTCCCCTAGTCCTCACCAGTCTCATCAGCCTCGTAATCTTTCACGGTTACATTCTGATCCAGCAGAGCAGCGGCGGGTCTGATCTTGTCAGCGCGGACATTCCGAAGAGTCTGATGCTCCTAAACGGCCAGAATCCGTACTCCACCCAGCCATGGGCCTCGCCCTACCCGCCACTCCTCTTACTGACGGTTTCAGGAATCATCCAGTTCACCAGCCTCTTCGCACCCCAATCCTCCCTCGACATTATCAGCCAACAGATCAGACTCCTAGGTCTCTTCGCCGACGCAGCGGTCGCGCTCATCATCTACCGAGCAATCCGAGACCGAACGGACAACGCGTTACAAGCGCTCATCCCCTCAAGCCTCTTCCTTTCCCTTCCCGCAATCAGCACCTCCCCCCTCTTCTTCTTCCACAGCGACACCTTCGGCTATCCCATAATAGGCCTCTCTGCCCTCGCACTAGGCAAGAATCGATACTCTATGGGAACAACCCTCCTTGCAACAGCCACCATCTTCAAGATCCATCCCATCCTCGCCTTAACCCTCGTACTAGTCTGGCTGGTACGAACCCAAGGCCTACACAAGACGCTGCCAATTCTCGCCACAACCACCACCATCACTCTCCTAGGCCTCATCCTCCCCCTCGCAATTCCCGGCTATCAACAATCCATACTGGGCTTCAACCTCACCAACCAGGGAAACGGAACAACCCTCACGATCCTGAACCTACTCAACAGAATCCTACCCGCAACACTCCAGTTCACACCCACAGACCTGTTCACTAACCAGGTCTGGATCGCAGCAACCGCCACCCTCTACACGATAATCCTCGGAACCGTCTGGACGAAGGCTAGGAGCCTCAGCCTGATCGACGTGGTCCTACTCGGACTGGTCGCGTGGCTCATCCCTTTGAAAATCGTCTACACCCACTATATCCTCTGGGCAGTCATACCGTTCCTAATGCGAGGGAGACTCAGACAGACAATTCTCGTGGTTGGACTCCTCCAATTCGCCGACACGCTCGCCTACTGGTCATCCTCCCCAGAAAGCGGTCCCTTCCCCGGCATCGTCGCTTTCTACGGACCGGTTCTGACGAGCCTGGTCATACGGATTGTTGGAGCAACAGCACTAGTTCTTGTCCTCTACGAGCTGAGGAAGAATCCTATGGACGTCTTTCAACATCGAAACTTGCCAGCTTCAACTGTATTCTGACCTATCGTCAACACGTCAGGGTCGTCCGGTCGCGAGGTATGTGAAGCCCGCATCCTCACACTCTTTCCTGATTCGAAGGTTCCTCGTATCGAAGAGGATAGGATTGGCATTCATCTTAGCTTTCACCTCGGAGAGATCGACCTGTCGAAACTCGGCGTGGTTGGTCGCGATCACAATTGCGTCTGCACCCTTGACCGAGTCCAGCATTGATCCCGCAGACGCATAGTGAACACTGCCGATTTTGATCGTCTCCACAAACGGATCGAAAACAGTTGCCTTGACCCCGAATCGTTGGAAGATCTTCAACAGGTCCACACTCGGACTCCTCCGCGTATCCTTGACACCTCCCTTGTACGAGAGACCCCAGAGCGCAACCCTCGCCTTCCGCGGGTTCTTCTTCAGCTTCCGGAGAGTCTTCAGCAACCTCTCGACCGTATGCTTGGGCATTCCATTGTTCAGCACTTCCGCGGCAGAGACCATCCGCAGAGGAAAACCTGCCTTCTTCGCCCTGTAGACCAGGTAGAATGGATCCTTCGGAATACAATGCCCGCCGACCCCCGGCCCAGGATAGTGAGCCATGAACCCGAAAGGCTTCGTCGCCGCCGCATCGATGGCCTCGATAAAATCTACACCCAGCGTTTCGTGAAGTACTGCCAGCTCGTTGACCAATGCGATGTTCACATAGCGAAACACGTTCTCCAGCATCTTGGTCGCCTCCGCAACAGAAGGCCCACTAACCGCCACGACCTTCGCCTGAAGAATCGCGCTGTAGAACCCAGAACCATGCCGCGTAGACTCCTCGTCCACTCCACCGACAACCTTCGGAATACTCCTCATCCCAAACGAAGCATTCCCATAATCAATCCTCTCCGGAGAATAGACGAGAGCAAAATCGACCCCAGCCTTCCTCCCCCCACGCTCAAGTAGCGGCCGAAACACTTCCTCAGTAGTACCAGGATAGCTCGTGCTCTCAACGATAATCAGCTTGTAATCCGTGAGCTGATTAGCCAGGGTCTTGGCGACCGACTTTAGAAACGAGAGATCGGGGTCTCCATCCTTCTTCAGAGGCGTCGGTACACAGACGATCGCGATATCAGATTGTGGCACCGCCTCCGACAGTTTCGAGTAGGCCTTGATCTTGCCAGAGCTTACTAGCCCGGGCAGGAGATCCTCACTGTACTTGTCCTCAACATAACAGACGCCCCTGTTGATCTGCTCCACCTTGCTCGCATCAACATCGACGCCGAGGACGTTGAAGCCCGCCTGGGCTGACGCAACAGCGAGAGGTACACCAACATACCCTAACCCGATGACGCACACTGTCGCATTCTTGGAAGAAATTTTTTCAGCCAAGAGCGAAGCCGTACCTGCCAATCCTCAGCTAGCCTCGAGGAGCTTCTTGATCGGTCTAGCGAGACCGTCGAAACCTGTCTGCATGAAAATATGAATCTAGCTACGCGTATTTCTTGCTTCGCCGCATCTATCCCCACAACTAGAATGGGGATTCGGAAGCTTCTGCTACGGAGAAGACTTCTGTTCTGGATTGGCTGAGGGATCTTCTTTCTTCTTTTGAGCCGGCAAAATTCCAGTTATGACAGTCGTAACATTGGTCGGCATCTGCGGTGTTGTTGTCTGAGAAGGCTGAAGCACATTTGACCCGACTGGTTCTTGCGGCCTAGGAGCGGGCGGATATTTTTGACCCAATTGTGCTCCCGGTTGTTCAACCCTCGGCCCTGTCGGCGGCTGAGGCCTGAGATCGTGCAATGAGCGTTGAGGAAAAGGCAGCGCCGTCTGCCCTGGCCTAGGACCTGTCATGGGCGCTTGACGATTCGGGGTTAGCTGGTCGAGCACCGATGTTCTTGGGGCTTCGGCACTGGAGACAGGACCTGTCGTTGGCTGCTGAGTCCCGGTGCCAATGACGGAACCAAAGCTCATCCGCCTGTCAGCCATGTCCGCCTTCAAGGCCGCCACGACTGGATGAAAGTCCATGTTCGGCTTGGTGCTCGCTTCAAACGGCTTCGCACTCGTCACGACCGCTCCCTTGATCTTTGGAGCGGCAGGTGTGACTTCTAGAGAAACTTCTTCAATCCTCTTCTCTCCATGCCTCCTCTTCATGAGCATTAGACTTGAGACTGAACCGATGAATAGTAGTGTCCCCAGCATTCCCATTATCAGACCGTCTGCCTGGAAGACGCCGTTGAGATATTCGCCTAGGTACTTGTTGTTCAGATACTCCTCCACAAACCAAAATGATAGGGAGAGAATGACAACCGACTGGACCATGATAACAATCTTTGAAGCGGACCCATGCCCAGCCGTAGGTCCCGTGCTGACCCTAGAATCCAACCGGAGCTCCCTCTCAACCACCTCAACCAAGCATAGATTCTCTGTTAAGATGAATGAAACTAGCGACAAGAATCCTCAGTACCTTTTTTCCTGGGACCAAACCCCAAGAGAGAATTGCAGATAGCCACGTAGAGTATCAGGATTCTTTTTTATCCAAGCCGTCATAGATGACGACAAGCGGAGCGCCGCCTTCGTGAAGAGGGGGCTGTTTCCTCGCTCCATCACCGAGACGATCCCTCGCTGATAGCGAAGGGAGCCTGAACACGTTGAGTTAAGAAGGCTTGAGAATGTTCCGAAAACCGGACCGGCAAAGCATAGCCTGGGCCCTTGCAGCTCTTTCAATC
>WNGI01005186.1_pt1 | contig 11701 bp, 9 predicted proteins | sample 5400621 | NCBI WGS metagenome assembly WNGI01 (sample SAMN13153374, study PRJNA577476) | soil metagenome | isolation source: 20 cm soil or saprolite under Garry oak tree replicate 1 | place: USA:California | collected 2016-06-15
TCACTCGGCATAACTTTGACACCAAAGTGGATTGGAACCGAACCTCCAAACACAGCATCTTTGCCAAGTACAGCGCCATGAAGTCAGTGTTTCACGGTGAACCAAGCCTGGGTGACGCCATTGGAGACTGTGCATGTGATGGCGGACTCGGTAACTTCCATTCGCTCGTACAACTGGTCACCGTGGGTCACACGCTGACCCTATCGCCGACCCTTGTCGTCGATGGGAACGTCGGCTTTACTCGGATGAGTGAGTACGGTCAGACTCCGGACTTTGGCACGAACATTGGGTCCGACGTGTTGGGGATTCCCGGTACCAACAACGGCTCGGACCTGCGCAGCAGCGGCATGCCGTACTTCTCCATTACGGGTTATGCGGACATCGGTAACCCCGAGGGATGGAATCCAGCCTTTCGCAACGACTGGAGCTTCACCAGCAACCACAACGTCCGCTGGTCCCATGGCAAACACCAGATCAGCGCCGGAACGGACATCGTCCATCACCATCTCAACCACTGGCAGCCTGAATTGGGCGCTGGACCTCGCGGGGAGTTTGATTTCGGGGGTGGCGGTACAGCCTTGAACGGTGGCCCCGCTCCCAACCGGTTCAACGCCTTCGCGCAGTTCTTACTTGGTCTTCCTGCCGAGTTGGGCGTGGTGAACAACCAAGGAGTGAATGTCGGCGTGGGAAGGAGCGATCAGTTCGTCAAAGCCACAGCACGGGAATGGCAATTTGGGTGGTTTATTGGAGACCGCTATCGAGTTACTCCCAAGTTGACTGTCACGCTCGGCCTCCGGTACGAATACTATCCGCTAATGACGCGGAATGGCGCCTTCAGGTTTGACCGTTATGACTTCACGACAAACCAGGTGCTGCTCGGCGGCATTGGTGGCAATCCCGATAACCTCGGGGTCACTACGAGCAAGAAGCTCTTCGCCCCACGAATCGGATTGGCCTACCAGATTAACAACGACACCGTGGTGCGGACCGGCTTTGGAATAACGGTCGATCCGTTGCCGCTGGCCAGACCGCTTCGCGGCTTCTACCCACTTACCGTGGGTTCGAACTTCCAGGGAATAAACAGCTTTAGTCCGTTCGGGTCCCTTTCAAGCGGTATACCCGTCATTTGCTGCAGCAACATTGACATCAGCAGCGGGAGCATCACTCTTCCCGGCGCGGCCCTGGAACGCAGCACCGGCACCGGCTTGCTGAAGCGTGGCTACATCGAATCTTGGAATCTGGTGGTTGAGCGCAAGCTCCCTGCCAACTTTCTTGTTTCCGTGGGATACGTCGGCACCCAGACGGTTCACCAGTTCGCCGACCGCAATGTCAACTCTTCCCTTCCAGGCACTGGCCAGTTAGGCCAGCCCTTAAACTGCGCGGTACCGAACTTTACAACCCAGACCTGCACCACACTAAAGTTTGGACGCATCGCCGAAACCGACCTCTGGCAGGGCTACCTGAGCGCTAACTATCACGCCCTACAGGCCTCCATTAACCGCCAGTTCTCGCACGGTTTGATGGTTAAGGGAGCCTACACGTATTCCAGGGCCATTGACTTCACGGATGACGATGGGTGGGCTTCCCTTACATGGAACGACCCAGCTGTCTTTCGGCGTAACCGCGCCCCGGCCGGCTTCAATACTCCGCACATCTTCCAGTTGGCATACATTTACGAACTGCCAGTCGGCAAGGGCAAATCATGGGCAAGCGGTGGCGGTGCGGCTACCAAGATACTCAGTGACTGGCAAGTAAGCGGAATCTTTAGCGCGATCCACGGCCAGCCTTTTTCCTTGACGGCGTCCGGTGCTTCGCTGAACGCCATCGGTCAGCGCCAGACTCCGAATCAAGTCGGCCCTGTCAAAAAGCTTGGCGGAATCGGCACAGGCAACCCGTTTTATGACCCCACCGTGTTTGCTGCGGTGTCCGCCCCTGCCGTTTATGGCAATGTGGGCCGCAACACGCTATATGGACCGGGTTCGGTGAACATGGACTTCAGCCTGTTCCGCACTTTCAAATTCACCGAGCGGTTCGACCTACAGTTCCGCGCGGATGCTGCCAATTTCTTCAACTCGCCGCACTTTAATAATCCAACTGGTTCCCGCAGCAGCGGGAACTTCCTAGTAATCACCGGCGCCAAGAACGACGAGCGGCAGTTCCGCTTCGGCTTACGGTTGGCCTTCTGATTGCACTCCAATCGGGCGAATTGAGGTGTGCCTCTCACTTTTTTTGGGCGTAGGCTTAACGACCTGCGCCCTTCTTGGTTTCCACGCTTCAGGGAGCGTACTTCCCTCCACTGCAACGTACTCGCCCCCCACAATTCAAAAGATCAGACGGAGATGGAAACGACTGGGCGTGGAATTCCGTGGTGACGAGCGAGGGAGGCAGCGCCTGCCTATAATTCGGTTGGGTTTGGCTAGTGGTGAGACCAATGAAAGCTGCGAACTTACTTCTTTTTTCTCTGGTGTCAATTTTGGCGCAGTCGAGCTGCCTGGCCCAGTCGGATGACTTCGCGGTTAAATCGCGGCGTGCTAAGGAGCTGATGGCGGAGGGCAGGTTTGTGCAGGCCGTACCTCTCTACCGCGAACTAAACCAGGCGGTGCCCAACAACCCTGGCCTGCTGCTAAATCTCGGCATGGCGCTGCATATGGCCGGGGACGAGCGCAAATCGATACCGCAGCTGGAAGCTGCGGTGAAGCTTGATCCGAACCTTGCACCTGCTTGGCTTTTTCTTGGCGCAGCTCGTCTGCAACTGGGCAAGGTGCCCGCAGCCGTCGAGGCACTCAAGATGGTCTTAGGCCTGCAGCCGGATCACCGCGGCGCGCTTGAGATGCTCGGCGGCGCTTTGCTATCGCTCGACCGCGCCGCAGAGGCAACCAATCAGTACCAGAAGCTTGCTGAGTTGGCTCCCGAAAGCTCAGCGGCCTGGTATGGCCTGGGGCGCAGCTACGAATCGCTCGCCGTTCGCGCTTTCGACAAATTGCAAAAGACCGCACCGGAATCTGCGTACTGGCTGGCCCTGGTGGCAGACGCTCGACTTCGCGATCGGCAGTTTTCAAGCGCTTTTTTTCTGTACCGTCATGCATTGGAGAAAGCACCGGAGATGCGAGGACTGCACGCGGCGGTGGCAGAAATCTATCGTAAAACCGAACATCCAGACTGGGCAAGAACTGAGGAGGAGAAGGAACTCGGCCTTCCACAACCGGATTGCCGTACCCAGTCCTTCGAGTGTCAGTTCAGGGAAGGACAATTCAATACACTGGTCAACGCCACGAAAGGAGTGAATACTCCCGAGTCGCTGTATTGGGGTGCGCGAGCACTCAATGAGTTGGCGCTCCAGGCCTTCACTCGTCTCGGTCAATTGCCGCCATCTTTGGAGCAACACGAACTAAAAGCCAATATCGACAGCGGTCAAAAAAAGTACGACGAAGCCGCCGCAGAATGGAGTGAAGCTCTTAATCTTTCGCCCACAGACAAGCAAGTTCAGAAGCAACTGGCCATCAGCCTGAAATTCAGCCAAGACTATACCGGGGCCTTAGAAATACTCCAAAGCCTCCTCCAAGGGCAGCCGGCCTCGGCGGAATTGAACTATCTCGTCGGTGAAACGCTCGTCGACCTGCAACGAGTGGAAGAAGCGATTCCCCTGCTCAAGCGTGCGTTGACCCATGATCCCAAATTGCTGGCGGCGCATAAGGCCTTGGCGCGCGCCCTTCTGGCCGCAGGAAGAGCGGCCGAGGCTATACCGCATCTCCAGGCAGCCCTGGCCACGGATGAAGACGGCAGCTTGCACTACCAACTAGCAAGCGCATATCAGGCGAGCGGCCAGCCCGACCTCTCCAGACAAGCACTCTTGAGGTACCAGAAGATCCAGCGGTCTGCCGCGGCCGCACGCGAGGCTGCAATACGAGAAGCGGAGATCACACCTCCCTAAACAACAATCATTGTTCCAGTTATTTCGAAGGCTCGTGGACTTCGAGAACTTGGTTGGTCCGAACGGTGCGCAACACCTGGACTACGCCACTTGGCCAGCGAATCTCAATGCGATCGATCTTGTCGAGCTTGCCAGTTCCGAAGTGGACACCTCCCGAACTGGAGGAAGCATAGCCCACCGCCGTGGTCATGTGGTTGAACTGATTGCCTAACTGGATTCTTGCGCCGATCCCGTCGCGATTGCTTCTGCTACCTATCAGCTTCAGGATGAGCCAGTGGTTGACGTCGGGGCTGACGTTCTGCCAAAGCTCTGCGGATTCTCCGAGTGCGCTAACCGCAACGTCCATTTTCCCGTCATTATCTAGGTCAGCGAAGACGCTGCCCCGGTGAGCGCGAGTGAGTGTAAACCCAGCTTCCGCCGAAACGTCCTCAAACATGCCGTTCCCAAGATTTGCGAACAGGCTGTTGGGTTGCTTGTAGTGCGTGGATTGAAAGAGGTCAATCAAGTCGTTGACATCGGAATTAGCGGTAAACAGATCCTTCCATCCATCGTTATTGAAATCAAAGAAGCCGTTGCTCCAGCCACTACGCTTGGTCGTGAGAACGCCCAGTCGGCTTTGGTGAGTTGCGTCTTGGAACAGACCCTTTCCTAGATTCTTAAACAATGGAAACGTTTCACCGGCCAAGGCAGTGACGGTGAGATCAGGCAAACCGTCGTTGTCGTAATCACGAAAATCCGTCCCCATACTGGCCACCGGCAGTCCATTGTTCGTCAGAGCCACTCCGGCCTGTAGCCCCACCTCTTCGAATGTCCCGTCACCACGGTTGTGGAACAGGAAGTTCGGCACGTTGTCGTTGGTAACAAAAACGTCCATCAAGCCGTCGTTATCAAAGTCTGCGAATGCCACGCTCATGCCTCGGCCAATATGTGCAGCGATGCCCGCTTTGGCGGTGACGTCTTCGAAGGTTCCATCGCGGCGGTTTCGGTAGAGCGTGTTGGGCAAGCCCTCAAAATACTTGGGGTGGCAGTAGACGCGCAAATTACGCTCGCGATCGCCGCAAAAGCGATCAAAGTCAGCTGTCCAGTGAGCATAATTGACTACGAATAAATCCAGCCATCCATCGTTGTCGTAGTCAAACCAGCCGGCAGCAACGGACCATTTGTCGCTTTTGATGCCGGCCTCCTTTGTTACATCCTCAAACTTGCCGTTACCTAGATTGCGATAAAGAGTATTCCGATACACACCTGCGACGAACAAGTCCGTGTAGCCATCATTGTTGTAGTCCGCCGCGGCGGCGCCCATGCAATAGCCCGCACCGGCAACTCCGGCCTCCAGCGTGACGTCAGTAAACTTCATCCCGCCCTCGTTCCTGTAAAGCCGGTTGAAAAACTTGGGTGAATCCTTTTCCAGAGAAGGAATCGATGCGCCGTTGGTGAAGAAGATATCAGTCAGCCCATCCCCGTTGTAATCGAAAGCGGCAACCCCACCAGGCATGGTTTCGATCATGTGTTTGCGCGGCGTGGGATTGTTCTGAAGCACAAAATTCAACCCGGCTTGGCCGGCAATCTCGCGAAAACGAATGGGACTCACCACGGATGACAGCGCGGGCTGGAGGATCTTTCTACGGGTCTGCGGGAGCAGAAAAGCGCACGCTCCAATTAGAAAATCTCTTCGGCTACCCACCAGCAGCGGACCGCCCATGGGTGAAATTGTCACTGGACTAGCAGGAAGTGTCCAGAATTTTCCGCATTCTTGAAGGTTCCACTCCGCACTGGCTAGTTTCCTACCTCCGTGGGGAACGGAGATAGGCCTCTCCGCGCTTGCGCTCAGGCTCGGCCGATGATCAGCCGGTCCACGCGCCGGCTTACGTCGCGGAGGTAGGCCTCGTCACCGGCATTGAGTTCGGTAATGGCGCTCCCGGCGTAGCCAATTTCACGAAATGCCTCGCGCACAGCCTCCCAATCAACGTCCCCATCACCTAGGTTGACCCACTCGTATCCGTCTTTTTTGCGTTTGAAGTCTTTCAAATGGACCTTGACGATGCTCTTCCCAAGGGTGCGAATCCAGTCCTGCGGATAACCGTAAAGCAGCACATTTCCAACGTCGAACCAAGCCTGGATCCACGGACTATCAAATTCCTTGATGTAGGTGGCCATCTCCAGCGGGCTCAGCAGAAACTTGTTCCACACCTCTTCGATGGCGATCACAATTTTCAGCTCCTCCGCGAGAGGCAAGAGCTTGCGGATCTCCTTCTGCGAACGGGTCCAGGCGTCGCGATAGGAGGTCTGCGGATTCACGACCGCGGGAACCAGCAACACGGCGTCTGACCCCCAGAGCTTGGCGTTGTCGAGTGACGTGCGCATCCCCGCCAGGCTCTTTTCCACCACTGCCGGATCGCTCGACGACAGCGGATCTTTCCAGTGGTCCATGTTCATCACCGAATCGATGCGCACGTTCGCGCCGTCAGCGGCCTTCTTGATCTCCTCGGCCGCGTGCTGGTCGGGTGTCGTGGGCGCTTGTATCACCTCGAACCCCACGTCGCGCGCCATTTTCATGCGCTCCGCGAAACTCAGCTTGGCAGGAAGCATTTCTAGGAGAACGCCCTTCTTGATCGGCAAGGGTGCGGAAGGCGGCGTGGCGAGCGTGCTGCGCGATGCGTGCGAGTCAGCAAAAAGTTCACCGATGCCGGACATGCTGAGTCCCGTTGAACAAGCTGTGGTCACAGTAGTTTTCAGAAATTCACGGCGCGAAGAATTGCACATACACACCTCAGAGGTTTTCGAATTTCGTCATTCCACGCTGATTCTTTCCGGCAGACCCGCCGCCGGAATCGGTTCATGGAAAAGCAGAGATCCAAAATCGCGACCTCACCGCAACTTATTCAGGTCAATCTTCGGATCCCACACCTCGGTGGACTTCAGGTTTTCGTCCCAGGTAATCTCGTGTCCCTGGTACGCAGCGGTGCGCGCCATCATGCAGGACAAGGCGGATTCGGCGCCCTTGGCGGCTTGATTGTGGAAATTACGGCTGGTAATGCTTTCGACGAACGATTTCTTTTTCTCGGTGTCCGCGAACTCGAGGTTGGAAGTGAAACTCCCGGTGACCGAGAATTTCTGGGCCTCCGGCGCATCTTTGGCGGGAGAGCCAGCGGCCTGCCAGGGTTCGTCGCCCCAGATGCCCAGCGGACCCGTGTACGGCGATTGTGAGGTGCCCTTGGTGCCAAAGAAGCGCTCGGTGACATCCCACCAGCCCTTGGCAAACTGCGTGGAGCTGAACGTGACATCGACGCCGTCGGGATAGTGGAAGATTACATTGTAGTTTCCGTAGGCGTCTCCGTCGTTCGCGGGGCGCCCTTGGCGTCCACCTGTTGCGGAAGCCTTCTGCGGATGACCCTTAAGCACCCAATTGCAGATGTCGATGACGTGAATATTCTGCTCCACGATGATGTCGCCGGAAAGAACGCGGTCGTGGACCCAATTGCGGAGGCGCTGCTCGGGCGGTGAGGCGTCAGGCCACGCCGGACGATCGATATAGCCCGTGAGGTAATGAGCTTCACCACAGACGATGTTGCCCAGCGCACCGCCATGGATGCGGCGGACCATTTCCACAAACGGGGGGCAATCGCGGATTTGGAATCCTACGTCAAGGCTTAGCTTCCCTTCGGCGCGCTTACCTATCTCCATCACCTGCTTCGCGCCCGGTACGTCGACGGCCACCGGCTTTTCGAGATAGACGTGCTTGCCAGCCCCCACCACCGCCTCGAGGTGACGGGGATGATAGTAAGGCGGCGTGGCGACTACGATGGCGTCCAATTCACTAGAGGATGCAATCTGCTGGTAGCAGTTGGGGCCGACGAAAAGTTGCGATGCGTCCAGAGTAGAATAGCCCTTGGCTTGCTGGACTTGATCGAAGTGCGCGCGGGCCTTGTCGAGCTGGTCCTGAAACAAGTCGGCCAGCGCGACGACGCGGGCGCCACCGGTATCAACCAAATTCGATGCGTCTTCAGTGCCGCGCCCGCCGCAACCCAACAGACCGACGCGCACGGCGGAGTTAGCGGCTGTACCACGTACCAGCTCGGGCTTGATGAACATAATGCCCGCGGTAGCCGCGACACCGCCGATAAATTTCCGGCGGTCCAACTTGTCGGAGAAGTTCGAACTTTCTTTTGAATCGACTGACATATTTCTTCCTCCCAGATACCTGCTACATCTAACCGATCAAATTTTCCAGGTAAGCCTTTGCCGCGCGCACATCTTCGAGCTGCTGCGGGCCAGAAATTTCTCGCTCGATGGTAACCGCACCGCGATAATTTAATTCCTTCAAACGCGAGATGATGCGTGGAAAATCCACCTTGCCCTTCCCGATGGCGACTTCCTGGCCGAGTTCCTTGGGGTTCGTGGGCCAGAGGCCGTCCTTCGCATGGATCCCCTGCACATAAGGACCAATGAGCTCGATGGCATCCACAGGATTCGCCTTGCCGTAAAGAATCAGATTGGCGAGATCGAAGTTAACGCCTTGATTGTCCAAACCAACGTCCTGAATCGTGCGCACGAGCGTTATTGGCGTTTCCTGGCCGGTCTCGTAACGCAAGTTCTGCCCATTGCGCTTGCAGTAGCTTGCTACCTCACGGATCGTCTCCACCGTTTCTTTATAGAGCGGGTCGTTGGGATTTTCAGGAATAAATCCGCAATGCGTCTGCACGGCGGCGATGCCGCACTGCTTGGCGAAGTCGGAGGCCTTCTTGATGTGTGCGATGCGGGCCGCGCGTGTCTCGCGAGGAACCAAGCCTATCGTTAGTGGTCCCTGGTAGAAATCCCACACTTCCTTCCCCGGTCCGCCCACGACCAGAGAGGTCCCCTCAATTCCGTGCTTGTTGAGCGCCAGGCGCAGCTTGTTTACGAGTTCCGGACTAAAATCGTCCACGAATGCCTGACAGGTCGGCAGACCAAGATCATGAACCTTGGCCATCGCGGCATCGGGGTCCTTGTCGACGCCGATGATCAGGCCGAGGCGGAGTGGCTTCTTACCCTCATTGGAAGTTAATGGCGAAATGGTCTGTGCGGCCGTGGGCTCGAACGCAGGCGAGCGCGGAGTGCCAGCTTTCGCGGTGGCAAGCGTCCCCGGATTCAGACCGGCTGCCACCGCCACTGCGGAAGTTTGAAGGAACATTCGACGGTTTTGTTTGCTCATCTTATTGGTTGCCCTCTGCGAGCGAGAAGGGCCGGTCTAGTTCTCTCTAATGTACATGTCCTTCCACCTCATTTTCACGCCTCCGCCGGTGTGAATCTGCAAGCCAATCACGCCATCGGTGAATTTCGGCGCCGGATCGGTGTAATCTACAATCTTCACGCCATTGAGCTGCGTCACAATGTGGTTGCCCTCGACGGCCACTTCAAGGTCATTCCACTCGCCGGCTTTCAGCGCCAGCTCACCTTCCGCCGTCGGCATCTTCACCCAGCCGCGCCCTCCGCTTTCATACAGTCCGGCAGTATGCTTGCCCACGCTGGGGTCCACCTCCACTTGCATCCCTTCAATGTCCGGTCCGTGTTCGGGATCAATGCCGGTAATCCGCGCGTGGAAAAATACGCCGCTGTTGCCCGCCGCTTCACCCTTGAACTTCAGGCGCAAGTGGAAGTCGCGATAGGTCTTTTCGGTCGTCAAGTAGCCATATTTGTTTGCGGTGCTTTCACACAGGATCGTGCCCTGCTCCACGACCCACTTCTCCGCCCCGTTGTTCTTCCATCCTGACAAGTCTTTCCCATTAAATAGCGGAACCCAACCGTCATCTGGCCGTGCTTGAGCTATTGAAACGAGCGCAAGGAGTACAACTGCCAGCCGAGCTCCTATTCCTTTCACGTTGATATCTCCCCTCAGTTCTTCGTGCCGGGATTTGATGTGTTCGGTCGGGAAAAAATTTATCACAATACGAGCACCGGAAAAACCGGTTTCGGTGGAATCACTGTCTCTCCCCTCGTAGACAGGGCACTCGCACTATAGCACTTGCGAGGCCTCCCGCCCCGGGCGTGGGATCCTCGGGATTGAACGCGCTACTCAACTTCGGCTTTACGCCCAGCAGGGCAAAATAATCCACGGCGACGGTAAGCAACCGGACGCGGGTAACCGAAAGGTTGAAGGCCTGATGCGTGGACATTCCGACGACGAGAAGCCACACGGCGGCCACGTGGAGCTTCCGCAGGTCGGCAGACTCCATCACCGATATGAACGCCGGGCAGCCTAGCCTTCCCGGATCTGTTCTCTCCTACACTTAAACTTGGCGGAGAACTCCGCTTTGTGGTGCCGTGACCAAGGTCCTGGCGCCTGTATCAACCAACATCACCACATACAGGTCGATCTGAATTCTTCGCTTCCCTCTCGCAGCAGCTTTTGACGACTCAGACGGGATTATTGGTAGGGCCGATCGATTTCGCTTGAGGAATGTCCGATGGGAGGGACGCGCGCGCGACTAACCCTGCCGGCTCAAGACGAGGTCAATGTTAGGTGATTTCATCTCCTCGCATACTCAGCTGGCAGGTAAACTAGGGCCGACCGCTTATGCGCACTCTTCCGGGTTCCACCACGGTAAACGCATCTCGCAGCCGCGCGCCCAGCTTCGCTACGGCCTCAACCACGGTCGCTGGCTTAGCGCGACCGGCACGGCTATGAAACCTGACCAGAATCACGCCGGCTGACGACCGACCGCGCGCATACACCAATTCGCCAAAGTCCCGATCCTCCGTGATGAGTACGCGCTTCTCATTCACGGCGCGTTCCAGAACCTGCTCGTCCGTCGCGCGCCTTTCGCGACTTCGGCAATCGCAACCACATCGTGGCCCGCTTCACGCAGCGCCCGGATGACAGGCCCGGCGCAGCTTTCGTCGGCCAAGAAGTTCATGTTTCAGGATTTACCTGAAACCGGAGCGTCGGGCAGCAGCACGACTTCCTCGTGGGCTACACTGGCCGCGCCGTAGGCCACCGCCGCCCGGATGTCCTCTGTTGTGAGGTGCGGATAGTCTTCCAGCAGTTCACCCTCGCTCGCGCCCTCGGCGAGCTTGCGCAGAATTAGCTCTACCGTGATTCGCGTCCCGCGAATCACGGGTTTTCCCATCATGATCGCCGGGTTAATCTCGATTCGCTGGGTTGTCATTACCATCCTCTTGTTTCATCATATCGCCCCCCACCCCCGTCGCACAATCGCGGCGTTTGTCTGCCTGCTCAGTTCAAGTTCACCACTTCACAGTTCTCCTGTGCCCGGTTGTGAATCACCCTTTCGTTCGACACCACTCGCGCTAACCGACAGATGACTGGATATTTTTTCGGCGCACTGTCCCTGACACAAAACCTGTCAGGGCAGGTTCGAGTGCTGCCCGGACATTCCGACGACGAGAAGCCACACAGCGCGCACGACGGCGTTGCCCCAAAGACCTGAGGAGGGCTTTCGGTCCAACGTCAGTCCAATTCGAGAGGGTGGTTGCACCGCGCGTTTCCGTGTAAGCGACACCAGATGCGGCACTTATGTGATTTAACCTGCTTACTTGCAAAGCAAGCGTAAATTCAATCTAAGTCGTTGCTTCGGTTGCGCCTATCAGTTTGAAGCCGTTCTTGGGTTGCTCCAAAGTTGCAAAACTTTGTGGTTGAGATAACGAGTGATCATTCTGGTAAGAAAAGTTGTTGCGGTCTCCTGTATCTCGGTGTATGGTGACTGTATGGCGCGAATGATCTCGACTACGATTCGTTTGAACGAAGAGGACGTGCGCGCCTTGAAGCGCGCA